>JAABUV010008120.1_pt1 | contig 10742 bp, 10 predicted proteins | sample 5559971 | NCBI WGS metagenome assembly JAABUV01 (sample SAMN10711881, study PRJNA513362) | rock metagenome | isolation source: Antarctica rocks | place: Antarctica: Victoria Land, Knobhead nord | collected 2015-12-19
AGTTCTACAACCTCAGGCGCAGGCACGGCTCGGCGGGGATGACGTCCCCCATAGCGTTCGAGAGATCCCTTACCATCAAGGCCATCGCGGCTTAACCGAACCCTCCACGGTTCGAGGGGAAGCTCAGTGGGCGCAACCGTAGTGGGGGCAGAGGTGGCGCTTGGCGCTGTCGTCACCGCTGGTGCTGTGGTCATGATGGGTGCCGTTGTGGTCGTGGGTGTCGGCCCGGCGGCACAGACGGGTCGGGTGATGGTGTTGGTGTCGAGGCTGACTTGACCGTTGCTGGCGAGCACCCGCCCGGTGATGGTGGACCCGGTGCGCACCGTCACCGAGGTCAAGGCGAGGATGCTGCCGACGAAGGTGGTGCTGGTGTCGAGGGTCGCTGAGCTCCCTACCTGCCAGAACACATTGCAGGCTTGGGCTCCGTTAATCAGGCTGACAGTGCTGTTGGGGGCCGTGATCAGAGTGGAACCCACCTGGAAGATGAACACCGAGTCGGTCTTGTTCTGGCCATCGAGGATGACGGTGCCAGTGAGCCCTAACGCTGACGCCGCTTGGTACACCCCGGGGGCGAGGGTCTGGCCGCCGATGTCAGCGGACACGCTGGTAGCCGGGGTGCGGCCGGCGGCGTCTGTGTAGGCGGATCCGAGCGCAGCTTGGGCGCCAGCTGAGACAGCGTTCGCCGATTGCTGTGTGCCGTTGATAACGGTGCCTGGGGGGAACCCGGTGATGGCGGTACCAGGGCTGACGCCGAGGTCTCCGGAGATGACGGAGGGGCCGGTATTGGTGACCGTCGTTCCGGCGAGGACCGCAAACGACGTAGCAGTGCCCAGCCCGACCGTGGGTTGTGCGGCATAGGCCGAGGGGGTCCCCACCACCAGGGCCGAGGCCACCAGGAGCAGGCCAGCACCGAGGCTGGTCATGGCGGCGAACCGATGGCGGGCAGGGGCCATCAGGATGCCTGCGGTCATGACGGAAAGCCGCCGAGACGGTGGTGATCCCGCTCGGTGTCGTCCGACCGCGCCGCGCGCCCCGTGACGCCGGAATTCAACGTATCCGCTCGTGCGTGGGGGGTGGAGTTTGGATGAGGTGGTCCCCGTGGGACCGCTCCTGGAAATGGGGGTACCTGCGGGATCGATGGTGTTCATACGGTTCATCCCTGACTGACCAACGCGCGAGGTGGTGTCCCTGGTGGAATCGGGTCAGCTACTCGGGTCCTAGACCCGGATTGGTTACCGAAGAAGTGCCACACCGGCACTGAAGCGGAGTACCGCCTACCTCACCATCGGCATTGCGGGGTTCGAGCTGGACCGGCCCGCCCAGGACAACCCTTGCTGATGAACGAGCGGGGATGGTTGTCACTCATACAAGGTAAATCGGGAAAATCTCCGGTGACACCGGACCACTCACCCCCGGTCCGCGGTCCGAGCAATCGCTGCGCGTGAGCCCCTCCGGCGGTGCGTTCATACCGTCGACCGGGGTCATACCGGGCGCTGATGCAGGGCGCCGAGCACTACCTCCGGGTCCTGCGGGCAGCCGCGTGCGGTGAACCAGGTGCAGACGTTCACCACATCGCGGCGCAGGAACTCCGGCCCGCGCGGGTTGGCCACCACGTCCACCACCTGCGGCAGGTCGATCAGCACCAGATCCCCGCGGTGCACCAGCAAGTTGTAGGGCGAGAGGTCACCGTGCGCGAGTCCGGCGTCGGCGAGCGCCGTCATGGCGTGCAGCAGCTGGTGCCAGAGGCGGGTGAGGTGTCCGGGGTCGGGGCGGAGCTGGGCCAATCGCGGTGCCGCGCTGCCGTCGGGTTCGGCGAGATACTCAAGGAGCAGCTCGGTGCCGAGCAACTGCACCGGGTAGGGCACCGGGACGCCCAGGTCGGTCAGTCGGCACAGCGCGGCGAACTCCGCCTGCGCCCACTGCCCGGCCAGCAGATCACGGCCGAACTCCGTGCGGGTGGCCATGGCGCGCATCTCCCGGGATCGGCGTACCCGGCGCCCTTCGATATACCCGGCGTCGCGGTGGAACATCCGATGCTCCGGGCTGCGGTAGCGCTTGGCCGCGAGCAGGCACGAGCGCCCGTCCGGTGCGGTGCGCTCCACCACCGAGACGTCAGCTTCCTTGCCGGTCTTCAGCACCCCGAGCTCGGCATCGGTGGCGGCGGCGTCGGTCACCACCCAATCTGGCAACGGGGCGGGACCGTGCAACGCTTGCGGCCAGCTGCTCGGCTGAGGGCCGTCCGGGGCTGGGGTATCGGTGCTGTCCCACGCGCGGCGGCGGGGGCGGGTGGAGTCGGGAACGTCGTGGTCGTACTGGCGACGGGACACGCGGGAACCTTTCGGGTCTGCCCCGCGGTGACATCAGGCGCGTGTCACGGGCCGTCAGTGCCGGAGGCTGAAGTCATGGCAGCAGCGAACATCGGGGACAGGGTCATGGCTGCGCTCCTTCCTTCGGCGGCGTGGTGGGCAGGAGTCTGCCGCGCCAACGGCAGCCGCACCACCGAATATCCCTGTCGGTGGCCGGCTCAGACGAGGACGGCGAGGTCGGTGTCCCCGGCGAGTTCGATCCGCAAGCCCGCCTTGCTGGCAATCCGCGCGACACCGGCCGCGTCGTGCGGCTCGGCGCGGCTGCTCGCCAAAGCCCGGGCCAGCAGCCCCTTGTGCGCCTTGTTGGTGTGGCTGACCACTGTGCGGGCGCCGTCGGCCGACTCGGTGAGCACGCTGACCCGCACCGATCCAGGGACCGGACCCAGTGCCGCGTAGGCGCCCGACCGCAGTTCCACCACCAAGTCGTTCACCGCCGTCAACGCGGGGGTGAGCAGCGGACGCCACAGGGTGCGCAGGCTCGTCAGCCCGGGCACGGTGCTGGCCGCGGAGAGCCGGTAGACGGGTACCAGGTCCTCGGCGCGAAGCACCCCGAACAGTGCCGAGGCGATCAACAACCGACCCCGCGCCCGCCGGGTCAGGGTGGCTGCGTCCAGTGCGTCGTAGAGCACCCCGGTGTAGCGCAGCAGGGCCGGCATGGTGGGGGAGCTACGCAGCTCGGCGTTGCGGGTCACTTCATGGCCTTGGGTGGGGCCTAACCCCAGCGCCGTCGCGCTGGCGCCCGGGTCCTGCGCCAACGCGATGAGTGCCTCGATCAGTGTGTGTCGCATCGGATTGAGCTGCGGGAAGCTCAGGGCATCCAGTTCCAGGGGGCTGCGGGTGCCGCCGCTGGACTTGGTCTCCGAGGGTGGAAGGAGCACCAACACCGACCTCACGGTAGTCGTGACGGGCGCCGGTGCGGGGTACGGTGGCAGGCAGTGGCACCGTTGCCCGCTCCGTTGTTGCCGGGCACCACACGCTGCTCCTGGCCGGAGAACCCTCCCGCGTGTGATCGAGCGCCGCAGTCGCAGCGCCGACCGATCGGAAGGCCGTACCGATGGCACCACGTTTTGGTTTCGTCAGCACCTACCCCCCGACCCAGTGCGGGTTAGCGACCTTCACCGCGTCCTTGTTGCGGGCGTTGGTGTCCACCGGGGCATCCTCGGGTGGGGTCGTGCGGCTCGTCGACTCCGACGACACCGTGGCCCCCCGGCCGGTCGAGGTCGTGGCGGAGTTGGCCATGGGGGACCTTGCTGCGATCGCACCTGCTGCAGCGGCGCTCAACGGCTGCGACGCGGTGATCGTGCAGCACGAGTTCGGGGTGTTCGGCGGACGCGACGGCGCCGACGTCCTGCCGCTCCTCGCGGCGTTGCGCGTACCCAGCATCGTCGTGGTGCACACGGTCCTGGTCACCCCAACCGCCCACCAACGGCAAGTGCTCGAGGCCGTGGTCGCCGCCGCCGACTCCGTGGTGACGATGACGAAGACGGCCCACGACCGGCTGATCGCTGGCTACTGCGTCGACCCGAGCAAGGTGTGCATCATCCCGCACGGCGCGCCGGATGCGGCCGCTGCGTCCACTGCCCGACCGGCGCCCGCTACCAGCACTGTGCTGACCTGGGGGCTGCTCGGGCCCGGCAAGGGCATCGAATGGGGGATCGCGGCGATGGCGCTCCTGGGTGACCTGCGGCCCGCGCCGCGCTACGTCGTCGCCGGTCAGACCCACCCCAAGGTGCTGTTGCACGAGGGTGAGGCCTACCGGGACCGTTTGAGGGCGCAAGCCCGACGGACCGGGGTGCAGTCCACGGTGCACTTCGACGGCCGCTACCGCGACGCAGCCACGCTGGCTGAACTTGTGGCGTCAGCGGACATCGTGCTGTTGCCCTACGACTCCACCGAACAGGTGACCTCCGGGGTGCTCATCGAAGCCGTGGCCGCCGGGAAACCCGTGGTGGCCACCGGTTTCCCGCACGCCGTGGAGCTGCTCGCCGACGGCGCCGGGGTGGTGGTCGCCCACCGGGACCCGGTGGCGATCGCCGCGGCACTGCGGACCGTGCTCACCCACCACGAGTTGGCGGCGACGATGTCGCACGCGGGCGCCTGCGCCGCACCGCAGGTGCGTTGGCCCGCCGTGGCCGCGCGCTACTGCGCACTGGCCGCAGAGCTGATCACCGCCAGCCTCGCCGCGTGAGGGTCTTCGCGCCGCGCGTGGTGTTCGACCACCTCGCTCACCTCAGCGACTGCCGCGGCCTGTTCGAGCACGCTCGGTACACGACGCCGCGACCCGAGCACGGCTACTGCGTGGACGACGTGGCGCGCGGATTGGTCGTCCTCAGCCGAGAACCGGACCCCGACCCGGTCGTGGCCGGTTTGGCCGCGCATTACCTCGATTTCGTGCTCGCCGCCATCGCCGCGGACGGGACCTGCCACAACCGGATGGACGCCACCGGGGCGTGGCGCGATCAGCCGGGCCTGGGGGACTGGTGGGGTCGCGCCCTGTGGGGCCTGGGCGTGGCCGCCGCGCATGCCGGCACTGCCGCGGACCGCGCGCGAGCGCTCGGCGGCTTCCGGGTTGCCGCCGGGCGCCGCTTCCCGTCGGTGCACGCGCTGGCGTTCGCCGCGTTGGGCGCCGCCGAACTGCTGCGGGCTCAACCCCAGGAGCCGTCGGCCCGTAACCTGCTGGCCGACGCCGCCCGAGCCATCGACGCCACCGCCAGCGGGGCGGTGTGGCCCTGGCCCGAGCCGCGGCTGCGCTACGGCAACGGTGCCCTGGTGGAGGCATTGCTGCTGGCCGGTGAGGTGCTGGCCGATGACCATCTGCTGCACCGCGGTGTGCACCTGCTGGAATTCCTGCTGGCATTGGAGACCCGCGACGGTCACCTGTCGGTGACACCGGTCGGTGGCCGCGGACCGGACGACCCCAACGCGGCGGGCTTTGACCAACAACCCATCGAAGTCGCGGCCCTGGCCGACGCCTGCGCCACCGCCCACCGCATCACCGGCGAGCACCGATGGCTGGTCGGGGTCGACCTGGGCTGGCGGTGGTTCTTGGGCGACAACGACAGCGGGACACCCATGATGGACGAGAGCACCGGTGGGGGTTACGACGGACTCGAGCGGGGCGGGCGCAACGCCAACCAGGGCGCGGAGTCCACCCTGGCCGCGCTGTCCACCGCCCAGCAGGCGCGGGCGCTGGTTGCACCGCGGTGACCGTCCCCTTAGCCCATCGGTGCGCCGCGGCGCTGCACCCGGACCCCGCGCGGGTGGTTGCCCGGTTGTTCCTGCCGGGTGAGGAACCTGCGGTGGCGCATTCCCGAGCGGGCGCTGTCGTCGCCCATGTCCTGGCCCTGCACGAGTCCGAGGTCGCGGTGCTGGCCCAGCGCCTGCGGCACGACTTCGCCCGCCGTCACCGTCACTACGTCGAGCTGCTGGGCCGCCACGCCAGTATCGTCGGTGCGCACGTGGGCGACCGAGAACTCAGTCCGGACCGCACCCTGGTGCTCGGTGCCAGCTTCACCGCGGAATACGCCACCGAGGGCGCGGCACTGTGCAATCCCAGTGCGGTGCACCACCCCGACCAGTCCGGGCTGGCCCAGGGTCAGCTCCGGGTGGCGGTGAGCCTGCGGGCGATCGGCGAGGGTCACATGTCGTGTATCAGTTTCGCCACCGCCGTCATCGGCCCAGGAGCCCGGTGGGTGTTCGAGCCGCGCCCGTTGCTCAGCGCGGTCGGGTCGGTCACGCCGGCGCGGTGGCGCCGCCGGCACCTGCGGGCAGTGCTCGCCGACCAGGGGCATATCGACGAGCTGGGCAGCGCGGTACTGCATGCCTTGCCCATCGAGTTCACCGGCACCGACCTGGAATCGGTCCTCGCGCAGACCCATCCGGATCTGCTGGCTCGACCCGGTGCGCAGCCCAGTGTCGACCTGATGCGCAAGCTGGTGGCCTCGGCCTACCGGGTCGACTTCGACGCGGACACCGTGCTGGCGCAGCGAGTTCTGCTGCCCTCGGCGGCGGAGGAGAGCAACGGGATGGAGGACGCCCGGTTCACCCGGTTCGTCGACGACGCCGGCGTGGTGACCTACCGCGCTACCTACACCGCCTACGACGGGCGCCGGATAGCCCCACGGCTGCTGACCAGTCCCGACCTGCGGTCCTTCCACGCGCACCGGTTGTCCGGGCCGGCCGCCCGCAACAAGGGCATGGCGCTGTTTCCCCGGTTGGTGGGCGGGCGGCACCTGGCGCTGTGCCGCACCGACGGTCAGAGCATCTCTCTGGCAGTGTCGGCGGACGGCTACACCTGGTCGCAGCCGCAGCTGGTACACGCGCCCACGGCATCCTGGGAGCTGCTGCAGGTCGGCAACTGCGGACCGCCGATCGAGACCGAGGCTGGCTGGTTGGTGCTCACCCACGGTGTCGGAGTGATGCGCAGCTACGCGGTCGGGGCCATCCTGTTGGACCTCGACGACCCGAGCATCGTGCTGGCACGTCTGGATCGACCACTACTGCAACCGGAATCCGACGAACGTGACGGCTACGTTCCGCACGTCGTCTACTCCTGCGGCGGGGTGCTGCACCAGGACCGGGTGTGGGTGCCTTACGGAATCGCTGACGCCCGCATCGGTGTCGCGTGGGTGGAGCTGGCGGAGGTGCTGACAGCGATGACCCGGCCAACCACCCCATAGTGTGTATAGTGTGTGGGGTGGCGCGGTTGAATGTCTACCTCCCCGATGATCTTGCGGCGCAGGCGAAGCAGGCCGGACTGAACCTTTCTGCGTTGACCCAAGAGGCGGTGCGAGAAGCTGTCGCAGCCCGCTCAACGGACGCGTGGCTGGCCGCACTTCGGCCGCGCAGCTCGGGGCTTGTGACGCACGATCGCGCGCTCGCAGCATTGGATGCCGCCCGCGATGAACCACCCACGCACCATGGCTGAGCTGGTCGTTGATGCATCCGCGCTGATCGATGTGCTGCTGGACAACGAACTGGGTGCTGCCGTGCGGCGTCGGATCGCCGGGACCGTCTTGCACGCGCCCGCGCATCTGGACGCTGAAGTGCTGTCCGCGCTGGGTCGGCTGAACCGGGCGGGGGTGATCGAGGACCCAGACGTCGAGACCATGCTCGCCGACCTGGAGGCAGCACCGATCCAGCGACATCCCGTCGCGGGGCTGCTCCTCGGCGCATGGTCACGCCGCCACCAGCTGCGCCTGGTCGACGCGGTGTACGTGGAACTGGCCACGACTCGCGGCATCACGCTCATCACCACCGACCGCCGCCTACGGGCCGTCGGAGTCGTCGAGGTTATGCATGCGATGCCTGCTGACCGGCCCAGCACGGCACCACCCGACACCTAACCACCCAGCACCTAATCACCCAGCACCTCACCGCCCAGCAGCGCCCGGTAGACCTCGAGGTAGTCCGTCACCATCCGCTCCGCGCCGAAGCGGGTACTCGCGCGCTCCCGCACGGCGCCGCGATCCAGCGCCACCGCGGCCGCGACAGCGGCCACAGCGGATTCGACGTCGTCGGCGAGGTAGCCGGTGACGCCCTCGTCGATCACCTCAGGCATCGAGCCACGCCGGTAGGCCACCACCGGGGTGCCGCACGCCATCGCCTCCACTACCGAGAGCCCGAACGGTTCGTCGAAGTCGATCGGGTGCAGCAAGGCGGCCGCCGAGCCCAGCACCTCCGCACGCTGGGACGGCCCGACCGAGCCCAGAAACACCACCCGGTCACCGTCGATGTGCGGGCGCACCTGGTCGGTGAAGTACTCCTGGTCCTGCACGATCCCGCAGATCACCAGCCGACGCCCGGCCTGCTGCGCAATGGTGATGGCCGCGGCGGTGCCCTTGTCCGGGTGGACCCGGCCGAACACCACCAAGTCGTCCCCCGCGTGCGCGGTATACGGCAACCCAGCCAGGTCCACGCCGTGATGAATCGTCGCCGCGTACTTGAGCTCTGGTGAGCGGTCGGAGTCGGAGATCGCCACATACGCCGAGGGCGACCGCGCATAGGCGGGCAGGATCCCGGAGCCGGAGAAACCGTGGATGGTGGTCACCATCGGTGCCTGGCACTGCGCGGAGAACGCCAGCGGAAGCCAGTCCATCTGGTTGTGCACCAAGTCAAATTCAGCGGAGCGGGCAAGGGCGTGCGCAACGTGCAGCGCCTCCCACACCCGTCCGTCCATGGCGTCGTCCTCGGCGTACCCGTGGGGACACACCCCGTCCAGCGTCGCGTGGGTCACCGAATCCAAGGTGGCAAACAAGGTGACGTCGACTCCCCGCTCGAGCAGACCCTCGGTGAGCAGGCCGGTCACAAGCTCCCACGGACCGTAATGCCGCGGCGGGGTGCGCCAGGCGACCGGCGCCAGCATCGCGACCTTCACCGGCTCGCACGGGCCTTGTTGTTGGTCGTCGCCACGGCCGATGGGTCGATGTGCAGTTGCTCGCACAACCCGGCGTGGTCCCACAGCGTGCGATGTGCCGTGATCCGCGCGCGTTGCACGGTGACGACAGAGATGGCGAGCACCTCCGCGCGGCGGTGGGTGGGTGCGACATCGGGCAGCAACCAGGGCAGCTCGCGGTCGTGGGTGAACCCCACCATCGCCTCCTCCGCGACCCGCCACCGGTCCACCGTCCGGGCAACCCGGCGAAAGCTCAGGGCGGCAGGCAGGTGCGGCAGTACGTCGGTGGCCAGATAGCGCCGGAGGCCGTCCCTCGAACTGGCCCCCGTTCCCATCGGCAGATGCAGCAGCACGCAGTCGGCGGAGATCGCCCGCATCGCTTCGTCGACATCCGGAACCGTGAACACAGCGTGGTGGAAGCTGTCCCGCACCCGTTCGACCTCCAGCACCAGCTGCTGGACACCCCTGGTCACGTCCGCGCCGAACGGGTGGGTGCCACGACGCCGCGAATCTGCCAGCGGGACCCGCGGCCGCTGGGGTTCGCCGAGGGTGTGGTCATCACCGGAGTCTAGGAACCCGAGGCTCGCCAGCCCATCACCGGTTACCGTCGTGGCTCGTGGACCCTCTCATCGTGGCGCTGCCCAGCCCGCTGCTCGGCCCGGCGGTGTGGCAACCGGTAGTCGAGGTGTTGACGCGGCGGGGCTGGCAGGTGACGACAGCAGCTCATGCGAGCGTGGCGCCGGTGAACTCCCCCGACGTGCTTCGGGAATTTCTGGGTGCGGTGCCCCTAGACCGTGCTGTGGTGCTGGTCGCCCACAGCAACGCCGGGCTCTACGTCCCAGCACTGGTCCAGCAACGCACGGTGGTCGCCAGCGTCTTCGTCGACGCTGGCCTGCCGGAATCTGATCGGGTACCGGTCGCTGCGCCGGGGCTGGTCGAGTTTCTGCGGCCGCTGGCCGACTCGTCGGGTCTGCTGCCCGGGTGGACGAACTGGTGGGACGAATCCGACCTGGAGGGATTGTTTCCGAGCGCGCTGACCCGGGCGCGGGTCGAGGACGAGCAGCGCCGACTGCCCCTGACCTACTTCCAGGAGACGCTGCCGGTTCCGGTGGGCTGGGCGGACTGCCCCGGCGCCTACCTTGCGTTCGGCGATACGTACGCCGTCGAACGCGAAGCGGCGCGGGCGCGCGGGTGGCCGGTCACGACCCTGCCGGGAGAGCACTTGCACATGCTCATTGCTCCGGAGCAGGTGGCGTCCGCGATCGAGGATCTGCTGGTTACTTGAGTCTTCGGGTGGTGGGTCGGGTTGGCCAGCGGTAGCGGGTGCGGGCTTCGCTGATGAGGCGGCGGATGACGGTGAGGGTGGCTGCGAGGTAGAGGTGCAGCTCGGCAACGACGCGGCGTTTCTCGGTGCAGCGACGGATCTTGCCGTAGCCGTTCATCCAGGAGTGGGTGCGTTCCACGACCCAGCGTTTGCCGGCTTGGGTGGGGGCGGGGATGCCTTTTGCGGGCGATCTCGTGGACGTAGCCGAGTTCGTCGAGCAGGTCCCGGGTGCCGGCGGAGTCATAGCCGCGGTCCAGGTGCACACACGGCCGCTCGGGCAGCGGCCCGATCATGTCCGGGATCTGGCGCATGGTGGGTTCGAACAGGGGTCAGTCGTGCCGGTTGGCGCCGGCGGCGACGAGGGCGAGGGGGATGCCGCGCCCGTCGGTGACCACCGAGCGTGTGGTGCCTTGCTTGCCGCGATCGACCGGGGACCGCCCCGAAAGTTCCCCTCCGCAGGGCGATGTGGTGATCGACCCGTCCAATGACAGGTCGTCGAGGTCGAGGCCGATCATCTGGTCGTAGGCGGCGAGCGCGGCTTTGAGCAGTTCCACACCCACGTCGCGCTCGGCCCAGTCGGCCAGTCGGCGGCGGATCGTGCGATCCGAACACCCTGGGGTGGCGATGCGCTCGTAGCCGCTGCCATGCACGAGGGCGG
>JAABUV010008121.1_pt1 | contig 10739 bp, 16 predicted proteins | sample 5559971 | NCBI WGS metagenome assembly JAABUV01 (sample SAMN10711881, study PRJNA513362) | rock metagenome | isolation source: Antarctica rocks | place: Antarctica: Victoria Land, Knobhead nord | collected 2015-12-19
TCCTGCTGTGCGTGGCGCTAGGCGTGTGCGAGGCGTTCACGCTGTACGTGCTGTCAAAGTTCTCGGAGCGCTACCGCGCGCGCACGTACAGCGTGCTCGTGCGCAAGGCGCTCGGCCGCAAGCTGTCTGCGCGTGCGCTCCGCTTCCCATCTTTGAGTATAGACATTGAAAAAACAACAGTAACAGACGTGCCGTCGGCCGTAAGCATGGTTGTCTCAATGTTCCGAGTCGAATGGTCCGCCATGGATCGACCGCCGTGCTGCCTGTGCGCTGTGCTGCCGCGCTGCCTGCCGCACTGCCTGCGCATGCGCTTGCTGCCAGCGCCTCTCCGCTCGAGCATGGCGTCCTCACGGTGTATGCGCTGTTCAGCCTGCAAGCAAAGTCCTCGGCTGGCACGTTCCGGCGCATTCACGACCGCTGTGCCGGGGGCAGTGCTGTCGATAATCATGGTGGTGTACCTGTGGGGCTCGTGCATCGCGTACCTGGTCATCATAGGCGACTCCTTCAGCCCCCTGCTGGAGCTCACTGCGGGCGCGCCCCCAGAGAGCGTGTGCATTATTTCAGAGCCTGTTGACAGCGCGGCACCTCTGTAGATGCTTGAGAGTGTGCATTCCTGCCTGCTCGTGACTCGGAACACAGGTCAGCCATGTCCATGCAGTGCCATAACATGAGGCCGCGATAGTGCGGATTTCTAGGGTCGTGGGTCGCACGGCGCCTCGCCGCGCGCAAGTGTCGTGCTGGCTGCGGTCTAGAGGTACGCGCTGACGCGAGAGTGGACGGGCGCCCTGACGGCGCGTGGGGGGCGGCCGCCGGCCAGGCGCCGACAGCATGCTGGCGGACAGGCGGCTGGTGATCGCGGCTCTGGGCGTGGTGGTCGTGTTGCCGCTGTGCTTCCCGCGCGACCTGGGCGCGCTGTCGTGGGTCAGCGCGGCCGCTGTGCGCCCCGCGCACGGCTCGGCGCCCCGGGGAGGGCCGGCGTGAGCCTGTCATGCATGTTAGATGCTCTCTGTTATTTTCGACGTCCTAAAGTAGATCGCTGCCGAGCAGCGGCGTTGCTAGGCATGGGGCTGCCGAAGAGGCGCTGCAGACCGCGTGTGCGGCCTGTGACCTGTCACCATGTGACGCACTCACGGCACCTTGCTTGGCAGATTTCGTCCCGACGTTCCTTCCTGAAGCAGCGCCGTGCCGCTCTTTAGCCCCGATCGTGTGCCTGCCAGCCGCGCGCGCCGCTCCCCTGGGACACTAAAAGGCGCTCACCCGGGCGTGCCGGCACGCAGGTGCTAGGCTTTGTGTTCACGGCGTGCGCGGTGGTCGCGCGGAGCGCCCAGATCGTGACGGCGCGCGCTGACTGGTCGGACGTGCACACGTTTAACTGGCGCTACGACTCGCTGTTCGCGATCCCGATCATCGTATTTGGCTTCAATTGCCACGCCAACGTCGTTACCATCTTCTCGTGCGCGCGCGCGCGCCCCCGGCCCCCCGGCGGGCCGCACGCCCGCCTTGCGTACTAGCCGGGGGCCCACAGGCGGCGTTCAGCGTTTTGCGCGCTGCTCTGAGTTCGCGCGCCCGCGTGTCACATCAGGACTGCCGATGCGGCAGCTGTCGTGCGCGCCCTGCGGGGCTCTTGGATGCAGCGCGCGTCGGGGCGCGAGAAGTGGTGCGTTGGGGCGCAACAAGCGGTGCATGGCCGCGCGCGGCTGGCAGCCTGCGCACAAGGCGGCCGAGGCGCTGCGCGCGCGCAGGGAGCTGCAGGACCGGCCCAAGCAGATCCTGGGTGGCCTGCCGACGCGCCCGGACGAGTACCGGGCGCTGGGCCCCGCCATCGCGCCGCGGCCGCGCACGATCAAGCTGGCGCGCCCCAGCTCGTCATTTTGCGGCTGCCGCGCGCGGGGCCTGCGTGCCTGTATGCCTGACACAAGGGCTCGGTGGCCGACGTGCCCGGCCCGGGCTGCGTGCATGAAGATACGGGAGAGGGGCGGCGGCGGTCGGCGCCATTGCCCAGCAGGCAGCCCCCCGTGCAGGCGCGGCGCAGGCTTGCGGTGCTGTTACGACCTCCCTTCACCCTATGCGCCCTATGCGCCAGGGCCAGCGCCGCGACTGCCCCCGCGCGCGCGGCAGATCGGCATGCTGGGCGTGATCATCAGCGCGGTGGCGATCATCATGCTGGGCTACCTGTGCGTGGGCCTGGCCGGCTACCTGGCCTTCCCGACGACCGTCGCGAGCAACGTGCTGCTCAGCTTCCCGCCCGACGACTGGCTCATGCAGGCGCGCGGGCCCTCACCCCAACCCTAACCCGCATGCGAGCAGCATTGCACCCGGGCGCAGCCCAGCGCAGCATGCGCCGCGCGTCGCGCGCAGCACAACGCGGCGGGTCGGAGGCCGCACCGCGGGCCGCGCTGCGCGAGCTGCCGTGGTGCTCACGGGGTCGGGGCGCGCAGATCGCGCGCGGCGTGATCGGCGTGGTGGTGACGTTCCACTACCCGCTCAACCACCACCCGGCGCGCCTGGCGGCCGAGCACCTGGAGGGCTTCTGGTTCGGCTGGACGTCCATCTCGCGCGCGTTCTCGGTCGCGCAGACGTGCGTATTCGTGGCCGCCTCGCTCGGCGTCGCCATGGTGGTGCGCGCCGCGCCCGCCCGGGCCGGCGCTGCGCGCGCGCTGGCGGGGCGCGCGCGCGCGGTCCAGCGCCGCCGCATGCTCGGCTTTGTGCCTGCGCTGGGCCCGCATCATGAGCCGCTTGAGGCGCATGCGTCGTCTTGGGCGTGCATCAGGAGCCGCTTGGGACGCACGCACCGGTTTTGGCCTGCAGCGCGCCCACAGAGCGCGCCGCGCGGGCTGGCCGCCGCCCAAGGAGGCAGTGCCCGCGCGCACGGTCTCGCGCGCGCGCTCATGCCCGCGCACCATTGCTTACCCTACCCCAACCCTGGGGGTGGCCAGGTGACGGACCTGGGCAACGTGCTGCACCTGGTGGGCGGCACAGCGGCCGCCTTCATGATCTTCTTCCTGCCGGGCCTGCTGCTCGTGAACGCGGCCATCATCAAGGAGTCCGCCTCCACCGCCGACCTGGCCGCGCTGGAGGTCCGCCCGCCTTGCCGGGGTCGGCAGAGGCTCTCCGGCGGTGCTCGCAGCCGCGCACCTTGTGCTGTGCGGTGCTGGGAACGCTGCATGGGCGCCTGTGCGCGCCCACACTGCGCCTGATGCGAGTCTCTGGGCGCATGCGGGTGGCCTGCACCAAATCCAACTAAGTCATGAAGGGGGCGGCGCGCCGCAGGGCGGCGCGTCGGCGTCCGGCGACGGCGACGTCAGCGCGCCGCTCCTGGCGCGCGCGCGCGAGCTGGGCATCAAGCGCGTGGGCCTCATCTACTCGCCGCGCAAGAGCTGGTGGACCGGCGTGTTTTTCGTCACGCTCAGTATCGTCATCTTCCTGATCACAATTGTTACCGCCGTCTGGAAGTGACGCGGCGGGCGGCGCGGCGCGGCGCGCTTGCTCCGTCAGGCTGCGCACTGGCAGGCCGCCGCCGCGGGCTTCGCTGCGGCGTAGTCAGGGCCGGCGCCGCCGCGGCCGGCGCGCGTTTGCCGCTGGAGTGGGCGGTCGGGCCCTGGTCTCGGCAGGCGCTGACAGCCTAAGTTCTGTGTGTCGTCATCAATAAGGTGGCTGGAGTGCTGGGCACGCACTTGCGCGCAGCCATGCGCGGGCTGGCACCCTGTGGGCCTGCTACTGCTTGCCCAGCCAGGCGTGCACACGAGGCTGGCGTACACGGTGCTGTCTGCGTTCCGTGACCGTTTGACGCACAGCGGGTGAGCCGAGTGCCGTGGGTGCGAATAAGCATGTACGGCACTGAACGACTGATGCCTCTGCCCAAATGCAAACCTCAAGGGATGTTTGCTGCTTGCTGTTTGCTTTCTGCTTGTCACCTGGCATGTCAGAATGCATGCACTGATGAAAGGAGTGCCACACTTTGGCAAGCCAAACGTCTCACTGTGTCTAAAGAGGTACATCTGTGCATCAGCCACCTGCGGTTCTTCAAAGGGTGCAGCCGCATGCAGGCCGCGCAGCATGCTACTCTGCAGGTGCACAGCAAGCGTGGCTAGGCATGCTGAATCAGCCTATCAATCTCTCTTAAACCATGCTCTGACTTAGTGAGGCAATCCCCTTAGGTCAACGGGTCGAGTTGCAAGCATGACATAATACTCAACTCCCTTGGAATGGGAGCATGCGTGCGTGCAGGAGCTCTTTGAGACGCACACACGTTAGCTGTTGTGCAGCCTGGTCTGCCTGGTCGTTCACTCCAGGCGCTGCACTCGCCCGGCAACCAGCCTTCAGCCAACCCAGCTGCAGGACCAGCGCTTGCAGGAAGCTCTTTTGTGCGCCTGTAGCGGCCATGGAGAGCAGCAAAGTGCGGACTGCGCTGGAGGAGCTGGGCACTGATGGTGCATTTAAGGTGCGCAGATGGGGACGGTCATCGCTATGGCAAGCTGCATGCGAACGACGACTGTTGAAATATACGGCGGTCAGTGCTGTCTAGCAAGCTGCCAGTCTGAGCCGCTGAGGAGGCCTGTGTTTGCTGCTGCAGCGCAAGGAGTCGCAGTTCCGAAACAGGATTGAGCTGGGCGGCCGCTTCCCGCCAGTTGGTACACCACGCACGGCTCAGACAAATGTTCGTGTTGCAACAAACATGCTGGTGTGAGCACGTGTATGTACTCCATTGCTGCTGAGCTCCCTTGCGCGTGCCGCGCGCAGCGGGCAGGTATCACTTGTACATCTCGCTCGCGTGCCCCTGGGCAAACCGCTGCCTTGCCGTGCGCAACCTGAAGGTGCGCCCGAAGCGTGCCTCGCACACCTCGGTGCAAATGCGTTCATCTTGCCAACTGGACTCCAGCGTTGACACAGTCGACTGCGTTCTCTCCAGCAGTCTGACAGCGCTTGTGACGAGCGGGAGCGCAGGGCTTGCAAGACGTGATCGGGCTGTCGGTCACGCACCCCACCTGGCAGCGCACGCGCCCGGACGACCCCAAGGACGAGCACACCGGCTGGGTGTTTGCCAAGCCGGACGACCCGCCATTCACGTCGACCACAGGTGGGGACCGGCCCCTGAGCGGGTCTGGCGCGGCCGGCACCCAGGGCGCACGCTGAGTCTGCCGGCACAGGCAGGCTTTGGCAGCTTCCCGCCGCAGAACTGCATCCCGGACACGGTCAACGGCTTCAGGTCCGTGCGCGACCTGTACGACAACGCGGGCGACACATTCGGTGCGCGGCCGGGGCGCTCCGCTCCAAAGAGTGCTCCTGCGCGTCTGGCTCTAGCGTTTGTTCAGGTAGCGGGTGTGCTTTGCGCCGCTGCAAACCGCGCGTCCCGAGAAGCGTGCATGTGAAATTGTAGCGGTGCTCCTCATGGACAACATGGACATACAAGGATAGCTTGGTACACGTGCCGAGCTGAAAGATTGATATCAAGAGAGAGGCAAAGTCCTACTCGCATGGCTACCGCGCAGGCAAGTACACGGTGCCGGTGCTGTGGGACAAGGAGGAAGGCACGATCGTGAACAACGAGAGCGCAGAGATCGTGCGCATGTTCAACAGCGCCTTCAACGACCTGGCCAAGAAGCCAGACTTGGACCTGTGCGCCGGGCCGCCTCGATCGGCATTGCCCTGCCTGCCAGCCACGGGCGTGTAGGGCATGGGTCTATCTGTGCATGCACTGGCGTTGCACTTTGGGGCGTCCTTTGCAACGCGAGCGGGAGCTGGTCTGCTGTCTACAGGTACCCCGAGCCGCTGCGCAAGACCATCGACGAGATCAATGAGTGGGTGTACAACGTGCGCCGCCCGCTGGTCATACTGTAAAGTTGCTTCAAGGTTGTTCCAGTTGGCAAGGTTGTGGGATGCAGCTCTGTGCTGAGCCTCCTTCGTGCAAATCGCAGACCATCAACAACGGCGTCTACCGCTGCGGTGGGCGGCCCGATTCTGTCAATACATGTTGTAGGGGGTATTGATTTTGGTCAGCACACTGAGCACTTGCTCAAGTCCACCGCTTGAACAAGGTACTGGGTCGGACATGCAGGCTTTGCACAGAAGCAGACGGCGTACGAGGAGGCCTTTGGGTGAGCGCCCAGACATGCGCACGGCTGCCTGGCGGCTGTGACTTGCTGCTGCCACGCACTGTGTGGGCAATGCACCGACACAGCTGCGTCCGGCAGCGAGCTGTTTGCGTCGCTGGACCGCTGCGAGGAGATCCTGGGCCGCCAGAAGTACATCGCGGGCGACCAGCTGACGGAGGCCGACATCCGCCTGTTCATGACGCTGATCCGCTTCGACCATGTGTACGGCCCGCCGCCGGCCCCCGCCACCCGGCCTGGCAGGATCACAATGCATGATTTTGAGCAATTTTGTGGCTGAAGGAGTATGTACCTGCGAGCCTGGTGGGCGCCGGTCTGCATGATCTGCCTGGCGTGCTGGCGCTGCTGCTGCACGCCGGTGTTGGGCCGTGTGGGCTGGCATGTGAGGGCTGAAGGCAGTGGCTCGAGTAGGGCAGCGGCTGGCCGAGTTGAGCAAAGCGTCGCGCAGGTACGTGGCCTACTTCAAGTGCAACCGGCAGTTCATCCACCAGTTCCCGGGCCTGGCGCGGCACACGCGGGACGTCTACCACCTCCCGGGTGCGCGGGCGGCGCCGGCGCTGCCTTGCAGCCAGTTTTCTGCAGACCTGGCGCCTTGCATGCGATGTGTGCAACTATGCGCTGATGGCGCAAACAAGCCCAGCGTCTGCATGGACCCTGTAAGAGAGGTCTCCTCATGCTGTGTGCAACAGGTGTGGTAGACCCATAAACTTGGCCTGAGGACCCTACATGCGTTTTAGCCCTCCAGTGTGTTTGGTCATGTCATCAGATGTACTGTGTGCCTGAGCCACGGCAGGGACGGCGCTGCGCCAATGTCCTTGCACGCCCTCTGCTTGCATGCATGACGTCGGAGCGGCTCTGCGCGCCTGTGGGCTGGCGCCGGCGCTAGGCTCTGTGCCCGAGCCGCTGCACGCTTGACGAGCAGGCTGGTCACGAGGCGAGCGTGAGCGGGTGTGGCGCGCAGGCATGGCAGAGGCGGTTGACCTGTACCACATCAAGACGCACTACTTCACATCGCACCCCAAGCTCAACTACTACGCCATTGTTCCGGTGCGGCCCCTCGCACCCTCCTCCCTCCCACGCCCGCTCGCCTCTGCCTGGCGCCTGCGCAGCCTGCACTGCCTGCATGTCGGCTGTCATGCTGGGGATGCGCTGAAGCCCGGGAGCGTGCTGCTCAGGTGGGCCCGCCGGAGTGGTGGAAGACGCCTGCCTGAGGGAGGCTGGGAGCGGAGGGGGCGCATCTGGAGAGGACACAGGCTGCAGTACGATGCCTATCAGTGCTTGTCTTTCATACCTCACTGCTGTGTCTCGTCGCGTTCTGCTGACTCTCTGCCAGCCGGGCCGTCTGCAAGTACATGATGCGTTTGTTTCTGTAGGGGCAGTGTTGTCTACCAACCGAATCCATCATGCCTGCTGTGCACTGCATGGTCGGTTCATTGCTGGGTTGCAGTGTGCAAGGCTACTGTCTTTCAGGTTGAAGAAGGTGAAGGATATCAATACATTTAAAGTCGACAGCGCTGACTAATCAGCCACAACTGAGGCAGCCTACATCTGTAGCCGTAGCTTTACATCCCGAGTGAGCCATAGCTCACAAGTGCAGATTTCCCTGATTGCGGGGAGGCCTGTCATGGCTGGTGCTTCGTGGTGTGCCTACTTTACATGCTCAGCTGTAAGGTAGGCACACCATGAAGCACCAGCTGGCTAGCATGGGTAGGCTAGCAGTGCATCCAGCAGATGCACTGCAAATGTCCTAAGGCCCACCCACGTGCAAGGGTGCGACAGCGGGTGCCTGCACTTCTGCAGAACCTCCCGCAGCAGAGCCAGCTGTGGGACAGACAGTTTCCGCGTCGCCTACCCCATATGCCTCTGCTTGTGCCGTCCAGGAGGATAGCCATGGACGCTGCCTCGGGCAGCGGTCTGCTGGATGCAGACAAGTACCACGGCAAGGCGCGCCCCCCGCACCCGCGCTCCCAGGGGCTTGTCCGGCCAGGCCCAGGCGCCACCCTGACGCCGCGGCCCGCGCCAGGCGCAGCGGCCGGACACCACCTACGACCCGGAGTCGCAGGAGGAGGTGCCGCTCGTGCCGGGCCTGTCAAAGCTGGACAACGCGCTGCGCTGGGGGTTCATAAAGAAGGTGTACGGCATCCTGAGCGCGCAGCTGCTGCTGTCCGCGTGCGTCGCGGCCGGTGCGCGCCGCGCCCGGGCCCGGCGCAGGCTCAGCACGGCTCGCAGTTTCTCTGCAGTTCCTCTCCTCCTTTTATGCGTGATATTGCGAGTGGCTGACGGGGTGTGCGCGCTGGCGCCAGTGATCATGTTCAACGCGCCCGTGCAGCGCTTTGTCATGGGCAGCCTCGCCTTCCAGCTGACCTTTGCCATCCTGCCGCTTGTCGGTGCGCGCCCTCCCCCGCTGTGCCGGCTCCCGTCCCTGCTTGGTCTTGCTCGGACGGAACCGAACAGCCGCGCTGGCGCAGGCCTCATCCCGCTGTTCATATACTCGCGCCGGCACCCGCACAACCTCATCATCCTGGGCCTCTGGGTGCGCCGCCAGCCTTGGTGCACCGCCTGGCGTCGCGCTGCTGCCAGTCCAGCCAGCGCCCTGCACGCCGGCCAGCCCGCGGGGGCGCCCCGCGCGCGGAAGAGCGCGTGGCGGGCCTTGGTGCCAGCGCCGTCCCGGCCGAGGCTGCGTGGCGCCGGCGTTGGTGGTTGCTGTTAGCTGCGTCCTTGGCCCCAGAGGACCAGTGCACAGGCAGCTTGGCCTTTGGGCCCCAGCAGGACCAGTGCACAGGCAGCTTGGCCTTTGCGCCCAGACGGTCGGCCCCCGGCGGGACTCCCGAGTGGCGCCGGAGCTGAGGCGCCGCGCGGCGGCAGACGGCGGCGATGTCGGTGGGCGTGGGCACCGCGTGCACGCTGTATGAGCCGCTGGTGGTGCTGGAGGCGCTGGCGCTGACGGGCTCGGTCACCGTGTCGCTGACCGTCTACACGTTCTGGGCGGCGCGCAAGGGCGTGACATTCCAGAAGTGGGGCCCTATGTTGTTCACCTGTGCGCGCCCCCCCGCCGCCCGGCCCGGCCCGCAGTGCCTGCTTTGGAGTCTGCGGTCATGCATGCCCTCGCCGCCTGAACGGGCTCGCGATGCCTACTGGGAGTATGCGGTCATGTGCGCGCCTTGCAGTGTAGCCAGGCTCATGATGCATACTCGGGTGTCTGTTGTGGGCGTGCACAAGCGTAGCTGCCCAGCCCGGCACGCAGTGCCTGTCGGGAGTCTGCCATTGTGCACGGCTGTGTCTCGCCTGCTCTACCCTCATCCGGGTGCCTGGACTGCAACGCCGCATGTGCCCTGGCCGTTCACTGCTGCCAAGCGTGGCAAGGACCGCTTGGCTGCTCCGCAGGCCTGTGGGCGTCAGTGGTGTGGAGCTTCCTCCAAATCTTCCTCCCCGTGCCGCCCATCGGCAAGACCATCTTCGCGCTGCTCGGTGCGCGCTTCACACCCGGCTCGCTCGCGCCGCACGCGGCTGCACTGCCGGCACATGTGCCGACACTGCGCTTCTTTGTCCTGTTGTCTGCTTCGTGACAAAATAGAATTCCGAAAATGCTGACGTCTGCGTGCCTGCCGCAGGGGCCGTCCTGTTCTCGCTGTACATCATCTATGTGCGCCGGCCCTCCGCTTGCCGCCCCCTCGCGCAGCGAGTGCCGCTCCTTCTTTCCGCCTCAATTGGCTGCGGATGCATGAGGGGTCCGCGCGCGGCCTAAGAGGCACGGCGCGCCCGACACTGCAGGACACGGAGCAGCTGATCAGCCGGCACGACCTGGACGACTACATCATCGCGTCGCTGTCCCTGTACCTCGACATCCTCAACCTGTTCATGAAGGCGCGCCGGCGGCCGGGCGCAGCCTGTGCAGTCCTACTTAGGCATGGGTGCAAGAGCGATCATGATGTCGTCAGCACGTAAGAAAGCATGGGCACGAGCTTTGCTGAGTACCTCCCTGGCTGGCTTATATGACAAGCCATGACTTGAGGCAGAGGAGTGGTGTGCGCAGCAGGCCACCCATATGTTTTCATGCCGCCTTGCATCACGGGGCCGCAGCTAACAGGAGGACGTGTGTGCGTGCAGCTGCTCCAGCTCCTGGGCAACAACCGGCAGTGACCTATGTGCAGGCGGGCCTATGTGTGCACTAGACCTGGGCTGCCGGTGGTGAATGTGAGTCTGTGCCATTGGTACCCAAGGAATGCTAGGTCTGTTGGGTTACTGTGTACAGTTCCCCGTTTGTAGGCATGCTGTATTAACGACTCTGAAGCTGACCATCAACTCTGAAGCTGACCCACTGACCTAGACGCCTGATAGCAGTGGAACCAACAGAGGAATGCCGACCCCAGACTGTGAAAAAACATCAGAGCAGAGTGACCTGCATTCAGATAGCACAGTGTGCCTGCGTAAAAACATGCTAAAAAATATGTGAAGCACGACTGTGTCTGCAGGATCAACGGCCGGCCGCACCCAGGTGACAGACCGCACGCGTCACGTCAGCGCATGCGCCCTGCACCCCAGACCTGTGGCGATCTACTGCAGGCCGGCCAAGCGCGCCCATGCCACCCACATGGCGCTGCCCAGGTACGTGTTGCTGAAGCGCAGCAC
>JAABUV010008124.1_pt1 | contig 10737 bp, 12 predicted proteins | sample 5559971 | NCBI WGS metagenome assembly JAABUV01 (sample SAMN10711881, study PRJNA513362) | rock metagenome | isolation source: Antarctica rocks | place: Antarctica: Victoria Land, Knobhead nord | collected 2015-12-19
ACAAGGCGCCGCTCCTAAGCCAGGGGTGCATCGTGCTGGATGGGTTCATGAAGGCGTTCAACTCGAAGGACGGACCTGCTTGGGCTAGCGTGGTGCAGGGATCCGGGATGTGGGCGCGCTGACCCCAATGCCGTCTAGGGTCAGGCGACGCGGACGTAGTTCGGGCGTCCCAACTCCAGCATGCGGTTGAGTGCGTGGACGGCGACCGCCACCTCGGTCGCCCGGCGCTCGTCCGTGTGCGCGCGCAACTCGTCGCCGATCACCTGTTTCCATCGGCTCATGGTGGCTTCGACCCGGGCGCGCCTGTTGTATCCAGAGGCGTTCTGCCACGCCATGCGCCCGTGCTCGGCAATATGCTGGAGGTGGCCGTCCCGCTGCGTGGGTGCGGTCTCGGCCGTGTCGCTCGGCACGGCGCTTGCGCGCGGCGGGACGACCACAGCCGCCTCAGGATGGCGCCCGGCGACGCTGGCGTAAACGCGATCCCGGTCGTAGGCGCCGTCGCCCGTGAACGACGCCACCGCGCCCGCGACCTGGTCGAGCAAGGGACCGGCTTGAGACGCGTCGTCCACGTCCTTGGACGTCAACGTGGCGGCCACGATCCGGCCGGTGCCGGCGTCCACGCCCAAATGTAGCGCCCGCCACGACCGGCGTGTCGCCGTCCCGTGCTTCTCGAGCAGCCACTCGCCCTTGCCGCACAGCTTCAGGCCCGTGCTGTCCACCAGCAGGTGCATGGGCTCGCTGCCAGCACCGGCGCCGGCGTTCCCCGGCCGCGGCACCTCCAGCGTCGCCGCACGCCGGCTGAGGGTTGTATGGTCCGGCACGCCCAAGCTGAGGCCGAGCAGGCTGACGATGGAGCCGATCAGCCCCTCGGCCTGCCGGTAGGCGAGGCGGAACACCGCGCGGATCGTGAGCGCCGTCAGGATGGCGAGCGATGAATACCAGGGCTGCCCACCGCGGGTCGTGCGCGGCTCGGCCGCCCACGCCGCGATCACCTCGTCGGTGAACCAAACCGTGAGACTGCCTCGCTGACGCAGGCTGGCGTCGTAGGCCGGCCTGCTGCGGAGCAGCGCTCCCAGCGAGTTCGTCACCTTGTGCTGCTGGCGCGGGATGTGATGGCGGCGGTCCTGGTTCAGCTTGAACGGCAAAATGGGCATCCGGAGTTGGGGGGGCGATCCCCTACGTCACCCAGCACATCAGCACCACCGCCCGATCCATGCACCACGCTAGCACACGGCCTAACATCCTGGCCTGGCGGGCGTCGGCGCTCAAGGACCGATGACCCCCGGTTGCGGCACGCACGTCGCCGCCATCGTCGCGTAAGGGCGTGCCAGTGCCCACCATCTCGTAGCCCACTAGGGCAGCATTTTGCTACACTACTACACTGCTACACGTATGGTATTGTAGCGAGCAACATGTGTGTTAATAACGTTCATTGCCCCTTCCGGCGCGAAGGTGTCCGGTCCTCAAGATCGACCTGTGCAATGACTATCCCGGCCTGCTCAAGCGCTTGCATCACTACGACTTTCATCGAGACATCTCGCCCCCGAGCGACATCTGCTATGGCCTCGCTAGTGGAGAGCCGCACTCGAAGATTGAGACCAACAACGGGCTCAACCACAACTTCGGCTACCTGAGGCTTCACACGTACAGGCGGACTTGTTGGATCGGCAAGACGGGCTGCCAAAAGGGCAGTTTGGGCGTCCGGCGGCGGGGACAGCTTTTTAAGCTTCATATGGCGTCCTCTACATTGCTACACGTAAGGTAATCTATTTGTATTGCCCAATCTTTAAACCCAGCCCATTCCTTGCAGCTCAGCGACCAGGGCGGATATTTCCCGATGAGCTGTGCCTGTATGAGGTGGCCGGCCGGTATGGGTCAGAGCCTCATAGTCAGCCCGGTGGCCCAAGGTAGAACTAAGCGTCTCAATACCAGCCTCAGCTACCTGTTGTGCAGCATGCCCGGCGACACTGGTTGCTCGGACTGAGTTCAGCACCGCCCGCGCTGGGATTTCGCGCCGTGTGGTGACCGCGAGTGAGGCAACTTTCGTCGCTGTCGTCCGCGCCTCGTACAAGTCAGCTTCCGACGATTTGCACGGGATCAGAACGTGATCCGCAGAGGCAATAGCGACGCTGCTGCTCAGATTGGCGAAGCCTGGAGTGTCTACGATCACCAACCGGTGCTTCGAGCGCAGATCGCTTATCAGATGGGCCAAGCGATCTTCATCTTCCTCAGCGAAGTGGGCAAAAGGCTTGCCTTCATAGGTCACCGATGCCCATCGGCTTGCAGCCTTAGTCGGATCGGCATCCATTAGGACGAAGTCAGCCTCGACGCGCGCTAGGTGGCCGCTGAGGCACATTGAGAGAAGTGTTTTGCCTGAGCCACCCTTCGATCCGGCCACTACTAGGACAGACATATAGCAGTCTCCAGCTCGATATGAATGTTTATAACGACGTATCGATGTATAGCGGCTCTACATGCAGTGGTAAAGCTTTATGGCCGTAGAGACGTGTAGCAATGTAGCAATGTAGCAATGTAGCAAAATAAAGGCCCATGTGCCCGCTGGTCAATCCTTAACATAGGTTTTCCGTTTCGGTGCGCCTCAGACCCCGTTCATGGCGCCGCCCTCTGCCATGCCCACCAACCCTGCGCACCGCGCGCCGGCACGAAGGGCTGCAATGGCTCCACGTCGATCATGGGCCAACCCGGCGTGGTTCAGAATCCGCCCTTTTTGAGTTACACAAGGCGCGCGGAGACCGCCGGCCTGTTTAGGCCGGATTTCGATTGGAAGGATGTCCGTAGCGGGAGGCGGTCAGCCTCCCCGGATCAAGCACGCTGGAGTTGGAGCGGTCCCAGGCCCAACAGGATGAGCCAGTGCGGATGGCCCTGGCCGGTCATCAACTCTCGCGGGCTTTTGCCATTACGTTCGACACGTCGGCTGCGCATGAAGCGGCGGTGGTTCAAAAAGAACCGCAGCAGGTCGAGATACGAGCTGCCCAGGTGGCGGCGCAGCGTGAAGTAGGGGCGCAGCCGCGAGTTGAGGTTCTCCACCAACGAGCTGCTGCGCGGTGTTTGCGCCATGGCCCGGCTCACCGCGTCAAAGAGCGTGTGGAACTTGCATCCCGTCTCCGCTCGGAGCCGGTTCCATCCCTGCCAATACGCCGGCGAGGTGCTGGGCAAGCGGTGCAGCAGGCGTGCCTCACGCACGAGGGGTTCGGCGACGGCGTGGGCTTGCGCGACGTCGGCCAGTTTCGCATCGAGCACGCCGGCGAAGGCGAGCAGGTCGTCGCGCTGGTTCTGCGGCGCGACCCAGCGTGGTGCAGGGATCAGGGGTACGGGCGCACTGACCCCAGCCCCGCCTGGGGTCAGGCGACGCGGACGTAGCTCGGGCGTCCGAGGTCCAGCATGCGGTTGAGCGCGTGGACGGCGACCGCCACCTCGGTCGCCCGGCGCTCGTCCGTATGCGCGCGCAACTCGTCGCCGATCACTTGTTTCCACCGGCTCATGGTGGCTTCGACCCGTGCTCGCCTGTTGTATCCAGACGCGTTCTGCCACGCCATGCGCCCGTGCTCGGCAATATGCTGCAGGTGGCCGTCCCGCTGCGTGGGTGCGCTCTCGGCCATCTCGCTTGGCACCGCGGTCGCACGGGGCGGGACAACCACGGCCGCTTCAGGATGACGCTGGGCGACGCTGGCGTAAACGCGATCCTGGTCGTAAGCGCGGTCGCCGGTGAACGACGCCACGGGCCCCGCGACCTGATCGAGCAAGGGACCGGCTTGCGATGCGTCGTCCATATCTTTGGGGGTCAGGGTGGAAGCCATGATCCGGCCGGTGCCGGCGTCCACACCCAAGTGCAGCATGCGCCACGACCGGCGTGTCGCCGTCCCGTGCTTTTCCAGCAGCCACTCGCCCTTGCCGCATAGCTTCAGGCCCGTGCTGTCCACCAGCAGGTGCATGGGCTCAATGTCCGCACCGGCTACCAATGTTGGGCTGCCGCGGCCGCGGCACCTCCAGCGTCGCGGCACGCCGGCTCAAGGTGGTGTGGTCCGGCACGCGCAGGCTGAGGCCGAGCAGGCTGACAATGGAGCCGAGCAGGCCCTCAGCCTGCCGGTAGGCCAGGCGGAACACCGCGCGCACCGTGAGCGCCGTCAGGATGGCGAGCGGTGAATACCAAGGCTGCCCACCGCGGGTCATGCGTGGTTCGGCTGCCCATCCCGCAATTGCATCGTCGGTAAACCAAACTGTCAGGCTGCCGCGCTGGCGCAGGCTGTCGTCATAAGCCGGCCAGTTCGTCACCTTGTGTTGCTGGCGCGGGATGTGACGACGGCGGTCCTGGTTCAGCTTGAAAGGCAAGATGGGCATCCGGGGTTGGGGAGGACGACCCCTTACGTCACCCAGCGCCTCAGCACCACCGCCCGATCCCTGCACCACGCTTTTGTTGGGCGATGACGCACAGCGAGGGGCCGTGCTGCGGCATCGCTTGTTTTCACGCCAGTATAAATGACATATCAGGCCGTTCCTGAACCCGAAAGGTCATCCATGGCTCGCAAGCCGAAGAACCAGCCCAGCACCGCAGCCGCCCCAGCCCTACCCGCGGAGCAGGGCCATTCAGTTCTGACCTAGCGACCCAAGCGATCGACCCGAATCATCGGCAAAACGCTTCACGCGCACAGTCGCAGCTTCGACGTGCGGTGACCATCCGCGACCAAATAATTAGAACTGAATGGCCCTGACCCGCGGAGAAGGTTGCCGCCATGATCGAGACCCTCGCTCCAGCGCGCCGGGGCCGCAAGGCAATAACCGCCGCGTCGTTGCCCGAGTTGCCGTCGACGATGGACAGCGGCGACATGGCTACAGACAGTGTGGAAGCGGAAATGGGCGTCGTCGATCCGATCAAAGCGCCCGGCCGCAAGGCTGTTGGTCGCAAGGCGAAGCCGTCAGCACCTGTCGCGGTCGCTACCTTGCTCCAGGACAATGCTGGGACACGACGGGGACCGAAGCCGCGCAAGGCAAAAGCGAAGGCGACACCTGATGCAGTTGAAGACGGCGTGCCGGGTTCTGCGGCGCTGCCCTATGCCGAAGGTGGTGCAAGCGGCGACCTTACCCCCCGAGGTGCTGCTTCGGGCCTGTCGAGCGATGACGCACACCAACCCCCACCAGCACTGGATGCGGCCGCACCAGCGAAGGCCGCGGCACACTGGGACCGCGCGACGAACGCGGTGCAGTTCGACTGGCCGGCCATCGAGCAGACCGCCTCGCACGAGGGCCCTAACCAGGGTATGGCCAAGCTGCTGGTTGCGGCTCGTGCAGAGGGCGCCAACTCGCGTTGGCCGTTGTAGGGCGCGTTCGTCACGCAACGGACGAATATAGCATCTACGCTCGCCTGCCAGCTTGGGGCTACGGGCACAAGACGGTCTGCCACGCCCGAGGTAAGTATGCCCGCGACGAGGACGGGGACGGTTTTTGCGAGGCCCACGTCAACACGATGGAGGGTTTTTGGTCGCTAATGCGCTCCTGGTTGCGCCCGCACCGGGGCATCTCGCAGGACAAGCTGCCGCTCTATCTCGGCTTCTTCCAGTTCATGCACAACGCGCGCCGACGCGGCAAAGCCCTGCTCGGCGCCCTTATCGCAGGCCTGGTTGCGTGACGGACCCGTCACCACCCCGGAACCCAACAAGAGCCACCCGGATCTGAACCACGCCGCTGAAAGACATGCAGGGTGGCCCGCCTGCATTGCAACCAGGCTTCGCCTGCCACGAAACATTGAAAGGAAAGTTGGTCAACCATGAAGTTGAACTGGTCTGCTTACGCCGCCTCTGGCGTCCTGCTCCTCGGCATGACGGGTTGTGCCGCCTACGACCGTGCAGCCCGCACGGACACGAGTGGCATTTACCCGGCTCAGCGTGACGGGACGCCAGCCAACCCGAGCGGAACCGCCACCACCCGCACATTCGACCGCGCCGCCGGCACCGACGTGAGCGGTGCGTACCCGGCCCAACGCGATGGCACGCCAGGCAACCCACCTGGCACGGCGCTCGGACGCGCATACGACCGCACAACGGGCAGCGACATCACCGGAGCCTACCCGCAGAGCCAGCGCCCGGCAGCCCGCACTTACTGAGCCGGACGCAGCGGGGCCGGGGGCTCAACCGTCCCCTGGCCCCGCTTGGGAGCTTGCAGCATTGCCTGACCTGGATTGGTGCGCCGTAGACGCAACGTATGGCCCAGCGTGCAGAAGCGTAGCCGTGGCGAACAAACGATGAGGGCATATCGTCGGTCGTCAAGTCAGCAACGCCAGGAGACCGTCTCAAACCTGGAGGTCATGCCGCGCGCCGGAAGGGGCGACAGGCCCACCTTTCGGCGACGGCGTGATCGTGTTCGAGGGGACGTGGTTCAGATCCGGGTTACACGCGAAACGTGGAATCCCTTGGTTGGCGCGGCTCTGGCCACTTTCGGTGTAACCCATAAACTGCCCGTTTTGAACCACGCCTGCCGGCGTCACCACGCCGCCGATGCTCGACTGGTTTCACGTCGCCATGCGGCTGCGGCACCTGAAGCACATCGCCGGCGCCCTGCCGGCGTATGACCCGGCGCGGGTGGCGGCGAAGGCGGTGATCGTCGAGGACGTTGAGCGCCTGCACTGGCGCATTTGGAACGGCAAGGCAAGGATGCCCAAATCAGCATCGATCGTATCCGCGCGGTCATACACCATTTTCAGGGCGAGCCGGATCAGCGAAGGTCTACAGCGCCCTCACGCAAGCTGTGGACCGCGTTGCGCGCGCTGGATAGCTATCTGACCAGCCAGAGCGCCTGGCTGGTCAATTACGCCGAGCGGCACCGCGCGGGCTTGCGGGTTGGCACCGCGATCACCGAAGGGACGGCCAACTTCCTGGTGAACCGCCGGATGAACAAATCACAGCAGATGCACTGGTCGCGACGTGGGGCTGATCTGCTGCTGCAGGTTCGTTGCGCCGTCTATAATGGCACGCTCGGTTCCGGCTTTGGACAGAAGTTCCAGCCAGCCAACGATCCATACCCGCCAATGGCGATCGCAGCCTGACCCCCAATCTTGCGACGGTCCTGTGCAGGGGTTCGTAGACGATTGTTACAATGGCACAGAAAGGCGAGGTGCCGATGTGGCCCGGCACCTCGCTTCCTTGCAGGACGCTGAGTTATGCCGGCTTAGAAGACCGCGCGCACCTTCGGCTCGCGGTCCCAGATGCGACCCTGGCTGGCGGTGGCGAGGAACGCCTCGGCCTTGTCCAGGGCCACCACGCCGGCGTCCGGCGTGACCCCTGCCTTGTCCAGCAACGACTGCGCGCCGGGGGTGTGTCCGATTACCTTCAGGTGCGCAAAGGCGTCGTGCACGAAGGCGACTGCGGCGGCCTCCTTGGTCAGCATCGCCGCACCCTCCTTGGACAACGCCAGCACGATCGTGTCGAACAGCACCGACGGACCGCCGGCAAGCTGGAAGTCGGCACGGATCCTCCCGCCGTCGCTGCCCTTTGCGCCGCCGACCTTCGGAGCAACCACCTTGAACTGCGCGCCCATCTTTGCGGCCTCCGCTTCCATCGCCGTCACCAGCTTAGGATCGGTGCCGTCGGCGACCAGGCACCCGACCAAGCGGCCCTTCAGCGTCGGCTTGAACTTGGCCAGGATGCTCAGTGCCGGCGAAGCTGCCAGGTCAGTGCGGGTTGCCACCGCGCTGGGCGCCTTTTCGATCGGCCCTTCATAGCCCAGCCCGTCGGCTACCCGCTTCGCCACGCCCTCGTCCACATTGGCAAGACGGCCGAGCAAACGCAGCCGGACCGCCTCCGTCTCGACCTTGCTCAGCTCGAAGATGAAGGCCGAGACAATGTGGTTCTGCTCCGGCTCAGTCTGACTAAAGAAGAACTGACGCGCCTGGCTATAGTGGTCGGCAAACGTCGCAGAACGTGCCCGCAATTTGCCCCCTTCCTCGTGCGCGGGAAAGCTGGCGAAGCCGTGCACCGGGTCGGCACGCTCGGTGGTTTCGCTGAGCGAGTTGGGCGAATACGACACCCGGCCTTTCGGCGCTCGCATCTGCATGTGCCCATCGCGCTGGAAGTTGCGCATCGGGCATTGCGGCTGGTTGATCGGGATCTGCGCGAAATTCGGGCCGCCCAGACGCTTGATCTGCGTGTCGAGGTAGGACTGGTTGCGCCCTTGCAGCAGCGGGTCGTTGGTGAAGTCGATGCCGGGCACGACATGCGTCGTGCAGAATGCCACCTGCTCCGTCTCGGCAAAGTAGTTGTCCGGGTTGCGGTCCAGCACCATGCGCCCGATCACTTGGAGCGGGACCAGTTCCTCGGGGATGAGCTTGGTCGAGTCGAGCACGTCAAAGTCGAATTTCTGCGCGAAGTCTTCGTCGAAGAGCTGGACGGCCAGCTCCCATTCCGGAAAGTCGCCGGTATCGATCGCGTTCCACAGGTCGCGGCGGTGGAAGTCGGGATCGCCGCCGCTGATCTTCAGCGCCTCGTCCCACACGATTGATTGCATGCCCAGCTTAGGGCGCCAATGGAACTTCACATATGTTGACTTGCCTGTGTCGTTGACCAAGCGGAAGCTGTGGACGCCAAAGCCTTCCATCATGCGCAAAGACCGCGGGATGGCGCGGTCGGACATGATCCACATCAGCATGTGCGTGCTCTCGGGCGAGAGCGAGGCCCAATCCCAGAACGTGTCGTGCGCCGTCTGCGCCTGCGGGAAGCCGCGGTCCGGCTCCTGCTTGGCCGCATGGATCAGGTCGGGGAACTTGATCGCGTCCTGGATGAAGAACACCGGGATGTTGTTGCCGACGAGGTCCCAGTTGCCCTGCTTGGTATAAAACTTAACCGCGAAGCCGCGCACGTCCCGGGCCGTATCGGCCGAACCCATGTTGCCAGCGACGGTCGAGAACCGCGTGAATAGCGGCGTGCGTTCGCCCACAGTCTTGAAGATCTCGGCCTTCGAGTATTCGGCGAGCGACTCGGTCAGCTCGAAGTAGCCATGCGCTGCCGTGCCCCTGGCGTGGACGACGCGCTCGGGAATACGCTCATGATTGAAGTGGTTAATCTTCTCCAGAAGGCTGAAATCTTCCAGCAGTGTCGGGCCGCGTTGGCCGACCTTGAGCGAACTCTCGTCGTCGGCAATGACCATGCCTTGGTTTGTGGTCATCTGCGGGTGGCTGCCGCCTGCGACCTGATGCAGCTCGCCGCCGTCGCCGATGAAATCTTGCACGTCTTGCTTGGGGCTATGGGCTGTCTGGTCGTCTGGCATAGGTTATCCTTCCTTATAGTAGATATCGGTCGCAAGCAGTGATGCAAACAAGCGATTCAGCGTAAAGTTTGAGGTTATCTGGACTGGCCGGCATTAGAACTGTTTTGCGAAACCTCGGTTCCTTCACCACTCATGTTTTGCATGTCATACCAATTGCCTCATTTGCTGAGGTGCCGTCGCGAGTTGTGTGGAAATTGCTTTGGCGGCGCGTCTCCAGCGGGCTGATAGTTGGTTGGATTAGGCGGCGAGGTCAACGGGGGTAGGGGCGGTGATCGTCTCGCCCAGGGTCTGCCATCCATTGACCTTGCGCATCGTGATCTGGCCTGACGCGAGCAGGGCCCAGAACAGCGGGCAGGAGCCATCATTGACGCGGCTTGCCGCGTGGGGCTGCATGGCCCAGGAATCGGTAGGTATGTTGCCCGAAGCGGCGCCGCGCTGGCCAAGCTGGAGCATGGTGACGTGGTCTTGATGTGTAACGGAGGGCCAGGCCGTTCTTCCGGTCTTGCCAAGGTTCGGCCCCGCTTGGACTATTTCGACGCGCCCGATCCTGGTCCGCTTCAACAAACAAGGGAGAGAAGATGTTTCGTAGAACCCTGATCGCTGTCGCCACTGCGGCGTCGTTCGTTCTTCCTGGCCTGGCCCTGGCTCAGCAAGGACAGTTCGGCACGGCCATCGAGGCCCGCGCCATGCTGGACAAGGCCGTCGCCGCTGTCCGCGCCGACAAGGCGAAGGCGCTGGAAAGCTTCAACGCCGGCACGGGTGGCTTCAAAGACCGCGACCTTTACCCGTTCTGCGCCAATGCCTCGGACGGCATCTTCACTGCCCACCCGACACAGAAAGGCAAGCCGGTTCGCGACCTGAAGGACAGTACCGGAAGATCCTTTGGTGAGGATATCCTGCGCGCCGGCAGCACCGAAGGCACCGTGAACGAGGTCACCTATTCTTTCCCGCGCCCGGGCGGCGGCGAGCCGGCGCCCAAGGTGTCCTACGTCACCAAGGTCGGCGACCAGATCTGCGGCGTCGGCTACTACAAATGAGGCGGGCTCCGGGGGCGGACATCACCCCCGGGTTTCTTGCCTGAGCTAGCGTGGTGCATGGATTGGGTGGTGATGCTGAGGCGCAGGGTGACGTAGGGGATCACTCTCCCAAACTCCGGAGGTTCTTGTCGGGTTCCGGGGTGGTGGACGTGGGTGGTGCTGTTGGAAGGTATCTGGTGCGATGGCCGAAGCGCGAGCAGCCAACCGGCTCATGCGAGGAGGCTTCACCATCATGGCTGCATTTGGGCGTGGTTCAGAGTCCGCCCTTTTTGGGTTGCGCGAGGCGCGCGGGAACGGCCAGCCTGTGAGGGCCGGATAGCGGCTGGGTAGGGCGTCCTGTGTGGGAGGCGGCTCGCCTCCCCGGGTCAAGTCCGCTGGGGCTGAAGCGGTCCCAGACCCAGCAGGTTGAGCCAATGCGGATGGCCGT
>JAABUV010008126.1_pt1 | contig 10736 bp, 14 predicted proteins | sample 5559971 | NCBI WGS metagenome assembly JAABUV01 (sample SAMN10711881, study PRJNA513362) | rock metagenome | isolation source: Antarctica rocks | place: Antarctica: Victoria Land, Knobhead nord | collected 2015-12-19
AGACGGACCCCTTGGATCACACGCCGATTCAGCGAGTCAACAGGCCTCGATCAAACTGATGGATGGTCAGGCCGCGCCGGATACTGCTGAGGAATTGGGTAGTTTGACGTGTCTGTGGGTAAATCCTTGGACCAACAACAGTCCAATTCGGAGTGTGGTGCAAGACTGGTTAGGTGCCATCCAGCCTTCTTTTACGGAAAGTGGCCTACTTCAGAAACGTGGTTTATCGTTGCTTGACGCGCTGGCTGATCTAATCAACAGGCTCAGCTATCCGGAAAACAGTACTATCAGGCGCATCCTGGGACAAGCAAACGATGGCTATGGTGGCTTCCGCGTAAAGTTTTGCATGGAGGACGGAGCAAGTCCTTATTGCAAGATAGAGGTTTGCGAAGTAATCGAAGAAGTTTGGACTTGGAACTTAGTCGCACACTTCCTTACGTCAAATCCAACGAACAAAGCTACACGAGGGGCGATTGGTAAAACAATCACAATCCCCTACTTCGTCTTTGAGGCAATGGGCGATCTGTGGGCCGATACCCGCGCGCACATGGAGCGCACCTCGAGCAGCACTCCTCCGGTAACACCCAATAGCACAACCCCGGAAAATGAAACCGCCGCACCCCATCCCCGGCAAGGGATAGATGCGGCGGCCCCAAGCCTACGCTTACATGACCAGCCCCAAAGGTTGGAGCCGGCGGAAGACAACACCCCGGAGTATAGGAGAGAGAGACGACTGTCTCAATCCCTTTCCAACTTGAAGGCCGGTCACCCCCATCAACACCTATGGAGTGATCGCAATGAAGACTACGGAAAGAGTGGCGCTTACCGCGCTCTCAGGTGAGTTGAAGGCCCTCACGGGCGTCGAGGTTCCGCCGAGTTATCGCAAGCTGTGGGTTATGACCGTGGATGGCCGGTTGCCGGCGACGCTGGTCAGTGGACGCTATCAGGTAAGCCGGGATGACCTGCCGGCTATCTGCGCGATGCTGGGGTTGCGGCTGAAGAACGCTGCGCCTCGGGCCGCTCGTTCCTCAAAGCGGGAAGCTGCATCCGTCACGGCTTAGACACCCCCACCAGCACCAGGCCGGCACGCGTGCGCTGATGGAGGGTCGTCCGAAGTGATGGGCTGCAAACGCCTTTTACCATCACTTGGGCCGCAAATCCATAGCTGCGCCGCCTCTGCCGCATTTTTGCGGAGCGCGCCATGTCTGCCCTTGTCCACCAGGTCACCCCGGTCATTGCAGGTGTCCTCGCACCAGATGCCGGCCCTTACATCTTTGGGTTTTCATACGACGACGTAGAGCCGGACGCGGCGGCTATTGCCCGCGCGGCTGTTGAAGCAGTTCGCGTCATCCAAAAACGCACCTTGTCCGAAATTGGTCACCACCTGATGCGCGTCAAGGCCGCCCTGCCTCACGGCCAGTTCGGGAAATGGGCCGAGCAGGAACTGAGCATCAAGCCGCGTGCCGCCACCAATTACATGCTCGCTGCCGATTGGCTGAGAGGCAAACCGGAAACGCTTGCCGATTTGCCCCCAACAATCATCTACGCCCTAGCGTCGCCGACGGCCCCCCAGGACATCGTTCATGACGTCTTGGCTAGGGTCGAAACGGGAAGCCCCCTCATACCTTCCGTCATCCGCCACAAGCTGGCGATCGCAGCCGGCGAACGGGCGGAACTGAAGCTTGCGCAGAAGCACAGCCCGAAGATTACCGCCGCTGAGTTCCACGCCAAAAAGCTCCGCAGTCAAGAGAGATATGCGGCCGCAGACGTCAAGCGCGAACAAGAGCGGCAACAGCAGGAGTTGGAGCGGCAGACGGAGCTTTTACCATTAGCACGCGAGGTGTTCGGTCTCGGCCGAGACGCGGCCAGTGCGGTGCTAATGGTGATGTTCCAGGGTAATTACGAAGCAAGGGACACGTTTACGGGACTGCTACGCCGTTTCCTGGATGGAGCGGAAGCATGAGCGCGTCCGGGCTCGCCATCACGATCCCGCCGGACTGCGACGTTCGGTTGTCCATTGTCGCGCCCCATTCCCTCGTTTTGGTGGCACCACCGGGCATTGAAGCAAATATCGAGATGTTTTTCCGGCCAGGCGTTGCCGGCCTGTTTACCTTCGATCATGGGCTCACGTGGCCTGATCGGAGCGGTTGCTTGGCGGCGACCTACTACCTGACCCACGGCTGCCCGATCTGCCTCCGGTTCGACAGTCTGGCCGACGCTATGACTTGCCGGAAGCGGCTGCTGGGGGAGACGGTGCGGTGAGCACCCGGAAGGCTGCACGGATAAGGCCGGCGGGGCGCAACGGTAAGCTCGTGTGCGTGGCCGGCGCGAGCTCAATCTCTCTCTGCCGGGTCCAATTACTGATCGACCAAGCCCACTGGCTTGATTTGGAAACTGGTGCCGAGTTGCAGCACGGCCACCATGCTCGAGCCGAACATCTGGCGCGTCGGGCTGCCGAGCTACGGGGGCAGGCATGACAATCGCGCCCGAAAACTGGACGGCCTCCGTTCGGCGCGTCCAGGACGATGCAGCCGGCGCGGTCACGTTGACGGTCGTTATGATCGAAGACATGCCGATGCTGCGAGGTCTCGCCGGGGCTGACGAGCCGCAGGCCCACCAGATCGTGCAAGCGGTTCGTCAAAGCTTGATCGGAATTGTTCAAGCGCCACGCGGCCAACGTCGGGAATGCGCCGCCTGCACGCGACCGTTGAAAGGTGGCAAATTCAATTTCGCGATAGCGATCCCGCATCGCGATGATCCTTCTGCTGGCTTGGCGCTGGCAATCTGCACCAAGTGCGCCACCACCGCTGACGCCGTGCAGAAGAAAGCCATGGCCGCCCTCGGTCCCGTCTGGCGCGACTTGCGGCCAGTAGCCGTCACGCACCCTGCCGGAGGCCATGCGTGACACCGGCGCCGATCGTCGTCCACGGCGACCGCACCACGCCCGTGCTGCCGGTGCGCGAGCACCTGCGTGTCGTTGAACGTCGCGCCGCGCCGCCCGGTTACGACCGGATGTGTCCGCTGTTTTCACAGGTTGACGGTCGCCTGATATTCGTTGGGTCCGTCTCGATTCAGACAGCAACGGCCATGATGATCGCAGGGGAAGCATGACGACGCTCTCGCCTGCCGAGCGGACGCGGCTTGTCGGCATCCTGGGAATGTTAGGGTCGGAACATGCCGGTGAGCGTGCCTCGGCCGCGCTGTTGGCAGCAAAGCTGGTACGTGATCACAACCTGTCTTGGTCAGACGTGGTTCTGTCAGTGACCAGCTCAGGCACATCGAACTCGCCGCGAAGCACCGCTGCGCCGGGCAGCGATCTCGGACTGTGCCTAAAGCATCTCGGAAAACTGGGAAAATGGAAAACCGATTTTTGCCTGTCACTGTCGACCATACGGTGCCGGTCAGACAAGCAAACAAGCGCGCTCCGTGAAATCGCTGCGAAGCTCCGGTCACGGGGTTTCGGTTGAACGATGGAGGCACATCGTCGAGCTGCGGCGTCACGGTCCTGCGGACTGTCGAGGGCGCGAGAGCGACCAAAGAATGGCGGTGGCACCCCCAACTCCAGCAATGGCAGAAAATCTCGTATCAGGCCGGCGCTTGGTTCATCCCACGTGAGCACCAGGTGGCGAGCCTGGCTGAGTTGGTGGACGTGCTGGATGATGTCCGACGTGACCCGTGCGCGTTCGTGGTCCGGGGCGCTCTCACGACTGCCACGGCAGAAGCGGTGGCCAACAACCCGATGCACCGCATCCGGCGGCGCAAACACCAAAAGAACGGCGTCGAGCCCACGCTGGTCGAGGTGCCGCGCTGGTGGTTTATGATCGATATCGACGGCTGGCCGCTGCGCGCCAGCGATGATCTAGCCGCCGATCCCGAAAGCGCGATCGACAACGCGATATACGAGATACTGCCTGAAGCGTTCTACGACGCGGACATCTGGTGGCAGCTCTCCAGTTCGGCCGGGTTCGTGCCGGGCATCCTGAAGGTGCATCTGTTCGGATGGCTGACCGCACCAGCGACGAACGCGCATATCAAGGCCGTGCTGGAGCAACACGCGCCGGCAGTGGACCGCGCGCCGTTCAGCGCGGCACAGCCGCACTACATCGCGGACCCGATCATCGAAGGCGGCCATGATCCGCTCCCCCGCCGTACAGGCTGGCGCAGGGGGTTGGAGCGCGCTGTGGAGCTTCCGGCCCTGGTCGCCCGCGCCGCACGTCCGCGCCCAACGGGGACAGGTGCCACGGGCCGCGCTGGCGGCATAGACGATGCACTGGCGTTCCTGGGACATGGTGAGGGAGGGCAGGGGTTCCACGCCCCGCTCCGTGCCGCCACGCTGCGCTACGCCCGGCAGTGCAATCGCATGGGCAACCGCGATGACGACGCGATCAAGGATGCGCTTCGCAACGCCATAAGGGTAGCGCCTTGCCGACCTGGTGGAGATGTCGAGCGCCCCTACTGCGAGGACGGCTACCTCCAGTCGCTAATCGACGGGGCTTTCGCCTTGATGGCCGGCGACGCTGAAATTCAGACAATGCGCCCGCATCACGCGCCGGCGGCGCATACGCTGGAGGATGCTCGGAAGGCATTGGAACAGCATGTCGGCAAATTCTTCGACCGGGCACTCGCTTGGAACGACCTGGGCGAGACTGAACAGGCCGATCAGCCGCCGGAGCACGCCGCGCTGGTTGTCGGCGTGGGAACGGGGAAATCAACCGCCGCCCGGCGCGCGCTGCCTGAGTTTATAGCCGCTGCCAAGGCGATGGGCCAGCCTCATCGGGTGCTCTGGCTGGTCCCGACACACAAGCTCGGCAGTGAAACCCTGGAGGAGATGCAGCAGCTCGGCATCAACGCGGTGATCATGCGCGGGCGTGATGCTGTCGCGCCCGGCCAAGCCAACCTGGAGGATGACGATCGCGGCGAGCCGCAAAGAATGTGCCTCGACCTTGAGGCGGTCGAGGACGCCATTTCCATTTGCGCCGCTGTGGAAACCAGCGTGTGCGGATCAGTCAAAGAGAACAGTCCGCGTTGTCCATGGCGGGTCGGCGATGACCAATGCGGCTTTCAGCGGCAGAAAGGTCCGGTCGCCCGCGCCGACGTGGTGATCGCGGCGCATCAGTCGATGTTCTACGAGCTGTCGCGAGAGGTGCGCGCTGGCCTCGCCGCCGTGATCGTGGACGAAAGCTGGTGGCAAGCAGGATTGATCCCGCATCGGGAAGTTAACCTCGAATCCTTCGCGCAGGAGCCGCTCACCTACCCAGTGCTGGAACGGCAAAAGGTCGTCGGCGCGCGGATAGCCTGGCGCATGGTCAGCAACGACGTCGCCACCAACGATTTGCACAGTTTCTCCCTGAAGGCCCAGGAGGCGTTCGCCGCGACGGGTGAGGGGGAGCTGATCAGCAAGGCCACGGTCGAGGCCACTGGCCTAGCCGCAAAGGAGTGCGCCAGCGCCTACGCCTTGGAATGGCGCCGGATGTTTGAGGGCGCGATCTATCCGGGCCAGCCGCTCAAGGACCGGCGGAAGGCGCTGGCGTTGGCTGCGGGCAACGCCGGCATTTCCCGCCGCGCCGCTGTCTGGCGCGCCCTGCAAGCGCTGCTTGAGGGGGATGCGCCGCAAACCGGCCGGCTTCAGACCGGGAGCCGGACCACCAAGGAAGGCAGTTTTCGCACCGTCGTCCTACACTCCAAACTCGAGGTCCGCGACGAGGTCGCGGGACTGCCGATATTGTGTCTGGACGCCACCATGCCGCTCCACATCGTGCGGTATTACCTGCCCCGGATCGAACTGCTGGCCGAAATACATCCGGTCGCCCCGCACATGGAAGTGCGCCAAGTCATCGGTGGTTGGGGCAAAACCAGCCTTGTTCCCAGCGACCGGACAGCCCCGGACGAAAACCGCCGACGGGTCGGGTTGGTCAAGGAGCTATCCGATTTCGCTGCCTTGAACAGCGGCGGCGACGCGCTGGTGATCACCTATCAGGCCATAGAAGCCGAGTTCCAGCGACCGGGCATTCGCACCGGGCACTTCAACGCCATTGCCGGCTTGGACGGGTTCCGCGACGTGCGCAGCCTGTTTGTCATCGGTCGGCCGCTCCCTGACGCCCGGGAACTGCGAGACGCGGCTCTGGCGCTTACCGGCCGGGCCATTCCCGAGGAGTCGGGTCAAGGTCGAGACGCGAGGCGCCTTGATGGACGATGGCAGCGGGTCCGCCATGAACGTGCGGGCCTATCGCGACGCCGACCTTGAGGCGCTGCGGGTGGCGGTAACCGAGGCCGAGATCATCCAGGCTATCGGTCGAGGCCGTGGCGTCAATCGCACCGTCGACCGGCCGCTCACCGTGTTTTTGCTCGCCGACGTGGCCACGCCGCTGCCCATCACCAACATGGCCCGGTGGCCGGACATCCGGCTTGGGGTGCTCGCTCGCATGGCCAGCCGGGGCGCGGTGTTGCTAGGCGCGACGGATGCCAGCCGGGTTTACCCAGACCTGTTCCCGACCGCCGACGCTGCCCGGATGGCCATTCAGCGAAGTGCCAAGGAAGTGGGCGATTTCCCGAACATTCCCCTAAGTATAGTACTCCTAGGGGTTTGTTCGGGAAATAGGCTGGTAGAGGTCACATACCGCCCGGAGGGGCGGGGGCAGCAATCTCGACGGGCATGGGCGGCTGAGAGCCGCCTAGACGGATTCAAGGCGTGGCTGGAGGAGGTGCTGGCCGCGACGGTCAACGTCCAGGTCGTCCCGCCTTCCACCGATCCCGATCCGCCATCCACACCACGTCCTGATCCTGGTGGTCAGCCGGCGCTTGAGACACCCGAAAGCCGGCACGACCCACCCCCGGTCCCGGTGTGCGACGTGCCGTGGCTTTTGCCTGAAAGCGCCTCGGTTGAGGGAGCGCGGCTGCTAGCAAATGCTAAGGTCGGCGCGGCGATCCAACAGGCCATGCATCCCGAAGTGCCAGCGTTCGCGGCGCCGGACGGCCGGGTGCTGGTGCGATGCCCCCACTGCGGCCAGCAGCATCATCACGGCGGTTTCGGGCATCGTATGGCCCACTGCGACCGTCCAGACGGGCGGGGCTACGTGTTGGTGCCGCCGGTCATCGCGGACGGGGCGGCTGTGTCGTCGGGGGCTTGGTCGTGAGGCTCAACCTGGTCGGATGCCTTGAGCGCCACAAAGCTGGCACCTGCTAACGATCAGGTCGGCTTCTCCACAACCATGCGCGTGTTGAGTGTTCCGTTTGTTCCGTTCCACCCGGACGTGACGCCGGCGCTGAGGGGCCTTTCGTGTTGGCAAATGTCAACTTCTTGGCGTCGTTTCTCCCCAGCGTAAGCGCTGGCACAGGCGCTTTCCGGGGTAAGCCACCAACGGCGGAAATGTTAGCTAATGTTAACCTCAGTAGGGTCGTCAGGAAGGCAATGAACGGGTCGGCTCAGCACGGAAATATTGAAGAGAATTGAAACGCGGACGGTGGTCTGCCTGCCCACGCAGCCCGCTCTTCTCACCCGCGTGCACCGGGACTGATGGATGCGCTGGCAAGTAGCCGTTTTCCGATGCGGAGCGGCCAGAAGGCCTACGGTGGTAGCACCGGCGGTGCACCGGCTGGATCAGTGGGACAAATGAGACACCCACCACGCAGGTGATGGGCGTGAGATTTTGCTTTGCTTTGCCGGCGAAAAAGCCCCGAAAGCCGGTGAGGATCACCCGCGTGCACCGGGGCTGTCGGTGGTGGCACCGATGGCTGACCGGCTGAACTGGTCGGCAGTTGCGATACCCGACTGCCTCAGCCTTGCAGGCGTGGCCTGGCTGTCTCAACGGTCGTTGTCATCGGCCAGGCGGATTACCTCGGTGATCGTGCCACGCACGACCGCGTTGAGTTGCCCGCGCACGGCAAGATGGTCGAGCGGACTTTCGTCATTGTCAAACCCAGTGTCGAGATCGCCCCCACGGATCACGCCATAGAGCTGGTAATAGCGCGTGCTGTCCCCAAAGATGGGCGTGACCGTCCAACCCCACTCTGCCGAGAGCACAACTGCGCCGGGCACATCGGCGCACGACTTCGCTTTTGTCAGTTTGACCTCCTGCGTGGTGACAACCCCGCTCCTATGCTTGTGATCGGCGGTCATGTCTTCCAGCAGCAGCTTGCCGCGTCGCTCATTTTCGGCAGGGGACACCTTCCACCCCTTTGCACCGGCGTCGTGAGCGAAGTCCTTCGGATCTTGCAAGGTGCCGAAGACGCGCCCGGCTTGGTCGAAAACGGCGCCGGCTGGGATGATAACTGGCCCACGCGCCCACTCGTCCTGCCAGTCGTCGGGGTCCGTGTGCTCGGCGCAGATGTAAAGGCTGCTGGCATATATTGGGCTGGACAGCAGGCTTAGAGCTGCGGCAGCAGCGAACGTTTTGAGGCTCATGCGCCGTCGCGCTGATGAGCGGAAGCTATTTACCTTATTGTCGTTCATCGGTCCCACTTTCCATTCCGCCACGCTGCGAATACCCGCAGCGAACCGGCGCGCGATGGATGTTGGGTCCAAGCTTGAGAAGATAGCGGCATGAGCGCTCTTGTCCATTACAAGGAAATGCGCGTGCGGTGCAGACTTGCGCCCGTATCGACGAGGCCGCCGAGATGCGCGACAAGGCCGCCGCCATCGCCGCCTACGCCCGCCAGCGCGAGGATCGCGAGCTTGACGTGTGGATGACGGAAATCCGCCACCGGGCGAGCATCCGCATTGGCGAGCTGTCGCGCGATCTGGACAAGGCTCCCGGCACGCGCACCGACTTGTTTCATTGCCAGTGCGGCGAAGTGTTCCCGGCGCCCGTTTGGCATTGCGCCGACTGCGATCACCACTGGCCGATGGATCGGGAGGAATGCTGGAATTGCCATAAGGGGCGGCGGGCAGACGAACCTGTTATCACCGGTGATAATAGGTTGAAATCCGACGTTCTCGCTAAAGCGGGACTGACGGTTCTCGAAGCCAATCGTTACGAGCAACTAACCGGCGGCGCTACTGAGCGCGGCCAAGTGGCGGCCAAGGGCGCGGTCGAGGCGGCCTTTGCCAAGGCGCGCGAGACCAAGACGCCGGTCACGGTCAAGGAACTCCGCAGCGCGGTAAAGGAAGCGATCGTGGCCGAGCTTGGCCCGGCGCCGGAACGCCGGCAACCGCAGGCATCGCCGCCGCGCAACCCGGCCGGCGCCGCATGCATCAGTTTCACGTCGGCGATCAAGACCATCGCAGAGAACGAAACTGACCTAGACGAAATGGCCAACCACTTCCGTGTCTCGAATCATGACTTCTTGCGCGAGGCGGTTACGGCGTTGCCGCCAAGCCGATATGCGATGCCATGGGGTTGGTCTGGCGAGCGCAGTGGAAGCGTCTTCAGGATGACGCCATTTTCTCCGAAGGGATCACCGTGACGGTGATCCCTTCCACCGGCGGGGTGCAGGAAACGACCTTGCTTAAGCTGGAACTGGTGAACGGGTGGCCTCGCGCGCGGCGATCAGGGCGCCCACCGATGCGGTGTCGCCGATCTTGGCGGTGAGCGCCGCGATCTCGCCGTCCTTGGCTTCCACGCAGTAGGATTTGGTTATGAAGTTAATGTCCAAACTTCCACTCCTTCTATTGGCTGGCCTACTCACTCGATCCGCTGTGGCGCAAGTAGCGGACACACGTCTGACCACCTGCGCGGGGGACAAGGATGATCGGCAGTGTTTGGCGTGCTACGACCGCCTCGCAGGCGACATGGCGACCCAAGTAAGTCCAAGTGCAACGTCAAGCGCGTGGTCTGGCGTTGGGCTTATGACGACCCGACCTTTTCACATCGATGGCCCTTGGGAATTTCAGTGGAACACAAAGGACGGCTTGTTTCAGGCCATGATGTTTGAGAAAGGACAGGTGCCCGGCACCGACATGCCGCATCTCCTTGCTAACCAGACCGCAGCGGGCAAGGGGACCTCGTATGTCGCTGCGGGCGGCACCTACTACATCGTCATGAACGCAACGGGTGCCTGGACGGCAAAAGTCGTCGAAGTCGAAGAGTAGAGACAGCTGGTGTCTGTCTTTTCCGGCATTCCGCTCGACAAGCTCGGCGAAGGCAACCTGCTTATCCTTATCGCCAATAGAACCTGTGAAGCTCGGGATTTGGAATTCAAACAGGCCGTCGTTGGCGGTTCCGACGCCGACAGACGGGAGTTCCTCAAAGATGTTACCGCGCTGGCAAACTCGGTGGGTGGTCATCTTGTCATCGGGATGGCCGAAACCGACGGGGTCGCAAGCGCCTTGGCAGGGCTGACTACACGTCCGGCGACGGAGGAGATACTTCGGCTGGAGAACATGCTGCTTGCCTCGGTCGAGCCGCGCTTGTTCGGAGTGCGATTTAAGGAAGTCTTGCTGACCGAAGGCGGTTATGCGTTGATCATCAGCGTGCCCCAGAGTTGGAACCCGCCACACCGGGTCACTCATAATGGCGTTAACCGATATTACCTGCGTCACTCAAGCGGAGCCTACGAGCCTAGTACCCCGAGTCATTCATACTGCGGGGTATAGCCGCTTGAGCTTGACGCGGGCATCGGCGTTGGTGAATTGCCAATCGGTTTTGACTTGTTTTTTGTTGCGGCTAGCCTCCCAGGCGGCGACCTCCTGTTCCAGAGTCAACTTGTTCGGGATGCGCCGATCAAGACATTGACCCGACAAGACGCTCAGCTCGGCTTCAGCCATGTCCAGCCAACTGCCGTGTTTTGGCGTGTAATGC
>JAABUV010008127.1_pt1 | contig 10735 bp, 13 predicted proteins | sample 5559971 | NCBI WGS metagenome assembly JAABUV01 (sample SAMN10711881, study PRJNA513362) | rock metagenome | isolation source: Antarctica rocks | place: Antarctica: Victoria Land, Knobhead nord | collected 2015-12-19
CAGCCTGAGCCTGCTGGACCCCACGTACGCCAGCAAGTACATCCCCATCATCGCCAGCGTGAGCGAGCACCAGCCGCCCAGCTGGCCCAGCTACTTCACGGACCTGCAGGCGCGCGCCCAGCCGCGCCCGGCCGGCCCCGCGGCGTGCGCACGGCGCCGCGCGCCGATGCAGGGGCCAGCACTCGGGCCAGCTGCGCACTGATTTGCCTACAGGATTCGGCCTGTAGGCGCCGGCCGCGGCGCGCGCATGCCGCTGCGCGTACCTGTGTTTTTGCGCACACCACCAGGAGGCGCAGATCTATTATCCGCAAGCTTTAGATCGCCAGCGCGGGGCGCCCGCACCCACTGGCAGAGCAAGGCAGCACTGTGCGCACTCGAGCAGCACCCGAGGGGCACGCCGGAGCGATGAGGCGCGCGCGGGCATGCGCGCGCAGGCGGCCACGCTGCTGATGCCGGCGGGCCTGATCGCCATGTTCCGGCCGCTCACGCACGCGTCGCTGTTCCTGATCCTCTACGGCGTCACCGCCATCTACTTCTCCGGCGTCATGGTGCGGGCGCTGGTTGGGGTCTAGGGGTGCGGCCGCCGATTGGGGTCTAGGGTGCGGCCGCCGTGCTCCCACGGTCATGGGGTGTGCAGACGCGATTCGAAGCGACCTGTAGAAAGTCAGAGCTGAGGCGCAGCGCCGCCAAGCGCGGTATGCCCCCGCCCCGCCTTCACGCCATGCCATGGCGTTTGGCGGGGCCTGATGCTGCGAGCGCGCGAGTGGTGCATGCATGCGGGCACAGTTGGTGGCGAGGGGTCCTGATTGCGTGCTCGCAGAGGGGCCTGCTTTTATGTGCTCCTTTGGAGTGGTCGCCGAAGGAGGCGCATCGGGCGCGTCGGTGTGCTTGATGCCCGCCATGGCCGCATGCTGCCTGGCGCCTGTGGCCCTGCCCGGCCCTGCTTGCTCGAGCGGGCCGTGCAGGGGAGGCGCCGGGCGCGCAGGTGCGCCTGATGCTGGTCCTGGCGCCGGCCGCGTGCTGCCTGGCGGGCGTGGCGCTGCACCAGCTGCTGCTAACGCTGGCGCGCTCGGTCAACGCGGCGCCCGCGCGCGGCCCGGCCGAGGCGCCCTCGCCCGCCCGCGACGCCGCGCCGCGCAAGCCGTCCAAGCTGGGCAAGGTGCGGCGGCTGACACTCGGCAGCGCTCTCTACAGCCCCAGGGCCTGCGTGCGGGGTGGCGTTCGCGTCGCATTGTGTCGCCTACTTGCGACCCACCGGCCTGTCCATCCTCTACCGGACGCGCCGCTCCTTGCCTCGCACACCAGCATCGCAGCCGGCAGCACACAAGGGTGTCCGCCTTGGCGCTTGCGGCCCTTCGTATCCCCATCCTCGGGCAGCCAAAATCACGCGTGCAGCCGGTGTAGCTGGGGCCGCCGCATGCTGCGGTGTGATCAGTCGCCCGTGGGGCATGCCGCAGGCGGCGGCGCGCGCGGTGGATAAGGTGACGGCGGCGGCCGCGCGCGCGTGGCACGCGGTGCCGCGCGAGGTCGCGATCGCCGCGCTGGCGGGCGCCGCCATCGTCTTTGCCGGCTACACTGTGCACAGCGTCTGGGTGCGCGCCCCGCCGAAGCAGCCCGCTGCTGTGTCGGCCACAGCCCAGCGGAGCGTCCATTGGCGCGGCTCAACCCCCAAATGTGACCTATGTCCAGCGATGTGCGCTGATACATGGAAGCGCGCTGCAGCCCGCATGGTGCGGACAGCATGTGCCAGCTCGCTGCAGCTCTGCCAGCATGTGCCGGGGACCCTCCCCTACCCCTACCCCCAACCTGTGCGCCCCGGCCGAGCCGCGCGCGCGCGCAGGTGAGCGCGGAGATGTACTCCGCGCCGTCCATCGTGCTGCAGTCGCGCAGCCCGGACGGCGGCGTGCACGTCTTCGACGACTTCCGGGAGGCGTACGCGTGGCTGCGCTACAACACGCCGGCCGACAGCAAGGTCGCGTCCTGGTGCGCGCCCCGCCGCCGCGCCCGCCCGCGCCCGCGCCCCCACGCGGCACGCCCGCGCCTGCGGCGGTGCGGGCGCCCGCCACTGGCGAGTGTGGCGACGCGCGCATGGCTGCGCTTCAAGGCGCCTGGCCGACAGCAGCGCGCTCTCCTGCCGCAGCGCCCGCCCGCGCTGTCCCCCGTGTGCCGCTCCTGCGCTCAGGTCGAGGCGCCCAAGCGCGGACCATTGGGCCTCTTGAATGGTTTCCTGGGTCACATCCTTGCACAGGGTTACATCGTTGCACAGGGTCACATCGTTGCGCAGGGTCACTTCGTTGCACATGCGTGGAGGAGGGGCAATCTGCAGGCGCATTCTGTAAGGACAAGCTGCTGCGGTGGCGTCCGCCACTGAGGCTTCCGCTATTTTCTAACGAGGCCTGCATGCCTGCATCCTGGGCAGCTTGCGTGCCGCGGGTGCGCGGTGTCGCGGACCATGCAGGGGCGCGCAGCGTCTTGCGAGCCCCACGCGCGCGCATGTGCGCAGGTGGGACTATGGCTACCAGACGACGGCGATGGCCAACCGGACCGTCATTGTCGACAATAACACGTGGAACAACACGCACATCGCGACCGTTGGCCTCGCGATGTCGTCGCCGGAGGAGAAGGCGTGGCAGATCTACCGCTCGCTGGATGTGAACTATGTGTTCGTCGTGTTCGGCGGCTTCATCGGGTGCGCGCCGTGCGGCGCTCGGGCGGCCGGGGAGGCCCGCGGCCGACGGGGCCGGAGCGCGCTCCGAGCAGCGCCCCTGCTGCTTTGCAGTGGCTCCGTCTCCGCATCTCTGAGCGTCACGCATCATGACGTCTGAACCGATATGCCAGCGCCAGACACTGCTTGTGCGTGCATGCGCTGACGCCCGTGGCGCTCGGTATACTCTGTGAAATTTCTGTGCTCAATCAAGCGTGCATGCAGCACTCCACCCACCGAGCGGACTGTCGCCGGAGGCGCGCGGCCGTGAGCAGCAGCGTGGGCGCCCGCCCTGCGCCGCGCCGGGCGCCCGCCTGACCGGGCGCCGCGGCTGCCGGCGGCAGCTACCCCAGCGACGACATCAACAAGTTCCTGTGGATGGTGCGCATCGGCGGCGGCGTGTTCCCGGAGATCAAGGAGAAGGACTTCCTGGGCGAGGGCGGGTACCGCGTGGACGACAAGGCCGGCAAGGCGCGCGTGCCCGGCGCTGCCGCTATCACAGGGTTAGGGTTAGGGTCTGGCCCGGCCGCTGTGGGGAGAACATCCTGGGCGATGGCGGCTACCGCATGGACGACAAGGCCGGCAAGGCGCGCGCGGCAGGGTCGCTGCTGCCATAGGGGCAGGGTCGGGTCAGCTCCGGCCTCTGCGCGCATGTGCCGCAAGGCCTGCATGCGATCCACAGCCGGAGAGGCGCGCGGCTGCATCCTGGGTCGGACTTTAGCCCATGAGGATGGGGCCCGGCATCCCGGGTCGCGCGCTGCGCAGCGCAGCCGCTTGCCGGCCCCGGCGCGCTGCATGCGGCGCCGGCGAGGCGCCGCGCGCCGGACCTGGGGCGGTCTCAGGGTGACGGCTGGGGCTCGCGCCGCTGACAGCGCCGCTCAGCAGGTGAGTGCATGCTGCAACATGGCCACATGCGTGCTCGGTAGCAGTACTGCCACGCCGGCCGCTGCTGGCTCGGGGCAGCGGCATGCGGCAGACGGGCGGCCCGGCGCGCGCAGAGCCTGCTCAACTGCCTGATGTACAAGCTGTCGTACTACCGCTTCGGCGAGGGCGCGCTCATGGCCACCGGGCGCATGGGCTTCGACCGCGTGCGGCAGGCGCGCGCCCGGCCGGCCGCCCCTGCCTCCCAACGCGCGCCGGGCAGCATGCGCGCACACGGCGCCAGCGCAGGCCCGTGACGCGCGGGCCGCCTGGCCCCGGTGGCGCCGCGCAGCGCAAGGGTGAGTGCGGGGGTGCGCGAACACCGTCTGCGCAGAGGCGCCTCTCAGTTCGGGCTCATGTCGCGCGCGCCGCCTTGGCCTCAAGGCACCGCGGCACAAGGACCGTTGTGCATGCGAGTGCGCAGCCGTTGAGCGCGTGGCCCGGCCGTGCGCACCGTGGGGACCAGCCGGAGCGTGCCTGCGAGCGCAGGTGGAGATTGGCAACATGGACATCGCGCTCAAGTACTTTGAGGAGGCGTACACGACCGAGCACTGGATGGTCCGGATCTACCGCGTCTTGGATAAGCGCGCCCCCTTTCCCCGGCAGCTCTCCCACGCCCTCCACGATGCATGCACCCAAACGTCAGCGCCCGTGTTCGTGCTACAGGGCGCAGGAACATGCGGCCATGCCCTCCAGTTTGGCATGCCCCACCCCGTGTGCACACAAAAGGGTGTTCACAGAGCGTCCTTGAGGTGCCAGATAAGGTGTGCATGACTGTCTGCTGTCAGCAAGGCAAACCTCAGGTTAGGGTGCAGCTGCTGCCTTCAGGCATGGGTTTCACATGGTGGCTTCATGGGAAATCGCATGCCCCGGCGCAGGCCGCACCTGGACACCAAGCTGAAGAACCGCCGGCGGCCGGGCAAGGCGCTGCCGAGGAAACCACGGAAGAACGTGGACATGTCGGGCGCGCTGGCCAGGGGGTAGCCGCGCCCCGCGACTGGTCCGGGGCAGGCCTGGATCAGGCGGGCGTGGTGCCGCCGGCCGCGCGCCGCGCCGGCGCTGCCTGGGTGCCTTGCTTGCGCCTGCGTGGGGAAGCCGGGGCGCCTGAGGGTACGTGAGGCTTCGGGGCTTTGTAAGACCACCGCAGTCGCTTCCTGGGTGCCTGGCTTCCGCCTGGGACCCAGGCCCTGGGTGGGGAGGGCGGGGCGCGTAGGGTACGTGAGGCTTGGGGGGCCCCTTGTAAGACCACCATTGTGTGTCCAGCCGTCTGACGCTGCAGCATCAGAGCGCGAGAGTGGAGCCTGCTTGGCACATCAAGCCCGTTCACTCGATCAGCCAGGATCACTCTAGCCAGACGCTTGGCCATGCAACCCTAGCCCTGTCCAGACCCTGGAGTGTGCACCAAGATACCTGGCAGGTCCTGGTGCAAGGAGCGCTAGTCAAACTTTCAGGGTCAGTGGAGCCTGTAAGCGCTTCTAGACTTAAGCGCCCTTGGAAATAGTAGTGGGACTGGGCACGGAGAGCGCCGCTTGTCAAGCCGAGCAGGGGCAAGCTTAGTAGTTAGTGTGTGGGGGTAAGGGCAAGCTTGGGCACAGCAGGACCTCTGGCCTGGACAGACCAGCAGCGCAGGGTGGCGCGGGGCGCCATCTGGCGCACCCGCGCGGCAAGGGTTGTTCTGCCTCCCGCGCCGCCTCGACCTGGCCGGGCCCGCAAGCCTGCGCCATGAGAGCACCACGTGCGCTGTTTGGACGTCGAGGCTAGGCCAGCCAGGGAAAGCGATGGGTGGAAGCACCGAGGCCTCTCAGGCCACTCTCCTCCAGCTAAACGGCGGCACCGGTTGCGAGGCACCTGGCTGTGCCACCGGAGTGCCGGCCGGCGAAGTTTGGCTGCAAAAGCAGGGCACCGCACAGGAGGACCCGAGCGTTTTCACGCCAAGCGATAGCGAGGACGATGGCGGCCCAGAAGCAGGCCTGCTGCGAGCGGCCGCAGCTTGCTCATCTCCTGGCACGCCCCAGGGGCTGTCTCCTGAAGGTGAGGCTGTTTGGCGGCCTCCAACGTGTGCAGTGTCCCAAGCATACGCTCCGGCAAGGGGCGGAAGGAGTTGCTCGCTGCGACTCCGTTTCGTGTCCCAGCTGGAGCAATACGCGTGCCTGTCCTGGACTGTTGCGCTGTGTCCTGAGGGTGAGGCTGTTCGTGGCTCGTGTGTGTTTTCCACGCATGCCTCCGCCCCAAGGCTGGAAAGAATGCTCATGGTGCACGTCCGCCTGTTTCTTCCTCTGATGCGGTGTCACTGCCTGTCCTGGGCAGGCGTGCAAACCACAAAAGAGGCCGGCCTGTCACCGGCCGCGCTGATGCTGGATGCGCTCGGCGATGGCAACGTAGAGCCAGCGCAAGGCGAGGCAGGGCATGGCAGCGCAGCTGGCAGCGCAGCAGCAGCGGCGGAGCGCACGGTGCTGGACCAGGAGCGGTCGGCTGGTGATACTGGTGGAAAAGGCGTCCAGGTCATCGGTGGGCGTGCCGCGAGCGCCGCGCCGCCGCAGCATCGCGGTGCTGATGCAGGGCAGCCGCTGCACCGCGGCGCGAACCAGGACGCCGCGCAGCCGTCTGCGCTAGGCAACAGCGAGGCGGACAGCGGCGGCGAGTCGGACCGCAGCCGCGACGGCTCCCCGGACTCCGGCCCCAGCGAGAGCGACGCCGGCGCAGCCGAGCGGCCGCGGCGGCGGCGCCGCACGCTGCTGCCCAAGGTGTCCCGCGCCAGCCGCTGCGGCGAGTGCCACACCTGCCGCAACCCGCACCTGAAGAAGGCATGCCTGCAGCGCCGCCAGGAGCAGCTGCAGCAGCTGGACGCGAGCGGCGAGATCCCGCTCCTGCTCCTGCCGCAGTTCCAGACGCTGGCGTCCGGCGGTGCGGCGCCTAACTGCCGCGCCGCCGCCGCGCCCGCCGCGCCGCGGCTGCCCGCCGCGCCGCCACCGGCTGCGGCGGCGGCCGCGCCGCCGCCGGCCAAGCGGCACAAGGCGCGGCCGAACTACGCTGAGCTGGACGGCGGCGCGGTGCCGGCGCGCGCCGTGCCCGCCGCGCCCGCGCCGGCGCCGGCGCCCGACGACCCCGTCACGCGCGAGCTGCAGCAGATCGTGGGCCGCCGCGGCGGCCTGGCCAGCGCGCGCGTCGCGCCACGCCTGGTGCGCCTGCTGGCGGCGCCGGGCCTGGGCCTGGAGATGCGCTTCGTGCTGCTGCACATCCTGGGCAGCAGCGAGCTCGACGCGCAGCGCGCGCTCGTGCGCGGCGGCGCGCTCGCGCCGCTGGAGGCCTGGCTGGCGGAGGCGGGCGCCGCCGCTGCCGATGCTGCTCTTGTGCGCCTGGCGCAGGCGCGAGTCCCGCCCTGTAGCTGTGCCCCGCTCCCCCTGGTAACACAATGATGACAGTGATGCTGGCTCTGGCGTGAGACGAGCGCCGGCTCACATAGGAAGCTGCACACAGGCAGCTGCGCCACCTATGCACACTGTTTGCGTGTGAACGGACCCGCACGACCCGTGCTTGTCGGCCCACGCGCTGTCATGTCCGCCGCCGCTGCCGCTGCCGTCGTGCACCGCGCTGTGCCTGCTCGGATGCGGCGCACTCGAGCGGAATGCAGCGCACTTGAGCGTTGCGCCTGCTCAGATGCGGCACCCACCGAGCGTCTCACCCTACCCTACCTTACCCTAAGCTACCCTAGCGTGCAGGGCGTGCTGGCGCGGCTGCGCGAGCTGCCCGTCGACACGGCCGCGCTGCAGACCTGCAGCATTGGGCGCACCATGAACCGCCTAAAGAAGGCCGGGCCGGCCGCGCTGCGCGAGCCGGCCGCGCGGCTGGTCGCCGAGTGGAAGCGCGTGGTCGACGAGGAGGGCGCGGCGGCGGGGCCCTCTGCTGGTGGAGTGGGGGGCCTGCGCGCGGGCGGCCCCAGCGGCGGCGGCGGCGGCGATGCCAAGCGCGACAGGTCCCGCCACTGCGCCGTCTCTGGCCCGGCGTCGCGCTGCACCGATGGCAGCATGAGGCCGGCGGCATGCGGGCTGTCGCGGCAACTGCAAGCACTGCTGACCAGGCGTTGCCTGCACTGTCGCATGCGTTCCCTGGATAGCCGGCTTGTGGGGCCGCAAACGCCCAGGATCAGCCAGGTCTGTGAAAGCGGCGCTCTTGACTGTGCTGTCCCACCTTTAACGATATCTGGTTTGCAAGCTGCTCACTCTGCTGACCTTTGGCCAGTACGCGCCCCAGCTTGACTGGCCAATCTGCTTGTGACCTCCTGATCACAAAGGTCCCCTTGCAAAAAGCGCGCACAGCAGTTGGACTGCTGCAGTCTGGGCCTCTATACCTGGTCTGTACCTGCCCAGGCGCATAAGCAAGCGGCTGACGCGCTTCCGGCCGAGCCTGTTACGCGCTCCTCACACGACGCTTGCACACTCGAGACTCAAAAGTTCGCTCGCTGGGCTCCGCTGACTGTTCTCGCCTGGCGCAGGGACGCCTTGCCCAGCGCCCGGGCAGCGCCGCCCGCAAAGAGAGCGCGCAAGGACGAGAACGCGGCAGTTGCGCCCAACCAGGTGAGTGCGCGCTGGCGCCCTTGAGCTGAAAGCGCATCCAAGCGTGCAAACCTTTGCCGTTTCGTGATGAGCTGCATGGCCTTGTCACAAGCTGCATGGCCCTGTGATAAGCTGCATGGCCTTGTGATAAGCTGCATGGTGCATGATCCTTCCTTGCCATTTGTCGTGGGAGGCGGGCTGTCACCACATGCTGCACTGTTTGTTTTGTGCTGCATGGGCTGCCCATGCTGCATGTGCCTGTCTATGCATAGTATGATGACCCTGGCTGTCCTGGGGCTCTTGGGACACTTTCGCTCGTGTCACGATTTCAGCTGCAGACCGTGCGTCGGTGTACAGCGACGGCCGATCGTTCCTGGTCGTTTCTGGCAATGTAGGACCCAGTTCTGATACGGTGAGCTGCTCGGCAGGCTGCGCGCCGGTCGGACAGCCCCGGCACAGACAGCGGCATGCGGCAGGCGCCGGCGGCCAGAGGCTCTCCGCCCGCGGGGGCGCCCGCGCCGGGCGCGCCTGCCAAGGACCTCGCGCCGACCGAGCTCGACGACAGCGCCATGTTCGTGCAGCCGAAGGCCGCGCCCAAGCCGGGCGCAGCGGCCGCCAGGCCCCCGCCGGCGGTCGGCCACATGCGCGACGCGCTGCCGCAGCTACGCAAGGTCTGCGCGCGGCGCGGCAGGGCATTATTCGCAGGGTCGGTGTCAGGGATCGGACTTGCTGTGCGCGCTCCGGCGCCGTGCCTTGTCGCATCGGCAGAGGGAGCGCGCCGGCGCAGCGGGTCGGGCAGCTCGGGGCATCAGGCAGTGCTGCGTGGCCTCGTCACAGTCAGCTTGGCCTGCAGGCGCTCGTGTCTGTGCGAGTGGCAGCGGCGCCTGCGCTGGCATCACTCACCAAGGGGTTTCAGCAGAGTGTGCGCATGCACTGGCGCTCGCTCCGCACCACACCAAGCAGGGCGGGTGTCAGGATGTGGGCGCGGTGGTGCCCAAGAGGCAGCCCTTGTGTCTCTGCGCTGCCGCACATGGGCTCGCACTTGTAACCTATCTGCGCACACCTGTGGCGCACTGCATGACCCTCAGCGCTGCCAAGGCCCCACCCCAACAGCGTCCGGCAAGCCCCGGGCGTGCCTGCACGGACGGACGCAGCTGCATCAGCCGCAGGGTGTTGCACAGCTGTGTGGAAGCCGGTGCGCTGGCTGCCAGCCACACGCCCTCGTGCTGTGAGCGGCCAGGCCCTGTGTTCAGCGTTTGCGCGCTGGCGCCGCGCAGGCGCACGTGCTCCAGGTGCTGGACGATGAGGCCGGGAGGCAGCTGGCGGCCGAGCGCGGCCGGGCTGCCGCGGGCGCACCCGAACGGGCCGACCCCGCGCCCGCCGCGGCCCCGCCTGCCCACGCTGCCAGCGCGGCGCCCGGCGGCGCGCCCGGCGCGCCCCGCGGGGACGGCCCGAGCGGCGCCCCCCCAGAGCTGCCCGGCGGGGCCCGTAGCAGCGCGCCCGGCGCGCCTGGCGGCGGCAATGGGGTCGCGTTGGCGGCAGCCGCCGCCGCGACGGCAGCGGGGTCGCAGGCTGGAGAGGTTGTCGCTGGCGGCGCGCCTGCGAGCAGCCGACCCGCGGAGCCTCCGCTGCCGGGTGCGCCCGAACCCTCGCTGCGTCCATTTGCCACGCCCACCACCAGCCGTTTACGCCCTCCACCCGTTCCTGTCTGGGCCTCCCACCAGGTCAAGCCGATTCCTCAACCCACCTCCCCCGTCCGGAGGAGTGCGTGCCGGGTGCTCCGCTCAGGGGTCTGCCAAAAGCTCTGCCAGCCAGACCCCAGAACTGTTGCCGAGACGAGGGCGCCTGCTGCGCCCCAGGCGGCGGCCTGCGCGGCCTCGCCGGCTTCCAGCTTATGACGACCGCCATTGGCGGGCCGCGCGTGACCGCGCTGGGCGGCGCTGCGCTCATGGGTGCGCCGCCCGCCCGCCTGTATGCATGCCCGCCGCCTGCATGCCTGCCCTCTGCCTGCATGCCTGCTCGCAGCCGCAAACGGGGCGCGCGCCGGTCGCCGACGCCATAGCGTGCTGGCTGTGGCATGCGTGCGTGCAGCCCTAAGTAGGCCTACCCTATTAAACCCTACCCTGCCCAGTGCAGCTCGAGCGCGCCCGCAAAGCGGGATGCGGGTTCATGCATGCGACACAAGCGGCGCGTCCTGTGCAAGCCCAGGCCGCTGCTGCTTGCCACCCGCTGCCAAGGAAGAGCGCGGCGCTGACCCCCAGCCGGGGCGCCCGTGCGTGCAAGCTGCCACTTGCTGGGATGCCGCTGCTTTGCTGCCTTAATTCCGCGGCACTGACTGATCGGGCGCCGCGCGCGGGGCCAGGTGGCCTGGGCGCGGCGCTGGCGCCACCGCCCGCGACAGACGCGGCGGCGCGCGCGGCCGCGGCGGCTCGGCGCGTGCCGTCGCCGCCGCCGCGGCCGCCGCGGCCGCCGGGCGCGCCGCCGCGCAAGGCGGTCCGCTTCTGCGCCGACCACGCGCTCGTGCGCGTGCGCCTGTTCCGCAAGGTGCGCCGTCAGA
>JAABUV010008129.1_pt1 | contig 10734 bp, 13 predicted proteins | sample 5559971 | NCBI WGS metagenome assembly JAABUV01 (sample SAMN10711881, study PRJNA513362) | rock metagenome | isolation source: Antarctica rocks | place: Antarctica: Victoria Land, Knobhead nord | collected 2015-12-19
GAGTCAATAAATACAGTCATCTTATCAGGCTGAAGACTCAAACATTATGCGGGTTTTCTTTTCAGTTTTGATCGTAAACTTCGATAAATGACTAATTCCACTACTATCTCGGTAATAAGATGATTCTTTCTGGTGCCCCAGTCATATCATCGCCGTAATTCTCGCTGATTACGGTTTCCCTCCTCCGTACCTCTCATTGATCTTCGTGACTTGATCCCCCACCTCCTTTGCAAATCTTTTGGCTACATCCCATACGCTCTCCTCATGCCCGTAGCCAGCGTTGTCATTGCTACTCTCACCAAACCCTATACTCCTCGGTTGACTCTCTTGCTGCATTGCTCGCCGCTGTTCCGATGTCATTTCCATTGCATGTGAGTTTTGTATGTACCCCGGAGGATGTTCTAGGCTCCGTCGCCCTGTTCCCTCGTTCGCGCTAGGAACTGTATGTGTAGATGAAGGCTGCGGTAGTGTCTCAACTGGTGAATAGAGGTTCGAAGGCCGTGGCAATGACGGAATTGGGTTCGTTGAGGTTATAGACGCCGGCGGTTGTCCGGGGTATGACGGTTCCGGTGGAGGTATTGACATTTGCTGTGGGTATGGCTGAGCTTGACTAGTTACATGTGTAGGCCTGGCGTGAACAGGAGTGTAGTATCCGGGCGGTTTTGGCTTCTCGCCAGCTTTGGGCGGAGGGGAAATGCTTGCCTTTGGGGTTATTGTGGCAGGGGCTGGGACAGGGGCAGCCCCAGGTTGGGGTGGTGGTGGGGCGTATTGAGATGTTGAGCTTCTTGTCTGAGTTGGCGTAGGTACGCCGGCTCCAGGCTGCGCCGGAGGATACTCATAGCTGTTCGAGGGAGTAGATGTTGTGGAAGCTTTTGTAGCGCTTATGGGGCTCTGAGTATGGATTGGTATGCCTGACATAGTGGAAGGTGATGCTGTAGAGGCCGTCAGCCCTGCTATCGAACAGTGAAAAATCGCAAACGACCACAATATCCAGTACCTAGCTTTATAACCAAGTTAGAGAAAGAACGTCCCCAGAGCGCAAAGTATAATACACTGCGGAGGGTATGAGGCTTCTGAGTATTGTTATTCCGCTGCTGAATATCTAGAAGATCCGTAATCCATACAATTTTCAAGAACTGAATAACTAAGATGTTGGCACAAAGTTCAGAACGAGGGCTGCTTGTTACATTTGTAGCAAGGGGTTACCTTAGTTGTTTGAGCATTACGCAACAATTCGCAGAGGGTCAGTGCATGGGAAATTTTACGCAATGAATAGAAAGCTGCGACTTAAGTGTATGTATTCCATTCTAAAGGCTCGTGAACTAAACCATCGAAACTGCCCCCGTCCGCCAATACAATCTATCTTCCCATGTAAGGCGTAGACAGTAACGGAATTAGAACCAAGCGGAGTGTGAAGCAAGATGAAGAAGTACATTTATGAAATTTGCCAGGTTTGTAAAGTACAGCAGCATCAGACCACCTGCTGCACCGCCATATGCATCCACCCGTCCCCATACCACAATACCACGTCCTTCCCGCAACCCACGAGTACAACGATCCTTGGAACAACAGCATTTTCATTCTGTAAAGCACCAATACGCAAGGCTGTAGTGCATTTATCCGGATCCACCCTTGAACTGTTTTCCGAATAGGAGGAGCTGGGCCTGGTCGTAGATGGACAGCACACCAGCACCAGCAACACCACGGAGGATGTTAGCCCCAGCACCCTTGAATAGTGACTTGACACCCTCTTTGGCAATGATCTGGCGACCAGCGTCCATAGATGACTTGTACTTGACGGCCTGTTTAAGTGCAACGATTAGTGAGATCCTAAAATTAATTTTAAGCTGTATTGGCAACTCACTTCTCCAGAAGTCATCATCATACGTCGACGGATAGTGTCGAGCGGGTAGGAAGCGATACCAGCACCGGTTGTGACAGTCCAGCCGAGCAAGAAGGAGGCCAAGAAGTTACCCTCAAGAGGACCGACGAGAAGGACAGGCTTGATCGAATCGTACATTCCGAAGTACAGACCACGGTAAACAACTATACCTAGGACAGAGGGACCGAAACCACGGTAGAGACCAGAGATACCGTCACTGGCGAGAGTCTTCTTGTAGACATCAATCAAACCGTTGAACTGACGATCTCCACCGCTCTTGGCGTTCTTAGCATCGTTGGCAAGACGGGTACGGGCATAGTCCAAGGAGTACACGAAGAGAAGAGAAGTGGCACCAGCAGCCTGCCATCATTAGCTAAAGTTCCGTGGCCCAGAAAAAGAACTACTTACACCACCAGATGCCAGGTTTCCCATCATCCACTTTCCATATCCGTCACGGTCCTTCTTGTAGGCGAACATTGACTTGTAGGTGTCGCGGAACGCGAAGTTAAGAGCCTGGGTGGGAAAATACCGGATAACGTTGGCGGTGTTACCTCTCCATAGAGATGCAATGCCTTCATTCTTAGTAGTACGGGAAAAGCACTCGGCGATGCCATCATATTTGCGGTCCAGGCGGCCAGTCTTAAGCATTTCATCCTAGGAGTAGATAGAATCATTAGTGGAAAGAATTTTCGGAGCAAATGGATAATGCGTGGCATCGACGCCAAAAAATACATGGATTCAAAAAATCAAACAGGACCATTGTGATCGGATCTTCGACTTATCTTGCAATGCTTTACAGGTGTTGATAAAGAAAAGTGTATGGAATCATGACTGAGCGATATACGTGCTTTACAGCTTCACATTGCAAATCACGGAGGCTTACCTGATTTTGAATGAGGAGCTTGACACGTTCAATTGGCGCAGCAGCTGTTTTCGAGACGGCGGCAGAAACACCACCCACTGTACAAATCAATCAGTGACCTTGAGCCCTTGTATCCAACACGAAATACGCATGTCGTTGAGTAAACATCCTCTCTAGCACCGCCGTGCGATACTCTACGAGCGTTTGAAAAGGCATTACGTACTCAGAAAATCCACGACGAAGCCCTGTTGTCACAAGGTGTTAGCCAACTGAACCGTTCATGGCAAAAGCATCTGGCAGATGGCGATCAATAGCTTGGTGAGAAGCAAACACAGATCCATGCATTGAAGCTGTAACAAGTGCGATAGAGCTCATAGATCGCCAACACGATTGATCTTCATGGCGCGATATTTTCGGGTTTTTTGTGTTCAGGACACTGGGAACGTACCGGCATGCCCATGAAGGACTTCTTCGACTGTACCAATTCTCCTTCGACCATCTTGGCGGTTGATTAAGTAACCGTGCAAATGAAAATAAAACAACACGGGATTGAGTGGAGAGGTTGTGACGTTGAGTCGTCGATGGTGAAGTAAGGTTTGTTGGTGGTGAGAAAAAAAACAATGCGAAAGGAGGCTAGGGAGCAAGCGCTAGGAAACCCTGCCAGCCGTACCTTTCCGAGATTTGTTACAGACTTACCACAAGATGTCTAAGGTACCTACCTTTATCACTGTATGTAGTCTAAGACCTGTGGTAAATATACATATGATTCTGTACAGAAATACGGCAGTTTGGTTTTGCATAATTTCTCTAGCTGAGGCTAAGATAAGGCGCCTACCCTTTGTTTCTACTCTTCCTTGACCGTGTCCTACCCTTCGTGCCACCCTTGAGGACTGCTTGCGAGATTCCACTCGCCGTTGACTCTCCACCCGCCAGAGTCTTGCCAGCAAGTAATTCAGCTAACGTTTTCTGTGGTCCGTGCTCGTTGCCAAAGGTCTCTTTTCTCCATTGCCGTAACCGTGTTTTTTTCCCTAGCCTTTTCTTATCTCTCCTCTTCTTTTCGGTGTCTCTAAACGCAGCCATCTTCTTCAAGCCAGCATACTGGTTGAGTTGGCCATCAGAAGCCATAAGAATGTCGTGAGCGGTCAATCCATATGCCAATGGTGATGTCGCTCTGTATCGAAATTGACCGGTATGTTTAGTACCCAATCCAGAAATGGTTTCGTTGGCATGCAACTCTTCATCGACGAGCTGCTCGATCTTCCGACGTTCTTTGCGAGCTTCACCTTTCTGCCCATCTCTCTCTTGCTTTCGGATAACCTTAGATGTTTTTCGTGGCTTCGCAGGTGCAGCTCCTGTCATAGGCTGGTCAGTGTCGCCATGACCCGATTCATCGTCTGTGAGGGTAAAAGGAGGCTCCTCGATCTCATCCTCGGCATCAAAGTCCGGAACCAGATCTTTGATATCAATGTCGGTCGTCCACTTCGGCTTTTTTATTTTGCGCCTCCTCTTTGCTGCTTCATCACCACTGCCACTTAAATCTCGGTCTGCGTAGTAGTCCTCGCCGAATCGATTTTTCATTTCTTGCTCCCAGCGGTCGTCGTCCCAGCCCTCCTCCAAAAATGCTGTCCAGTCACTTTCTTGAAACGCTGTGCCTCGAAGCCCTGCGGCTTCTCTGATCTTTCGAACCTTTTCCTCTGCGTCTGCAATCCTAAGCTTGCGTAAACGCGCCTTTCCCTCCTCGCGTTCCTGCTTTTCTGTCTCCTTCTTAGCACGTTCCGCATCTCTGGCCTTCTTACGTGGGTTCGTAGTGTCTCGGCGAATGGAGTATTTTGCGGCGGCATCTCTCGCATGAGACAAGAGCTTCTCGTTCGAGCCTTTTGGATCTTCGAACCGCAGGTTGTAAGCTTCTTCGAAGAGTTCTGCTCGACGGTCATCCTCGTCATCATCGGACTCGAATGGTTGAGGATTAGAGTTCTCAGATGGCACCCAAGCTCTTGCAGACATGAATTTTAAGAGGAAATTATCCGGGTCATTGTGAGCTGTTTCGACGTTGAGCTCAGTAATGGCCGGCTTGACCGTTGCTCCTTGTTTGCCTGCCTCTGGGATTGATGGCTTCTGAACTAGGAACCCATCATCGTCACCGCCATAGCCTGCTTCGAGCCCATCCACAGCGGCATGCATCTCCTTCACTACATTCGTCTTAAGGTCATCTTGCTGCTGGACATAAGTCATGCGATTGTCATATTCGCCATCCTCGCCGGTTATGCCCTCCAGTAGGTTTTTTCGATGATAATCGCTCAAGTACATGGGCTTTTGCTTGCCCTTTTTAGCTTCTAGCCCATCTACCTCGGGGTCTGGTTCTATGTAAAATGTGGCCTTTTCATCGTAAACCCGTGGATCTTTTGCCCGAATTGCCTCCAAGGTTGCATGAAATTGTTCGTCAAGAGCTCCGGTAGCTAGGATACCCTCATCATCCTCCTCTTCAGAATCTGTAGAGGATTCGGTGTCATCGTCATGGTCGCTCACATTATCGTTCTTACTTGCTGGCCCTCTTAGATGTGCAGGACGCTTTCCGTACTTTTCTTCAACTATTAAGGAGTTAGTTCGGACGGGAAGTAATTCTTGGGTTGGCCACACGTACGCTTTTGTAACTCCTCCCTTTCCTTATTGTGTTCAAAACGTCTAGCGAAATCCTGGTTGACCGTAAAGCCATTGGTGTTAATTGAAGAAAAGGTTCGTTCTAAAGCCACTCCCCCTGATGCACTAGATTCACTATCTTCGTTAGATGTATCGTCCTCTAGCAACGGCTTTTTTCTCTTCTCAGGGCGCTCAACTCCCGCTGTGGGAGCAATGGGCCTCTTTCGACCGTTGTCGTGAGTATATTGAAGCGCAAGAAGATGCCCGGCCATTCCAGCGACTTTGTGCAAATTCAGAGTAGTAATTGATATGGACCTAGATTTATGTGTGACATTGGACGAAATTTAAGCTCATCGCAATACCCTGTCTAGTGGGAGTCCAGGTATGCAGTCACTGACTGCTACTATTTATAGAGTACCTTAAAGATTTCACAACCTTACCTACTACTATCCCGTTAGGCGAATCAACACTGCAATGCCTCGCTATGTTCACTTTAAGTACACCCTCGCCGCTCCATAGTATGTACGTACAGATGTGACCACGATCTGATGCTACGACTACTTTCGGAAATGGATAAAGAGGACCTGCAACGCACCTCAAAGGCAGCTTAATCTTGCTCAACGACAAGTCAACTCACGTATAGGGTATCCGTGTTAAGACATTCTTTCCAAGATGTCACAGCAGCCTACCATAGAACAGTTAGGAAGGCCACTTACACTCGTGTAAGAACCAATAGTATAGCATTCTTATCATTGTATTGAAGCTAATATTGCGAGAAGGCCGGTTGGACTTAAGGAGGCAGCACTCGACTCCCCTACGTTCCGAGCTGGAATTACACACTTCTCTGAGCAAGTGGAATTGATCGAGAAGTGGCTTGAAAACTATGTCAGATCGATAACCAAGCTGTCTCATGAGATTGGGACCTTAGAAGGCTTAGTGAATGGGGTGCTGAACAATTCCGTGTCCCCCTCAAATGTTTCAGAAGCTATCATTGATCATGACTACACGTTACTGGCAGCCAAAAGATATTGCGAAGGCGCCAGGGAATACTGGCTGGCGATGATATCAGGCTGGAAAAATCTGGAATCAATAGTGGCGGATCCAATCAGGCAATTCTTGAAGGATGAAATTCGGTCTTACAAGGTAAGTCTATACTTCTAATACTTGGAAGAGTTTGAGCCCTTTCTCATACTTCCCGCGAACAGGACATCCGCCGACAGCTTGAGCAATCGCAGAAACAACTCGACAGCCTTCAATCTCGGTATTCAGCCCAAACCAAAGCGAAGGAACCTTCCTCTCTTCGTGAGGATGCCTTCCAGCTCCACGAAGCACGCAAAACCTATCTTAAAGCCTCCATGGACTTCAGCGTGATGGCACCACAACTACGAATGAAACTAGATAAGATGTTGGTCAAGCTCTTCTCAGAGCAGTGGCAGGACATGCGAACATCACGGAACAATACAGGTGCCTTGATTGGAAAACTTGGTAGTGATATTGAACGCGTGCGGGGGTGGAGTCGCGAAATGGAGGGTGGGGAGAAAGCTTTCACTCGAGAATTATTACACGCAAGAAAAGAAATCGAAGAAAGCGCAGAGGCGGCCGTTCGTCCTTCTCGGGAGCTTGAAGACTATGCGACATCCGGATCAAAGGGACCTTCAACGACCAGTCTGCAAGCCCCAGACAAGAGTAGACCAACTAGGTCTGAAAAACAGGGTTGGCTCAATCTCAGAACCGTTACCGGGAAGCCCTCAAGAACTGTCTGGATCCGCCGATGGTTCTTCGTCAAAAACGGTATTTTTAGCTGGCTTGTCCAAGGGTCACGATCGGGAGGGGTGGAGGAGAGTGAGCGAATAGGGGTTCTGTTGTGTAGTGTCAGGCCTGCCACTACAGAAGAACGAAGGTTCTGCTTCGACATAAAGACAACTAATCACTCAATTGTTGTACAGGCTGATACACAACCCGAACTCCAGGATTGGATCGGAGCTTTTGAAACCGCAAAGCAGAAGGCACTTCAAGATCCAACAAGTACAGACTCACCTGGCCTCGAAGGTCCACGTGCCCAAGATGCTGCATTTGCTATATCGGCACCAAGTGCGCCAGAATTTGCCGCAAGTGCTGCAGATTCTGGAATGCAACAATTTGGTGATGACAATGGGCTTGAACGAAACTTGACTCTGCCTACATTGGGAGGAGAGCCTAGTTCTTCGCTGGCGAGCAGAAGCAGCTTCGATGTTAGTGTTAATCGGCGCTCTACAGCTGGGGAAAGAGACGTCGAAAGTAGTCGAGATCCCGCTACAAGGATGAAGCAAAAGCTAGATTTGCATCGGAAATTTCCAGGTGGCCCTGTACCTCCAAGTCCTGGGCTTTCTGGAGGCGGAATAGCCAGCCTTATCGCTGCAAGTCACAATGTGATGCCGGTAGGACCTGGAGTTCCGCCACAGCCCCCAGCCTCAGACGGGGTAGCAAATCGGATCTCTACTGCGAACACAATGCGTGATCTACCGGCGAACAGCTTAGCCCCTAATACATTGGTGAACCCGCCAGCACCGACTAATCTGAGCGCAGTAGCAGTCATTGTGAATGGCGAGAAAGGTATCGGCATGGGCGGAATAGACGCCACAGGTGGGATGCCTAATGGTGTCATGGCGAATGTTTGGGGCACTTTAAATTGGGGTTACTTGAACAGGATTGAACGGGGGCAGCTTAACTCCTCACAAGACGAGCGTTCCAAGTTATCAAACCCATCCACTCCGACAGCCGGGTCTCCCTCAGCACCATCTGTAGACTCTCACTTGCATCCAAAATCTACCAGCTTGGAAGGAGAAGTACCAGGTCTGCAGAAAGCCAACCAAGCCATCAGGGAGTACCCCAAGTACTATCCATTGCAACTCAAAACCCAGGATGCACAATTTCGACTGTTGTTCCCCAATATAAGTAGGCAAGAACCTCTGGTTTTTGTTTTCAGAGCAACGTGGAACCTTAATGAACAGCAAGAATTCCCAGGTCGGGTCTATGCCACTATGAAGAACATCTATTTCTACAGCAACCATCTCGGCTTAGTATTGACTTCGGGGGTTTGTCTAGGATCTATATCCGAAGTTACGGCAGCTCCTGGGAAAGATTGTGACTTCCTCTTCCTGCATCTTAAAGATACAGACAGAATGAATGGGTTCATCCGTATCACCGTGAAAACATTTCTGGAACCTCTGAAATTGCTCCAACGGCGTTTGAACCTCATAGTTCGGTTGTACGACTCACCCGAAACACCTAATCTGGAATCTATCATGAAAAGGCTCATCGAACTTGAGCAGGAGGACTCAAAGAGCAGCCCAAGTTTGGAAAGCTGGGAACACGTTTCCATGGGTGCACCGCATGAAGAGAGCTCCGCGGTGCAGCGAAATACCTCACAACGACATTACAAGGATCTCAAGGTAACTGTGCACATTGATCAGGGGCTTTATGGTGCATCTGGCAAGCTTGACGAAGGCAGAGATATTACCAAATTCAAATTGCCAAGACAACCGGTATTATACGTACCTCCTGGCATGAATAAAGCAGTTGTGGATCGACTTTTCGATGTCAGCCCAAAGGCACTATTTCACGTCATGTTTGGTGACAGGAGCGCTGTTTGGCAGCTACTTTACCATGAGCGGCGTGCTCAGCGTAGGTCATCTATATTTCTCTCCTATGTTGCTCCATCATTGACCTCTCATAGGTATAAAACAGGGATCGTGGGCTCAGCTGGAGCAAAGTCATTTACGCCGGGAATTCGAGTATGACATCGAATATCTAGATGTATTCCGTGCGTTTGCACCATCCCCGTAATTCCCTTTCCAAAGCTTACAGGTGGTGTAGGCCGAGTTTACAAGGCTTCGGTTGTCGACTATCAGCTGATTGACGTCCTCAATGATCATCTGTGTTACGTCGTCACAGATAGAAAGACTCCATGGCATCTCCCGTACCGACAAAATTTTACCTTGCTCAGCAAGATAGTCATTACCCACGTCGCGAAATCGAGATGCAGATTGGCTATTTACAATCAAGTAGACTGGTTTAAACCACCAGGATTTGGAAAAGGTTTGTGCTTCCAATCCCTAAGAATCCTTTGCAAGTTCTGGAACATGCTAACTTATCTAAGCCGTCGTCGAGAGTCGGGCGCTAAGTGATCTGGAACTAGATTCACTAGATCTCGCAGATGTTATCAGCGACCAAGTAAGGAAGCTTGGCGCTCAGACTCGTACTAAGAAATCCTTCCAGATTTTTGGTCATGTTGGACGACAGGTTCAGGCTTCCGAGTTTGCTGGCAGCGAATCGCCTTTGGTATCGCGAGTTCGGCGCTCACTGAAACACCGTACCATAACGGGGCTATTCTTGGAATCTTTTGGTTCATTGCTCGAAAGCATCGCGATATCCTTGGTGCGGTGGTTTACTGGCTTGGTCCAATGTGTTTGGAAAACTTTAAATGCGCATACCATACTATTTGGTATCCTCACCATCAGTGTTTTGACTAACATCATGCTTTCTTCGAAGGATACATCGACTTGGTGGAGCGAGCGGAAAGCGGGAAACTTTATGACGCGGTTGGGTGTTGGGCCTAATTTCGCCATGAGCAAAGCCGTATATATGCAAGACCTTGACAATGCTCTAATTGGGGATAATCCTGCCTTTAGCAAACCGAGGAGTAAATGGTATGTCATTGTCTCGGCAGGTCAGGACAACAGCCAGATTTGCTAACCGCTTTCCGGAAGTCACGAAACGTTTCAGGTTGTTGTGCACAATACCGGCATGGACTCTCCGTACCAATCCGCTGCGTCTTCGCTCTTCACATCAGGCACCAAAGCAGCCGCCCGTCGTTTGCGGAGAACCCGACAACACCTAGGATCTTATAGACATGATCTTCTTGTGGCAATGCGAGTTGTCAATAAGATAGAGGGCGAGATGATGCATGCTGAGTGGGAAAATTGGCTTCTTGATGAAGTCACGAAATGCAAAGCGTTGGAGACCATGGTAGGCGAAAATCGGACCAATTCTTTGGCGAGCCGAAATGGACAGGGTGGCATGCAGGCCACACTGGCTGTTGAGGATGATCACGATCGCTTCCGAGAAATCCGGCTATGGCTTGAAGAATATTGCGGCAGCTGCAGCAGAGAGCAGGAGAAAGTCCTTGGCGGGTCGATTAGAGTCAACAGGACCACCTGATAGACGCCCGCGAAGTCACATAATACGAGGGTCGATCGACACTTTTGTGATGACGGCAAGGCTTCAACACTTATCAAACTGGTTGGTGCTCCACACTCTTACGCCGAAGAGTTCCACGAGGATTTTCAAGCTTAGTTACAAGAGTTGGAAGATA
>JAABUV010008131.1_pt1 | contig 10732 bp, 9 predicted proteins | sample 5559971 | NCBI WGS metagenome assembly JAABUV01 (sample SAMN10711881, study PRJNA513362) | rock metagenome | isolation source: Antarctica rocks | place: Antarctica: Victoria Land, Knobhead nord | collected 2015-12-19
AGGCGTGGGGGGATGGGACTGCGCCGGCGGGCGGGCGCGTCGCACGACAGTGGCCGCCTCGTCGCCGGCGACGAGGACTCTGTCCGCTCGGGCACGCCCAACGACGGCGGCGATCAGCGGGCTGTAGTCGTACTCACTGGTGAGCTGGCCTCCCTGGGTGGGATCGAAGCGATCAACGACCTGCAGGAACCCTTTATCTCGCAGGCCCTGCACGTAGTACTGGACCTGCCGCTCCTTCTTGCCCATACGTGCGGCGATGGTCTGGATAGACGGATGGGGGTCACGCGCGGTCCACCAGTGGCTCCATACCTGCAGTGTGAACATCATCTCGCCGTCGCTGATGCCTAGCTTGGCATAGTAGCGCAGGACCAGGTTGGGCACGGCGGTGTGGCCCGCCGCAAGGATAGCGTCACCGAAGCGGACGGTCAGGCGGCGATCCGCGCTCGTCGCCGGTTCGGAGCAGGACGAGTCGAAGGGGGCCGTCCCCCTGGCGCCACCCGCGCGCCCTGGTAGGCCAGGCTGGTCAGGCCGTGGGCCGCGCGCGCGCGGAGGATCGGGCGGACGCTCCGCGCACGCTCCGCGCACGCGTCGGTCGGCCGCCGGCCCTAGAGGACGCGAGAGAGCGCCAGGGCCAGGTTGACACGCGCGCGGCGTGCTGCTATCCTGGCCCTGGCGCGCGACACTGCTTGCAGGCATGGACACGCTCCTTATGGGTTCGCTTGCCCCGTTGGAGTTGGCCCTCATGGGGGGATCGCGTGACCCTAAGCTATGCGGCCCCGGTGATCCCCGCGAGAGTATGCGCCTGGGGCCAGCGGTCATCGTCGTTGTGGAACCCCTCGGTTGGCCCCGAGGGGTTTCGCCGTTAAGTGGCCGCGAACGCCAATGGACAACAGGTTGTCCACACCCTTACGATCACCCTATCGTCTGACGCGCATCGTCCTTTTCACGCTACTGGAAACAGCGGCGCTTCCCTCACCGCAACCGACGAGAAGCCCAGATCGCCTGCCGCTCTCTCCCTAATTAACTCATGGCGAGACAGCGTACCGCAAGAGCCTTTCCCGACGGTGGAGGGGGGCGTGTGACCCGCCCCAACGGTGCCGCAGGGCGCTTTGTGAGGCGCGGCGCACCGCATAGGGTAGCCTAACGCACCGCATGGGGTAGCAATCAGCACCAGATAGGGTAGCGTTTCGCACGGGACGGGGTAGCGTTTCGCACCGCATAGGGTAGCCTAACGCACCGCATGGGGTAGCAATCAGCACCAGATAGGGTAGCCCCGTGCACTGCCGCCCACGACCACACAGGGCGCCTATCGAGCACACTAAGGAGCATGCTTGCCACGTCGGCCCGTGCATCGGCAGGTCCATGGTGGGTGGCCTGCTGAGGGGCGGTCACCCCTCGCCGCGCCTCAGCAGGCCAGCTCAGAGACAGCCGCATCCAGGCGCAACGCACCGGATAGGGTAGCGTGCGGTGGAACCCGTGCGGAGCGGTGCCGGTCAGGCGCCACCCGCTCTAGCGCGCTCAGCCCGGAAGCGCAGTGCCTGGCCCCAGGGCACGGGGCTCCGGCCGCGCCTTACGGTCGCTGGGCAGCGCGTGAGCGTAGTACTCGCGCACCCGCTCGGTCGAGGCAATCCAAATCGATTGGTCCAGCCACCTGTCCAGCCACCGGCGCGGGGGTAGGGGCTTGGCGTCACAATGGCCCCAGAAACCGATAATCTCCTTTTCCACTAGGTCGCGCATGGTCGCCTCGAACTGGCTGCGCGTCCGTTCCGGGTTGCGCTCATCGACGAACAGCGCGAGCTCAGAGAAGATGTCTCGCAACACGCGGACGACCACCAGCGGCCGCCTGTCCATCTCGATGTCGCGCAGGGCGTGCGCGGCGGCGGGTGGCAGGGGCGCGGACGGTCTGGTCAAGGCGAGGCGGAACTGGCGTAGGCAGTAGTCGCCGATCCTCTTCTCCCGCCGGTTGTTCTTACGATGATAGCGCAGGACCGGCTGCAACATGATCGCCTCGAAGTTGGTTGGCGGCTGCAGGAAGAGCCGCGTGAGGAAGGGGAGCGTGAAATGCCAGGCCATGGGGTAGCGCTCGTCGCTGCCGTGCAAGTCCACGTCGAGCACCCGCGAGTCCAGGTGCGCCACCTGGTTACGCCCATAAGTCATTGTAGAGATGCGGACATACATGTGCTGCAGCCGGGCCATGCAGGCAGCGATCTCGGCAAGGTCTTCGGTGCGATGGCCAGCCGTGCGCCGGTCATGCCCCTCGCGTTTGGTGATGGGGAGCATCTCGCGGTCGTCCAGGATGGCCTGAGCGGTAATCCAGGCAAAGCCATCGGCGTCGCGGTAGCGCAGTATATGCGCCTGCAGCACGTTGAGGATGTCCGTGTCCAGATCGCTCAGCCCGCCCACCATGTCCCACATCGTGGCCGTCAGCCCACTGGAGAGGGGGGTGCCGTCGGGTGGCTGCATGAACACGTCCATCTTGGCGGCAGGGACGCCGCCACTCCCCTGGACATAGGGGAACACAGGCAGGCTGTCCTCAGTACCGTGCCAGCCCTCCCGGCCAGCACGCATACTCGCAAGCAGGGCCGCCGTTACCTGGTCGGCCGACACCAGGCCCAGGCCATCAATGAAGCCCGGCGCGATCGCGGGCACCCGTCGCAGCCCCCGCAGCGCCGTGGCTGGAGGACGCGGCGCGGGACGGTTCTCTCCGGCGGCCCGCCGGCTGTCTTCCGAGCGAACCATCCCCTGCAGGCGCTCCATTAGGTGACATAACCGGCGCACCCAGGGGGGAGAGGTGGCTGGTACTAGGGATAGGGCCGCCTCGGCGGGCGCCGCAAGGAACGCATCGACGAGTTCCACGGCCCGCGCCCGATAGGCCTGAGCTCCGGATGCGGCTCCCTCGCCGCTCCTCTGGCTGACCATGTCCTCGGGAGGGAGGGGGATGATAGCACGGCTGACGGAGAAGCCCAACGGGACGTCGGCCGCGTCGGCGACACGTTCGGTTGCATAGTCGTGCCAGCACAGAAGCACGCGCAAGTCGTTGTGCATGGCTACGAGGTCGGCGTTCGACCAGCCCCGCACATCCAGGTAGGCGGCGCGTGGCTGCCGCCGGAGCCGGCGCGGAACACCGCTCCCCTCCTGAGTCACCATCATCACGTTTCTACACCCACCCTCTACGTGAGCGCATCCGCAGCTGCCGCGTCCTCTTGCCCCTCGGGGCGCCTGGAGAGGAAAGAGACAGCAGACCGAGGAGCCCTGCTCCCTAGTATGGGCACGCTGCCTTTGTATCCTAGCCATGAACGACCAGCCCCGTCAACCGCTTTATGCACGTCACGGTCGGGCAGCCCGGATCCGTAAGCGCGTAAAAGCGCTGGTGTAGGGTGGTCAAGGGACGGGGAAGATGCGTCAAAGGGGGCATCGTCCCAGAGCAGGTGCATGTCGAGTGTGACAGTGGCTCGCCTCCCAAGGCTACGTACCCCAGCACTTTTACGCGCTTACCATCCTGGCCGGAGGATGGACCAATCACGTCGTGGTTCTTGAATAGTGGCAGCCTCGCGTGATGTGAGCCAATGCAGGGGTGGGCACGCTATGATAGAGGGGATGGTAGAGACAGAGCAGTGGGCGGGAAAGGGCAGGGAGAAGGGCTATGTACATAGCAGTACAGGAACTCGTCGATCTGCTCAAGGCCGCGCCGGACGTGCTGCAAGGAGTGCTGGTTAGCGTGGATAGAATGCCCGTAGGTCAAATGAGACTGCCCCTGTGAATAGCTCATCGGGTTCTGTGGATACCATGGGGATAGCAACATGGCAGAGGCCCACGCCGTACGTAGGTCAGGTGAGTGAAGAGGCGTCCAAGCAGCGGCGCGACGCTGAGCATGTGACTCCTATCGTCTCTCAAGCCCAGCGTCCGCAGGTCCAAGCAGACTGTGACAAACGTGTTGTCGTACAGGCCACTGATGGAGCGCGGGAGATCATGGTAGAGCGCGGCGACATCCAGAAACGCAGCGCCAGTGTCCATCGCACGAAGGCACCTACCTTCTTCGCCGTCTTACACGATGTCCCTGGCCTCAAAGATGAGGCTGAGTCTCAGGGGCACCGCAGTGAGCGATGATACCCAGGGCGCCCTCATCCCTGAAGAGACGGCGTTCACTATCCTCGTCGCCGACCTGCGCGGCATTATCCAGGCCAGCCAGGGCCGGGTGGCCGCACTGGTCAACACGGAGATCGTCACGACATACTGGCAGATCGGCGAGCGCATCGTCCAGGAAGAGCAGGGCGGAGCCCAGCGCGCGGCGTATGGGACGCAGCTCTTGACCAGGGTGGGCCGCGCCCTCAGTATTGAGTTCGGCCGCGGCTTTGCCGAGGTGAGCTTACAGAACATGCGCCGGTTCTACCTGGCTTACCCCATATCCTCCGCACTGCGGAGGGAATTGGCGTGGACGCACTACCGGATTCTCATGCGTCTGGATGAAGACCGCCGAAACTTCTATGAACGTGCTGCTGCTACCCACCGCTGGAGTTCGCGTGAGCTAGAGCGGCAGATCACCTCAATGCTGGCTGAACGCGTGGCGCTCTCCCGGCAGCCTGAGCAGACCATGGCTCAGCTGCCCGATGGGCAGGAGGGGGTGATCACCTTCGAGGAGACCTTCCGCGATCCCTACATCCTGGACTTTCTGGACCTGCGGGACCCCTTTAGCGAACGTGATCTTGAGGCCGCATTGGTACGCCAAATCGAGAGGTTTTTGCTGGAGCTGGGGTCTGATTTCGCCTTCATGGGCCGCCAGAAGCGCATCACCATTGGTGGCCGCGACTACTACATCGATCTGCTCTTCTATCATCGCGGCCTGCGGTGCCCCGTGATCGTTGACCTCAAGCTGGGCGACTTTACGCCAGCAGACGCAGCACAAATGAAGCTCTACCTGAACTGGATGCGCAAGCATGACCGACGAGCGGGTGAGAACGAGCCCATTGGCCTGATCCTGTGTGGGTCGAAAGATCAGCAGGTGATAGAATTGCTGCTGTCCGATCCCGCCACAACGATCGACGAACGGATCAAGGTGGCGCAGTATCTCTTGCTCAATAGCGAGCAGGCGCTCAAAGAGCGGCTCGCCCACATCTCCGCGGCCTATGACCAGGCCAGAGGGGGCGCCGCGGACCCAGTGTGACCCTTACCACGGCGCGCTCGGTCAGACGAGCAACTCGATCACCGGCGCGCCACGGCGTGAGAAAGGCGCGCGGTGTGTGGAATTGGTGGAAGGACGGGGACCACTGCGGTCCTTGCCGCGCTGCCATCCGGGCATCCTCCCCTGCAACGGGCACGGGCCGGTCGTGCAGCGTATCGCAGGGGCTCTAGCGTACGGTGAGGGGATGTCGAGCACGGCGTGTCCTGTGGCTCACGTTCGTCGTGCTCGCGGCCCTACGTCTGAGGCAGTGTTACGGGCGGGTGGCTGCTGGCGAGCCGACGGACTGATCGCCACGTCCTTCTGAGGCGCTATCATCACGACCTGTCCCGCAGCGACTCTTGCCTGCAGGACTGGCTGGCTAGACGCACCGGAGGAGCGTCGCATGGCTCAGGTCTTTTCGGAGGATCGACGCGCCCAGGACACGGGTCCCTATCACAACACACCCTGCTGTCGTCGCTCCGTCCTCGTCCTGTGTGCGCCGGCCTGTGCGCCGCCGCCGCGCCAGCGCCAGCTGCACCGGCGCAGCAGCACAGCGTGCCGATGGGCTACCATGAGACAAAGGGCTAGGATGCTCGCTCGCTAGGCGCAGGGAGGAGGACCTGATGCAGGACGAGACGATGGGTGACCCAGCGGGCGTCGCCCATGGCGCCGTGCCGGAGCCCACCACCTGCGGCCTTGAGCACGTGGTGGTGGTCACGATGGAGAACCGCTCCTACGATCACTTCCTGGGCTGGGTGCCCGGCGGCGATGGACGGCAGGCGGGGCTCCACTACCCGGACCCGGCGGGGCGCCGGGTGTCCACCTACCCCCTCGCGCCGGACTACCAGGGGTGCGGGCATGCCAACCCCGACCATTCGTATGCGGGAGGCCGGATCGCCTTCGCGCAGGGGGCCTGCGATGGCTGGCTGCGCACCGCCGCCGCTGACACCTATGCCCTGGGCTACTACACCGCTGCTGACCTGGCCTTCCTGGGCCAGGCGGCGCCCCAGTGGACGGTGTGTGACCGCTACTTCGCCGCGATCATGGCCGAGACGTACCCCAACCGTCTCTACCTCCACGCGGCGCAGACCGACCGCCTCGGCGACACGCTGGCCCTGAGCGGGCTGCCCACGATCTGGGACCGTCTGGCTGCAGCGGGGCGCGCGGGGCGCTACTACTTTAGCGACCTGCCGTTCCTGCTCCTGTGGGGGCTGACCTACCTGCCCATCTGCCGCCCCCTCGATCACTTCTTCGCCGACTGCGCGCGGGGCACGCTGCCCGCTGTGGCCTACGTGGACCCGCGCTTCCTAGGGGAAGGCGGCGGCACATCGGGGGATGATCACCCGCCGTCGGACATCCGCAATGGCGAAGCCTTTCTCCAGCAGATCTACGCGGCGGTCACGGCACGTCCCGCCTGGCCCCACACGCTGCTCATCATCACCTTCGACGAGTGGGGCGGGTTCTACGATCACGTCCCACCACCGGTGGCGCCGCTCCCGGAGGCCGACCGCGCCGCGGGCAACACGGATGGGCGGCTGGGCTTCCGTGTGCCGACGCTGCTCGTGGCCCCCTGGGCGCGACGGGGTCACGTGGCGCACGAGCGGTACGACCACACCTCCATCCTCGCGCTGATCGCCTGGCGGTGGGGCTTGGAGCCCCTGACCGTGCGCGATGCGAGCGCGCGCAACCTCGCGACGGCCCTGGACTTCGGGCACACAGACCTGAGCGCCCCACGGATCACAGCGCCACCGGGTCCCTTCGGGGGACCGTGCCCCGCCGAGGGAGCGGCACACGGCGCGGTGTGGGCGGCGCTGCGGGGCTTGGTTCCTCAGGTGGGATGGCCGCGCCTGCGCTGACCGCGCGCCCTGCGCCGTCCTGGCTCTGCGCTGAGGCATGCGCCGCACCCCCCAGGTGTGCTCCTGTGTGCTGCGCCGGCAACGCGGTGGTAGGTCGAGGCCAGAGGCCCCCTGTCGCCGCACCTGTCGCTCTCGGCGCCTGCGGGGGCAGCGTGTCGTCGCAGCACCCACCGTCTCGTGCGCCTGGTCAGGTGGACCCGTCCGCCAGGACATGATTGTGGTGATGCTTCAGATCACGCGACGATGCGGTGGTGCGGCGCGGATGGTCACCGTGACCTGGACCGGCTATGCTTGGGCCTGAGCAGCGCTGGCTGCCGCACGTGCCCCACGTGTAGGGGAAGGAGAACCCATGTCCCTCGTCCTCCTCGCCGTCGCCCTCGGCGCGCTGGCGCAGACCATCACAGGGTTCGGGTTCGCCTTGCTCTGCGGGCCGCTCCTGATCGCCACGCTCGGGCAGCCAGCTGCCGTGCGCCTCATCCTGCTGCTCTCGTCCATCATCAGCGTGGTCCTTCTTGTGCGCGATGTGCGGCATGTCCGTCTGGCCGACGGCCTCCTCCTGCTCGCGCCGGGTGTTGTCGTCACGCCTGCCTTTGCCTGGGCGCTGCAGCGCCTGGACACGCACATGGTGACGATCGCCGCCGGCGTCGTGACCCTCCTGAGCGCCGGGGCGCTGGCCGCAGGGGTGCGCCTGTCCTGGCTCCGGGGCCGGGGCGGCGCGACCGGTGCTGGCGCGCTTGGGGCGGCGATGAACGTGATCGGGGGCCTCAGCGGACCGGCGGTCGCGCTGTATAGCGTCAATGCACGCTGGCCTGCTGAGGCCGTGCGTCCCACCTTGCAGGTGTACGGCCTCGGCCTCAACAGCATCGCGCTCGCCACCCTGGGCCTCCCGGCGCTCACCCCAGCCCCGTTCGTCGGCTTACTTCTTGGCTGGGGCGCGGGGTCCCTCGTGGCCGCGCGGCTCTCGCCAGCCCACCTCCGGCGGGGCATCCTCGCGCTCGCGGCTCTTGGCGGCCTGCTCGCCGTGGCGCAGGGCCTACGATCCTGACGCGCGGGCGCAACCAGGGACGCGCTCACACGGTCGCCGAGCGACGGTCGCCGGTGCTCCCGAAAGGCCCTCTACTGCACTGAGGCGCGCTCACCTCCGGCCTGACCAGGGATCGCGGCGCGGCACCCTTAGCGCCCGACGCTACAGTCAGACTATGACGCAGGCATTTCCAACTTAAGTTTACAAGAGCGCCGTGGAATACAGATTTGAGCTACTGGTGGGACGGAACTTGTTGCCATCTGGCATCAAGAGCATCCAGATCACTGCATCATAGACCAACGCTTTAGCGTATACTAGCGTGTGCTTTTGAGAGACCTATGATGAGGAGAATGGGACAATGGTGCAGTGGACCGACGTTGATCCAGCTGAGTTCGAGACCTATCCTGCGGCAAAGCCCGCCAAAGGGCGTGACGATATTGATGATATTCTGGACGCTGTCGCGGCGGGGCAGACGGTGCGGTTGACCCTTGATGGCGATGCGGGGTTGCGGGGCCGGCGGATGTCTCTCGGACGACGGGCAAAGAAGCGCGGGTTTTTAATCGAAATGCGCTATCAAGAGAACCGCATCATTGTCCGTAAGAAGCCCAGTGCCGTCGATGCGGGAGGAGAAGAGCCCTCCGCGCTAGAGCAAGCAGTACCAGCCATTGCTGAGCCAGAAGCAGAGCCACGGAGCGCTCCAATACGCGGATCGAAGAAGCAAAGAGCGTAGGCCCGGCAGCGGGTGCCAGGGAGGGCGGCACGGAGGGCTGGCAACAGGATCACGGGGCATTCACCATGGCCTGGCTCATAGGGGAGAGTAACCACCTCTCGCCTTTCTCCCGCCCCGTCGGGGCGCGCCGATCTTCGATCCAACTGCTCACAGAGCGCGTGAAGAGGGAAGAGGCGGAGGCACGTGGCGATTGCGCGCGGAGACCAGCTTTTATGCGCTGGTAAGTCGTAGGAGTGGAGATGAGCCACGCCGATCAGCAGGTCCTCGTCACTGAGGAAGACGCAGTGCTGCCTACGTCTGGCGGGTGCCTGTATGGCCGTGACGACGGCCAGTCGGCGGCTACTTTGTCGAAAACTCGCCGCCCGCTCTGTCAGGGCCTATGGGTTAGCCAATGGTGCTGTCCAGGAGACCCAGAGATCGAAACACAAACAGGGGCGGGAGAGAGCCCAGGAGAGCGCCAACTGCCCCTTGCGCAGGTGAGTGATGGTCGAGGACATACCGTGACCAGGCCACGGCTGGGACGAGCGCGATGAGCGGGTAGGCCCGCTTGCCAAACACCAGTGACAGCACTGTCACGGCACCGGCGGTGCCGGCCACGTGGACGCTGACCTTCCAGTAGAGCGTGACGCCGGTGATGGGAATCATGGCTGCCGAGATGGAGATGACAAGGGCAATGACCAGCTTGGGAGCGCGCAAGCGCCGCAGGAGCGCGTAGGTGGCGCCGACCGTCCCGAGTTGCAGGAGGAGGGGCCTGAGCCGCTCCTCACGCACGGAGATCTCATGGTCGGAGAAGCGGCCTGTGCGCACACCCCAGCGAATGTGAATGAAGGGCGAGAGCGTGATCAGGCCGCACGAGACGACCCTGTCCTGGCTGGTTAGCTCATCCGTGGTTGAAAGCTAGAGGCAGAGCCGTGGACACGGCCCCGGGATACAGGGCCTCTGCGCGCTGTGATCAGGCGGCCTCGTTGGGGTGGTCGTGGCGCCTCTGAGCAAGCGGATGACCTAACCAGCCAGCACAGCGCCTGTGAGCCAGCGGATGAGAGAACCAGCCAGCACAGGTCTCCCGTCTCTCAACGGCTGCGTGCCGCCAGATCGTCCGCCGGCATGGGCCTGCCGATGTAGTACCCCTGCGCAAAGTCACACCCCAGGCTGACCAGGATATCCCAGGCGGCCTTGTCCTCCACACCCTCGGCGATGACCACCAGCCCCAGATTGTGGCCCAACTCGATCGTGGAGCGCACGATAAGCGCATTGGTGCCGCCGGCGGCCAGGTCCCGTACAAAGGCCTGATCGATCTTGAGTTCCTGCACGGGCAGCCGCGTCAGGTAGGCCAGAGACGAGTAGCCTGTGCCAAAGTCGTCGATGGCCAGGCGCACGCCCATCTGGGCCAGGCGGGTGAGACTGTCCAGAGCCCGCACAGGATCGGCCATCAGGCTGCTCTCGGTGATCTCCAGCTTCAGCTGGGCCGGCGCCACGCCCGTTGTGCTCAGCAGGTCCTGCACCTGCGCGGGCACGCCAGGGTCTTGCAGGTTGCGCGTGGACAGGTTCACGGCGACGGCGAGCGTCTGACCGGCGTCCTGCCAGGCGCGCGCCTGACGCAGCGCCGCTTCCAGCGTCCAGGTACACAGCGGTTTGATCAAGCCTGTCTGCTCGGCGAGAGGGATAAACGCATCCGGACGCACCTGTCCACGCTGGGGATGCTGCCAGCGGACCAGAGCCTCCGCGGCGACCAGGCGGCCCGTGGCGAGCTCAAGGATCGGTTGATAGTGCAGCAGGAGGTGACCCTGGGCAATGCCTGCACGCAACTCCCCGATCAGGGTCAGCCGCGCCAGACCATCGCGATCGTGGGCTGGCTGATAGACAGCCACCGCGTCGCCCGCGTCCCGCGCCGCGTACATCGCAATATCCGCCCGCCGCACCAGCGTCTGCGGGTCCGTGCCATGGGCAGGGGCCAGCGCGATCCC
>JAABUV010008132.1_pt1 | contig 10731 bp, 10 predicted proteins | sample 5559971 | NCBI WGS metagenome assembly JAABUV01 (sample SAMN10711881, study PRJNA513362) | rock metagenome | isolation source: Antarctica rocks | place: Antarctica: Victoria Land, Knobhead nord | collected 2015-12-19
GCTGGACGAGATCGACGCCGCGCTGGACGCGACCAACGTCGCGCGCGTCGCGCGCTACATCCAGAGCCACACGCGGCCGCTGGGCGAGGACGCGGCCCCCAGCCCCGACCCCAACCCCGTGCTCGACCCGGGCGCGCGCCGGCCCGCGCCGCGCCGGCGCTTCCAGTCGATCGTCATCTCGCTGAAAGACGCGTTCTACGAGAAGGCGGACGCGCTGGTGGGCGTCAGCCGCGACGCCGACAGCGGCGCGTCCACCATGTTCACCTTTGACCTCAGCGCCTACCCAGCCTGAAACATGGGCATGCCCTGATTTTGTATGCCTGCGAACTTCGGTGTACTGTCCACCGCCCTGGCGAGTCAGTGGACCAGGCCGTGGTGCAAGAGTGGGGGGGCTTCGCCCTTCGGAGGCCCACTGCCTAAGCACGCCCGGCTGTGCCTGCGGGGCTGCGCAGCTGCCGGATAGAAGGCATTGGCATGCATGTACATGGAAGAGAACTGATTTGGGGCATCACAGCGTGTGTATAGATAGCGGTCTCAGCCTGTCTGAATATGCCTGGGTATCAGCCGAACTGCTTGTGCTTTGTGATTTTTTGAGTTCCCTAATCATGCAGTGAAATAAATGCTAAGTATTTCCCAAACATATCAGAAACAGCTGAGCACTGCACCTGCAAGAGCACGCTCCGGCATCCGCCTATGCAGCGCATGACACAGACAGAGCTCGCGCACATCGTGTTGGACCTTGCCTTGGACGGCCATCGCTTGCGAGATTGCTTCACTTGGAGTGTGGCCGCTGGCACAGACAGTGCGGCGCGCCAGCAGCTCTGCGAGGCTGCGAGCGCCTTTGCAGCGCGCCTGGTGTCTGAGGAAGGGCTGCCTGCAAGCTTTCAAGATGCCATAGTGCGTGCAATCAAAGAGCAGGCCAGCAGCTCTGCGTGCAGCACGAGCCCTGACGAGGAGGAGCGATTGGAGGCCATAGAGTGCGCAGGGACACAAGCAAGTGCTGTTCACTAGAGTAGTCCCACCTCTGCCTGCTGCGTGACGCCCTGCGGACCGCGCAGGCTGGACGTGCAGGTCGGCAGCACCAGGCTCGTGGACAAGTTTGTGTGGGACTGCGCCAGCAGGCGCAGCGACACTGCAGCCTTTGCTCGCGGCCTTGTTAGCGACTTGGGACTTTCCCCGGCGTTCATACCCGGGGTGGCCCTGAGCATACGCCAGCAGGCGCGCCTTGCCCGGCCACTTCAGCCAGGCTTGTACCCCCGCCTGCGTGTCGCTGAGACATCCTTTCAGCAGTCTTGGGTATCTCGGCCAGGCACGCGCGCTACGGGAGCGCAAGAAGAAGCAGAACGGGCTGACAGGAGCATCAGCAGAGGCATCCGCAGCAATGGAGCAGCACGGCAACGGCGGCTCGTCAGGGAACCTGGCCGCTGTGCAGTGCTTGGCTGACGGCGTGCCGCTGCGGAGCATCCTTGACTTCGCCGCGGCGCGCAGGTGCAGGCTAGTGTTGGCCCTGGCTTAGCTCTGCTTCATTGCTAGGTCGTTAGAGGCTGAGTGCACTCACTCTTTCAGGCCAGTAGGGCCCTGGCGCGCAGCTGGAACCAGGCTCCGTGTCGAGGCTTTGCATTGTTGTCGTGCCGAGCGTTGGGGCAACGGGAAAGGGTAGCGCAAGCGCCTGCCAGGGACTGCATGTTGTGGGACTCTGGCAGGCCCTTGCAGCAACGGGCCTTGCTAGGCCTGCCATGGGGAGGGCCCCACGCATGACCAGCGGCGGGCTGCGCTGCGCCCCATCCCAGGCAGCCCGCCAGTGTGCTGCATGCATGTGCGCTGGCGGCAGGGCAGCCGCCGGCGCTTGCCGCGAGCGACTGTGCCGCGAGCGACTGTCGGCTGACAATAACCTGGGGAATGCCTACCGCCAGGCCAAGCGCGGGGAGTGAGTGGGGTCCTCGGGTCGAGCCGCTGCTCCCTGCCGCTCGCCCGCCTGCTCCCCGTCAGCCCGGCCATGCGGTCACAAAGACAAGCGGGCAGACAGCGGGCGACGACGCCGGACGCGCGCCGCAAGCCAGGAGCATCATGGCATCCGGCGCGGCAGATGAGGGCCCAGCGGCGGCAGGGTCAGGGTTGACCGGCGGCGGCGGGGCAGGCAGTGGCGAGGCTGGTGGCGCGCGGCGCAGCCATCGCGAGCGCAAGCGCCGGCGGCTAGGTGCAGGCCTCACTGCATGGGGATGATGGCACTGTGTGCCTGGCACGCATGACTGCCTTGACATTGCGCAGTGTGCTTTGCATGTGAACGACCTGGGTGCTGAAGGAGGACACTGCCGTGTGCCTGGGGCAGGTGATGGTGTGCTTGAAGGCGGTCTGGAGGGCGCTGGTCTGTCCGACGACGGGGATGACGGCGGTGCGCTCCCTCTACTTGTGCTGCAATGCATGTCGTGTGTTCGTCGTTTGCCTTGCTGTCCACGGCATGCAGTCTCCGCTGCATCCCCAGTGTGCCTGCCGAACATGGGGACATGGGCTTGGCATGGCACTGACATGCACATGGCCTGCGCCCCTCAGGCCCTGCGGCGGGCCGGCGGCCGACCAGCAGACCTGGGGCGGGTCGGGGTGGAGGGGCCGAGCCTGCTCGGCACACCGAGGCACCGGCGCACAGCGCGAACCACCTCCGTGCGTCGCTGGGGCTGCGCAGGAATGCGCTGCAGCCGATGGGGCACAGCGGGCCCGCACCAGCACAGAGCTATGCCGGGGGTGAAGTCCCCTATGACTGTGACGTGGTGGCCACAGCACCTGGCACCGCTGGTCAGCAGGAGCGCCTGCCCCAGTGGTGGTCAGAACAGGTGCCGGGGCCGGTGGGCGCCGCCAGCAGCCTGCCTGTCGTCGGAGGCGGCTGGTGGCCTGGCTGAGAACCCCAATCCTGTGCAAGTCGACAAGGTCAGGAGAGTGCGTGCGCCGAGAGTGCTGGCACATGCCCAACACTGGCGCAGGCGGCAGAATGAGTAAAGAAGGCCACCGGCAAAATTCTTTTTTTTGTAAATTAGCAGGCAGCAGAGTAGCAGAGATGACCTTCCCCGCCCTAGGGGATTATGGGGCCGGTGAGCGCTACCAGCTCGGCCTCCGGCGACCGACGAAAGTGAGCGGGCGCATGGAGTACCTGCAAATCCTCGCGGCCACGGCGGAGCGAGCCTCCAGCGAGTCGGAGGCGGAGGTGGAGGAGCCAGACGGGCCGGGCGAGGCCGATGCGGGCACCAGCTTCACGGGCCGCAAGCGCAGGCGGCGCGTGCTGGACGGCGAGCCAGTGCAGCTGCCTGTCTCGCGGCCCAAGGACAAGGACGAGCGGATAAAGGCGCGCAACCGGCGCGCGCAGCAGCGCTGGCGCGACAAGCAGAAGGCGCGCGCCTGGCCCGCAGTCTGCCCGCGGCCCCGACATATTGTGAGCAGTGGCTGCCGTAGCCAGGCAGCAGCGCGCCCTGCGGAGCTGGATCTCGGGGGCTTACATAAGCGATAAGCCTTCCCCTGCTCGCGCCCCTGCCTGGCCCGCCTGCCTCCGCAGCGCCTCCGCAGCACGTTCACTGGCCATGAGCAAACCAATGTAGCTGGGGGTTGCGCCGCAGCTGCGACCCCACCAAGGGACACCCGCGGCCATGCCTGCTGGAGTCTTTTCAAAGCAGCGGCACGTCCGTGCAAACGGTGCTCGCGTGTCCGTGGCACAGATGTCAGCCCACAGACTCTTTCGTGGCACCTGTCCTTGGCGCCCTCGGACCTTGCCACCAGAGGCGCAGCGCCCCGCACGGCGCCCCGCGCCAGCTCAACCTCAGCAGCATAGGGCCACGTCAGCGTTGGGGCTGGCCTCGGCCTGTCCGCGCGCGGCCGCGACGGACGCCCCGTCGCCAGCTGCTGCGCGCGCTGGCCAGGAGCAAGGCGCCTGCCGAGGCGCCGCGCCGCGCGCATGCCGTCAGCGCGCGGCCAAGGCCAGCTCGTCGACAACGAGGTCGCTTCGTTGAGGGCCCGCCCGCGCGCGCGGCAGGTGATCGCGGCGGACTTCCGCGGGCAGCTGGAGCGCGTGCTGGCGGAGAAGGAGGCGCTGTCCGCGGCCGCGCGCGCGCACGCCGCCGAGCTGGCCGCCGCGCGCGGCGCGGCGGCACAGGCGGCCGCGCGCGCCGCCGCCGCCGAGGCCGCCGCCGGCGCGCTGCGCGCGGAGGCCGCGCGGCTGCGCGTGGAGTGCGCCGGCCTCTCCGCGGAGGCGCGCCGGCGCCCCGGGGCGTCTGCCGGGCTGGGCGCTGGGGGGTCTGCGCGGCGCAGCGGTGCAAGGTGGCTGGCAGGCAGGCAGGCAGGCAGGAGCCCTTTCCATGTATCCCAAGGGGTCACTCCGGCCCTCCGGCTTCAGCTGAGCACCGACAAAGCGCGCAGGCGGAGGCGCTTGGGCGCCACGCTCCGCCCGACGTGCTTGCCGCGGCCGCGGCGGCGCATGCGGCGGCGGCCGCTGACGCAGGCGCGGCCGCGGCGGCCCACGAGGAACCCCGGCCCGACGCGGCCGCCTTCAGCCTGGCCGCCGAGCACATCCTGGCCGCGTGGCAGGCGCCGCCGCCGCCGCCGCATCCGCTGCAGCAGGCGGGCGGGCGGCGCGCGCCGGCGGGATTTGGCGCGTGCGCAAAGGGCAGATATGCAGGGTGTGACGACCCTGGGGAGCCCTGCGAGGCTCGCGGGGCGCCCGCGGGCGCGCACGCGCCCGCGCCGGCGGCCCGCGCCGACGGCCTCCGCTTCGGGGTCGGGGAGTGCGGCAGCGGGGGGTCCGGCAGCGGGGGGTCCGGGCCCGGCCGGTCCGGCAGCGGGGCGCCAGGGTGCGGAAGCAGGGGGCCCCCCGGCGGCTTCAACAGGCGCGCGCCGGACGCGGCTGTACCCGCGCTCTTCGCCAACCGCGTCACGGGGCGGCGGTCGGCGCTGGGGGTGCGCTGCCCCACCGTCTCCTGCCCGCACGCTGGCCGGGCCGGGACCTGCGTGCAGCAGTGCGCTGGTCATGACGAGTCCGCGCGTGTTTGGAGCGGTGCGCTGTGCTCGAGGCACGCTGCGCGGCCTTGCCACCCTCTAGTGCAGCGCTCGGGGCTGCCACTGGGCCCCAGGCCGCGCCGGTCACGGCGCCGAGCGCGCACCGGCAGGGCCAGCAGCGCGGCGAGCCGCGGCTGCCGCAGCGGGCTGCGGACGGTCCGGCGGCCGGCCGCGGCGACGCCGGCAGCCCCGCGCGCGCGCAGCCGCCCGACTCCAGCCCCAGCCCCGGGCCCTACCGCAAGTACGCCGGCGGCGCGCTGCCGGTGCGCGTGTGCGACGTCAGCGACGCGGCGGCCGCGGCGGCCGCCGGCCGGCGCGTGGGCGGCAGCTTCCTGCTGAACAACCCCATGCCCCTGGACGTCACGCTGTGACGCTGCGGCGCTGCGGCGCGGCGCGGCGGCGTTGCCGCGGCGGCGGGCCGGCGGCGCGGGCGCTGCGGCCTGCGCTCGCATGCGGCCTTGCGAGGCGCCTGTGCGGGCGTGCGCCGCGCGCGCCCCAGCGCGCCGCGAGCGTGCTGGCGGGGGCTGGCGCGCCTGCTGCTTGCGCCTCTCACAGCGCGCCAGTCGCGCGACCTGGCTGGGGCGTCCCGCCGTGACAGGGGCCGGGTGGCCGGACCCATGTGCCGCTTTCGCATGCGTACGTGCGGCCATCATACTCGTGGTGTGGCCTGGCATCGCGGGGCGCCGGGGCCTGCGCGCATGGACCGGCTGGGACTGAAAGGCGTGGGCAAAGGCCCGGGAGTCTGCTGCTTGCTTGGGCGGGCGCCGCTCTTTCTCGCTTGTCCCTCTTGTGTGTCTGCTGCGCGCATGGGCCGCGGCAGGGCAGCTGTGCGGGGGGTGCCGCCCCCGCACTTTCAGGCTTTCAGGCGGCGCGCTGCGCTCCCGCTCGTGGCAGAGCGGCGACCTGACGGGGTGCCGCAGCAGGTCTGTACAGGTTTGCTCGTATGTGCAGGGCCGCGCATTCGCAGCTGTACAGCTGTCATGTTCTAACGCGGGTGCGAGCGCGGGCCACAGAACGCGCGGACTGCCGCCTCCAGGGCATGGTCCTGCATTGCAAGAGCATGTGTGCCCACCTGGCCATGCACTGTGTTTGCAGGCTACTGCCTGTGCTTTGCGGCGGCCGGGGCCAAGGCTGCGGCCAGAACGCAGAACGGCATCCCAGGCATGCGGCAGCAGGGACCCGGGCATTATGGTGCGCACTGCTCGCATGGAACCTGTTTCGGTGCTTGGCTACGCCACACTTGCTGGACCATTTCCAAGCACCCCAGCCGACTGAGGGCTTTGTTATACCATCTGGGCGCACCAGGTGCCCTGGCTGCCGGCCCTGGGTCCACACTTCGCTCTGTCTCCCGTCCTGCCTCCCTTTGCGCGCCCGGATTTTGCGAGACGCGCCCGCTGCCATTGCCCAGCAAACAATCGGGGCGAGTGTGCATGGGCAGCACTTCACCATGGGTTGCTGTCTTGTTTGGCCGCTGCGGGCCACTGAGTAAAGTACGCCAGGCGCAAGGAAGACATGCCTGTTATGGGCAAGCTCCATGTGAGCTGTGGCTTGAAAGGGCTTGGGAGGGGTGTCTCAAGAGCACTACCACATGTGTTTCCGCTCGTATTCGCATTGCTCCAAAACAGGAGCAAGACTGACAAGATGGTGGTGTGCTCGACCGTCCAGAGTGCCTCTGCACGTGCTCAACGTGAGCTGATCTGTGTACTGTAAGTGACACTGTTACAGCCGCACACCTCACACATTGCCTTCTGTGACACGCTCTCCAGATCTCTCGCCAGATCTCTCGCATGGGACAGGGACGGGGATGCGACCAGTCTGCTAGTGGAACCGCACACCCATGGCGGCAGCCAGTAGCGCAAACTCACGCTCAGCAACCCTCAAAGCTTAGCTCCTGGGACTCGGCAGCGGCGGACGCCCTCATTGCCTGGACTGCGCGCCGTGCACAGCGCCCGCATCAGATACGCCGCTGCATGCGCTGCTGCCACGCTGCGGCGTGGGGGGCCGGCAACCAGTGCGCTATTGAGTGAGACTGCCCGCCGCTTTGCACAGGGCTCATGCTCTGCAACACGATGCCTTTGGAAGGGCAGATGCTTTGAGGGTGGCAATGAGCCAAAATTTCGCCGTATCATAGCAAGTAGGGGATCTAACGCACAGAAGATGGGCAAGCTGCTCAGCACGCTCACAACATTCGCCCCTACCCTCGAGCACGGCCGGGGCCGCACACCGCGCAGCCTACAGGCCCCTACACCAGTCACAGCACGGCGACGGAGCAGAGCAGGATGGCACCAGCACATGCAGCCCCCAGCAACCCAGACGCTGCGTACAATGCAAGCAAAAGAAGGGCTTCACAGAGGCCCCATACCTTCCACAAGCCATACGCGGCTGAGCAGAGCAGGAAGGCGCCGACGGTGGGCGAGAAGCTGGGGTACAGCGTGGACTCTGCAAACCGGTCCAGCTCATCCGGCAGGAAGCCCTGCGGCCCCCCTCCTCCTGCTTGGAAAAGTGGCACGCGCTGCAGGGATCCCAGCGGCAGCAGGAGCCCGGGCAGAGCAGTCGCAGCCCAGCCCTGCAGGAGCGATGTTACACCTTGCTGCAGCTGAGCTGACGCAGCTGAGACTTGCAACTGAGGCGATACAGCTTCAGCTGTTATGCAGATAATATTTCGACGCCACAGGAGAGCGCTAGCCGGCGTTGCCAGAGCCCAGCTCACCACCTCAGCGACGTCAGAGCACGGCGCAAGCGCCGCAAGACGAAGGCAGGAGGGCAGGCCGCGCGGCCGCACCGACACCGCCAGGAAGATGCCCTCGGCCAGGATGACGCAGAAGAAGACGCCCAGGCCGTGCACGGCCAGCGTCTCGGCCTGGCCCGCGGCCGTCAGCGGCGCCCCGCTGTACGCCTTCTGCACCTGGGGCGCCAGCACGGTGGGCCCTGCGCGCTTGCGCGGCGCGCGGCGCGCCCGCTGGCGCGCCGCGGCGGCCGTCAGACGGCCGCGTCGAGCTTAGCGCGCCGGGGCCGGGCGTAGCGGTCGGCGAAAAGCCACTACAGCCAGGACCAGAAGAGTGGATCAGGCCCAGGCCTGGCTGCCAGGCTCGTCGATCCGCCAGGCGGTAAGCAGCGTGTGCTGCTAGAAGTAACTACGAAGAAAAGTGTACAGTACATGCTCTTGAGCTGCTCAAGACACTGCTGCAAAGCATGAGCTGCACAAGACACCCTTGCAATACTCGCTGCTGCACACATAAAAGAACAGAGGCAGGCTGCGCACAATTTGCCGCTCTATTGCCAACTCCCCGTCTTCTTCCTCGTCCACGGCTGCCTCGTCTGTTGGCACGGCGCGCGGCGCTGCCACTGCTCTCCTGCAGCACTGCCGTGCCGGCAAGGACGCCCGCGGCAAGCGCGCTGTGCACTGGCTGGCGGGCGCCCGGAGAGCGCAAGCCCAGCGCGCGGCGCGCATTCCAGCACAGCCTGCACTATGACAGGTCAGCTCCATCGTCGTAGCGTTGTAGGAAACAAAGGCGATCAGGAAGGAAAAAGCTGACTGGGAGCACTTGTCGCTGGACCCTAGCGTACAAACGGTATGAAACCGACGTTGACAGCTTGTGCTCTGCTCTCGCTACCCCGCGGTGTGCACAGGCAAGCGTCGGAGCGGCGCATGAGGCTCAGCACAGCCCGTGCACTGCACCCGTAGATGGTAGCCTGACTGGCTTGCAGGCCAGCGCCCGAGGAGCCCCGGACCGATGCTGGTCACGCAGCCTCGCTTGGCACCTGCGCTTGAGTAGGGCCAGGCCGTGGACGCCCTGGCATGCCGCGTGCGGCGCCTGGGCGCAAGGCGGCTGCCGCGGAGGCGCCCAGCTTTGGCATCAGCGTCGATGAGCTGACAGACATCTGCGAGGTGCCAAGTCCCTGACAGACAAGCCAGGTCCACGCAATGGCCAGTGCGCGTCTGGGCCTGTGTCAGCGCACCTCAAGCGCAAGCCTGCATGCGAGCCCTAGCACAGCCAGCAGCACCGGACTGTCAGGGCGGCTCTGCAGAGCACGGCTGTGCAACACGTGACCAGCACATCAGGCTGTGTGGGAGTGGGCCGCAAGAGCAGCACAGAGTCTGCCTGACGTCACGGCCTGCACGGCTGCACAGAGAAGCCGGCAGGTCACAGGCGCGAGCAGTGCGTGAGTTTCTCGCTGCAGAGCCTTAGCAGCGCTGCGCAGTCACAGCGACCGCACGCTGCGATCAAGCGGCGCTGGTATGCGGGCGCTCTGGCCGCCGCGACCAGCGCATACGCCTGCAGCCTGGTCACGCGCGTGGAGCCCATACTTCTGTGGGCAGAAGCTCAAGTAGGCAAAGAACGATGAGGCGCTGTCAGTGCTGGGGGACGTAGCTCACGCTCCCGGCCCGTAGGTCAGTAGGTCACGCTCCCGGTTCTGAGCTGCACACGACTCCGAGAGCAGATCGCTAATGCGGCCGTGGCGCGCGCCAGACAAAGAATGATGAGGCGCTGGCCGCGCTTGGCGGCGCCGCCGCGCTGGCGGCCGCGCTCGCGTGCAGCCTGGCGACAGGCGTGGACCCCGACCACGCCGGCGCCGGCGGCCACAGCCTGGCCGCGCGGCGCGAGGCATTTGGGGACAACCGCTTCAAGGAGGTGCCCGTGCAGCCGTTTTGGCGGCTGCTGGTCGACAACCTGAGCGACCCCACGCTCATCCTGCTGATGTGTGCGGCCGCGGTGCGCCCCCGGTGCAGGCTCAGGCGCCTCAGCATACCGCCGCGCCGCCGTGCCCTCGGCACTAGGCAGAGGAGCACTGCAGTGTGACCAGTCCCATCGGCACTGTCTGCTGCTGGCAGAAAGCGTCAGTCCTCTGATAGAGATCTCTGATGCAACGCTCGTCCTGCGACCTTCAGACACGGCAGCAAGCTGGGCTGCACAGAACCGCAGGCACCAGCGCGCTGCCTGTCAGAGGCCCCTGCTCGGGAGGCTGGCACACTTTGCTGATGGCGCCTGGCGCTCCTGCGGGCAGGTGTCCACGATCCTGGGCGCGGTCATCCCCTCGCAGCGCGCAGAGCGGGCGTGGACGGAGGGCGTCGCCATCTGGGTCGCAGTCGTCGTCGTCAGCTTTGTCGGTGCGGCCCGCGCTCTGCCGTGCAGCACGCGCACGCATGCCACTGGTGCCGCACTCCCGGCCAGGCGCAGGCGGCGTGCCCCGCACGCCGATTTGCAGCCGCGCGTAAGCGCTGTGCCGCTGGGCTTGCTTGCAGGCGTGTATGCATCTGCACGTCACTCCCTAGTCGACCTTGTCGCTGACGCGCTCATCTTGAGCGCTGCTCATTTGCCATGCACATGCACTGCACAACATGTTCCATGGCACTGAGTTTCAAGCGAGCGTTCACGAGCTCTTACAAGAACACAGCAACCAAGCAAGCAGCCAGAGCCATCTATGAGAGCCATCTATGTCCAGAGAACCCTCGGTCTGGCAGCTTGGGCCGCGCTGGCCGGAGGCAAGCGCCAAGCCGGGAGCCGCAGGTGAAGCACCCCCCCGCGCGCGCGCGCGCAGCCTCCGGCAACGACTACCAGAAGGACCAGCAGTTCCGCAAGCTCAACAAGGAGAAGGACACGATCGAGGTCAAGGCGGTGCGCGGCGGGCGCGAGTGCCTGGTGACCAACACCGACGTGGTCGTCGGCGACGTGCTGGTGCTGGACACCGGCGACA
>JAABUV010008133.1_pt1 | contig 10731 bp, 10 predicted proteins | sample 5559971 | NCBI WGS metagenome assembly JAABUV01 (sample SAMN10711881, study PRJNA513362) | rock metagenome | isolation source: Antarctica rocks | place: Antarctica: Victoria Land, Knobhead nord | collected 2015-12-19
CTCTCCTCCATCCCCATCCCCCCCATCACCGCCTCCAACACCCTCTCATCCTGCGCCCTCCTCTCCACACATAATTCCACAACCCTCCCCACCAACCTTCTTGGCACACACACCACCCCATCCTCGTCTCCAACAATAACATCATCCGGATGGACCCACAGCTCGTCTTTGAACTGCACAGGCGTGTTGATTTCCGATGCCCGCGTAAAAGAGGAGGCACCGAGGATTGATGGCTCACGCGCGAACAGCTGGTGTGTGCAGGCGTGTTAAGCCTTTGCGAACTACTATATCTCCTTGAAAGTATCCGAGGGCGAAAAAGCTTACAGGCAACCCCAACCCCCGAATCTCCCCAATGTCCCTAAATCGCCCATTCACTACCACGCCCGCCGCTCCCAGAACTTTTGCGCGAGCGGCCATGAGCCCGCCGAAGCAGGCGGAGGGGAGGCTGGGCGGCTGGGAGATGAACATGATTTTGCCGGGGGCGTTGGAGTCGGCGAAGTGGGTTGGGGGGGTGGGCGCAGCGGTGGAGGTTGTGGGGACCATCTGGGTGGTGGGTTGGGGGGTTAGGGTTTGCGTGTTTGATTTAATGGGGGGCTTTTCGAATGGAAGGGCAAAGAGGATGAAAAAAAAGGAAAACAGCCGAAATCTCATCAAAACATAGAAATCACTTCTCATCCACCGACATTCACCCCCCCACCCCCAAAACCCAAAACCCAAAACCCAAAACAGAGAACATCTAACAACCAAAAAAACCACAACACAAACCTTAACCGTCACCACCCCCCCAATCACCTTGGTCTCGCCCCCGCCCCCGCAACCCTGCCGCGTCGGACTCCACATCGAGATCCCATCCAAATACCCACCGTACGGGTGTTTGAGCTTCACGAGTGCATCGCCAATCTACTACCCATCAACAACCATATCAACAAATTATCCTTGAAGTATTATAAGCTTGGTTGGATGGGGAATTTACGTCACAAGAAGAAAACGGCCGGAGAGAGTCGATTGGGGTTGCCATCCTACTGGATTTGAATGATTCGCATGATCCTTTTTCTTTGAAAGAAAATTAAGTTGGGGTGGAAGGGTGCTGATGGAGAAGGATTTTTAAAAAAAGTTGAATACGAAGATATCTTAAAGTGGTGTACTGTACTGTAATATACTCTAACGCTAGCCCTTATTCTAAGTGCCTGCCTAGCTAGGGCGTCAGGGCGCTTCTTCCTCCACCTTTGTATCTTCTTCTTCAACACTTGGAAACCGTCATACTGAGAACCCTGTCAGGCTATAAGATACGCGGTACTTTTCATGATCATGTAGGAATACGACGACAAATCGTCATATTTGACTTGTTTCATAAAGTGCTAAGCCATAATGGACACAGATTGCCTCCAGAGCACCTACACACTTGGATGTAACGTCACGTGGAAACCTTCTCCAATTGCAAACCGCGCGTAATGTTCCCAAACTTTGCATCCCAGAGATCCGAAACATACGTATTCCTCGGCAGCCATGGCGCCTTATCTCCTGTCCTTGGCAACTCCCCCATCCCCCTCATCACATAGGTCGACGTGATATTCAGCGCTGGCACGGATTTCATTCCCTCGACATGCTCTAGCCGTGGCACCGCGGCCGTGAAGCCTTTATCCCTCATAGACTTTAGTAGCCTGCACACCAGCAGCGCGGTCGCGTCAGCGCCGAGCGTCCAGGACGCATCTGTGTAGCCAATGACCGTCGCCATGTTCGGCAGATCTTCCAGCATACAGCCTTTCCAAAGATATTTTTGACTAATGGTGATGGGAACATTATCAACGGAGATGTGGGCTCCCCCTGCGACCTTGATTTTAAGGCCTGTGGCGGTAACAATTATATCGGCGTCGAGCTTCTCACCCGAGGCAAGCAGTATGCCTGTTTCGGTCACGGTAGTGATGGTGCCGGTGACTACAGAGGCTTTACCTGCGCGCATGGCTTTGAAAAAGTCGCCGTCAGGGCAAAGACACAGGCGCTGCTCCAACGGATTGTAGTGTGGCCGGAAATGAGGGTCATACGGTACATTTTCTGGCAGCTGTCTGATAGTGGCCTTCTTGATCAAGTTCCTGGCGAAAAGAGGGTAAAAGGCGCAGATTTTGACGAGGAGGAAAGTTAAGACAAGGAATTTAAACCGTGTGATGCGATGAGCGATCCAGGATGGAAATAATTTATGAGCCCACTGTCCGAAAGGATCGATCGTTGGAATCGCTAGAATATAGCTGGGGCTGCGCTGAAGCATAATGACGTGCGAAGCTGTTTCCGCGAGCGTAGGAATCAGCGTCACGGCTGTTGAGCCGCTGCCGACAACGACAATTTTCTTATCCTTATAGTCAAATTCTTCAGGCCAGAACTGAGGGTGGACGATAGTTCCTTGAAAATTATCAATACCGGTTATCGCGCTGCTCAACGCTTCGTCATAATCGTAATACCCAGTGCTAAGCACGACGAAGCGTGCGTGGAAGTAAGTTCTCTTGCCGTCTTCATCGACAAGCAGAGTCCACGTTTGTTGGTCAGAGGACCAATTGGCCGATATAAGCTTGCGGTGGAATTGTACTTTGCGATCGATGCCGTACAACGCGGCCGACTCGCAGATATACTTCCGTATCGACTCACCGTCGGCGATGGCATTCAGCTCTCCCCATGGTCGCCACTCGAAGCCGAAAGTGTAGAGATCAGAGTCGGAGCGGAAACCCGGATAACGGAAGAAATCCCAAGTGCCTCCTATATTTCCACGCGATTCTAGGATAGTATAACTTGCCGACGGTAGCTCTGTCTGTATTCGATAAGCCGCGTTAATCCCAGAGATACCAGCGCCGACTATGATGACGTCGATCAGTTTTTCGAGGACTTTGTCGGCGTTGCCCATAATACCACCTCAAGGAAATATGGGTTCGAAGGTTCTGCCTTTTTGATTGCATGGGTCGGATGCAGCGTATATGAACGCCCAGTCTCACATTACAGCTGGCTACCCACGCCCTCCTACGTCGATCTATCAGGATTAGCGTGTCAATACAGGCGCTAGCAGTACAATCAACGCGAATACAGGGTAAAATACGGGTAGAGTACACACTACCGAATACAGAGTCACGACAGCAAGGTATGCCATGCACAGAATCAATCGACCAATCCACCACATACGGCCATGCTCATACCTCAAGCCCTGAACTATTGCCTTAGTCAGTATGTGCTGCATGGAATATGAAATTTACCAGACGATTCGTTTCGATCTGATGATCATCGGTGTGACTCGTTGGGAGAGGGTACGCCTCCAAGGCTCCAATGCATGTTGGATCTGAGACAACCACCCATACATCATGATCAACATCCAAACCCCACCAACTAAGACTATGGCACGATCTTGTTTCTGTTGTATATGCCCTCCAAAATCTGTGCCGAGAACGATTACCAGAGTCTCTTTTGACCTTGTTGAAATGCTTTCACTGAATTTTACAGTGGCAGAATATAAGAAGCCAGCCGCCAAGATTCTCATCACACAGGACGTTTTTGCACAAGTGCTTTCGGGCCATGGAGTGAACCAGCGTCTCATATTCAGCATATCTTAGCTGAATTGCTATTGCACTAAACGATTTGATCCGTTCTAAATATCCCACTAAGCTCCTTAATAATTCCGAGAGTAGGTACAAGCAATATTGCACATGTATCTTTCATAGCGAGACATTGTAACGCCCTAATTCTGGAAGTATATCTAGGATTCATTGGTCATTCTTCATAGCCAGTTACTTCAGGCTTCACATATGGAGCGCCTCGCAAATTCTGTTGTTTCGAACTTAATTCAGGTTTTGTCTGCACTTATACAAGTCAAAAGATATACAATCTTGCAGTATATAGACATCGCTTTGCGTCTTTGTCACATATCTACAGGCGAAAACGTCGCTCATTTGACTACGAGCTGGGGCCAGAGAACAGAAAGTTAGCTTTTCACCATCAAGCTGTCGCGCTTTGTGCTTCACCCAAGATGCATCGCAATCTCGAGAGCTTTATCTTCCCCTATTACAGGGAATAATTCTTGTGTCGGTATTGACCTATCATATTCGAGGTTGGCCGATTTGCTTACCGTCTGATCTGGCATCCTTTGGCTAGACTGCCCGGGTCAAAGATAGCGGGCGGAACCAATCTATATGGTGCTTACTATGATCTGATACTCGATGGATATCTCTATAAAAAGACTGTCCAATTAGATAATGTACACGGTCCGTTCTCAATCGTCAAGTTGAGCACCTACCATTCAGCTCATATTATGTCAGGTCCAGTTCTGAGGATAGCATCCTCTGAAGTCCATTTGAAGAACTTGAAATCTTATAATAACTTAGTCGATCTTACCTGACCTTATCCAACAAGCACTCCTGATCGGAAGGAAGAAGTTTCCGAGTGAATACTGACTTCAGCAAGCGATGGAAGTCCTACAAATCGTGCGCCATAGAGGGCTCTCTTCTCAACGTCTTACAGCTGACGTGATTGTAGATTATGCCTATCGAGAACACTTCTGAGGACTGAGTGCCATAAGTCTCAGGCATCCTGTCATTGAGGTTCGGGAAATCTTGTTCGTGTATGCGCAGTGGGGACACTACTTTCGGAGACTATTCACTGCGCTTGACATTGTTGCTAGTTGGATACCGGACCAGATCTTCTCTGTGGCGCTTCGAAAATTTTCGCCATTAGGTACTTTGAGATGGTACGTCTCTCCATACTATGCCTCCAGATATGCTAAGCTATCCCCAAGACCTGTGCCCGGAGCATCAAAAAGACTTAGGGGAAACTTCACCTCCTTCATTCCTGCCCTGCCCACTCTCTTCGACACACTTTTAGTCCCACACGCAAACAAAATCGCCCCGTATCCAGCGATGCCGATCTCACCGCCGAAGCCATCCCCATGCTATTCGCTGGCACGGATACCACATCAAACTCCCTCGTTGTTGGCACCCATGACATCTTGCGCAACCCATAGTCTTAGAAAAGCTAACGAGCGAGCTAAGAAGTGCTATCTCTTTCATGACATCACCCACAGTATGGCAGCTGAGCAGTTAAGGGATACGCCTTACCTTGTACGCAACATCAAGACCGATCCTTCCCAAATCCGCAATGCACCTACTGGCTGACTCTTTCGAAGACTGCAGTCACCAAGGAATTTCTCCGCCTCTCCTAAGGAGCAACAGGACGTCTCCCTCGAATCATACCGGCCTCCAGGACCACTTCCGGGGACACATTCGTTCCCGCCGGCGCCGTAATATCACACAGCAACTACGTCTGTCACAGCGATGAAGCAATATTCCCAAACGCTGGCGAATTCATTCCTGAAAGGTGGCTAGGCGAGGTTATCAGGGAGCTGGACCGCAATTAGTTGGTATTTGCACGCGAAAGCAAACTGTGTCTGGGGATGCAGTGAGCGATTCCGTCCCTAACTTGTGTCACATTGCCCCCGCTATTTCTCAGCGGTGGTCAGAGGCTTCCAAATTGATCATTAGGGAGTTCTTAGACTCAATACACAATTGAGGAAATCCTAACAATCCCGGACACGAATGCAGTCTCACGAACACGGAGCGCCTTCTTGCGTTTGCAAGGCTGTTTCGCAGCTTGCGGCTAAGCTTATGGCAATACGGCCAGAGGACATGGAATGGAGAAACTATAGCGTGACGATTTTCAGAGAGTATTCGAAGGTCATAGTTCGAGGGAATAGACAGGAAGCTTAGCCGCTTCAGCAGATACGGCCAGCGGCTGTACGTGATACTGACTACGAGCCTTTTATACATCGATAGAGTTCAGCGATATCTTACAAAACAGACCTACAGAGACAGCATCTTCCAAGACGTGAGGTTTATCAACCCGAACATCAAGAGAATCTGTAACGATATACTGTTACATAATCACATCACAGACTATGTGAGTAGAATTACCAAATCTTTCCTCGAATCACAACTTATAAGATACCGAGCATGACGCTCCACAAACAATCTTCAATCACAAAAACAAAACATCACTCTGTCAATTAAACTCCCATACAAAAACCCCCTTCAAACAATCATCCCCGTACATCATCAAACCCCCAAGCCCTACCAAAAACCCCCAAAAGCAAAACCTTTCACCCCTCACCACACACACACACACACACACACACACAGTCCACAAAACATACCCTCAGAAACTGAAACCTTCCCACAACAACCCCCAACCCAAGCAAACACCATCTACCCTCAGCTCATCCCCACCCCCAACCCAGCCACCGCACCACCCCCCCAAAAACTCATATCCAGCATGCGTCAGCCTAAAGCACAGAACCTGTAAGCATCGCAGCTTCCCCCGCGCGACCCACAGCTCTTTTGCTGCTGGTTTTGCCGCCCCCGGATTGGTTTTTTTATAACAAAAGACGTTGTTGGCGGTCGGTTGTGGCCCTTCTCCCCGACTGTGGCTGGAGTATTTTTTTTTTCTTTTTTCGTGGTGCAGTTTTAATTAGGTGCGCCGATTATGGCGGAGGGTTTTGTTTTAATTCTTGGGAGATTCGTGGAGGTGGTGGGGATGTAGATGCCTGGGGGGGGTTGTGGAATGGGGGTTTTTTTGGGTTCAGGGCGTGTGCTGTTTGGGGATGTTTTTATCAAGGGTTCTTTGAGCGTTGGGGGAATGTGCTTTGGGGAATGTGGCAACGGTGCGTGGCTATGTTGGATTGGTTGACGAACCGGCCAGAATGCGAACATACTCTGGAACAATTTCTATTTAGGGATGTATAGCATATTTCAATAGGCTATGATGATGCGCCTGGTCTCTTTTGGGGCCTTTTTGGGGTTCATCGCATATGCCGTTCGGAAGTGTATAAGACTGTTCTTTTGAGCATTTTAGTATATTCTGAGGAGAAATGTGCCAACACTGCACTGCGTGGCTATGATGATGCGCCTCGTTTCTTTTGGATCGTTTGGTGATACAGCTAATCAAGATACAGATCTGCTTCTCACCGCACAGTCTAGCGTCTCTCCATACTGTTCCCACGCTCACCCAACCCGCTCCGAATACCTTGGCGGCGGCATCCCCGCGTTCGCATCCTTTATCGACAACGCATGTCCCCTCGACCCTACCGCCTTCCACTCCCCTATTGGCACCAACATATTCGGTCCCACTTCCGGGTCCATCTCCTGCCTCTGGTTGTACAATTCCTCTTTAGCCCTTGAGGCGCTCATTTTCAACCAACATATGACTCCGCCCGCGACAATGAGGAAGCCGATGATGGCGATGATGGCGACGAGGTAGGTCGGGGTTGTAGCGGCGGAGGATGGTGGGTACAGGTTGGCTGTGGGGATGATGGATGATTCGAAAGGGGTGGGGGTGCCGGAGGTGATGTCCGTGAAGGTACTGGCGGGTTGGCTGGTGATGGGGGTTGTCACTGATGCCATGGTTGGAGAAGAGATCGTGTGGACGGATGGATGTAGGGTGGTTGAGCTTAGGATGGCTGCAAGACTCAAGACGCAAAGTGGTATCTCAGACGATTAATTTCGAAATACTGGCGATAATACAAAGAATAGGTGATGGACGACACTCGAAAGATGCAAGAAAGAAAAGAGCACGCACATTATAAACGAGAGAGAACGTCGAAGGCCAAGAAAAATCAAGAAGACCCCAGTAGTAGAAAATGCTTTAGCTTTTTGAACGATTAAGGCTTCAGTACCTAAAACATTATTGATCGCATGCTTAATTGAGCCGGCTAATTCGACGACCGCAAAGCGCATGAGATTAATGGTACCGTCAAGCTCATGTATTCATTTTCTGAAACCACGCGAATGCGCATAGATCAGCGCATAGATGTGTCCTAATTTAGAATAGCGCATTTCTTGGTCACGACACGCCTGCAATTTCGCAACTGCATTCCTTCTGCGCGCTTCATCGACTTCTGCACGAGTTCTCGACTGGACGGTCAGTAGATTGGCTTGCTGGCAGTGCGAGGTACTAGAGCCCTGCTCCAAAACCACTTTCCATAATATCATAGATTGAGACTTCAAGTAAAATTGGGTTCGCCAAACACAGCAAATTCCCTCGCCAACCAACGGTAAGGTATGGTCCAACGGCGGTGGCGTATAAGCTCATAGCCGGAAGCTCCTCAGCTTGCGAGGATCATTGCACCCCTTGAAATCTGGAGTGGCCCTTAGTAGAGACTTGTAAATATGTAGATAGTAGGGTAGGTTTGTGATTCGATGAGTCTGACTTTGGATATATATATTTTCAGCATATAGTATTGGGACGATCTCGTCATGCACGGCCCAGGAGACGCGTAAAATTTGCACAGGTAGCGGTGCGTGAGGAGCTCGTGCATTGGACCTGACTTTGGAGGTCAAGCATTATGAGGCAGTGGAATTCTTACCGTGTGGCCGGATAAAGCACTGTGCTTCTAGCTGAGGTGGCCGGATCTTCACAATACAAGTACCCTCTTCATATGGTTCTTCTTTGGCGAGGTCGATTGAACGGACACGAAAAACATAGCAAAACCTGTAGATCTCTGTCCTTACCATTTTTGAAAGCCCCAAAGCGAGGTGCCAGTTGTCACAGAGAATCTGTCAGGAGCAAATCAAGTCTGGACCTTGGTCGTATACATTGACTCACGGCTGTGCTTACTCGAGATTGACGCATTGTATAGGGATATGGCTTGTTCCGCGGAGATCACAGTCTGAAAAGTATTGATTTAGATTATAGATCAAGTGGTTGAAGACCTTTTTTATTATAGAGGGATTCGCTGCGGTGAGATGTGGTTGAAGTTGGAGTTTGATGGGCGGAACTCCCCCAGAAGTGCGCTAGACCAGAACGACACGACGCGATCACTCATCTTGCATGGCTTACCAAGCAAAGCTTTGATGAACGCTTACAATTCAATCGACAGGATGACCATGGAAACAACGATCTGACATGATTGATAAGGTTCATCTACGAAAGAGGTAGGACGTGGTCTCAGTAGGAGAAGCAAAGCTGGGTATAAGAACCATGGCTCCCTTTGGGAAGATGGAAATCTAAACACTGGAGCATCGGCTAGAATTCTCAATTCAGCACAACTCCTATTCGCCGAAAACATGTCTGGCTCTCTAGCAACAGCCAGGAACCTTACCCTCTCCAATGGCATCGACATCTTCTACCGCGAAGCAGGGTCTCCGTCCAAGCCAACCATTCTACTTCTCCATGGTTTCCCATCCTCCTCTCACATGTTCCGTAACATAGCTCCTCTCCTCTCCGAGACCCACCATGTTATCGCTCCTGATCTTCCAGGATTTGGCTTCACAACGGTCCCAGCATCTCTCGATTTCTTGTACACGTTCGCCAACCTTACCAAAACTATTATGACATTTCTCATAGCATTGAGAATCCACCAGTATTCGATTTATGCCTTTGATTATGGCGCCCCTGTCGCATACCGTATTGGACTCGAGCATCCAGAGGCTATCACAGCCATTGTATCTCAGAATGGAAACGCATACCTCGACGGCATAGGAGCGTTCTGGGACCCCATTAAGGCCCTCTGGGCTAACGACACTGCCGAAACCCGTGAAGCGCTGACATCAGCTGTGCTCACCAATTTCTCTACCACAAAGTTCCAGTATGAACATGGCGTTTCCGATCCCAAGTTGCTGGCCCAAATTCCACCGGAGACGTACTACCTGGACCAAGCACTTCTCGAAAGACCGGCACAGATTGATATCCAATTGTCCATGTTTAAAGACTATGAGAACAATGTTAAGCTTTACCCAAAATTCCACGAGTACTTCCGGTCAAGCAAGGTTCCCGTGTTGGCAATTTGGGGCGCGAATGATGTTCTCTTCCTGAAAGCAGGCGCAGAGGCCTTTGCTAGAGATGTACAGGATTTCAAGCTAGTCCTGTTAGAGACTGGACATTTCGCAATAGAGACGCATGCGAAAGAAATCGCTGATCAGACAGTGGAGTTTCTGAGGAAGCGACATTTGTAGCTAGCGAGCTTAACATATGGCCCCCTAAAACGGGCCAAAGGAGAGGACAATATCACTCATTGAAAAAGCAAATTACATAGCCTCTATTTCAACAACATAAAGATTGAAAACAGCGTTCGTACGTCGTAATTGTTTCCAATCCGGATCTTACACAGTATTTTGACTATCGAGGCGTACTGCAGGGGATTTCGAAACACTGTGAACTCGGAGTCGATGCACAAAGCATTCACGATGCCGAGAACCATGGGAGTGAGGTAGAGTAGTCGCTTCGGCAAGAGAGGACAGGAGTTTCGATCTAGTCGCAACGTTTGTTTTTCTGGTTAATCTGGAGGTTGACTCTCGCCGTGCGAGTATCTCCGAAGAGACGATCTACAGTGGCTCCACAGTGAATCCCATTGAAGTGTCTCCGCCGAAGTACCTCCGTATCTCTCGTCCTTCCTATTCAGGGCGGATCCCAATCAAAAACGATTGCCTACTTGGTTGCTACAGTTGATGCAGTAGGCGCCAAAGTCGACGGCGAAAGTGTGCCGGGTCATTTGGGACATGAGAGCTCTCTAAGCCTGTTCTCAAGTACCTATCATGATGCATGTTCAATAGTATTTCATTTTTGTTCATGTAAGTGCAAAATAAGACTCGACTTACATCAAGGTACATACTGTAGACACGATAGAGTACAGGAAACACGCTAAGCCTAAACGAGAGCAGCGCGATTCCTTGATTTGCCCTCCAAACAATTCTCTTCTCTGTTCAGATGTCTGTC
>JAABUV010008134.1_pt1 | contig 10730 bp, 13 predicted proteins | sample 5559971 | NCBI WGS metagenome assembly JAABUV01 (sample SAMN10711881, study PRJNA513362) | rock metagenome | isolation source: Antarctica rocks | place: Antarctica: Victoria Land, Knobhead nord | collected 2015-12-19
CCTGTATGTGCTGGCAAGAAGCTTCTTGCCTTCAGCGCTGTCCTGTAGCCATGAAAAAGGCAGTACTGGGATGCCCCATGACTTTGCTGTGGCATACTTCTCGCCCTGTTCTGCTATGCTAAGGTCTTTGTAAACCAGGTGTGTGGTAAAGTCCAACAGTAGGTCGCCACTGTACGTGCCGCCTGAACTTTGCACCAAGTGTCTGATATGCTGTCTGTGACGGCCAAAAAACCCTGCAAATAGAGCAGCGAGTGAACAACCATCGCAATTATGGACACCAAGTGATCAGTATCTGATCAGAGCCGCCAAAGATACCTGTGCCGGTAATAACGACGCCTGCAGCCCAATCAATGCCGGTAGAACGATCCAATGCAGTCATTCTCAACCACGATAGCAAGAACAACAGTTCAAGCAGCTTTAGCTGCAGCGAAACAGACACTAAACCCTTTAACAGCACGGCATGCGTTAACTGTCGTTCGGGTCAACTAGCCTCCTTTCTTGGCTGTTTTTAAGACAGGCTGCTTGTCACAATCATATGCAGCAGAACTTGTCTTACCATATATGGGTTCCTGTCTTGGTCTGACTTTCCCCTGGAATGTGCTCATAGGTCAAGCGGACCGCACAATTCAAAAAGTCGACTTTGGTGTGCTTTAAAGCACTTCAGGTTGTCATGACGATGTCAGAGCTTCTTTTCAATTGTAACAAACTGCAAAGCCAGATTAGCCAGAATAGCAAGACTGATCAAGCATGATTGGAACTATACTACCAAACAAGTTTGAGCCCGGTCAACAAGCTAAGTGCTGCGCAGCATGCATCACAGTTGAACGATAGACAGGACTCAGCATTGAGCCTCGTGAGCAGAACACAGGAGTAAGCACAGAATGGAAGATACAGGGGAAGATAGGAGCCTTCCCTGGAGAGGTTATGACAGCAATGGAGCGAGTAGCAAAGCTGACGAGTAGTCAAGGTGCAGAGCCAAGTCCATACACCTCTGTGAAGTGCTCTGGAGGTGTCTGAATGTGCTCTGGATCATCCTACATCATGTGTCCGGAGGTCCGCTCACCTGGACCTCCTGCATGATTCATTGTAACATTGCCTTGCAAGTTAATATGTCGATGCCACCATTGCTCAACCACTAGTATGCAAGTGTGTGCACGTGCCCATCGCCACAATGCGTACTTGATCAGGCTTATCAGGCAGATGCATACTTGCACAATCCATTAGCAGCTGCACACAGACGTAGGTGTGGACTGACCTGTTGGGGGAGAGTGAGGTCGCCCGCCTGCCCAACGGCTGTAGTTGCTGCATCCAAGGCACAAGCAGCCTGCAGCTCATCAGCAAAATTGCCAAACTGGAGGTTTGACAAGGACCAGCCATTGCTTCCTGTGTGTGTCCCAAGCGAGGCCGCTGCAATGACTAGCGGCAGCCTCATCCAAGCATCAGCCTGCAGCATCACTCAGCCAACAGGAGCCCTCGTCTTTTGTCGCTGCACCATATATACTTGACCACATGCAAGCACTGCTGTGTCATCGCAGCCTGCACAATATATCAAAAGGTTTGTCTTGCCTTCCTTACTGGCTGGAAGTGTACAATGACTTTGGAGCTTGCCGATGGCTGACAGGTATTTGTTTCACAAGTTGACAGCCTTGAATGCTTCGAATACTAAAAGCGAAAAACCGTGACTATCCGCCAGCTCAGCTTGCTGGTTCACGTGCATGAAGCACAGTTTGTTGAGCTGACCTGGACGCACATACCGCAGCGCAATCGCAATTACTACGGTGTCGGGCCTGCATGTTTGGTTGCCTCTCATCTGTACCCATTGCTGCAACCAAACTGAAACAAATCTCAAGTTCCGAAAACTGTACTTGCGACTCGACTAAGTGAATATGACGGAGTCGTCTGATAGGAGACTGCAGGTGCTGCAATCTCATCTGCAGGCTGCGGGCCAACATGCCGGTCCCAGTTTGGAGATGCAGGAAACGGCTGCCAGCGTCTCGGACAGCACCCAGGAGTACAGCGTTGTACTTCCGGAAAGGTTGTCTGACACCGGGCCGTGGACTGTACGAAGGTAACACGGGCATGCAATAGCAATGACAAAGACCGAGTCCAGGCTGAATGTTTTGGTTGCTTCAGGAGTGCAGCAAGCCCAAAGGAACTGGCTACAACATACCCCTCACCTGATGATCATATTAGGACACTGTATGATGTTCTTGAACATACCGTCCAGCGACATCCTGAGGTAGTTCAAATTCATTTTCTCACTCAAACAGCACTATAAATTGTCAAGCTCTGCCCCAGATGCCAAAGTACTCTTGCTTTGTCAGATAAACTACTTGGGGACGCGGACAACAGATAGCAAAGGCAAGCCCGGCCCATACACCTGGATGACATATGCTCAGGTTTGATCACAGACATGCCACAACAGCTCTTCACTGAGTCCTCTAGCTTATCATACCTATTTCATTCAACTCTGCAGGTAGCAGAGACCCGGACACATATTGGGTCTGGCTTGTTGCACCTTGGTGTCAAGCCTGGATCCACAATTGGGCTCTACTCAGTCAATCACACAGGTATATCCGGCAAGTTCAACTGCCTTGTAAAGGCTCATGCTTATGCCACATGTATAGCCAGCTACGTTTGATAGGCACAAAGCTGCCATCAGATTGGCTGCTGCATTTGCAGGTTGGCTGTTGGTGGATGCTGCTTGTTCAGCCTACTCCATGACATCTGTGCCACTGTATGACACCCTGGGTCCAGATGCTGTCACATATATTTGTGGTCATGCTGAGCTGACGGCGGTGGCCTGCAGCATAGATGTATTGGACACATTGCTGAAGTGCTTGCCGGACTGTCCGACCGTCAAGATTGTGGTAAGTCACAGGGCCAAAACTGCATTGCGTATGAAAAGTGCACCATCCAGATGCATTTGTGTGCACAATTGAGACCAGAGTAATGCTTCCAAAGAAACTTGTGTTGTTGCAATGCCTCCTGCCTTGACAACAGTCTCTTGTATGCAAATGCATTGGCGCTCATTGCTTGACTGGTCAGCAGTGAAAAGTGTGGGGCCTGTATTTGCAGCTGGTGTATGCAATGAAGCCAGGACAGCAGTTGCCGCCCACCACAGATCGGGTCTCAGCCAAGCTGTACAAGCTGGAGGATGTAGCCCACCTAGGGCAGCAGCACCCCAAGGCTCACATACCCCCCTCCCCAACAGACCTGTGCACCATCTGCTATACCAGCGGAACTACAGGTCAGTTGCTGTCACTGTTGCAACACAACCTTTACATTCATTTCTGAACGGCAGTGCACAACATATGTACTGAGTCTGAGGTTGCGGTGGTCTGCACTGCCAACAATGAATGTTGACTCAAGCCTGCAGCCGAAGCAGTTTGGTCATCCGTGAACTTAAATTGTCTTGGAAACAAGACTGGTCATGCAGACATACAGCTGAACAACCGCTGGAAATTCAGCGCTTTGCCTGTTCAGCTGCACATGCTTGGCTCTGGCCACTGTGGGAATTGCAAGCATCAGCAATGTGGTCTGTTGCTTTCCAGGGGTCCCTAAGGGTGCCATGCTGACCCATGGTAACCTAGTGGCTGACTCAGCAGGCATGATCAGAGCGACCTATGTTGCTCCCGGAATTGTTCAGACTGCATATGGCACGGAGGAGTCAGTGCCAGGTAAGCTAGCAGGCTGCATGAGTCTACCTGGTGCTGTGGCAAGAATGACTGCTGGCTATACAGATCATGGCTTTCCAGGGAATCAGTGCACAGCTCAAATGCAAGCACAATTGTCAATTGAGGCTGCATGTTGCCATTACAGCATGATCGGCTTGGTCAAGCACTCAAATAGTGTTTGCAAACATGGTGCGTCCTGCCTGTGACAGCTTCAATACATAACCAGGATCTAGTGTGCAGGTGACAGATACATCTCCTACCTGCCCTTGGCGCACATATACGAGCGGGTCATTACGGTTTCTGTCACGTACAGAGCGTTATCGATTGGCTTCTACAGGTACATCCACACCCTCACTGAGGGATTGCACTGCATTTGACTGGGCACCGGCATTGCAATCAAGTTTGTCAGACATCTGTGTTTGTCAGACAAACTGTCCCAGCTGTAGCAATGCATGCACGCTCCAGACGAGCAATACCAAAAGCACTGGTAAGTCTGATAAAACAGTTGTGGGCCGTGCATATTGAGTGGTACACAGGACACAACAAAGCAACTGCAGCATGAAGTCAGAGTGGCTGCAGGCGGCAGCTACACACAGCTGTGCCAGTTGCTGCAGCCTGTTTTTGCACCAACTCAAAAGACAGCTGATTTATCGAAGCGATTTGTTGTGCTGCAGGGGCAATGTTCTGGAGCTGCTAGATGACATACAGGAGCTGAAGCCACACATGTTTTGCTCAGTGCCTCGCCTCTGGAACAGAATATACGACAGAGTGAATGCCACCATTCAGGCCAGCAACCCCATCAGCAGGAAGCTGTTTGAGACGGCATACAAGTCCAAGAAGGCGGCCCTTGATAGAGGGGACCTGTCAGGTGGTAAGATGGCCGGCTTCTGGGACAAGTTGGTGTTCTCAAAGATCAAGGCCAGAATAGGAGGTATGAGATACACAATGTACTGTCTGCATTACGTTCCTATAGGATCACTCCCAGGGCATCCCATGTTTCATGCAGTGGCTAATGCAGATGCTAATTGACCTGCCTAACGTTGCTTGTCCAGCAGATGGCTTTGCAAAGCATTAAGGCAAAGGTAGAGTTGGAGCCTTGCTGTCTGAATGAGCAACACATACAGCTGCTGTGTGCAGCCAAAGACAAACGGCCAACTCAAGCTATTATTGCTTTGGGCAGACAGCGATCACTGCCCTCATTGACACATGTCTTTGCCTGCCTGCAGGCGAGATCAAGTTCATGAGCACAGGCGCCTCACCAATCTCCACAGAAGTCTTTGAGTTCCTGCGTATCTGCTTTGGAGCCACCGTCTCAGAGGGATATGGCATGACAGAGACAGCCTGCACCATTGCCATGACCCGGCCAGATGATGCCACCATGGGTCACGTGGGTGCCCCCCTGGACTGCTGTGAGATCAAGCTGGAGGACATTCCTGACATGAACTACAAAAACACTGACCAGCCATACGCACGAGGAGAGGTCAGTGTTCATGCTCACCTGTGGTCCTGTTGCTCAACATAGATCCAAGCATGAGCACATGTCACCTGCACAGTTGTTGCAATACAACACCATGGCCTGTCTAACAGTACCCGTGCATGAAGGTCATGATGCTCTGGCATAGACTACTGCTTCTGTCATTGGACTGTACAGACCAATCTGCATTGTCAGGCACAATGTATTAACTATCCAACAAGTGCTGGGGCCTTACTGACTTGATTGCATAGACAGCTTGCTTAGATACCTTGTCTGGCATTGGTTTATGTGCATAGGATGCTGACAGTCATTTCCTAATTGCAGATCTGTGTAAGAGGCCCCACCATTTTCAAGGGGTACCTGAAGGATGAGGAGAAGACTCGGGAGGTGCTGGATGAGGATGGCTGGTTGCACACCGGTGATGTGGGCACATGGCTGCCTGGCGGCAGACTCAAGATCATTGATCGCAAGAAGAACATCTTCAAGCTGGCTCAGGTGATTGCAGCTGTTGAGACAAGCTGTCTGTGCTGTAAGTGCTTGCTGCAGCAGCCTGGCAAGCCATTCATGTCTATTGCTGTCCATGCACACAGCCGCAGCATGTAGTCTGAGGCACACTTAGCATTCAAAAAAAATGTGGGTCGGTAACAACAACACCAAAGGAGGATTGCACGCAATGATCAGCAGGAGCATGTTCTGCCCAAATTGTAGCTTCCTCCATGGAGTCCATATAAAACTTCCCCTCAAAAGGGTTGATGTGATTCTGCATGAAGATGTGGCCCTGAATGGATGACTGGCTGGTTTGATGCAGGGTGAGTATGTAGCCCCAGAGAAGATTGAGAACGTGTATGTGCGGTGTCCCCTGGTGGCCCAGTCCTTCGTCTATGGTGACAGCCTCAGGCCGCAGCTTGTAGCAGTGGTCATACCTGACCCTGAGGCCCTGCAGCCATGGGCCGCCTCTAGAAGGCTGACACAGGACGTGAATGCCTTGTGCAATGATGACCAGGTGAAGAGTGCTATCATGAAGAGCATGCAGGAAGAGGGGAGGGCTGCTGGCCTCAAGGGCTTTGAGCAGGTACAGGCCCTGATGGGTGTTGTACAACAGTCACGAAACTATCATGCACTATGTGCTGAAGCCGTGTCGCTGTCAGGTGCATATAAATTGAAGCAGGCTGCACATAAGGGCAAGCAGCTGTAGCAACTGCTTTGTAGCTGTAGCGATGCTGTCCAAGATTTTACAGCAACTTTGCTTCTCTTGTCTGTGCTTGCGTGCATTTGTCTGACATTTGCTTTGTTGTCTTACAGACTGGTCACACCTGGTGCCGCTCTAAAGAACTTGATCTGGCTATGAAGATCTTCATCACATTTTCTGACGACAGTTTTTATGTCAGGTGCCAGTCTTAGTACTGATTTTGCATATGCACATTGCAGGTCGCAGCAATACATCTGCATCCAGAGCCATTTTCCATAGAAAATGGGATGATGACGCCCACCTTCAAAGTCAAACGACCGCAGGCCAAGCAGGCCTTCCAGAAACAGCTTGATGCTATGTACTCAAAACTGGAGAAGTAGATGTGGAGCGCAGCCCAATTTTGCAGGAGGCAATTCGCCTTTTGTCTGATACACAGTGTGTTCTTGTCTTTCCTGGCTTGTTCATGGGTTCAATACCATACCTAGCAGCTTACTGGCATGACCTGGTGCAGACTTGTACTTGTGTTGCAGCTGTATATTGAGACATTACGTGCTATGCTAGTGTGGTGAGCGCTGATATATAGGTCTTGCAGTCAAGATAAAGATGCCAGACTTGTTTGTATATGCTGTCCCTGTACAGACTGGGTCTCCTCAACTGTGTCAGCAGTGTCGAGCCTTTCAGCAAGCTCTGCAAGCAAAAGCACAGCATAGACAATCCTCAGAATTTGCACCGAACCCTAGCCTGTTACCCCACACCTCGTTGGGTCATGCGCTGACCATGAAGCTAATGGTCTGCAGTTCGAGGCACACTACCGGAAGTTGGCATACGAGCTTTCAAACGCGATAGCGACAGAGCTGCGCAGCTTTGTCAAAACCTGCAGCGTTGCATAAAGTTGTTCAAAGCAACTAAGGCCGAAACCGAAAAGGCTTGGATCCTTCCTGCAAAAGTTGGGCGTGAAAGATGCCGCCTTGTCCACATTGTGGGCAAGAAGCTGAGTTCGAAGAAAATGGAGGAGAACTGTAAGCGGTCTTGCCAGATCCAAACTGCCCCGGCGCTGCGGTATCGTCGACTACCGCTGAGCACGCTACCTGATGCAGGAATTGCACCCTTTGTGGAGCAGTGGTAGAAGGGCAAAACTTGTCAAGCGAGGTGACTTTTGCCAAAGGAGCTGGAGGTGAAAGTGCAGCCGTTGGACAGTATGTAACAGATGGGTCAGGAGCTGGCACAAGACTGTCTGGGGGTAGAGTGTACAACCAGGTCAGGCACTTTTTTTTGCTTTTTGCGCAATGGCACCATGCATGTATGCAGCTGTTTGGTACATCTGCACAACACACAGTATGTTTGCTCAATGCCCCCCCTAACATCTAAGTGCATGCTGACATCCATGCAGTATTCGCAAGACTCGTGCTATTTGCTTGCAGGAATTGTACGTTTCTTCCTTCCATTTTGCATTCAACCTCTATGACCAGGTGATTGTTATCCTGCCATAGGTGGACTCCCATGAGAAGTCACTAGCTAAGGGCAGAGACGAGATTCAGCATCTGGTTCTGCAACTGGAGATCACACCACATGGTGACACCATTGAGGGCGCACACCGCCTATATCGTATTGCACTGCAGCGCAATTTCACACGTGGCAGACGCACTGCACAGGTATGCACCAGCCAAACCTGCCCAATGCATGCACAGACTTCATTTTTGGTTGCATTGTCTGATGCGCAGTTCACACTTCATGTTTTGAAGACCTTCATATTGTGCACATCCGCACCTACATAAAGCTCTGGCAAAGTATCGCGTTTGTGCCTACAAGTTTTGTGAAGACCTTGTAGTCTACCAGACATTTGACCAGATCAGCAGAACGCGATCTGTGCTGTCTGATGTGTGCCAGGTGGCAGGGGCGTGTCTGTACATTTTCTGTAGGCAGGAGCAGAAGCCCTTTATGCTGATTGATATCTCAGATGTGCTGCAAATCAATGTCTTTGTGCTGGGAGGCGTCTTCCTGCAGATGTGCCACCTGCTGCGACTTGAAGAGCACCATATGTTTTCAAGGTACCTCTGCGTCCAATGCCAGCTGAGCATGCTGACAGTGACCTGGTTCTGTCAAGGCACACAGCATGAGTCCAATCATTATTCATTTATCCAACTCGTGTCTTCCCTTAGGGTCAGGTAAGTATCATCCTGAGAAGCTCCTTGTATGAGATCCTGTTCTGGATCTCAGTGCACCAACGACAAGGTGTGTTCTGTAGACCACGAGCCCTTTCGCCTGGATGTTTGTCCAACATTGCTCACACTGCTTGCATCAGGCATCACTGATTGCAGCAGCAATATCCTGTGGAATGGCGCTGTGTCAAACCCCGTGACAAGGAAATGACATGATCATGGCTTTGGTGCTGCAGGCCCATCGACCCTAGTCTGTACATTCACCGCTTTGTGCACAAGCTGATGGGGGAGAACAGAGACTTCACCAGGCAGAAGCAGAATGCAGTCACCAACACTGCCTTGCGCCTGGTAAAGAGCATGAAGCGTGACTGGATGCAGACAGGTCGCAGGCCCAGTGGCATTTGTGGAGCTGCCCTGTTCATTGCAACTCACATACATGGAGCATGGCAACCCTCTCGTCCCAAATGCATGCCGATGGTCTCCTCATGACACTGCCATGCCCCAGCTATGCGTGTTCATGCTGAGCAGCACGTGTGATCCTGAAGCATTGCTGGCTTAAGCAAAGAAACTGGCACCCATGCTCTCGTTTGTCATGTCTGTCCTTGCAACATGGCACGCAAAGTGCATTGACATGCTTGATGTATGGCAGCACAAATGCAGCCTATGCTTGCAGCATTGTATGCACAGATGTCAGGCTTGCTGCATCATCATGCCACAGACGTCCTTGGCACATGGATGCCTCATCTCATAAGCATCATCCAGGTAGACCATTAGACCAAGACAGACCAATAAACCAACAGAAAAACAGACAGACAGACAGACGTACAGACGGTAGCCCTCCTGTCCATCACTTGCAGGCATGGAGTTCACGCGGCGCGAGATTGTTGCCAGAATTCACATAGGAGAAGCCACACTGGCAAAACGTGTGAGCGAGTTTGCAACAACAGCAGCAGGGGACCTGACTCTAGATGAGTTTGACGTGAGGGGCCGGGAGATTGAGAACGAGCAGATGGCCTTGCTGGAAAACACTCAGCCTTCACAAGAGGAGAGCGTTTCAGGCTGCCGCTGCATTCACATAGGTGAGACTCCCCACACAAGAGTGTGTGCAGATTGTCATGACCATGGCATACATTGCTTGATATGCTAGATATTACGGCACAGACCTCATTCATCGACCCTGGTGACCCTGACTGTTTAATTTCGAGTTTTCTTGATGTACATACCAGTGTTGTGGCTATGTGCATTGTCTCCCAGCATGACTTTGGACTCAATGACATACAGCTGGTCACCTTGTATTTTAGCATGGTGACTACAGAATCTCACTAGGGTCGCATGGACTGGGCCAAATCCTGCTGTACAGTGTTGCCCCTGCTGCTGACATCTGAAAGTACTTTGTGTGAGCAGCATGCAAGGCTCATTAAGAGCAGATTTCTCACCTACAAAGTTGTCAGGGCAACTCTACAGCAAATCTACAGCATTTGCTCAGGCTTGCATGAGCTCCACACTGAACATCTGACTGTTGTTGCATGCATGTTGACAGTACATTGACCAGGTGCCGGGTGCTTTGCAGAGATGGGAGCTGTAGTGTACTCATCAGGCATGTGCATGGACTGCTACAAGGAGTACTTGGAGAATGCTGGGGGTCAGCTACAGGGTCAAAACCCCCCTGCTTACACCAGGGGTCTCCTCAAAGCCAAGCAGGTACTCAAACCACCCACTAGCCACTGTTTCAGTGTTACTTTGACAGCGATTGGCGCATTTGGTGAGTGCGCTGTATGCCACACAATGCTCTTTGGCGTACAGTGCAAGTACAGGGTGACAAATCTTCTGAATGCCTCAGCATATCGTTTTGTCCTTGAAGAGAGTCAGCTAACCAATGCAACAGCTGTTCCTGATTGCCACAATTCGTCATAGCAAACGTGTTGGACAGATACATTCAGATCAGATTGCACATGCTGCAGTTGACGTTTGAGAGATTGTGAGCAGCGCTGCCGCCCTAGAACAGCAATCTGGAAAGTTTTGACCTCAGTATGCATTACATCTGGCTGCAGGAAGAGGAAGAAGAGCAGGAAGAAGAGGAGGAGCAGGAGGTGTTAGCCCTGCCAGCCCCAGGGGATGACAGCAGCCAGGATGGGCAGGTGGAAGCTGACATGCATGCTGCCATTGCCAGTGCTGAGCTTGCCAACTATGCCAAGGTACACAACACTAGCTGACATGCATGCTGCTATTGC
>JAABUV010008136.1_pt1 | contig 10726 bp, 11 predicted proteins | sample 5559971 | NCBI WGS metagenome assembly JAABUV01 (sample SAMN10711881, study PRJNA513362) | rock metagenome | isolation source: Antarctica rocks | place: Antarctica: Victoria Land, Knobhead nord | collected 2015-12-19
CCGCCTCGCTGATCGCCTCGGCGTCGTTGCGGTCGTTCTTGCCGCGCCGGACGAACGGCTTCACGTACTGCGGCGGGATCAGCTGCACCGTGTGGCCCATGGCCACCAGCCTGCGCCCCCAATGGTGCGAGCCGCCGCATGCCTCCAGTGCCACAAGCGTTGGTGGCAGCTTGGCGAAGAACGCCTCCATCTCCGCCCGCCTCATGTCGCGGCGCAGGACCGCCCTCTCGTCCTGGCCGACGCCATGCAGGGTGAACACGGCCTTGGACGTGTCGAGGCCAATGCGCTTAAGATTCATGCGGACGGTCCTTCAGGTTCGGATGCTGACAACCAGACCTTGGCACAAGATGCCGCGGGGCCGTCCACCCCAACACAGATCAGCGGGCGGCCGCGGTTCGGCCATCTCGTCTTGCCGTTACGGGAGGTGGACATACTCCGGGCACCCGAGTTCCAGCGTGCGGTTCAGTGCATCCACGGCAATGGCGACCTCGGTTGTACGAGGCCGATCGGTGCGGGATCGCAGGCCGTCGCCGATGACCCGCTTGAAGCGACTGATGTCGGCCTCCACCAGGGCACGCCAGTGATAGCCGGAGGCCTTCTGCCAGGCCATGCGGCCGCGTTCGGCGATGACCTGCAGGCGGCGACCTCGCATCGTTGGTGCCGTCTGGGCTGTGTCGCTCGGCATGGCGCTGGAGCGTGGGGGAACGATGACGGACGCCTCGGGATGATGGGCGGCGACTTGGCCATAGACGCCGTCCTGGTCGTAAGAGCCTACATCTCGATACGCTGGGGAGCTATCCGGAAGCGGAGGTGATTGAGGCGATCACCGTCACCAATCCTGGGCACCCGCTCTATGGACGGCGAGAACTCAGCGACAGCAGACTGTTGCCTGAGATGTGTCAAGATCTGACCTGGATCGTCGCCATGGTCCATGTCGCGGCCGAGACACGGAACTTGACAAGTTCAATCGAACAGTTGAAATATGCGATTGAAACTGATATTTGAAAGATCGGAGGTAGGTCTCGTGATGCGGTGGGTGTCGTTCCTGGCGAATGGACCAGAGCGGGCCGGGCGGCTGATCGGCGACACTGTTCATGCTCTCCCGGTCGGGGCAACACTGCTGTCGCTGCTGGGTGACGATGGGGAAGCCTTGCACCGAGCTGGCGAAGGGGCCGAAGCCGACCCGGCCGACACGATGCCGCTCGGCTCACTGACCCTGTTGCCACCCATCCCGGAACCACCCTCGATCCGCGACTTCTACGCCTTCGAGAGCCACGTCAGGGCCGGGCGGCGCAGCCGCGGCCAGGAACTGCCGGCAGAGTGGTTCGCCATCCCCGTGTTCTACTTCAGCAACCCCGCCTCGCTGATCGGTCATGACGCGCCTGTCCACGCCGCACCGGGTCCGTCGATGATGGACTATGAGGTTAAGGTCGCTGCAATCGTCGGCCTTGGCGACCGTGACATAACGCCCGGCAACGCAGCCCGTCATATCATCGGATACACCATCCTTAACGACTGGAGCGCCCGGGATCTTCAACGCCAGGAGATGCAGGTCGGTCTCGGCCCTGCCAAGGGCAAGGATTTTGCCTCTACCATGGGGCCATGCCTGGTCACCGCCGACGAACTGGCGCCGTTCCGCAAGCAGGCAGCGTTCGATCTGGCGATGACCGCCACCGTCGATGGGGTAGAATACACGAGCGGCAACTTGGCTGACATCCACTGGTCGTTCGAGGAGATGCTGTCCTTCGCGTCGCGTGGCGCCCGGCGGCGGCCGGGCGACATCATCGGTTCGGGCACCTGCGGCACCGGTTGCATCGTGGAGCTGTCGCAGACCTTTGGGTCCGAACGCTTCCCGTGGCTGCGTCCCGGCAACCGGGTCGAGGTAGCTGTGGAGCAGCTCGGATGCATCGCCAACACGCTGCACGCCGTGGCCGCCCCGCATCCGCTCCGGCCGGGGTCGTGAGCGCGCTTTCCGCCCCGCTGGGCGGCACCGTTGGCAGCAGCGTGGCGCGGCTTGGGGCTGAGGCGTTCGTATCCGGCCGAGCGGCCTTCACCGCCGATCTTTTGCCGCCCGGCTGCCTGCATGTGCGCCTAGTCCGCAGCCCCCATGCACGGGCTGCCATCGGGCCTATCCGCACCGAGGCGGCGCAGGCCATACCGGGCGTCGTTGCGGTCATCAGCGGCCCCGACCTGCTCGCGATTACGGACCCCACGCCCTCCCGCTTCGCCAAGGATCGGTTTCCCGGGCCGTTGGAGGTCCGCTCGCTGGCGATCGGCCACGTCGCCTATGTCGGGGAGCCGGTAGCAGCCGTGATCGCTGCGGATGCCGGATCGGCCCGCCGTGGGGCGGCATGCGTGGAGGTCAGCTATACTCCCCGCACGCCGACGCTGGACCCGGCGGCGGCACTTGCCGGGGCCGAGCCCGTGCATGCTGCCTGGGGCACGAACTGTGCGGCGCGCGACCTTATCGTGGCCGGCGACACGGATGCGGCCTTTGCCGCCGCCGCGGTGGTGGTCGAGGGCACGCTCATTCTCGACGCCTCCACCAGTGCGCCGATGGAAACCCGGGCCTATGTCGCCGAATGGAATGCCCGGGCCGAGCGCCTGACGCTCACCGGCACCTTCCAGATGCCGCATCCGGCACGCTGGGCCGTCGCACACGCCTTGCGTCTGCGGGAGAGCCAGGTGCGCGTCGTGGCGCCCAATATCGGCGGGACCTTCGGCCTCAAGATGGTCGGCCATCCCGAGGAGGTGCTGGTCGGCGCCCTCGCCCGCATGTTGGGCCGGCCGGTCGCCTTCATCGAGGACCGGGGCGAATGCTTTTTGGCTCGCGGCCGGGAGCAGCGGCACGACTGGGCGATCGCGGCCGGGCGGGATGGGCGCATTCTGGCGTTCCGCGACCGTATGGTGGCCGACATCGGCGCCGTGGGCGCCGGCGGTGGCTGGCAGATGGGCCTGGTGGCTGCCGCGGTGTTCCCGACCGTGTACGACGTCCTGAACATCCGCGTCGACTGCACCCTGGCCACCACCAACAAGGCCCCGTGGCAGGGCGTGCGCGGCTACGGCAAGGAAGTCGCGAACCTCGTTATGGAGCGCGCGGTCGATCGGCTGGCGGACGCGCTCGGGGCGGACAAGCTGGCAGTGCGCCGGCGCAACCTGCTGCAGCCGGGGGCCTTTCCGCACCGCCTGCCATCCGGGATGCTGCTCGATAGCGGGGATTACCCGGCCGCCCTGGACCAGTTGGAGGCGCTGTGTGCCGCCCCTGCATGGAGGCGGCGACGCACCGGTGATCAGGCCGTAGGCATCGGTGTCGCCTTCGAGCTGACGCCGGAGGGCGCGTCCTTCCCCGGCGCTGTGCCGAGCGGGTTCGAAACCACGACCGTCAGGGTCGATCCGTCCGGGGAAGTCGTCGTGCTGACCAGCGTGACCTCACCCGGCGGCGGCAACGAGACCGGCATCGCGCAGCTCGTCGGCGGCGTCCTCGGCCTTCCGCCTGGCGCAATCCATGTCAGCCAAGGCGACACCGATGTAAGCCCCTTCGGCGCCGGCAACACCAGCAGCCGCAGCCTGATGTTCGGGGGTGCGGCCGCCGTGACCGCCGCGCGCGAGGTCGCCGCCAAGTTGGCGCAGTGCGGCGCGGCACTGCTGGGCGTGGAACCCACTGACATCCTGTTTACCGACGGCGTTCTGATGGCCGGGCACGCCGGCCGCAGCATCCCCTTCGCCGCCGCCGCCATGGCCGCCTACGCGCAGAGCTTCACCGTGGGCGCCGCGGTCGCGCTGCCGCTGCAGGCGACGCACAGCTACAAGGCCCAGAACGTCCGCCACGTGCCGGATGAGGGGGGCCGCATCAGCGCCTACCCGTCCTTCCCCTATTCGGCCCATGCCGCGGCCGTCGAGGTGTGCCACGCCACCGGCGTCGTTCGCGTGCTGGACTATGCCGTCGTGCATGATTGCGGCGTCGTGGTGAACCCGGCGCTGGTCGAGGGCCAGATCCGCGGCGCCGTTGCCATGGGGATCGGGGCGGCGCTGTGGGAACAGCTCCGCATGGATGCTGCCGGTCGGCCGGTGGCGGACAGGTTCAAGGCCTATCTGCTGCCGCGGGCCACCGACCTGCCGCCGATCCGTGTCGGCCACCTGGTCACGCCCAGTCCGTTCCATCCGCTGGGCATGAAGGGCGCTGGCGAGTCCGGCCTGGGCGGCGCGATGGCCGCAACCGCCAACGCGGTCGCCGATGCGTTGGGCTCGGCTGCGCCCTACCTCGATACCTTCCCGGCGACGCCTCCGCGCGTGCTGGCCGCGCTGCGCCGGGCACGGCCATGATCGCCGATCCCTTTACCTACGCCTGTCCCACCAGTCTGGACGAAGCCATGCATGCACTCGCCAAGCCGCGCGCCGCGGCACTTGCGGGCGGGACATGGCTGGTCCCCGACATGGGCCGGGCGGAGCAGCGTCCGTCGTCCGTGGTCGATCTCCGGCACCTTGGCCTGTGCGGCGCTCGGATCGAGGACGGCGCCATCCTGTTGGGCGCCTGCACCACCTACGAGGACCTCCGGGCTTGTGCTCTCGTGCGCTCGTCGCTGCCGTTGCTGGCGCTGATGGCCGCGGGCATCACCGGCGGGCGCGGCATCACCGGGCAGGGCACGATTGGCGGCTCCGCCTGCTATGCCAACCCGGCCTCAGACGTGCCCGGCTGTCTGCTGGCATTGGGGGCACGGCTGCGGCTCGTCAGCATCGCGGGCGTGCGGGATGTCCCGGCCGCTTCGTTCTTCTTGGGGCCGTTCCACACCGCACGGCGACCAGACGAGCTGTTGTCCGCCTTCGTGTTTGAGCGCCCGTGCGAAACGGCCGTCGCTGGCTACCACAAGCTGAAGCACAGCGGCAGCTCGTGGCCGATCGTGACTGCGTCCTGCTGCCTGGAGCGGCGGGACGGCCTGCACGCCAGCATCGCCATTGGCGCCGCCGGGCCGGTCCCGGTCGGGGTGACGGCCATGCTCCCGCCAGACGATCCAAGGGCCCTTGATCGTCTGGCAAAACGGGCGGTGGAGGCGCTCGCCGCCGGGTGGGACGACGCGCTGGCCGATGCCGAATACCGCCTGGCCGTCGCACCGGAGGTGGTGCGCCGCGCGACCGCCGCCGCATTGGAGGCGCTGCATGGATAACCTCGGCATCCGGGTCACTGTGAACGGCGTGGCCCACAGCGTCGCAGCGCCGCCGGGGCAGCTTCTGGTAGAGCTGCTGCGCGACCAACTGGACCTGAAATCGTGCCATGCCGGCTGCCTCAGCGGCGATTGCGGCGCCTGCACCGTGCTGCTCGACGGCATTGCCGCGAAATCCTGCCTCTCGCTCGCGGTCGCGATGGAGGGGCGCAGCGTCACCACGCTCGAGGGCGACGACACGCCCCTTATGCGCCGGCTGCAATCCGCCTTCGTCGCCCACAACGCCTTCCAGTGCGGCTTCTGCACCGCCGGCATGCTGATCGCCGCCGCCGATCTGTTGCGCCGGAACCCGTTGCCTACCGAAGTGCAAATCCGATGGGCCATCGGCGGCAACCTATGCCGTTGCACCGGCTACGAACCGATCATCCGCGCCATCCAAGTCGCCGCCGGGGACCACCGGACATGACCGACACCATCCGCATCGCCGGGCGCACGCTGCGCATGATCGACCTCAGCGACCGGCTGGAGAACGCGACGGCACCGTTTGAGCCGAGCCCGCACCGGATCGACTATCTCAAGCCCGAGCAGTCGCCCGAGGTGGTCCTGGCCCGGCGCGGCATTCCGCTCGTGGTCTGGCCGGGCGGGCTGGGCTGGGCGACGGAGATGGTCTCGATCCCCACCCATGCCGGAACCCATGTCGACGCCCCGGCGCATTACGGACCCCGCGCCGATGGCGAGCCCGCGCGCACGATCGACGAGGTGCCGCTAAATTGGTGCGCGGGCGATGGCGTGCTGCTGGATTTCTCCGACAAGCCAGCCGGCCACGGCATCTCGGCCGCCGAGGTCGAGGCAGAACTGGTGCGCATCGGCTGCACCCTCAAGCCGCTCGATATCGTGCTGATCCGCACCGACGCGTCGCACCTGTTCAAGCAGCCGGGCTACGAGACCAGGCACGCCGGGCTGACTCGGCAGGCGACCGAATACCTGGTCGATCGCGGGGTGAAACTGATCGGGATCGACGCCTGGGGCCTCGACCGACCGTTCGACGCGATGCTGGCCGAGCAGGGTGCCGGGCCATCCCGTTTCTGGGAGGCGCATCTGCTGGGGCGCGAGAAGGAATACTGCCAGATCGAGAAGCTCTGCAACCTCGCCGACATCCCCGTCGCAACCGGGTTCACCGTGCTGGCGCTGCCGATCAAGCTTGCCGAGGCAAGCGCGGGATGGGCCCGGGTTGTCGCCCTGGTCGAAGCCTGAACCACAGCAAAAATCCAGGGAGAACGCCCATGCCGACGAACATCGCCCGGCGCACCGCCGTCGCCAGCCTGATCGGCACATGCATCGAGTGGTACGATTTCTACATCTACGGCACCGCGTCCGCAATCGTGTTCGGCGCGCTGTTCTTCCCGACGTATGACGCGACGGTGGGCACGCTGCTGGCCTTCGCCACCTTTGCGCTGGGCGCCATCATGCGGCCACTCGGCGGGCTGGTGTGCGGGCACTACGGCGACCGGGTAGGGCGCAAGTCGATGCTGGTGCTGACCCTGATCACCATGGGCATCGTGACCTTCGCGATCGGGCTGCTGCCCACCTACAGCCAGGTCGGCGTCCTGGCGCCCATCCTGTTGATCGCACTGCGCATGATCCAGGGCTTCGCCTTCGGCGGCGAGTGGGGCGGCGCCGTGCTGATGGCCGTCGAACACGCGCCGAAGGGGCGGCGCGGCTTCTACGGCTGCTTCCCGCAGATGGGCTCGCCGATTGCGCTGTTCCTGTCGACCGGCACCTTCGCGCTGCTGGCGCTGCTGCCCAAGGAGGCGTTCCTGGAATGGGGCTGGCGGGTGCCGTTCCTGCTCAGCGCCATCCTGGTCGTGGTGGGCCTGGTGCTGCGGCTGAAACTATTCGAATCGCCCGAGTTTGCAGCGGTGGTGAGCAGCGACCAGGTCGCCGACTACCCCGTCCTTGAGGTGTTTCGCGACAATTTCGGCACCATTGCCATCGCCACCGGCGCCGTGCTCAGCACCGTGGTAGCCTTCTACGTGCAGACACTGTTCGTTGTTTCCTATGCCGTGCAGACCGTGGGGATGGCGCGCCAGACAGTGCTCAACGCCGTGCTGATCGGTGCCGCGCTGGAGCTGGTACTTCTGCCGCTGTTCGCGATGCTGTCCGACCGGATCGGACGGCGTCCGGTGGCGCTGTTCGGCGCGGCGCTCACGGCCGGCGGCGCCTTCCCGTTCTTCGCTCTTGTCCAGTCCGGGACCTTTGCTAGCGTCACGGCCGCCATCTGCCTGGCGATGGTCGGCATCAGCGCGTTGTATGCGGTGATCCCGGCCTACATCTCCGAGCTGTTCAGCGCCCGGGTGCGCTACAGCGGCATCTCGGCCAGCTACACAATCGCCTCTGGCCTTATTGGCGGCTTCAGCCCGGCGATTGGCGCCGGGCTGTATGCCTGGGCCCAGAGTACCTGGCCGGTGGCGCTGTACCTGGTGGCGGTCGGACTTATCAGCCTCGTATGCATCTGGCTTGGCCGCGGATCGGCCACCTCTGCGGCGACGCTGCCGCAGACGATGCCGGCTCGTGTATCGTCGTATCCATGAGACAGACGCCGGAGACGACAACCAGGCCCCGTCGGCGGCCATCGCCGGTGGAGGTCAAGGCGGCGCTTGTCGCCCAGCCAACCCTGTCGGGCAACGCACCCGCCCGCATCCTCGCCGCGGCCGAACGGCTGTTCGCAACGCGTGGCTTCGATATCTCGCTGCGCGAGATCACCGAGCTGGCTGATGTGAACATCGCCGCGGTCAACTATCACTTCGGTTCCAAGATGAACCTCGCCGAAGTCCTTTTCGACCGTGTGTCGCGGGAGGTCAACGGCAAGCGGCTGGAGGATCTCGATCGCATCATGGCCGAAGCCAAACGCCTTGACCGGCCCCCTGTGCTCGACAGCATCATCCTGGCGTTCATCAAGCCCTATCTGGACCTATCCGAGGGCGGCCATCTGCTCGCGAGGCTGATCCTGCAACACCGCATTGAGCCGACTGATCTGACCCGGCAGATCATCAAAACGCATTTCGACCCCATGGCGAAGCGGTTTATCGAGGCATTCCGGCTTGCCGTGCCGTCCGTCGATCCAGTAGCGTTTTTCTGGCGATATGTCTTCATGGTGGGCGCTGTTGTCTTGACGGTCACCGATACCGGCCCTGGAAACCGGCTCGACCGGCTGTCGGACGGGGGTGCGGACGCAAGAAACAAAGAAGAGTTTCAGAACGCGCTGCTTGCCTTCCTTCGCGGGGGAATTTCCGCTTTGGAGAACACGTAGAAGTGGTGGTGGGTGTGCATCAGCGGCCGTGAACCCTGGCGCGCAGTGCATGTCGCCGTCCTGAAGGCGTCGAGAACGCGAGAAGAAGCCGGCCAAACCCGAAGGAACTTCATGATGATCAAGTTCACGATCCTGTTGAAACGTAAAGCGTCCCTGACACACGAGCAGTTCGTCGCGCATCACAGGGACGTTCATGCGGCTCTCTTCATGTCGATCCCCCTGGTGAAGGAGACGGTACGGCGCTACGTCCAGCAGCACGGCATTCCCGCGGAGCTGCCGGGCATGCCTCCCGCCAAATACGACGGAGTGACCGAACTCTGGTTCGATGACATCGACGCGTTGGGGAAGTGCTTCTCCGATTCCGAGTATATGAAGCGCATCCGACCGGACGAGGAGTCTTTCCTGGACCTCCACGGCTGCGACTTCATTGTCTCGCACGAGAACATAGTGAAGGCGTAACCGCAGTTCTTCGACCAGACACACGGCTCGAATAGCGTGCAGCTTACTATTGTGGGCGTGATTCAGAATCCGCTGATTTTGGGTTACACAAACGCGCGGAAACCGCCGGCCTGTTTAGCACTACTTTGCCAAGTTCACATTAGCATGTGCCATGGCGTGCGGTGGCCGCAAGCGGGGCAGCATGTGAGGTGATGCAGCAGCGCCTCGACGACATGCCGGCGCGCTTCGGGCAGCGTCGGGCGCGGTGGCGGGCCGGGAGCGGCGGGGCTGTTGGCCGGGCACCTTTTTTCCCCCAGTCCGCAAGGACGTATCCATCCGGCGAGGGCCGTGGTTGGGTGCGATTAGGCTGCGGCGGCGGTGTCCTGGTCGGGTTTGCGCCAGTTCCAGGGCAGCAGCTCATGCAGGCGGGATGCGGGGTGGTCGTTGATCCGGCGCACGGCCTCGGCCGCCAGCGGGGCGCGTGCGAGCTGGGCCAACTCGAATAGCTTGCGCCGACCATGTGCCCAGCAGCCGGCCTCGGCGATCGGCCCTGGCTTGCGGGCCTCATGGTAGAGGTCCCCAAACCCGGCATAAGCATCGGCTTGCAGGATGCCGGCGTAGCCTGCCAGGTGCTTGTTGGGGTGCTCGCCCCGGCGGTCGGGCGAGTAGTGGAACACCGCTGCTGGCGGCGCCGGCCCGGCAAAGGGCCGGTCGTCGCGCACATAGGTCCAGAGCCGCCCGGTGCTCGTCTTGCCGCGGGCCAGCACGGGCACGGTCGTGTCGTCACCATGGATGCGCCCAGCTGCCAGCACGTGCGCCCGGATCAGCGCCACCAAGGGCGCCAAGGTGGTAAACGTTCGGGCATCGCACCTTGATGTGCCTGCCTTGGTTGTGAGCTGACCTTCTACAACAGCGTGACCATTCAGCGGCTCGGTGTAGGATGATGCCGATGTTGTCGGTCGTCGCCCTTCTTCGTGCCGTGAACGTCGGCGGAACAGGCAGTCTCGCCATGGCCGACCTGAAGGCGATCTGCGAGGCGATCGGCTTTCATGCTGTTCGCACTTACATCGCCAGCGGCAACGTCGTTTTCAGAAGTAGCCTGAGCACACTGGAGGCAAAGGCAGTCCTTGAGGCTCGCCTGCAATCTCATGCTGGCAAGCCGATGGGCGTGGTCATGCGCACGGCGGCTGAGATGGCAGAGGTTCTGGCGCGGAACCCGTTTCCGGACGCACCGGGCAATCGCGTGACAACGATCTTTCTGGACCATGCCGCATCGCCAGCAACGCTGGACGGGATGACGGGCCGAGCGCACGACGAGACGGTCCAACTCGGCCATCGGGAGATTTACATCCACTACGGGAGTGGTGTGGGGCTTTCCAAGCTGCGGATACCTGCTGCGAGGACGGGCACAGCGCGCAACATGAACACGGTCGCCAAGCTGGCTGCGATGTCGGCCAGCTGACGCGCAGTTTGATTCAACGCCGGACGGACAGCTGCTTTCGACAAAGCTCAGTTGTAGAACTCAGGCTTGGTTCCAGGGCAGCAACTCATCGAGCCGCTGTTGCGGGTGCCCCTCCACCATCCTGGTCAGCACGTCCCGCAGCCACGCATACGGCTCGACCCCGTTCAGCTTGGCTGTCTCGACTAGCGACCCAACAACCGCCCAGCGTTTCGCGCCGCCGTCGCTGCCGGCGAATAAGGAATTCTTTCTTCCAAGAGCCACAGGTCTGATCGACCGCTCGACCGGGTTGGTATCGAGGTCTACCCGGCCGTCGTCAAGGAACCGGCTCAGCTCCGACCATCGATTGAGTGCGTAACG
>JAABUV010008137.1_pt1 | contig 10725 bp, 11 predicted proteins | sample 5559971 | NCBI WGS metagenome assembly JAABUV01 (sample SAMN10711881, study PRJNA513362) | rock metagenome | isolation source: Antarctica rocks | place: Antarctica: Victoria Land, Knobhead nord | collected 2015-12-19
AGTGAGTTGTCGATAAATGCAAGAACTGTGTCATTCGACGATACTACGTACACTTCTTACACTCTTCGATAATTGTTTATAGTGATATCTGTTAATCACTCTTCTTCTTAATTTATAACGCTCAGGCCAAAGATTCTGCGACATCGTGTAAGATCTGTGTCATTCGACGATACTGCGTATGCTTCTTACACTCTTATTTGCCTTTCAATGAGACGCGTAGTAATGATCGCGTTTTACATCAGTGTTGTAGCATCATCGTAGATGAATAAAAGCATTCTTGCTGTTTGAGCTCATAATCTATTGAAAGAATAGAGTGAACAGTGATGAATTCAGTTGAACGAGTAAAAGAATGATTGTAAAATCTATCTACTAGACAGTGACTATACACTGAATGTCTTCTGACACTAAACTCAATTAGATCGTCTCATCAACGTCTGTTTATACCTCTATTCTATCGAGTTCTAATGACTGCACGTCTATCATCGCTATTTTCAACAATATCAATAAATTTGCATCTTTCTGATAATGATGTATCTCTTGAAGTGCAATGATTTCTGACTTTTATTTTCTTTTTGACTGTCATGATAAATTAGCTGTTGATAGCTTAATGCATTATTTATTTGCATTATTTTCTAAACTTTATTGATCTTGCTTTCAGATAAAGTCTTTAAGTCTGCTCTTGATTCATTTGTGATTCAATTATTTGATGTCATATCATCACAAGTTGAAATTCTTAAATCATCACATGATGCATCTTTAAACTTTCGTTCTAAATTAAGTCTGTCAGCAATGCGCAACAAGAAATGCATTATTTAAATGCATTATTTGTTTGCTTGCAATAAGTCATGATGTATATCAACTGACAATGATTTGAAAAATTGAGACTATTGAGTTAAGTGAAAGCAAAGTGAAGTACAATGTAAACAAGAAATGATGTGTAAACAAAAGATGATGTGTAAACAAAAAATGATAATTGTTAACTGTGTTTATAGTAGAATCAATATGATGAATGTTTTGATATTAGCACTAATATGATGAATGTGTTGATTGCAGCTCTAAGATGATGAATAAATTCTAACATTCAGTTTTAACTTTAATTTTATTTACATCTCATTTTACATTTATTCTAATTCTAACTTTATTTACATTCAACGTTTATTTTAACTCTAACTTTTTCTACATCTCACATTTATTCATTGCACTCATCTATTGTGACTAAGTTCATTAGAAAAAGCACTTCAATATCACTATCAAATAAGAAGATTGTTAAGCATTATTTATATGCATTATCATTGAGATTAATCAAAATCGCAGAATGTTCAATTTATTAATTAAGTTGCAGTCAATTGCAAGTAAAAATCATGTGATGAGATGAAATGAAAATCAAAAAACTCTTTATATCAAACAAAGTGCAGATTAAGTGATTCTTTATAAACAACTCATCAAATTAAGAAGCATCAGCGTTTATCAGAAAGTTGCTAAAGTGAAGCAGACAAAAATGAAGAAAAATATGCGAAATATGATCACAAATGATCGAATGAAAAAGAGTCTGCATGATAATGCATTTGAATAATGCATATGTGTTTCAAAAGCTGATTGTATAATAGCTCAATGCTTTGAGATGAAGAAGATGAAGAAGATGAGAAAGAAGAAAACTGCAAAGCAAGCAAAGCTTGAAGCAATAGTCATGAAGACAACGTTCAATACTACTTCTACTGTTGATGTATGTACTGTGTTTGATGTAAAAGACAAGACTAATGTATGCATTAAACTATTGCACAACAAGATGAACTTGAAAAAAACATGTCAAAATACATGATATTTACTATTGAATTAATTCAGCAACGCATTTTACATCATGAAGAATTGAATGAATTGAAGATGATAAACAATTCAAATATCATACAAGAATTCAACAAATTCATGAGCGCATTTTCAAATGAAAAAAATGCAATTGATCGAAAGATAGTTAATTCACTAGATTCATCAAATGATGAATCTGATGATATCATTGAGATTCATGATGATGATAAGAAGATGAAATTTAGCAAGAGAAATGATGATGAAAATATGATTGAGAATGAGAACGAGTACAAGAATGAGTACAAGAAGAAGTACAAGAAGAAGAAGAAGAAGAAGAAGAAGAAGAAGAAAAAGAAGAAGAAAAAGAAGAAGAAGAAGAAGAATGATGAAATAATAGTGATTTCAGATTAGCAGTAGTAAATGAACAAGCATGAATTTTCTTCAATCAATTGCATTATTCTGTTGCATTATCAGACACTCAAATGAATATTAGTAGTACTTCGCTTCATGTCTTGACAAATCAAGTCGAGAATTCAAATCAATACTTGATTTCAACATTTTAACTCAACTTAAATACTTGATTCAAACATCATGACTCAACTTAAATATTCAATTTCAAAATTCTGACTTGAATTGAGTCTTGATGAGTCGAGAACTCAACTCAATCTCAATGACTCAACTTGTTGAAATCAGTTTAGACTGAGCTAAGTAACTTTCTGAAATCAAATTTGTCATTAATAATACATTGTTATCAATCATTCTAGCATCATTCTTCTTGATCAATTTAAGTCAGAACTCATGTTTAAACTTCAAGTCTTCTGAATCTTTGTTTAAAAATCTTATATTTCAAGCTTGAAATAAGTTAATCAATGTCAAAGAGTTCATCAAGAAGATGAAGAAACTAACTGAGCATTTATGTAATAAGATGCTTATAACTTAAATCATTTATGAATTCAATGTCAATCTCTCTCGTCATTCTTGTTTTAAATACTTCGTTGAAGATGAAGTTTAACTGAATGCTTGCAATCTCAGCATTGTTCATCTTACTGTCAAGTTAAATGATCATAATATTGATTTCTTCAAGATCAAGTGTGTTTTCAAGAACAATTTTCTGATCATTGAGTTAAATCTTTCAACATTCATGAAGATTCATTTAATTTTTCATATCATTCTTTTGAATCATATTGCAAGTGACTTTCTCTTGAGTCAACATCAAAAATCTTAAGAACTTGTTATCATCAAGAATGATGAAAGATTCTGATATATAAACAGCATATTAAACTTTAAGCATAATAAATGTTATAATTCATCTTTGCTCAAGTATTATATTGATTGAGAAAATCACTTTTTTACTTGAAAGTCTTTTCATTTTCTGAATAATTGTGAGCAAATGCTTAATGAATATCATCTCATCAACTCTGTCATCAAAGAATCACATATATTATCATGTGTGATGTTTTAATGTCAATGTCAAGAACTTTAAGTTCAATCTTCATTATCTCAACTCAGCTCAAATCTGACTCAGATGTATTTTAGTTTCATCTGTGCATCATTACATTAAACTGCATTTCATCTTTTTCTTACTCAGATTTGACTCAGATCTTGTCTAGATTTGACTCAGACATCTTGTTTAAATCTGACTTAAATGTGATTCAAATGTGTTTCAATTTCTGTGCATCATCATATTAAACTATGTTTCATCTCTTTTTTGCTCAAATCTGACTCAGATTTTGTTTAAATCTGACTTAAACATCTTGTTTAAATTTGATTCAAATATGATTCAAATATGTTTCAATTCTTATGCATCATCATGTTAAAATGCATTTTGTCTTATTTCATTTACATCTGACTCAAATGTGACTCAAATTTATTTCAGTTTCATCTGTGCTTCATTACATTAAAATGCATTCACATCAATTCTTATTTCATTTTAATTTTCATTTTCAATTCTTTCTTATTTCATCTTGTTTCTTTTCATCATTTTGCAAAAGCTCAGTTTTGAAGAAAGAAGTTACTGTTATAATGTCAAATCATCAATTCAATTTAAAACATAAATCATTGATGTTTTAAATAATTTTGATTCATTGAATTTGTTTTGCAATTCAATGAATTAAGTCATCAATTTAATCATTATCATTTTAATTTAGTTTCAATAATTTTGTTTTAATCATCTCAGTTATATGCATGAATCTTTGCAATCTTAAGTCATAAAACTATTATCTAGCTTTGATTCTGCTTGATTCATGTATATAAAAGTTGAATTTCATTCTTTTCTTTCATTTTTTATCTTTCGCCTTGTACATTATTTAATATATTGTTCTGTATTTAATTCAAGTAATATAATAATCAATTTTTTATATTGATAGAATCTTTAGTTCAATTTAGTCTCTGACAATCATTAAATTTGCAAAAGAAAAAGTTCTGAGAATTGTTGTGAATGCAAGAAGATAGACTTAATAGTCAGATTTAAAAAACAATAAGTTCTTAATGTAATTACATCAAATTTAAATGATAGCAAGCGAAGAAAGTATTTTATCTTTGACTGTGACATCTATGATATTTTTCTATGTAGAAATGATTCTTGTCAAGCTGCATATTACAATAGCATCTGAATAGCATTAATAAAATCAGTTCAGAGTGATATTTTATAATTTCTATTAATGAACTAAGTGAATATGCTAAAAGTGATTTCTCAACAGCAGTTAAAAAAATATGTAATGCATATATGAAAAGAGAATAAACACAATTATAATCAGAGTTATTAGACAGTTATTGTCAAGCTCTTAAATATGCAATGAGAATTGTACAACTTTTCTATGTTTAAATAGATTAGCACATGAAAATTACTTCACATAAAGTTATCACAAGCATTATACAACACTTTCTTTCTTCTTTCATCAATCATCATCTCATCATCATCATCATCATCATCAATAACATAAGTGTAACAGCTTAAAATAATGTACAGTACAAAGTATACAGACTAATGATGCATTGTATGATGTAGAATAACAACAACAATGTAAGTTTAACAGCTGCAATGAATATTAAATGTATGAGCTGATGATGCTTTGTACAAAGAGTAACAGCAACGATGTGAGTTGAATTCTATTCTGTTTATGAGTTATGTGATTTACATGTTGTACAAAGAATTCTTATTCTTTAAAATCTCATTGTAATCATTGTCATCATCAACACTTTTGCTTTCATTGCTTTTGCTTTGATCAACGTCTTTCTCTGTCTTCTTGTGAAACAACTACAACTTACTATCTTCGTTCATACAAAGTCTGAACATGCACTTCTTGCTTGTTCTGAACGAAACGTTGATTTCATGCAAAGAATGATTTCTTTGAATCAGATGAGAATGTACAGATCTTCATACATTAATGCTGTTTTGATTCAGTCTTGTGAATAAGTCATCTTCATGACTTGTACACAATGTGCATGATCAAATGATCTTCAATCTTTCTTGAAGTGTCACTTCATTTCAGAGCACTTTGAGAAAGTCTGCGTCAATTGCAAATGATGAAATCATGTGACACAATGCAATCTTCTTAAGACTGAAGATAACGAAAGTGAGAATGAATGAAATGAAAATCATCATTCTCGCTCACTTGAAAGAAAAAATGATCATACGAAGCGAAGAAGATTGAGAAAGTTCATGCTGAGAAAGCGAAGACTGTTGAGAGTGAAAGATGTCTTAAATCTCATTGTGTTGAATTAATGATATGTACAAGATGCATTTCTTTTTCTGTTTATGAGCATTTGTTTTTTCAGCACATTTTGAAGCACAATCATGTATCTTGAATCAGCAGTCTGCATCTTTACATGATGCTCAAGATCAGTGTTTTGTACGAAGAAAGAAGCTATCATGACTGCTCTCTAGTATGAGAAAAGTGAAGATAGACTTTCTTATTTACACTTTGTACATAACATTAGTCTGAATCTTGTTGTATGAAGTAAAGTTAACAGATAGCACTCAATCAACTCTTCTTGTTGTCACAGCTCATGCAAACTGACTATCAATCTTCTTTGTACAATGCAAATGAAATCAAGATAACTATTCAATGAGTCAGAAAAAAGCGAGAAACAGCTCAAAATCAGTATTTTGTACAAAGAGAAAAGCTGTTATGACTGCTCATATAAGAAAAGCGAAAACAGACTGTCTCTTATTTACACTTTGTACATAACATTAGTTTAAATCTTGTTGTATGAAGTAGAGTTAATAAACAGTACTCAATCAACTCTTCTTGTTAAGTCAGCTTCACAATTCATGCAAACTGACTTTCAATCTTCTTCGTATAAGCTTCAATTCTTTCACGACAGCATCAAAGAATTGATTCAATTGTGTTTATTAATGTATTTCATTAATGATGACTTTTCTTCGATTGAAGAAGATTCTTTTCTGTTGAGAAAGTCATCATTTAGCTTTGTACATTATCTTCAAAGCTTGAATGACAGAAACAAAGTCTCAGTCAAGCATTCACTTTTGTCAAAGATCTGAAATTGTGCTCACAGTTCAACATATGTAATATTCAAAAGACATGACATCAGAATTCAGTAATGACGAAGCTTGAGAAACTTGAGCATCAAAGATGTCTTCATACGAAGCAGCTCTCAATCTCTGAAGATCATTCAGACTCAAGTCAACTTCATATGAAGACTGTAATGACAGCTGAAAAGAAGCAATGTTGAAGTTGAAGTTGTTTTCATATGCAGATCATAGCATGAGCTGAGAGAAAGTAATGATATTGCTCAAGAAAGCAGCAAAGTCATGCAGAATAATGAAAAACTTTTCTGCAAAAAAGTTCTTCATACAATCATGCAATGATTCTAGTATTTGATGATTGCAAGAATCATGATGCTGTATACTTTATATGATGTTTTCTGAAATCATACTGATTTGATTGATAATATCTGATACAACGCTTTGTATACAAAGCTTGTTCAACTTCTTGATATTGAACAAAGAAAGTTTTACTTTGTTTGCAAATATCAAATAATTATCTTGTACGAAGAGAGAATCTTTTCACAAGAGATGAGCAGAAAATTCTTGATGATAAATAATTGAATTTTGCAAGATCACTATGCAAAGCTTTTTCAACAAACACAGAAAATCTTGAGCAATCATGTTGAATTGATCTTTCTCAACAGTATTAAGCAACGATTTATCAAGCAAAGATTTATCATTCTCGTACGAAGCATTGCTTAAGAAATTGCTGAATCACGTCAGTCAATGATCAATTTATGATCAGAGTGCTCATACAAGAGACAACGAAGACTCAACTTTAACTCAAAACAAAAAAAAATCTTCAGAAGTCAATTTGAAGTCTGTTATTACTCATATGAATTTCAGAGAAAGATGAATCAAATAACTTGTGAACAAAGCATTTATATTTCATCATTTGACACGATGTATTTGAGATTTCAATGCATCACTCAACTCGTCTGCTCATGCTTCTGCATCATGATCATGAGTCTTCTTGAGATTGAAAATGCTGATGACATTAAACATTTTGTTGATTCATTCTAGTTGAACTTCATATGACATAAATGAAGTCAACTTGCTTTCTTGAAGCAAATGAAAATTATATCATTACTGTCATTTTTGAAAATGTAAAATCTGCTTTCGTATGATGTTTCAATGATAGAAGAGATAAAAAGCAAGCTGCAAAATGATGCACAGCAATGAATTTTTATGTCGTACAACTATTTTGTATTCAATTTGTTCAGTCTGATTCATTTTTTCATTGTTCAAGATGCAAACGTGCGTTGTACAAGAAGTGAAATTCTTGTTCTTCAAGTTCAAAGAAAACAAATCAGTCAACTGCAAATGACGACGATTTTCTTCACGCATTAACATCATATGATTCATCAAAAAATCAAGTGTTGTATGATGAGTGAATTTCACAGTTTAAGTCGTGACTCATTTCTGAGAAAGCTCATGAGTTTAACAGTTTCATATGACATCAATCATTTGTCATTACTCATATTCATTCAGCAGAGTATTAACATCATGATTGAGATATTGAGCTTTTCTTCTTGCATACTTCTTCTTTGTACAATCTTTCAAAAAAACTTTCATCTTGATCTCTCATGAATGAGAAAATGTAGCATGATCAAAAGATTGCTGATAATTGTATAAAAAAATGATAGCAGAAACATAACTGTTAACTGAATTAAATTTCAACGTCTGCTGCACTTTCTTTCTTGTAACAGTTGTACAAGACTGCTTGTAATGACTTGTATGAAGTTCTTGCGATAGAACTTTCTTGTTCAAAAACATGATGAGTTTATCTTTCATCATTATTTGATCATTCACAAACTTATGTTTTGCACAGAACTTCTACTTCACTCAATGCATGTCATACAAAGACGTTGAAGAAGATTTTACTCGTCATTTTTTCTGCTTTAACTTGTAGTTTCTGATCATATTGATCGAAGCATTCATACATTTCAAGATCAACGCAGTCTGTTCATGTTGATACAATTCAACTGCAACATTCATTTTATTGAAAGTGTTTATCATTGAGAACGTCATTGTCAGAGTTGCTGTACATTGCAGTACTGCACGCAGAATTAATTCAGATGTGACAGACTTCGTATGAATAGATTGTTGAAGAAAATCAGAAGCAGCGAGCGCAAAATGAAGCAATAACTGAATAAATAACTGAGATGAGACAAGTTTTCGAATATGTTGCATATTATCAAAAGAAGAACTCTGTTGACATGCAACATGTTGAGAGCTTGGCAATAACTTGAAATAACTGAAGACATCAACATGTATGAGCATACGTATGTTCATACATATATGCATACGTACCTCGTTTTCAGCATGAAATGTTCAGATGAAAATTGAGGCTTCGATCTTGAAGAGAGAATATAGCGAATGATGCGATGAGTGAACAGAAGTTTTTTCATAATGCTATTGACTCGATTCTCTGAGATTAAGAAGCTGAAGGTTACAGCCTTGTTCTGACATGATTGCTGAGAGGCAGAAATGCCTTTTCGCACCTTGATGAGTTTCGTTGATGAGATATTCTGATGTTGCTGTGACGTGATCATTGGAAAACTGTTACTCTATAGATCGATTACCTAAGGTCTTAATTCACCGTTTTAGAAATTCACTTATTTTCAATGAAAGTCAGGTAAGGTACCTTTCATTGTCTCAGAACCTCAGTAGTCATGCACGTCTGAGGTTCTGAGGCAAACCTTCCAGTATAAGAAGGACGTGCTTATGTAATCGTTACGCTGAGTCGTTTACATATTTGCCTCAGTTCTCAGACGTTGACCTTACAAGCCCCTTCGGGTTGACGTTTCGCTTACTACGCAGGCTTGTGCTCACACGTCTGAGTCAAACCCGCAGTAATATTGGTTGATTGACATTAACTTTAACAGAGCATCTAACAACAACAACATGCATTAAATTTATAGATTTTTACACTCGGCGCGAGATTTACTGAAGTTATATACAACATCCTGATTTTAATTAAATATTACATGCGATGAAAGTGTAAATAACAGCTCGACGTAGTGTAACTTCTTGAAAAACTCAGATATACGCGTGGTGTATATCTGGGAATGCCAATCAACCAATATTACTGCGGGTTTGACTCAGACGTGTGAGCACAAGCCTGCGTAGTAAGCGAAACGTCAACCCGAAGGGGCTTGTAAGGTCAACGTCTGAGAACTGAGGCAATTACATATCCAGAACTAAATTTCTAAGCTCTTCAACCGCTACCAACATGAACAGAACATAAGAAAACGGATTAGCCGTCCATCCTGCGCCGTTGTAATTCAAAGCTCAAGTCTGTCTTCGATGACTGCGCCGGCCAAAACTCCCTTCATAGCCCTTTTTTTGTCTTTCTTCGATAGTGCTGGGGTTACAGAACTGGTGAACGATGTTCCCCAATCTTCTTCTGTTATTCTCTGCACGAATGACGATTGTGGTGGAATCGAGGAGGAAGGAGCGAGCTGTGGTGTGTTTGGCTTCGGAAACCCAAATACAGCAGATCTTGGCTGGAAGGCTCCTTTGAACAGTTCGGCTCCATCGTTCCGACTCCTTGGAGACTTTTTCGACTGGTTAGCTGCTGATGCAATGCACGAAGAATTTCGCGCAATTACCTCTGACTTCTCTTCCACAGGCTTCGCCACAGATCCCTCTTCAGAGGTTGAATCTTCCTCATCATGCTCAGTCAGATCATCGTTTGCTAAGGGGCTCAGCGGCATTGCACGTGCTGCACAGTTTCGGAGTCAGTGATATATATGCTGTCCATTCATGAAATTGGGCCAAAGCTTACTTAACGTGCTACGACTGACGTAACGCCTACAGGTTTCTAATCCTGAATTCAATACAGCCAGCTTCCGAGTGAGCATCTCTCGCTGTTGTTGGTGCTCTTGGGGCTCGGATGCAATTCTGTTGATAGTGTCCGAGTCCATTTCCAGGATAGAAGATGGAGACATGATATTTTCGAGGCCCCGAAGGAGGCAGGCCTCTACCGCTTGAATCGTAACACCGTCAACGAGCTGTTTGAGCGCAACCTTTGTACGTATGTCAGCCTCTACCTCTTGACATATGCGGAATCATGATACTCACCTTGTAGTATGCCTCCATGCAAATCAAGATTTCGGAACAAGCATATCGGTCCATTTCGGCTTCGTTGCTTGGAGATAATGCAGATAGTAAGCTTGACACCTTTATCCCACCTGCATTCAGGTCGTCCAAGGTATCGTCTTTTTTAATCGGCTTCATCGCATTGTGCCCTAGAAGACTCTGTAGACGTCCTACGACCTCCTTTTCCGTCCGTTCCTGCCTTACCTTTTGGATCGTTTCGGTGAAGTAGTGGTTGTAGGTAATAGGATGGCCTTTTTGGTTTTGGGCCATCAAGTCCTGAAGCTTGTCTTGTACCTGGCTGGCCTTCT
>JAABUV010008138.1_pt1 | contig 10722 bp, 15 predicted proteins | sample 5559971 | NCBI WGS metagenome assembly JAABUV01 (sample SAMN10711881, study PRJNA513362) | rock metagenome | isolation source: Antarctica rocks | place: Antarctica: Victoria Land, Knobhead nord | collected 2015-12-19
GAGGTCTCATAGTAGACGCTGGGGTTCGTGCCGGACTGGACGCGGTACCAGCCACGATGAGCGGTGAGCTTCACGGCTGGCTTGTAAGCGGTATCCTTCTTACTGGGTATGGGGTGGTTCTGCATGGCTCCTCTCCTGTACCTACCGCCCGGCGAGTGCTACTAACACTCGCCGGGCATTTGTGTTTGTGCGAGCCTATCTGCTCCTCACTCCTCTAGTATACCAGACCTTACCAGCATTTACAAGTATCTGGTATTATCTACCCGCATAGGCTATAATTGAGTAGAGTCAATCAGATCGTGGTAGAAATAGGGGGTACTGTAGCAATGACCGATACAAGTGAGCTGATTGAGGTATTAGACGACGTGGCAGCAAACGAGAAGCGAGGAAAGCAAGCAGCTCCCGGTGAGACATGGACGGCGGTCCGGTTGCCAGAAGCAGCACGCGAGCGCCTCGATGAGATGGCGCGGGAGCAAGAGCGTAGCGTTTCCTTTGTGCTGCGCAAGCTTGTCCTGGACGCGCTGGAGCGAGGTGGCAAGCCAGAGTGACCGAACAAGGCGGTTTCACTGGCGATCCCGGCGCCCACGCGACGGCTCCGCACGACGCCGGCGACGTTGGCCCCTGTGTGACCTGCGGCGGTCCGCTCGAACCTGGCCGCTACGTGCGTTGCCAGGAGTGCGTCGACGCGGAATGGGCGCGCCTGCGCGCCAAGGACCCGGCGTGGTACCAACGCCACAAGGAGTATCACCGGCACAGCTAGAACTACCGACAGGCACAGACTGAAAGGTCCGCATTATGAGAGGTAGATGGGAACACAAGAGTGATACGTTGTGGACGTATCGCCTAGCGGACGCCGCACGGCCCTATGGGTATGTCGTGCAGTACAGGGACACGGGGCGCTCCGACGCCGACTGGGACGCGACAGTAACGGCGGGCCGCCTCGACGACGAGCAGACCGTCGCCGAGCGCGTGTTGTTCGATCACGCCAAGGCAGCACTAGAGCAGCACGCCCAGCAACATGCCGACTGGGTATACGGGTCGAGATAGGGCTACATGTTCATGAGGAAGACACCCATGGCAATCCGCTGGATTGAGCGCTTGGACACAACACCTATTGGGTGATACGCTCACACCAATCACACGGAATATCATTCGCGGGCGTGGACTCGACATAACACGCGATAGGCGCGACGAGGGGAGGGTGAAGGATGGGCACGACGGGCACCGGGCTGGTCGCCTACACCGGCACGGCACTGGCGCGGGCCACGGCCTGGGCGACACTGCCGGACGATGAGCGCCGCCGGCGGGCAACGGACGCGGCGCACCGGCACGACGCGGCCTTGTTGTGGGACCTGACCGAGGCGCGGCTGACGCTGAACGGTCGGTCGGGCGTGCACACCTCGCCGCGCACACGCGCGACATACCGCTCGGCGATCGTGCGCCTCGTCACCCAGGACGGACGGGCGTGGAACCTGTTGAAGCCCCAGCGCAACGCGGCCGACCTCTGGATCAGAGAGATGGAATCGCACGGCCTCAAGCCGGCCACGGTGCGGTGCTATCTCGCCGCGGCCCGCGCCCTCTACGCCGCCTTGCGCTGGGCCGGCGCCACGACGGTCGACCCGTTCACGGACAGCAAGCCAGGTCGGGACCCCGTGGCACGCGAGGAGAAGCGCCAACCCTATACCGACGACCAGGCTGAGCAGCTCCTCCGCGTCGCCTTCACCTACCACGAGCGCCTATTAGTGCTGCTGTGCGGGCACGCCGGCTTGCGCGCCTCCGAGGCGGTAGCCCTCAAGTGGTCGGACATCGACCTCGACCGCGGACGGTTAGTCGTCGTCGCTGGCAAGGGCGGCAAGACGCACACAATCCCCCTCTCGGGCACGCTACGCCGCGAGCTAGCATTGGAACGGACCCATCCCTACGGCGACTGGGTGCTCCCCTACCGCGATCGCCGCAGCGCGTGGTATCACGTCAAGGAGATGGCCGCGCGCGCCGAGATTCCGTCCCTGGGCGTCCACGCGCTGCGGCACACCGCCGGGACCCGCATGATGCGCCAAACCGGGTCGCTAGAGATCACCGCCCACCTGCTGGGCCATAGCGACATCAGCACGACGCGCATCTACGCCAAGTTTGCCGACTCGACGCTCGACGAGGCGGTGAGCGGATGGTAGTCTGGTATGCGGCCCGTTATGAGCAGTAAGACGCGGATAACACGGACACGTAGGCATGCGAACTACTGAATAGCGCGGACGATTAAAGGATTGACGCTCAGTAATTGAACAAGCGCTTACTTACAGGCGACAGTCGGAGGGTGGTAACGATGAGGAAACAGTTAACGGCGAGCGTGTCTGAGATGTCGGATGCGTTGCATGACCTCGCCTACGGGCTCGGTCGCGCCGAAGCCTTGCGTGTGGATGGCACCCGCATCGGCGACGGTTCAACACGACGCAAATTTTCACGGGACGCGCTCAAGGCGTATCTGATACACGCCCCGATCGCCTACAAGGACCTCGATCAACTGGCGGTGTCGTATGGCGAGGGCTACCGCGCTCAATGCAGCGACAATAGCTCAAATATATAGCGAGAGGCCAGCACTGTTCACAGCAGGCCAGCCTCTCTCACATCGCACCGAAGGGACCGGCACGTTGTCTACCGACAAGATACCAAATATCGCCCCCGCACTCGACGAGTGGTGCACGGCGCTCCGATGGCATCCCGACCTCGCACGGGATCTACGCGAGGCCGCTGCCATGATCCCCATCGAGCGGAAGCGGAAGCGCCTACGACGCCAAGCGGCCTCACGGTGGCCCATCGTCGCATTAACCAGGTGGCCTAACCAGCCCGTCCCACGCATGCCGGATGATGAGTGGTTCCCGGTGTTCCTCGCGGCGACATGGCTGCGCCATCGCTATAACGCCCTGTGGGCGCAGGCTCCACACATGCCAGAGCGTTTAACGCTTGAACAGGCTTTATGGGGCGCCGTCGTCGCCGGGTCTTGGGCCACCGCCGCCAGCATCATTCGCGGCGACGTGGCACGTTACGCGGCGCGCCGCCATGTCATAGCCGATACGTTCGCCAACGTTCACGACGTACGGGTCCCTGACTGGGTCGGCGCGAGCGACGCAGATCCCTTAATGCGCGCGCTCTTGAACTCCGTTCCCTTAGACGAACGCACCATCAACTCTCCCAGCATCCTCCTCACGATGCGCGACTACGCGACGATTGACGAGGCGAAAAGGGCGCTGGACGCGGCATGGACACAGATCGCGGACCAACTCCCCCCACAACCAGGTGCGAGGGTAGATCAAGGATCTCATGGAGGCCCTAACTTCACACAGCAAGTCATCCTCTATCACCTGTTCCGTGCGTGGACGTGGCAACGGCTACGGCGGGGTGAAAAAGCGACTCAGGCAACATTCGCTAAGACCCTGGCAGCGGGCCGCCTATCGTTGCAACACCCCCGCGCGGCACACCTATTACACACGACATCCACGGTGCCGGACGAGATCATTACATGGCTCACGAAAGACTACCCTCAATCACAGGAATATGTCGGCAAGAGGTTGCGCGATATTATCCCCGTACTCGGTCCCGACAAAAAGGTTAGGCAGCTCACTGACTATCTAGGGCCACCCGCCATGAATAAAGATAGGGATGCTACACAATGTCCGTAAACATATCCGTAGACATAGCGCATATCTTCAATTACACTGCAACCAAGGGTAGGCAATGAGCCGCCCGGAGGAGGACCGATGGCCGTTGGCAACGTAGGGAGACCACACAGCGGGAGAATCCGCGAAACAGAGGTCGTCGCCGTTCCCGTCCCGCGCTGGCACAAAATCGCGCTCGAAGACGAGGCGCGCGCCGCGGGGTGCCGGTCGTTAGCCGAATGGATACGGCTGCAAATGAACTGGCCGGACGTCTCCCGACAGATGGGACCGAAGCCGAAGGAGGCTCAACAGGCATAGAAAACGCGCCCCCGGCAACAGTTGTCGCAGACCAAGCCGGGGAGCGCGCTCGCAGCACGACACGTACGCTCGAAAATCGAGCTAGCCTCGTTTGGCGCGAGGGACGCGGGCCTGGCCCGCCGTGTCGTCGCTTTCCATCATACACCACCCGCTGCCACTGCGGAGCGCAGGGCAAGCAAAAGGCCGGACACTCCCACCGCCAAGTTCGAGTGTACCGGCCCAAAAGACAAACGAGGTCACGCATGTCCGCTACCTTCAGTATAGCATCTCCGCGCACCCTGATGCAGGGAGGCGCACAATGAGCGCCCAACCCCACGACAACACCGGGGCGCCCGGCGTGCCCGCATCCGCGTTCATCCCCTGCCGCGCGCTCGCCCACGAGCTAGCCGCCGTCGGCATCCCCTCCATTGACATCAATCCAGACGGCCTCAAAGCGCCCGCGCGTAAATGGGGGCATCTCCAAAACCGCGTCCCGTCGGTGAAGGAGATCGACGCGATGTTCGACGATGGCCGCGGCATCGCCTGGATTATGTTCGACGGCCATGAGGTCCTCGACTTCGACGAAGGCGCGCTGCTCCCCGCTTGGCGTCAGCTTGTCGATGAGGAGTGCCCTGGACTGCTCGCCCGGTTGATTGAAATCGAAACCCCCGACAATGGCCGCCACTTCTCGTACCGCCACCGCAGCACACCAGAGGGCAACCAGAAGCTCGCTGAGGAGATCCGGCCTAACGATGAGGGTGTGCGCGAACGCCACACCCTCATCGAGACGCGTGGTCGTGGTGGCTACGCGCTCTTGCCGGGCAGTCCGCTCGCCTGTCATCCATCGGGGCGGCCCTACGTCCTGCGCCGCGGCAACCTATTGGATGTGCCCCTGATCACGAATGACGAGCGCGACACGCTCCTGAGCTGTGCGCGTCAACTCGGCACGTATCGGCCGGAACCTCGGCCAGCGCCGGCCAAGCGTGAACGCGCTGTCCCCAGCGGACAGGGCGCGCGGCCCGGTGATGAGTACACCGCGCTCGTCACATGGCCAGAGATTTTGGAGCCTGCGGGCTGGGAGCAGGCAGGCCAGAGGGGCGGCACGACGCTGTGGCGCCGTCCCGGCAAAACGCGGGGCATCAGCGCGACCACCGGCCACAGCGAGGCTGATACGTTCTACTGCTTTACGTCCAACGGCGGCGTGTTCGAGCCGGGTGTCTCGTACTCGAAGTTTGGCGCGTACGCCACACTGGAACACGGTGGAGACCACAGGGCCGCGGCGTCCGCCCTGTGGCATCAGGGCTACGGGCAGGACCTGCGGCGCCCCGAGGAGGACCTACCGTCACAGGGGGCCTCCAGCCGCGGCGAGGAGAGCACCGACCCATCCGACCAGGACGATGACAAGAGCGCCGGCGTCGTCGCGCACGCGGATGGCGCGGGGATGGTGAGCGTTGATGCGCGCGTGCTGGCGATGTTGATACGGGAGGCGGGCGCGGCCCCCCGGCTACGGCGGCGCGTTAATCGGGTGCGCGCCATTATGGGCGACGAGGTGCTGAGCGACGGGCAGAAACTGACCGCTATCGCGCTGTCCCTTCACCTGCCCACGCCGACGGGGGGCGAAGCGCCGCCGGCGGAGAAGGTGTGCGCGGAAACAATCGCGCGCCAGCTCGGAGCCGTCGAACGGGACCAGAAGGACGGCACGACACGGCTGACTAAAATCAACACCGTCACGCGGAACCTCGCCGACATCGCCACGCTCGGCGTGTGCTCGCGCGACGAGGTGAAGGAGCCACGCGTCATCGCGCTCAAGGACGACCGCGGCAAGACCGTTGAGACAACGATCCTGGTTAAGAGCTTCCGTTATCGTGACGACGGCGTGCTGCCGGGCCAGCGCATGAGCAGGGACGAAGCGAAAGAGGTGGCCACCCGCGCCAAGGTCCTGCGCGACAAGCCCCCGCGCTGCCCGCAGTGCTTCAGCGCGAAGCTGGAAACGCACGCGCACATCTGCCTCGACTGCAAGACCGTATCAACCAATGTAGACGCTATGCGGGCTGGGCAGGCTATCGAGAAACTCCCCGACGGCGCGTTCGTGAACCGCGAGACCGGCGAGTACGTCGTGCCCGGCGTCGCGCCCGACCCCTTCGAGCCAGCGGGCAGTGGCTCTGACGTGACCCCTGATCACGCAATGCGTGATCAGGACAGCGACGCCTCCACCGGGCGGGACAGCTACATCTCCCCTGGTTCTGATGTAGACCCTAATCACGCATTGCGTGATCAGGACACCGTTGCAGCGCGTGAGGAGGCGGGCGGGGGGCCGGGCGACCCCCAATCACGCATTTCGTGTACTATAGTACGCTCTATCCCTGATCACGCAATGCGTGATCAGGGGGTCACAACGCCTTCACCCGTTTCTCCACCGCCGGTGAAGGCGTCACGACAGCCCTGTCGGGGTGGGTGCGGCACGTTGACACCACACGGCTGGGAGTGCAAAGACTGCCGTGAACGCTCCGTGTGGCCACTGAACATAGCCACAGATTCCGTGCCACGTCAGGCGGTGTGGTCATGACGCTCACCGCCACGCCACACGATGGGCCGTGCGCGTTCGGGAAGCTCGTCGCCGACACCACGCCCGCGACTGACCGCGACACGCAGGAGGACTCGTAGATGCTGTATGCGCCACCCCGCCCGTCAACCACAGGGGTGCCAAGCCACACGCCCTCGCGCTATCAGGAGGCGATCTACGCGTGGGTCCGCGCCGGGCACGGTGACGCCCTGGTTGACGCCGTGCCCGGCTCGGGCAAGACGACGACGTTGGTGGAGGCTGCCGCGCTCATCGACGGTGACGGCCTGTTCGTCGCCTTCAACAAGCACATCGCCGACGAGCTCCGGGGTCGCTTGCCGGCCGCGCTGGATGCCAGCACCATCCATGCCCTTGGCCTCTCTACCCTACGCGCGGCTGGGCTGACGCCGACGGTCAAGCCGGACAAGTACCGTCGCCTGGCCGAGGCATCCTTCATGCAGGACCGTGGGCTGGACAGCGCGACGGCGCGCGACCTCGTAACCCTGACGCTCCCTGTCATCAGCCTAGCGCAGCTTACCCTAACGCCGCCTGGCGACCTGCACGCCCTGCGCGCGATGGCGATTGACTACGACCTGGACCTCACCAGTTAGGATCAGGTTGCCCCGACTATCGCGCCAATTCTACAGCGCGGCGTTGACCAACGCGCCACATCTATCGACTTCAACGACATGCTGTGGCTGCCAGCCGTTCTGGGACTGACGCCACGCCAGCGCGATTGGGTCATGATTGACGAGAGCCAGGACCTGAACGTGGCGCAGCGTGAGCTCGTGCTACGCGCGCGGCGGCCTGGCGGCCGTGTCATCGCGGTCGGCGACTGTCGGCAGTCGATGTACCGTTTCGCCGGCGCCGATAGCGGATCAATGGCGCGTATCGCGGAACGCACGGGGGCGTGTACGCTGCCCCTGTCTATCTCGTACCGCCTGCCGCGCAGCCACGCCGCGTTGGTCAACACTATCTACGACACGGTGGAGTCGCCGCCCGGAGCGCCCGAGGGCGTCATCGACACCGTGGCCGAAGATGCCGCGCTGGGTAAGATGCATGCCGGCGACATGGTGCTATGCCGTGTCAACGCGCCGCTGATCGCCCTGGCCTACCGCCTCATTCGTCGCGGCGTGCCCGCGCGGGTGCGTGGGCGTGACATTGGCGTGGGCCTGGCCGCGTTGGTGAAGAAGGTCGAGAAGCAGCCTGGCTTTACGATGCGGTGCTTACCCGATGCGCTCGCGGCCCACGTCGAGCGTGTGGAGCGGGAACTCGGCGACGCCGGCGGCGTCAAGGGGCGGCTGGTGATGGCCGTCGAGAGCGCGCGAGATCGCACGGCCACTATCCAGGCCATTGCGGATGCGACACGGCCACCTGACACGGACGCACTCAAGGACGCAATCCTGGGCCTCTTCAAGGATGAGGGCGCGCCCTGCGTCAGCCTGAGCACCGTCCATAAGGCGAAAGGGTTGGAGGCCGCCCGCGTGTGGATTCTCGCGCCTGACAAGATGCCGCATCCCAAGGCGAGCGGACCGGCGCAGGTTGAGCAGGAATACAATATCCAGTACGTCGCCTACAGTCGCTCGAAAAGCGAGCTGTATTTCCTGCGCGGAGAAAAGAGGTCCGCATGAGCGACCTACAGCAGCTGATCTACGTCGCCCGCAAAGCCGGCTGGTCAGTCCAAAAGCGCCACGGCGGGCACCTCTGTTGGCGCGCGCCAGGCCGAGGTGTGCAGGTGTTCTCGGCGGCGACACCGAGCGATCGGCGCAACGTGCGGAATCTCAAAGCCAGCCTCCGGCGCCACGGGCTTGATATGCGCGACGGAGGTAGACGCCATGACGGTTAAAGACAACGCTGACGATACGGCCACTGGCCTACTCAAGATCCACACCCGCCGCGCGTTGGCCGACGACGGACGGCCGCGCATGACAGACAAGATGCTACGGCTTATCGGTGGCGCTGAGGAGGACGAGCCTGACGTCGGCAACGGCGCTGATGGGGAGTGTGACGAGCTTGCCGACCTCGACCAGCAGCGGAAGGCGCGGGCGCTGGCACGGCTCCAAGCCGAGCATCCCCAACTCTACGGCATTGTCTACTTGGTCGACCATCGGGGGCTGTCATTACGGTCGGTCGGGCGGCACTTGAACCTTGACCACCATACCGTTGGGCGGCATCGCGACAAGGGACTGGCGTACGTTCGGGACTGGTGCAGCGACACGCGACAGGCGAGCTAACCGATACAGACACGCGGCGTACCTCATGTATCGTGTGTACTTGCAGCATATGTCCCCAATTGGTATAGTTTGGGTGTAGCAGTGCGTTTACGCGCCGCGTGCATCCCCTTCTTTCCGAGAGGCCACACGCGGCGCGTTTGCATATCGTCCATATCAAGAGAAGCCCGGCACCTGCCTAAAGCGCGTGCCGGGTTTTTCTATGTCCACAGAGGAGGCGACCATGGCAGTGGAGACGCGTGAAGGGCGTGTGCGAGGACGCCTGACGCCGGAGCGGCCGGTGAAGTACAACCTCAATTTGACGCCGGCGGAGCGCGACGAACTCGACCGGCGGGCCATAGAAAGCAATTGCATAAGCGCCGCCGACTATGTGCGGCGGCAACTGTTCACCGGCGGCGAGCCGCGATCAGCGGCCTAAAAGGAGTCCCCCCGATATGGCAGATCTTAGTGAGTTTACCTTCGAGGAGGTGCGTCGCCTCTTCGACCTGCGCCCCGACGGCGCGATCGCTGCGGTGGTCCTTCAATCCATCCTCCACAGTCCCTACATGGACCCACAACGCGTTGACATCCGCGAGGACGACGGTCTTGTCGACTTCGATATTACCGTCCTCACGCCTGATGGCGTGACACGCGCGCCCGCGACGATCACCGTCGCCCTCTCGCCGCTAACGCGAAAGGATCTGAGCTATCGGATGCGTATCGACACGCAGTTCGGGGAGCGGATGGATATCGTCGCCGTCGAGGGCTGGCGCTCGGACTTGTACGCGGTCGGGGAGGCATCGTGACCCCTATCGGGGGCACGGCGTCCCCCGTCGCAGTCGATGAGGTCCGGTTATCCGATGGCCGCCTCGCCCGCGTGCGTGGGGCTGATCCTGCCGCCGACCGGCGCATCGACCTGCTGCTGCTGCAAGCGCGGTTCATGCGGGGCGGCGCGATCAATCCCCTGGTGGGCACACGAGCACGGGTGGTCTTATCCATCGTCGAGATTGACGGCGAGGCTGTGCCGTGGCCGCCGTGCCACCCCTCCCACGCAGCCTTGACGGCGTATCTCAATAAGTTCACGGCCGAGGATCTCGAATCGCTTGCCGTGGCCTACAGCGCGGCCAATCCGGGCGCGACGACGCAGCTATTGAGCACGGGGCTACGACGCCATCGTGTGATGGCCTAAAGGAGGGTTGATGAACGACGTATATTCGCTTAGCGTGCGCATCGGAATGGAAACGGCGGGATTCGCCACCGGCGCCAGTATGGTGCTGCGACTGTTCAACAGCATCCAGCACTCCGCAGGCATTACCGGGTCGCAGATAGATAAACTTGGCCGATCGTTGGCGACGTTCGCGGCGGGGGCGGCGCTCACCGGCGTCGGCGTGGTCATCGCGCGATTTATGGACAATGCCATTGGCAAGGCCATGACCCTGCAAACGATTATGGTGGGCGTTGGGCAGACGCTCACAAACGCGCAGGGGTTCCGCCTGCCTCCGGCCCAGGCCGCCGCCGGCGCGGAGGCGCTGCGTCAACAGGCGATTGGCCTGGGTCTGACACACCAAATGTCTGAGACCGATGGTATGCGCATCATCCAATCGGCTATGTCGGCGGGCATGACCACACAGCCGGTCCTCAAGGGCATCTTTCCCGGGCTGGCCGACTTCGCTGAGGTTTTGAAGTTGCGGCGTGGCTACGACCCGGCGCAATCCGCGACCATCGCGACGGAGTTCGCGCACCTTTTTGGGGCGTGGACCACGGGCACGTTTAACCCCATGACGAACCTGCTCGGCCGCGCGCTCGCCATTAGTCCGGCGTCACCTGACGCCTTCTTGCGGTTGACCAGCCAATTCTCTGGCACATTGCGCCCTCTCTATGGGACAGGTCAGGCCAATAAGCAGCGCCTTATCAACGATTCGATTACCACGGCGGCGCTTGAGTCGGAAATGGGCCAGGGAGCACGCGGCGGCACACAGTTAGCGCGCATGGTCACGCAGACTAT
>JAABUV010008143.1_pt1 | contig 10716 bp, 8 predicted proteins | sample 5559971 | NCBI WGS metagenome assembly JAABUV01 (sample SAMN10711881, study PRJNA513362) | rock metagenome | isolation source: Antarctica rocks | place: Antarctica: Victoria Land, Knobhead nord | collected 2015-12-19
ACAGCGATGCGGTGCTCTTCGCGTATGGGGGACAGAATTGGGGCAGCAATGATCAGGCGCATCAGTGCAATTTTGGGAGTTATGATAGCGGGAAGAGGGATGGGGATTGTGGGTTTACGTGTTAGAGAGGGTTGGTGGTGGGCGCTTGGGTGGTTGGGTGGTGGGTTCAGCTGGATCTGGATGTGTTAGTATAAGCCGACGTATATATACGGGAAATTGGCGTTTTCGCAGTATGGGCGTAGTTTCGTAGCATTTACATACCGAAAAGACCGAAATAAAAAGATCGACTTCTGAAATTTTTCATCTTCTTCGCAGACTCACACTCGCATCCCCTTGCATATTCGCCTCATGCAAAAATGCTTACAGTATGTCAACACTCAACGAGAAAGTTTTTAAATACCAGCTTCAAGAGAATTGTTGCGATCGTGCCAGCCTAACATGGGCCATGTTAGTTCTTGAAAGTATGTAGACAGACTTTTCTTCTAAACGAATGTGAAAGAACTGATGACGCTACCTACATCAATCAACTTCTACTTAGAACTACTAATGAACATATAACCTTCGTCAACGATTAACATTAAATTTATCCTTTCTGGGTCGCTAGCCATTTATATTGCTATTCGAACACGTTATACTCGTATAAACGGGGTTCCGGCGCACGCTAGTACAGAATAGGTAAAGCGGATTTTTATTTTATTTTTAATCCAGGTGCTTCATCACTTTCAACGTCAACCACACCATCATGAAGGAGCATTCGAAGCCAACCAGGCAAGAGCGTCTTCAACTAGCTATTACAGTCTGTCAGAATAATGAGGTCAAGCTTTCACTTCGAAAGATTGCTCGTCAGCATGACATCGCGAAAACTACACTTCGAAGTCGTATCAATGATCGTGAAACTTCTCAGATCGCTCATCAGCAATATCAGCGACTCTTCTTTGAACAAGAAAAGACTTTGACTGATTGAATACTACTTATAATCTTCTGAAGCTGATCGTCACAAGTCAATCAGATTCAATTCATGACAATGAAGTTGCTTCGAAGTAGTCAACAGAACGATGATTTGAATATCAATTGAATACAGAGATTTCTACAACGTCATACGAAGTTGAGATTCATGTTTAGTCAAGCACTAGATAAAGAGCGTGCTGCTACGCATAATGAAGAGCTGATTAATGACTGATTTAATTTATATGCTCAGATTCTTGAAGACTATGATCTACAATCTTCAGACATTTACAACATAAATGAAAAAGACTTCGTCATGAAAGTAGCGAGCAAGTGCAAAGTCATATGTTTCAAAGAGCAACTATCAACAATAACTCAAGATGATAATTGAGAGTGAGTCTCACTCATCAAATATGTGAATTCTGACGAAGTGATTTTACGAGTCTGATTCATTTTCAAAGACAAGATGCATATGAAGATCTGATTCAATGTTTTGAAGCATAAAAATGTAGAAGATGTAGAAGAAGCAAAGAAAAGTTACATAGCTGTCAGCAATAATGAATGAATCAGCAACGAAATCAATCTTGATTGACTTCAGAAATGCTTTGAATCTGAATCAGCAAAATGACAACAAGAAAAGTTTCATCTTTTGATAATCGATGAACACATCTTTCATTTAACTAGCGAAGCAATCATGTTTTGCAAGAAGAATCACATCATTTTATTGTGTTTTTCTTCACACTTTATTGATCTGCTTCAATCTCTGAATGTAGAAGTCTTTCTGTCATTGATCATCATTTACAAGCTGAAGCTTGAAGCATTTACTCGACTGAATGCTGACTATTCAATTGACAAATCAAATTTCATAAAATTGTATTTGTAAGCTTGAAAAACTGCTTTGACAACAAGCAACATACAGAGTGCTTGAATCAAATCTGATTTAACATCTTTAAATCATACTATCGTTTTATCAAAGCTTTCTATCGTCAGCAAATCTCGTTCTATCACTTCTTCAGATATCACAATTCAAAGCTCAAGCGATGTATCATTGTCAATATCATTCATTTCATTCAACGTTATCAAGACAAATCTGCTCATGAGACAAATGATCAACAACAATGATTCTGCAGTTGAAGCTCAAGCTGTAAAGAAGCTTGTCAAGACATGCAAATCTGTTTATGCTATGTCTGTTTATCTTCAAAGTACTAATCAAGATTTACTTCTAGCTGCTGATCATCAAGATGAACGTGTCACACGTTTCAAAGATCACTACGTTGATGCTAGAATTCTAAATCTTAAGATCATTGAGAAGCGAAATCAGAAGACTGAAGACAAGACTCAAGAAAAATTTAATAAGCAAAATGACATGCTATTAAATTGATGACTAAAGAGTTTCATCACTGCTGATCTTGAACTCTTTGCAGAACGTGTTTTCAAACAAATGAAAAAAACTTCATCTGCATTCACTTTCTCATTTAAGTTATCTTCTTCATTCACAAGCTCAGCATAAGCAAAGATAGTTCAGTCAGCAAAGAAACAGCAAAAGCAAATTCAGAAGTTGAATGATACCATCATGAATTCAGTGATGACGTTGAATTCACTCATTCAAATCACTTGCAGTGAAAGAACAGTTAAATCTTCTTGAAATCATGTTTTTGAGATCACTACTGAAAGCTTCTTCAAAAGCTTCTTTATCAAAAGCTTCTTCACAAACTTCATCATCAAAAGCTTCTTCACAAGCTTTGTTATCAAAAGCTTCTTCAAAAGCTTCTTTAAAAGCTTCGTCATCAAAAGCTTTGTCACCAAAAGCTTCATCGAAAGCTTCATCAAAAGCTTCATTGAAAGCTTCATTGAAAGCTCTGACAACTTTATCTAAAGCTCTACAGTCTCTCTGAAACACACGTCATCATCACGCACTCAGTAGAACGATTCTACCTCTTCGAATTTGCTCTCAATGTGCTCGCTCTGAGCAAGTCGATCAGTCAAATGATGCTGATCAGTCTTCGAAATTCATCTCAAAAAGGCTTCGTCGACCTTCACACACGCTACATTCATTTGAAATATGAAATCGCTTTGTCGAAGCTCAAAAGTGAAGATCTCGTTAATCTAAGAAGAGCTTTGAGCCAATGAAAAGTTGTTTGAACAGTCTATTATACGAATTAGTGAAAACGAAAGAAGTAAAGAAAGTGAGGGTGAGAGAATGAGAAAGAGTTCATGTATATAAATCGCAATTGCAACGTCATTTTCAATGATTTAATTTATATTTTCGAATCTATTCTTCATCGAGATGCTTGAGAGAGGTACAAGCAATTGCTAATTAATTTGTAGATGGTGAAGGTAGATGTAGATGAATTCTCCTAATATTCTCATGGGGGCACTAATTTAGCGTGCGTCGGAACCCCGTTTGCGCCGGAACCCCGTTTATACGAGTATGCCTTCGATTAATTTTTAAGGTTAACCCTAACCAGATGTGGTAAGGCTCGGACAAAAAGGTTATTTTTTGTAAATAGAAACAATGTCAACAAAGCCCCCTATTGTTCTTGATAATGCCTTCCTGCGATGTAGTACCTGATTCAACTGATTTAGGAACTGATCGTCCTAATCTGCGTTCTATCACTGGTGTAGGCGATCGATTTGAGCCTATTCAGATGCCTCCAAACGTCAGTTGGGTCAATATACCTAGGTACGCATACAATCGTCGATGTAGATCAGGAGGACACAAAGCCTTGTACGAGTTTCTCATTGAAATCAGCATTATCAATGCCTACAAACTCTCTTTGCATTCAGATGTTTCAAAGGAGGCTAAATACATTGTTCATAGCGAGTTCAGAACAGCTCTGGCTACAGGTCTTAGTCAGGCCTCTCAAAGGCAGTTTCTGAAGCGAAAAAGAACGTCAATTGAGCCTGCAATTGAACGTTCAATGATACGGTTAGATGATCATCAAATCTGCAAAAGAAAGAGCTCTGAGGACTGTCGTGGGTGCAAGGAGATAGGCTTAACAGTCAGGCCTAGAAAACGACAAGTTCTCGATGTAATTACACCAAATTTAGGTGATAGCAAGCGGAGAAAGCATTCTATCTTTGGCTGTGACATCTGTGATATCCCCCTATGTAGAAACGGTCCTTGTCGGGCTGCATATCACAATAGCATCTGAATAGCATCAATAAAATCAGTTCAGGGTGATATTCTATGGTTCCTATTGGTGGACTAAGCGAATACGCTAAAAGTGGCCTCCCGACAGCAGCCAAAGGGATAGCGAAAGGATAATTGTGAGATGGTCTGGCAGCCGCTTCAAGCAGCTCAGGTACCGCGCAGGCCCTGGGTTCGGAACGGCTGTACTAAACATCGGTGATCCTCGTCATTCCTTCCTTCAAGCAAGTCTCTATGAGGCAACGAACACAAAAAAGGCCTGGAGTGCATCTCTTACCTTCATTTCGTCCATTCCCTCATTTCCGTTAGTGAAGCAGGACTTCACTTGTATTATTTGCCCACGCCGCTATCATCCTTTATCCCAGTGGCCACCTTACAGTCCACCCTCATAGCTATCTCGACCTGCGATCCCCTCCCATAACACTCTGCTCGTTCGCCGCAGCAGTCATCCATTGTTTAGGTCAAAACATATCCTGAACTGGGCAGACCGCTCCTGGCTTTGCAAATTACAACGTAGAGACCCAGTCCCTCCTTTCACTGGTGTGCCCTGCTCTCGCCCACAATATCCGGCTTCTTTCCCTTCAAGACCATTACTTCCGTGACGTGTGAATAGACTTCTGCTCCTCCTAAAACGGTCACTCCATATACTTCCGAGGCAGGGAGAAACTACCTTTGTGAGCTCTCTAGGGATTGTTAATTTATAGGTATCACCGACGTGCTCAGAAGCATGGACGCGAGAGCTACTCGCATACATCGATCGTAAACATTCTTTCCCCAAACTGTTCTTTCAACAACTTCAGTAGCGCGGCCCCGTCGACGTAACGCGCGTCTAGTACCTGTATCTGTTGCATCATGTTCTTCAGGGAGGAAAATCTGGTGGAGCTTGAAGATGAAAAGGGAATGGGCGATCTCTATGACTTTAAGGATATTGCCGTCAGAGGGCGCAACCCGCCATTGAAATATTTGAAAGCCAGGATGCCTCCTGGGTTGCCTCTTGGGTCGCCACCCCGAACCCTCTTCGGACGGTTGATGGGAACGATAATTGCTGATCTACTCGAGCTTGAGTGTTCGTTCAGTGGACAGTCATTGTAGACAGACCAAACACAACACATTTCTACATTTACGCGACTGCGTTCAGATACCGTTCGATCATGCCTTCGGGCGCTTTGTACCACGCTTTCCACCCGAAGCTGGAGGGAGCTGTATGGACACAAATTCCCTCACACCACTGATCTTTCAGGCAATTTGAAGTCATGCGCTTACCACATTGGATCACTGTTAGAATACCGTGCGGCTGAGAAGTATGGGAATTCTCTGATCATCTGTGTGCTCTTGCTTTTTCCTCTGACTCGAAGACCAACGTCAATATATCATTGAACACTGCGTTTGAAGTGGCTTTGTATGACTCTAGGGTCTCAAAAATCAACAAAATCCTGGTGCAAGCAGTAAAGTGGTCAAAAACGCACCATATTCATGGTAGTAGGAGGCCAGACCACCAGCCGGAGGCAGATCAGTGTCTAACTGGTGTGCTAACATAAACAAGGAAATGCGCCTAATAAACGTCGATTCTCTCGACATTGAAAGCTCTTTTGGACAGACTAAGCCATACGTGATCTTGTCTCATAGATGGAGCCCCCACGAAGTCGAAGTCAAGTTCGAGGACTACGCATCAGTCAAAGACAAAATCAAGGACCAAATTACCAAGCCTCAAGTGGATGATCCAACGACAGGTATCAGCAAAATCGCCAAAGCGTGTCTCCAATGCCGCAATCTCAAGCTTCGCTATCTCTGGATCGACACATGCTGTATAGACAAGCGAAGCACCTCTGAAGAGTCCGAGTCCATAAATTCAATGTTCAGCTGGTACAACGAAGCCGAAATCTGCCTTGTTTATCTCCCAGACATAGGCAAAGGCTTCCCCAAAGCCTTCTCGGAGAGCGAATGGTTTACCCGTGGCTGGACGCTCCAAGAACTCCTTGCGCCCAAGGATGTCACTTTCTTTGACCGCGATTGGAATAATATAGGGACCAAGACCTCACGCTCATCCGACATTGAGAAAGCCACCCGTATCGCCCACAGGCACATGATCGACTTCAGGACAGCAAGTATAGCAACAAGGATGAGCTGGCAAGCTGGACGGCAGACTACCCGGGCCGAGGATCTAGCTTACTCCTTGTTTGGCATATTCGACGTCGCCATGGATCTGAGGTATGGGGAGCGAGACAAAGCATTTCGAAGACTGCAAGAGCAGATCATCAACAGCCATCCACTGGACGAATCCATCCTCGCTTGGACATCTAATGAATTCGGAGACGACAAGGAACCAGGTATCCTTGCCCCTCGACCAGATTGCTTTAAGGGCTCTGCAAACCTCACAGTCGCATCCCCTTCTCACACGTATAGGCCCAGAAACACATATCACATCTCGAACAAAGGTCTTGAGATTTCCGTTAGGATGGGTACCAAGACACGGCTCTTCTTCGGCAATGCCCCCAATGAAATGATAATGTTTGGGGAAGGCCTCACGCGCAGAAATAAGTTAGACGTCACGCTTAATTGTTGGGAAATGGGTAGGCAAAGTCCAGCCACGGTGGTGATTCGTCTACAGAGAGACGACAGGGGCTTTTTCTATAGGACCAACGAAAAGCTCGGCTGGGCAAAATCTGTGGATTCCCGTACTATATTGGGGACAGATCACACTACTCCCATCTCGGTCAAATTGTAAAGCACAGAGATGTCGATAAGGTCAAGGATCATTCAACATGAAAGCGTCATCGGTGTCACCGGCGGTACTAGACCACCCTGACGTGGTAGATGCAAGCGACATAAACACGATATAGTATAGTTGAGCTTTAGATCAGTCCAAATTCACCGATTGTCCCCTCGTTGCAAACCCTCATGCTTCGTTACATCAAGTATTAACATCACCGTGATTGATGAAATATGGCCAAAATGCTAATCCACGTACCTACTCGCTCTTCTCATTCCTCGACTCCAAAAACACACACACAACCGTTTCTACGCCTTTCAGCAAGTCTAGAATTACGCCATGCCTTTCATTCACATCCCCCGTAAACACGTTGATTCACATAAAATGTCCAATGTCAGCTGTGTGCTGCCAAGCTACTTCTTCATAAAATGTTACACCCCCCCTCCCAAAAAAAAACCAACCATTGATGAGGCTTAGAACATTTTGATTTTGGGCCGTAGTAAAGATGGGAGAGTTGCACAAGTAAGTGTATGGGTGATCACAGATATATTACTCGGACAGAGCGGCCCGTCTGATCTTTTTTAAACCAATCTCTGTCTGATCGTCGTTTCATTTCTGCGTCATGGAAATGGTTTACACACAAGCACTATAGTACGAGTCTCATCTTTCGGTGCTGAATTCTTCAAATGCACTCCTAGGACGATTCAGTGGAGTTACCGGCATTGGAGTTGTACCGCGTGTATGTAGCCGCGCTCCCTTGTAATGTGGATTGAAAGAAGGTGATGATGGATGTGTTTTTTCTGGACCACCTCGAGTGTGATCTTCTTGAACATCTTGAGTCAAAAGAATGAATGGTTGAATCCCCCCTTATGGAACGGCTGGTTTCGATGTCGATGCTAATGGTTTTGAATAAAGCACTCAACGCTACGAATATTAAATTGGAAGAGCTCGTGTTGTCCATGTCTTTGAAAACCCGAACAGAGGCTTGCGGAAGTCTAATTCGAAGTGCAACACGGCTACTTCCATGAAGAGGTGGACGTCTGCCTCAGCATTCGTATACTTGTCGATCTCGAAATCAGGGTCTTGGGGGGGGGGGTCTCTTGTGCCGCTTTGGCAACCGGGTCATCTTGGAAGATATCACGAAATTCCTTCGTGTCTCTGTAGTTGCTTCGTGATGTCGTAAAAATCTGCACACATTCGCCTTTCAGAACCCTCCATATCGATATCCTTATGGGGTGTTGATGTGGTTTCGTAAGATCAGAAGGATATTCAAGCCATACTTCTACTATCCGTCCGGCCTACGACCATGTTGGGAAGCTTTTGCGTCGCTCTGGAGGTGACTGACACTTCCAGAGAAGTGCCCATTGAAAGTCAGCCAATGGGAAGCCTATCGAGAATGCCTCCTTGTACATGTATGTCTCCAAGCGCTGAAGTACACCAGTGAATGCGTTCAGAGCATCATCGTCCCATGTCATGGAGCTATAGCTATAAAGAGTCAATTTCAGCCCATGATATTGAATCCGGCGCGACGCCTCATTACTTGAACATTTCAAAGACCCAGCTCCAACATTATCTTCCAGCCATCGCTGCTCGGTGGAAGACGATTCAAATTCAAGGTCATGGAGTCAGGAGTCTGTCCTTATGCGCAGCCTTGAGGTGAATGCAAATGCAGGAGGTGGGTGGAGGAGGAGGAGGATGGCGACGGCGGCGGAGATGTAAACAACAAACGCGGTGGACCCTGGAAATTACCCTATTAGGCTTAGTGCAGGGGGTGGTGTGCCAGCAGTGTTAGGTGGTGTTTCTGTAGTGGCTACCTATCTGTAAGGCAATAATTTAGGCCTGCTACCCCCGATCGGCCCATAGTCTACCGGACATGAACCATTGACAGTGATTTCAATTGCCAGTCTTGAATTTGACTGTTCCCACCTCTATCAAATTCAAGGTCGATCATTCCAATAGCCACCCCCGAACGCGATCCAGAAGCCACCATGCAGTATATTGTTTTGGTGAAATACACTGTGGCAAGAACAAATACCAATCGTTATCTTCAGTAGGAGCCAGGCAGTTTGTGCTTTTGATCGATTCATAATACTCGGGATAAAAGCCGCTGTATTCCCAATCCAGAAGACCTGTAATGAGGCACTGGCCACTGTTGGTGATTTCCACCATGATGTTGTCAGGCCGCAGATCACCATGAGTAAACACACCTTTAGGCGACTCAGACACAGAAGGCTGGCACAGCGGGGAAAGTTGACGGAGCAATTCAACAAAGACATGACCACCAGGATGCGAACTGGAAAACAGAAAGTCCTCAAAGTCACTGATGTTCATGATTGGCTTTGTGCTTCGTCGAAGATGCCTTCTGAGGTCTTTACAGCCTTCTCCTTCTACCCCTCCAAAAGGCGTCCCGTCGGGATGCGGGAGAGATCTCAGATCCGTTAGAATCTTGTCCAGTTGATTTTGGATCGAAGCCTTCTGCACAGCATCTAGTCTTGTCCAGACCTCTTCAAGGGTTGTCTCAGCAACATAAGTCATAAACATCAGGGAGACTCCACTCATGCGCATGGCTCCCAACGGTCTTGGAGCAGGAACGCTTGGCTTGTGCCTTTCCAGATATTGTAATGTTGTATATTCAGTGTAGTCCTCCATTTTCCGCACTGCCTTGACAACCATATTCGGATGACACTTAAACACCATCTTGTTGCGAGGAAATGGACTCTTCCAGAGCATCTCACTACGTTGCATGGCTCTCAGCAAACGTTGTGAGAGTGCAGGATCCGAGGAACCGGATAAAATGGTCGAATTATGGTCATCTGCCAGCAATCTTCTCACTAGCTCTGACAATGGAAACAGAATCGTGGCTGAGTCTGACGGTCGCAGGAACACTCGAATATCCTCTTCAGGAATGGATGAGGCCTTTGAAGGGATATCGGATTCTTCCAAAATTGAGTACTGGTGGTTTCAATTAGAGTCTAGGGTCTCTTACTGAGGAGGTCTGGAGCGGCGCGTCGCATCTCAGAGAGTCGATCAGAGTACCCTGAAGGGAATTTGGAGGTCAGATCAACCTCCGGATCATTTTTAATGGCTGCTTGCAGTCTTTTCAGTGCAAGAAGGTTAAATCTGGCGGCCTTGGACTTCGCGACGTTTGGATTTGGAGTATCCGACTCCTCGCAAGCTCTCTTTCTGGTCATTGTTCAAAGTTGAGAAGCAAAGCATTGACAATATAAAAGTAGAAGGAGAGTCTGCCAATCTAAAGCGAATGAGGGACCGTGGGACGATTGATATGGGCCTGAGCTTCCGGAGATAAGTCAGAGACTTCGGAGAGAAGTTCAATCATATTAGTTCTGAAAAGGCTGTGTTACAAGCGATTCCTTCAAAACAGTCTCAGGTATGCGCGTTGCCAAGGCGGGAAGATCCCTACTTAGCGCCAGTCCTTAGCTTACCTTAAGCGAGGACGGGTCAGTCCCGATGACCAAACCACAACCCTCTCGACAAACCCCATACCCCAACATCTCCACCAAGCGATCCGGTCGGGATAGCAAGAGCGTCGGCCTTGCCGTGAAATTTCTATGGAGATCCGGTACGCGGAACGGATTGGATAGGTACCTATTTGGGCAACCTCAAGCGAGGGGCTTTCGTTGTTGGAGTGTGTAGGATTGATGAATATTCAACCTTTCGCATCTTTTCGTTCTTTTTCCCCGTCCTGTCCGTATGCGCGTTTTCGCTGGCTTCGTGCTGTAAACTCAGCATCCGATACCCTTGGCGAAATCAGGAAGCGAACCGATGCATAATAGAAACGCTTGATCTCGCCCACCTCCACCCTCCCATCTCATCAGCCAGCTAAAACCGGGCCCCCCTTGGCACACCTCCTACCCAACGCGTCTACACACAATTCCCTACTATCAACAAA
>JAABUV010008146.1_pt1 | contig 10713 bp, 7 predicted proteins | sample 5559971 | NCBI WGS metagenome assembly JAABUV01 (sample SAMN10711881, study PRJNA513362) | rock metagenome | isolation source: Antarctica rocks | place: Antarctica: Victoria Land, Knobhead nord | collected 2015-12-19
GTTTGACGGCATCGGTGGCTGCGATGCCGACCAGGTTGGGTACGGTGCCCGCGCCGGACCCGTCCAGGTATTTCGGGTCGGTCGGCGGCAGCGCGACCGGGCCGAAGCTGTCGATGATGGGCTTCATCGCCGCGAACCAGGTCCTGGCGGGCTCCTGGCCGCCGGTGAGGTTCGCGGAGGAGCAGCTGCGCAGCGGGTCATGGCAGATGCCGCTCGGGGTGTTGGAGTCGTCGAACACCAGGTTCGCGGCGGCGAGGGTGTTGGTAAAGCCAAGGAACGCCGAGGAGTACTCGCGTTCGGTGGTGCCGGTCTTGCTCGACATCGGCAGCGTCCAGCCCGCGGTGCTGGCCGCGCCCGAGGCGGTACCTCCGGATAGGTGGTCTTGGCTCAGGGCAGTGGCCAGGGTGTTGGCCAGGCCCTGTGGCACCACCTGCTCGCACGGGGGGGCGTTCACCCTCACCGGCTTGCCGTTGGCGTCGGTGATCGAGTCGATGGGGGTCGGGGGGCACCACATGCCGCCCGAGGACAGCGTGGCGGCCACGTTGGACAGCTCCACCGGGTCCACGGCTTCGGGCCCGAGGGTGAACGAGGCCAGGTTCTGCTTCTTGAACTTCGCGGCGATGCTCAGGCCCGGGTCCTCGCTGGGCTGGGTGGCGTAGGAGCGCAGGCCGAGCTTGACGGCCATGTCCACCGTGGGTGTCACCCCGGTGGAGGCGATCAGCTTGACGAAGCCGGTGTTCGGGGACTTCGCGAGCGCCTGGGTGACTGAGTACTGCGAGTTGTAGCTGCCGTCGTAGTTCTTCACGCAGTAGCCGCCGACACCGCCGCCGCAACCACCGGTGCCGAAGGTGGCGGGCAACCGCACGGACTGTGGGGTGTCCAAGATGGAGTTGATGCCCAAGCCTTTTTCCATGGCGGCGGCGGTGGTGAAGATCTTGAAGATGGATCCGGCGCCGTCACTCTCCAGCTTGGCGGTCTGCAGCAGCGAGGTCTCCTTCGCCTGCGCGTCGTAGCCGTAGGTACGGTTGTCGGCCATGGCCAGCACCTTGTGCGAGGTCTGGCCCGGCGCGACGATGTCCATCACGCTGGCGATGTTGTTCAGATCGGTGGGGGCGTACTTGTTGGTGGCTGCCTTCGCTGAGGCCTGCACCTTCGGGTCCAGCGTGGTCTTGATGGTGTAGCCGCCCTTGTTGACCTCATCCGGGCTGATGCCGGCGTCGGCGAGGTACTTCAGCACGTAGGAGCAGAAGAAGCCGGTGCTCTGCGCCCCGGCGGCGCCCACGCAACCGTTGGGCACCGTCTTGGGTTGCGGCAGCACGCCCAGCGGCGTGGCTTTGGCATTGGCCGTGTCGGTGGCGTTGAGCACGCCGTTGGCCTGCATGGTGTCCAGGACGACGTTGCGGCGGGCCAGGACGGCCTCGGGGTTGGTGTAGGGGGTGACCGAGCTGGACTGCACCATGCCGGCGAGCATGGCCGACTGCGCCACGTTGAGGTCTTTGGCGTCGATGCCGAAGTAGGTCTGGGCGGCACTCTGGATGCCGTAGGCGCCGGAGCCGAACGGGACGAGGTTGAGGTAGCGGGTGAGGATCTCCTGCTTACCCAGCTCCTTGTCCAGCGTCAGGGCGATGCGAATTTCCTTGAGCTTGCGCGCATAGGTGGGGTCGGTCGCCGCTTGGCGCTCGGCGTCGTTCTGCGCCACCACCAACAGTTGGTAGTTCTTCACGTACTGCTGATCCAGTGTGGAAGCGCCCTGCTGCGTCGAGCCCGAGGAGGAGTTGGTCAGCAGCGCGCGGAACGTGCCGCGCCAGTCCACACCCTGGTGCTGGTAGAAGCGTTTGTCCTCGATGGAGACGATGGCCAGCTTCATGGCTTGGGAAATCTTGTCGCTGGCAACGACGGTGCGGCGCCCGTTCGGGTCGTACAGGTAGGCGATGGGGTTACCTGCGGCATCCAGCATGGTGCTCATCTGCGGCACCTGGCCTTGGACGAGCTCGGCGGACACGCCGGCGATGGAGTCGCTGGCTTTGTTGGACAACAGACCAATTCCACCGACCATCGGGAACATCAGCCCCGCCAACAGCACCCCGGCGATGACACAGCACCCGGCGAGCTTCGCGAATGAGGAGCTCATGTGGTCACCACCGCCGCGGCAGGCACGGACAGATACCGCAAGATAAGGGCACGGGACGAGCCTACCTGCTCTTCCTACATGCTGTAGGGCGCTTCGCATGTCGGGCGATATGGACCGTTGACCAAGCACCAACGTGATGCAGGCGGTGAGAACCTACCCGAAGATCGCCCGTCCCTCGGTGAACGCCCTGACGAGCGCCTACAATACGTGGGACCACCGTCGGGTGCGGAGGGAGGGGCCAACTGTGAGATCCGTCAAAGATCGTCGTGACGGACGTGACCGCCGTGGGCGTGGGGAACTCGAAAGCGAGGTTCTCGCCACGCTGTGGGCCGCCGAGCGTCCGTTGACTCCCGCCGATGTGCAGGAGGGCTTGGGTACACCCATCGCCTACAACACGGTGCAAACCATCCTGATCCGCCTCCTCGAGAAGGGGCTGGTGAGCCGGGAGAAGGCCGGCAGGGCCCACACCTACCAACCGACACGCGGGCAAGCCGAACTCGCCGCCGAACGGATGCACGCGGTGATGGGTCGAGGCAAAGACCACGTCGCGGTGCTGCAACGCTTTGTGCACGGCCTCAGTGCCGCCGATGAACAGGCTTTGCGTCATCTGATCAGCACAGACCACGAGTGATCCCGGCCCGATCGCGGCACCGCGACGACTCTCGCTGAATCCAGGATAGGGAGTGGCCAGTGCGCATCAGCGTCTATCTGCCGTCGCTGGTGTCGCTGGCTCTACCGGTCGCCACTCCCCTGTTGGCCGGCCGCCTCGCGCCCGCGCTCGCGACGCGCGTCCTGACCGCCAGCGCCGCCATCGCGGCGGCGGCCAGTACCTGGGGCCTGACTCTGCTGAGCCTTACGTTGATCGCGCGCACCCCCGCGGCAGGAGAGGGGCCACCCACTGGCGAGAGCAGGCGCCCGGCGGGTTCGAGGGGCGGAGCCGAGAGCTGATGACCTCCACCGCGCGACCGCCGAGCCCACCTGGCGGGATCGTTGCCGGCCCCCCGGTCCGTACCCGACACGGCGCCGAGCTGCTCATGTTGGTCTTCGCCGCCGCCATCACCACCGCCGCCCTGGTACTGGTGGAAGTCAACCAGAACCAGCGGCTGTCCCCCGATCTGCTCGGGTACGGCGGCACGTACCTGGCACTGTTCACCGTGGCCCACATGGCGGTGCGCAAGCTCGCGCCCTACGCCGACCCGCTGATCCTGCCGTGCGTTGCACTGCTCAACGGACTGGGCCTGGTGATGATCCACCGCCTGGACCTCGCGGCAACGGCCAAGGCGGTGCAGGCCGGGCAACCCGCGCCGGGCGGCGACGCCTCGCACCAGGTGGTGTGGACCGCCATCGGCGTGGTCCTGTTCCTCGGGGTGCTGTGGTTCCTGCGCGATCACCGCAGCCTCGCCCGTTACGGCTACACATGCGGACTGGCCGGACTGGTCCTGCTGATCATCCCCGCGGTGTGCCGGCCCGGTTCAGCGAGGTCAACGGCGGCAAGAACTGGATTCTGCTCGCCGGGTTCTCCATCCAGCCCGGTGAGTTCGCCAAGATCCTGCTGCTGATCTTCTCCGCGTCGTTTCTCGTCGCCAAACGCGAGCTGTTCGACACCGCCGGCAAGCACATCTTCGGGATGGACCTCCCGCGCGCTCGTGACCTCGCCCCCATGCTGCTCGCGTGGGCAGTGTCCATCGGTGTCCTGGTGTTCGACAAGGACCTCGGGTTCGCGCTGCTGATCTTCGGCACCGTGCTGGTAATGCTCTACATCGCCACCGAACGGGTGAGCTGGCTGCTCATCGGAACAGTCTTGTTCGTCGGCGGGGCCTACGTCGCCTACCACCTGTTCACCCATGTGCAGGTGCGGGTGCAAACCTGGTTCGACCCGTTTGCCACATATTCCACGACCGGATACCAGCTCTCGCAGTCGCTGTTCGGGCTGGCCACCGGCGGTGTGGGCGGCACCGGGCTCGGCGCGGGACGCCCCGATATGGTGCCCTTCGCCAAGACCGACTTCATCGTGGCCGCGATCGGCGAGGAGCTCGGCCTCATCGGCATCACCGCCGTGCTCATGGTGTTCGCCATCCTCGTCATCCGGGGCATGCGCACCGCCCTCGCCGTGCGGGACACCTTCGGCAAGCTGCTCGCCGGGGGCCTGGCCTTCACCATCGCCTGGCAGGTGTTCGTGGTGGTCGGCGGCGTCACCAAACTCATCCCGCTGACCGGAATCACCACCCCGTTCGTGTCCTACGGCGGGTCCTCGTTGCTGGCCAACTACGTGTTGGTGGCCATCCTGCTCCGAATCTCCGACGCCTCCCGGCGTCCCGCCCCGGCCCGCGAACCCCGGGTCGGTTCGGCCACCCCCATCGCGGAGGCATCCACCCAGATCGTGAACCTAGATCGTGCAGCACGCCGGTAGGCAGGCACCCTCGTCTGGACAGTGATCCGCCGGTTCGATACAGCCGCGATCGCTAGTCGACGCAAGGCACGCCGCCGCCGTCCACGGGGAGCCCCTGGGGTCCAGGCGCGGGTGGGGCGGTGCTGGTCGGTGGTGGGGTTGTCGCTTTGAGGGTCGTGGCCTGCTGCGCCAGATCAGCTGCGGGGGTGAAGCCCGTGCCGAGCACGATGGTGACTGTGGCGGTGGGCAGGGCAGTATCCGGGGTAGCGGCGGGCGCCCCGAGCAGGCCGGCAATGGCGTCGGCGTGGCCCTGTGCACCGCTGCCGTAGGAAACTGCGGTGGTGTGGTGTGTGCTGTTCCCGACGGTTCCGGCGGTGAGGCCCCCGCCGACCAAGGCGTTGGACACCGTGGTGGCCAAGCCGGGGTTCCCGTCGCCGTTGAGCACGTTCACCGTGACGGGTGCAGCAGCCGGCGGTGCGGTGGTCGTGGCCGGTGGGGGTGCTAGTAGACCGAAGGCGATCCGCACCTGCTGTTGGACCTTGGCTTGGTCGACGATGTTCACGGCTTGTCCGTCCACGGTGTCGTACCGCTCGATGGGCAGCGTCGCGAAGGTCACGTTGCCCCCGGTCAGGTTCTGCGCTTGTTGGACGAAGGTGGTGATGTCCCAGCCCGCGGAGATGACCACATCCTTCTTCGCCACCTCGATCAGGCTCTGCAGCTTGCCGAGGTTGGTGAAGGTGCCGGCGCTGGCCAGCTTGTGCGTGACGGAGGAGAGGAACGCCTGCTGGCGGTGGGTGCGGTCGAGGTCACCGTTGGTCAGGCCGTGGCGTTGGCGGACGAAGGCCAACGCTTGGGCACCGTCCAAGGTCTGTGGACCGGCGGGGAAGTCGGCACCGGAGTAGCTGTCTTTCACCGGGTGATTCAGGCAGACCTGCACGCCTCCCAGCGCGGAGGCCAGGTCGTAGAACCCGGCGAGGTTCACCTCGGCGAAGTGGTCGATCGTGACGCCGAGGAAGTCCTGCACCGTCTGCAGGGTCTCGGCCCGCCCGGCCTCGCGGCCCTGGGTTTCCAGCGTGTGTGGGTCGGTGACCCCGGACTTGGCCAGGGCGTCCTCGGTGGCGGCCTTCTTCAGCCCGTAGGCCTCCTTGATCTTGACGTGGTCGTTGCCGGGGATGCCCCGGACGGGCACGTAGTCGTCGCGCGGGATGGAGAACGCCGTCACCGTGCTGCCGTCTTTCGGGATGTGCATCAGGATCAGGGTGTTGGTGTTGTAGCCGCCGGCGGAGCTGTCGCCGGCGTGCAGCTGGTCGAGGATGGCCTGCGGCAGCGGGTTGCCGTTCTGATCCTTGCGGGAGTCCAGTCCGATCAGCAGGATGTTCACCGAGCCGTCCTTGGTTCCCGAGCCGCTGGTTCCGGCCAGGGCGTTGGACGTCGTCATCCCCTGCGTCAGCGTATTCAGCGTCGACCAGGCGACACCGGTGATCACCAGGACCATGACCGAGGCGAGGGTGGCCGCCACCCGGGGCAGGATCACCGGCCAGCGCGCTCGGGTACCACTGTGCCCGTACCTCCGCCGGTGCGAGCCCCGGACGGCGGGGGATCGCTGGGCGGAGGACCGGGACCGAGGCCTGGTCTCCGGACCTCCCGCGGCCCGTGGTTTCCCTCTGGCGCGACGGGAGGGCTCCGATCCTGGAAGCCGCGCTGCGCCTCGGGGAGGGTTGCGGGTTTCCCATTCCGCGTCGTGGGGTGGTACGCCACCATGGGGTGGTACGCCACTGCCGCGCCCGCCGTCGGGACGCCGCGGACCGTCAACCATGGGCTTCACGATCCGGGGGGATCGAGTAAGTGCCTTGCGGTGGTACCGCACGGCGCACCGGCACCGCGTGTCTGCGGCAGGCCGGCCTGCCGGGAGCTGGTGTGCGATCCGGGTACCGGGCTGTCACTTCGCTCTCCGCAATCGGCCCCGGCCTCGACTCATGGCCCGCGCGGCGGTGCACCCGCCGTGTCCCCACATGAATCGGGGTTGCTCTGCAGCCATCCCGCCCTCACTTCCCGCAATTGTCGTCGTCAGGGCCGTCGTCCCGCCAACGATCCTACAGTTTGTAGGTCTGGCAAGGCTGTAAGCGCAGGGAGTTGTCCGTCGTCTTGTACCGGCCCGGGCGAACATGTCCGCTGCTGTTGCGGTCATGCGGTCAACAACCGGAGGACGTACCCGTAGTGGCTCTGGTGGCCAGCTGCCACGAGTTCGGCGTGATCTGGTCGGCTTCCGCCCGGGTCAGAGCGCCGGCGGCGACCAGGCGATTGAGGACGTGGGCTTGGAGCTGCGCGGCTACCTGCGGATCGGTGTCGAGGTCATAGTTGCTCGGCGCTTCGGGCAGCGCGACGAGCAGGGAAGCCTGCGACCACGTCAAATTTCGGGGTGGGGTGTTGAAGTAGCCGCAGGAGGCATCGTGCAGGCCGTAGAAACCTTGCCCGAAATTGAGGACCTGGGCGTACATCTGCAGGATCTGCGCCTTGGAGTAGGTGGCGTCGAGTTTGACGCCGAGGACGGCCTGCGCGGCGATGTCGTTCCTGACTTCCCGGTTGCCGCCATAGAGCATGCCGGCGAGTTGCTGGTCCAGGGTGCTGCCGCCTTGCCCGCCACCCTGGCGGAACACGCCCACCGCGCGGCGGGCGACTCCGGGAACGTCGATCCCAGGATGGCTGTAGAACCTGCCGTCCTCGGTCGCGACCAAGGCGGCGGCGTACTTTGCGGGTACGGGCTCATCGAGATCGGCCGAGTGATGACTGACCGCAAATGCATGTACCCGCTGCTGCGCGTCGGCGACGGACGGGGTGATCACCCACTCAACGCCGATGAGCGCGGCCATCAGTGGCACGACGACGCCGATCGTCAGGAGCACTCGACGTGCCCAGGTCGCAAGTGTGCTTCGCGGTGAGCGTGCGCTGATAGGTGGAACGCGCCGTTCACTGCTGCGCTGCGCCTGGTCCGCGTCATCGACGTGGAGGCGTGTCACGGGGAGGGCATGCCGACCCGCTTCGCCGTTCACTTGGGGCACCTCCCCTATCACGCGTTGTGGAAGGCTTCACACTACCCCTACATACTGTAGGACTGTCGCGGATCATCCGAATAATGACCAGCAGCACCACTCCGCCGACACACCCCTACACGCTGTAGGTGGATTTTTTTACCCGCTCACGATCCCCATTCCCCCAACGATGTGGACCTTCGTGACGAACCCCAGTTAGGGCGCCACGCGGGGGGTGCAACCGCTGTTGGCGGCCGGGGGGTGCAGCGAGCGGATCACCGGAGTGACACCCACGTGCCGCGAGGACCGGGGGTAGTGCTCGCCAACCACCACAGGCAACAGAGTGACCGCGTGAGCGCCGGGCGCCCGTCGCCCGCTACCGGTCGCGAAGGCGGCGAACAGGCAAGGCGCTGCGTGGGCGCGGCCCCCGTGCCGGCTGGCGACCCTGCCCGCGACGTTGCTCCGGCATGCGGCGCGGAGGTTGCTCGCGGACCGCCCGCGGCGTTGGCCGCACGACATACGGCTCGGGAGGGGGCAGCCGGAGCAGCTTCGCGAACCTCCCCTGCCCACCGGTGCGCATCGCGGCGATCGCCTGCGGCTCGTGGCGGGCCGCGTTGGCCAGCAGCCCAAAGACGAACATCGTCACCGCCGTCGACGTACCGCCCGAAGAGATCAGCGGGAGGGTCACCCCGGTGACGGGAAGCAGACCGACGACATAACCGATATTGATGATGGCCTGCCCCACCAACCACACGGTCACCGTTGCGGTGACCAGCCGGAGAAATGGATCAGCGGAGCGGCTCGCGATTCGCAGCCCCACATAGGCCAAGACACCGAACAGCACGAGCACCAGCGCGGCGCCGATGAAGCCCAGCTCTTCGCCGATGATGGCGAAGATGAAGTCGTTCTGCGCTTCCGGGAGGTAGCTCCATTTCGCCCGGCTCTGGCCCAGACCAACTCCCCACAGACCACCATCGGCCAGCGCGTACGTCGCCTGCATCGCCTGGTATCCGGCGCCCTGCGGGTCCGCCGAGGGATTCAAGAAGGATGCGATGCGCGCCGAGCGGTAACTCACCGACAGCGCCAGCACCAACGCCCCGCCCCCGGCGGCCAGCACCAGTGTGAGGAACAGCTTCACCGGGGCGCCGGCGAACCACAGCAACCCCATGATGACGAGGCCCAAGGTGATGGTGTTGCCGAGATCTGGCTCCACCACGATCAGGGCCACGATCAGCAGGGCGGCGGGAATCAGCGGGATGAGCATGTGGCGCAGCGAGTGCAGCTGCCCACGCTTGATGGCCAGCAGATGCGCGCCCCACACCGCGAAGATGATTTTGGTGGGCTCCGAGGGCTGCAGCGACACCGGCCCGATCACGAACCAGGCGCGCGCACCGTTCACCAGATGTCCGACACCAGGAACGAGCACCAACGCCAGCAGCACCACACAGGTGACCAACGCGGGCAGCGCATATCGCCGCATGATCCGCACCGGAAGGCGCAGCGCAACGTAGAACAACACCAGCCCGGCGACGGCGAAGATAACCTGCCTGGTGAACAGGCTGTACGCCGAACCGTCGAGGGCGTACGCCTCCACGCTCGATGCGGACAACACCATCACCAGCCCGAGCCCGGTGAGCAACACCAGCAACCCCACAACGAGGTGAAGCGAGGCCAACGGCCGAGTCAGCCAACTCGTCAGCCGCCCCCGAACCTGGCGCACGACGGCAGCACCGCGCGCTGGTCGCCCGGCTCGTCGACTACCTTTTCCGTACCCGGTCTTGTCAGGCAGGGCATCGCTGACGGTGCTCACTGCCCGAGCATCGGCATCGACGCCACCTGGTCCTGCGGATCCGTCCGGCGCACGGCGCTGTTGAACATGCTCGTCGAAGCCACATCAGCTCCGCGCTGCACCAATGCTGGCAACGCCTCAGTCATAGACTCATACTCTCCCGTACCTACATCGAGTAGGGGGAGATCTCGGGTGCGTGTCGGAGGCAGCTACCGCCAATCAGGTCCTCGGGAGGGCCGAGCTCGATGGCGACCAGTGCCGGACCTTCTCCCGGTTGTTGGGGTGCCGTTAAGAATTGCGTCACCAGGCACAACCCCGGCGTGTTTCTGCAGCTCAGCGCCGCATTGGCTGCACGCTATACCGATGAGACGAGCGAAACGATCAACAACGATCGAGGTCCTGACCTGCGTAAACAGGTGTCGGTTGGGGCTCATGGCACGATTCTTGACGGCACCCCTACTCCGGGCACGCCCGCATCCGTGTGGGAACCACGACCGCGTTCACCGGCACCACCCGGGAGTTCCTCATCGAGTAACGCCGCGAACAGCGGATCCGGCGCATACTCCTCCCTACGCAGGGGAAGGCGGGACGCGGGTGTCACGAGAGCTGATGGCGGTGCTGCTCGCCGTGGCGTCGGCGCTGTTCATCGCGGTGGGCATCGTGGTTCGGCAGCGCTCCACCATGGGTGTCCCCAACGAGCACGGCGTGAGCGGCGCCATGGCTACGGCGCTGGTCCGCCGTCCGTTGTGGTGGGCGGGCACGGGGGTGGCGATCGGTGGCTACGTGTTGCAGGCGTTAGCGCTGAGCAGGGGGTCGTTGCTGCTGGTGCAGCCGGTTCTGGTGTCCTCGCTGCTGTTCGCGCTGCCGCTCAGTGCCCGGCTGGCGCACCGCAGGGTGACCCGTAGCGAATGGGTCTGGGCCGTGCTGCTCACCGTGGCCATCGCCGTCTTCGTCGTAATGGGCAATCCACGACCCGGGCATGCCCGCCCGCCCGGACTGTCCTGGGGGTTGGTGGCCGCGGTCGGCCTGCCAGTGGTGGTGGGCTGTGTGCTGGGTGCGGCCCGGACCCTCGGACGCACGCGCGCGGTGTTGCTGGCGGTGGCGGTGGCAATCCTGTTCGGGGTAGTCGCGGTGCTCACCAAGGCGTCAGTGCTGCGGCTGGCCCACGGTGGCCTGCCGCACCTGCTCAGCGCGCCCACCCCCTACGTGCTCGCGGTGGTTGCGCTCGCCGCGACCGTGCTGCAGCAGTCGGCCTTCCACGCCGGCGCGCTGCAGGCTTCAGTGCCCACCATGATCGTGCTCGAGCCCCTGATCGCGGTGACGATCGGGATGACCGTGCTCGGCGAGCACCTGGCCGTGGGCGGTGCCGGAGCCC
>JAABUV010008147.1_pt1 | contig 10711 bp, 13 predicted proteins | sample 5559971 | NCBI WGS metagenome assembly JAABUV01 (sample SAMN10711881, study PRJNA513362) | rock metagenome | isolation source: Antarctica rocks | place: Antarctica: Victoria Land, Knobhead nord | collected 2015-12-19
GCTGCGTAGCGCGGGCGCAGGCCGCGTGCGGGGCCTGCCGCGGGCGGTGCGGGTCGCGGCCGGGCGCTGCTGGGGCGCGGCGGTCGGCGCGGACGGCAGCCTGTGGGCCTGGGGCTGCGGGGCCGCGCCGGGGATGTGGCTGGGGGCGCGGAGGGTGGCGCTGCGCGCGCGCCGCCAGCCCGCGCGGCTGCCGGGTTTTGGCCGGGGGCGGCCCTGGGGCCACGCGCTGGGCGTGGCTGCCGGCGAGCACTCCATCGTCGTGGTCACTGCTAGAGGCCAGGCGGGCGACCCGGACTGCCTCGCATGGGAGCGTCTCTGATGGCAGTGGCACCACTGCTTCGAGCAGAGTTCAAAGGTGCATGGCTGCGTTTAGCAAGTGATGCAGCATGTGCGCTCTGCAGTCGGCAAACATGCATGATGGACGCCATGTCCTTGCCAGCTGCACAAACAAGCGCTCAGGCCCCGGCATGCACACTGACAGCTGGTGGCATGGAGTGCTTTGCAGCCGGAGCCTGCGGCTCTGCTGGCCGCGCGCGCGGGGCCGCGCGCGCTCGCCGTCTCCGGCGCGCACCAGCACTTCCTGGCCGTGGTCGCGGGCGGCCGGCCCGGGCCCGGCGCCGCTGGCCTGCCGGCGCCCGGCGGCCAGGCGGCGGCGCTGCGCGGGCCCGGCGCATACTCTGTGCCGGCGCACGTGCGCCACCTCCCCCTGTCACTGTGATTTTCCCATGACATGAGCATGAGGCATCGCCCGCTGGGTGGCTGAAAGAATGCTTTGCTCTCTGCCCCGAGGGCGGCCATCAGAGTCCAGCGCCCATGTGTCTGCAAGACAGACCTCCAGGCTTGCGGCGCGCCGCAGGTGCGCGCCGCCGCGCCAGACGTCTTCGCCGAGCTGGGCCCGCTGGAGCCCGGGCTGGCCGGCCCCTGCTTCCGCGGCGCCGCCGGCGCGCGGCGCTGCCTGCCCGCCTTCTCCATCATCGGCGTGTCCAAGTGCGGCACGACCGACCTGTACCGCAAGCTGCTGGCGCTGCCGTCCGTCCACCCCGCCGCCAACAAGGCGGGGTCCCCGCGGGCAGCTCAAGCTGCTGATGATCGTGGTCCCCGTCAATCTCCCACCGGTGCATGCTTTGCATGTAGAATCATCCACTAGTATCCGCCAGCCAAGGACATGCACCCTGTCGCAAAGTGCTCTGCGCTGGCGCGCATAAGCGGCTGCAGCAGCATCGATCTGCCCTGATGGCAAAATAGCGGCGGTCACGCCAGGGCCCCCACTTCTGGGACGAGGCCAAGAGCTTCCGCGCGTACCTGGACAACTTTGACGGCGTGGCGGCGGCCACCGCCGCCCACCCCCGTGCGGTCGCCGGCGACGCGTCGTCCAACACGTTCTCCTATGCGGCCGTCGGCCTCAGGCGCGCAGCACACTCATGTCACACAGTGCAGACATCATGCAGAGCGAGGACCACCAAGCTAGTCCACCTATTGCTGTTGCTGCTGCGCAGTCCAGAAAACATGGCTGGGGCATGCTCGACGCGCACAGCCGTGCCCCACTCTCCGCTGTGCATGAGGCTGCAGGCCGTAGGGCACCTGAATGCACACTTAGCGGTGCATGCTCAGCAGGATGCCTACAGCAAGAGCAATACAGAGTCCCGAGCCGTGCTGTGACGGTGCCATGCAGCTATCCCGGGCATCTGTGTCTGTTTCAGGGAGAGCGCTGGCATGTGGCACAGTCACATGGATGGGAGCATGTCCAGGCGCTGCGCGTGCGCAGGGGCGTGCCGAATGCTTCTGTGCCCCTGCCGGTGGTGCATCGGGCCGCGCAACCAACGACACGCCTGGTGCTGATGCTGCGCGAGCCGGCCGCGCGCATGCACAGCGCCTTCTACTATTACGGCTGTGCCCACGGCCTGTACCAGGCGCACGGCATCAGCGCAGCCGGCTTTCACTCGTTTGCGCTTGTGCGGCGCTGGTATCCTCTGGGTTAATGCATGCAGGGATTGTGCAGGTCACAGACTATATTGCTTGTGAGCGCCACAGAGCCATGCGGCCTCTAAACGAGCCTTGTGCGATTGCACCGTGTGCCTCCTTGGCAGAGAAATGCGCCAGGCTGCATGGCCGCGCCCTGGCATGCCTGGAGCTCTCCTGCCCCACAATGGAGCTCTTTTGCCCACGTTGCCTCCCCCAATATCACGGCGCCTTCCAGATTACCAGGGCAGGCCCTGCCCTGCGGGCGCGCAGGTGGTGCCAGCATTTTGTACCAAACGCTCGCCACTGCCTGATAGCCCACCGAGCCTGTGCGGCGCGTGCGGGCAGGCGGAGGTGGCCGCCATGCGCGCGTGCCTGGCGCGGTGCTCGCCGGCGGCGTGCGTCGCGCGCGAGTGGGGCGCCGCGCAGCAGCTGGCCAAGGGCATGTATGCGGCGCCGCTCGCCGCTTGGCTGGCCGCGTACCCGCGGCGCGAGCTGCTTGTGCTGACGCTGGAGGGGCTGCGGTGCGGCCGCCCTCACCAACCTGGCGGCACTCAGCGAGGGGCTGCTGGGTGTGCTCACGGATGTGAGCAGTGGCCGCTCCTGGGAGGCTGCTGACGGGCAGGCGACTGCGGGGCACGCGTGCTGGGTGGGGAGGCATGCAAGGCAGCGCGCCCCAAAAGAGAACCTGCATGCAGAGGCGGGCGGCCTCCGCGTATGCCGCACAACGCCTGGGTGTCACGTGCGAGCGGGGCCGCCCAGTCAAGCAGCGCATGTACAGCGAGGGCCGCGCACGCGGAGTGGCAGTGCATGGTCAGCGCCACGGAGACCTCCCAGGCAGAGGCCGGTAACTCAAAGGCCCAGGTAGGGATGCCGGTGCGACCGGCACCGGCAGTCCCTCCCGGTGCATGAGCGCTCCCTGTGCTACATAACGCGCAGGGAGGACCCAGAGGGCACGCTGGCACGCGCGGCAGCGCACCTACGCCTGGACCCGCAGCCGACAGAGGAACAGCTCGCCCGGGCGGCGCGCGCGCGAGCCAACCGCGGGCACGACATGCGCAGCCGTGTCCCGGGGTGCGCAGGCGTCCGGGGAGCTTGTGGCGTAGGCCGTGCTGCTCTGGCGCGAGAGTGCAGGTGCAGGGCGCTGTGCAGAGCGCAGCGGCACCACCCAACGGCACCTGTGTTCAGGAGAGTCCGCTCCCGCTGCGTCGGGGCCTGGTCCCGAGCGGAGGGACTGCCTGCCAGGACGCGCGCGCAACACAGCGCAGCAAAAGGCAGGCTGAGACTCTGAGCTCGTCCACTCAGAAACCTTGCTGCGGCTTGAAGGCTGTGCGCGCGGGCATACAGCATAGAGGAGACCCTCCCTTGGACTCCTTCAGGCCCCGAGCGGCAGGTGCAGTGCGGCGCGCGAGCCGATGCTGCTGGAGACGGCCGCGCTGCTGAAGTCCTTCTACGGGCCGTTCAACGCACAGGTCGCGGCCATGCTGGGGCACGCGGGCAGCCTGTGGCCGGCGGCTGCGTGACACGCCTGGACATGTGCGCAAATGGCGGCACCGCCTGGCTGTCTGCATGGGGCTCGCGCTCGGGTGGGCGTTGCTGCGCACACGTAGAAGGCATCTCAGCTTTGTACCAAATGTGACACCCGCCCGCACGGTGGCCCTCTTTGCGCAGTGCGGGGCTGCTCATGCAGGTGAGTTTGTCGGCTTGGACCAAGCGTGTGTCGGGTCCCTTGAAGTGGTGTGCACAGAGAGCACCTCGGGCCTTTCTCTGGCACGACAGCTGTACATCAGCAGATTCAAACTGAGCCCTGGGAGAGGAGGCAAGCGCTTTGCGTCGCACTGGACATCTCACTGCTCCGCCACTGGGCATAGCCAGTGGCGTATCCCGTTGTTGAAAGCAAGGCTGTGTAATAAATAAAGGACCTCGTTCACCAGCCAAGTGTGGCATCTGTGTCGGCATCCCGTTGCTCCGCGGCCACACGCCGCCGCGCGTCCTGACCCCAGCAAGCACGCCATGAAGTTTTTCGCGCCAAAGCAGCCCCTGGAGCCGGAGGAAGTGGAAGCCAGCGACCTCAGCTTCTCATCCTGGGTCAGCCAGAAGGACGCACCCGCTCGCAGCAGCAGCAGCGAGGGCTCCATCACAAGCGAGCACGGAGACGAGGCGTCCTCCCTGCTGGTGGGTGGCCTGTCCCATCGTGGTCATGGCCATGTAGGTTTATTGCTGTGCTAGAGTGCTGGACAAGCGTGGGATGCCCTTGGCTGACGCTTGTGGCCTACCACTGCAGTGCGCCGAGCCGCCGCTGCTGTTGGACGCCGGCCGCCGCGCCACCAAGCGCAAGCGCGGCGCCTGCGCGCCGCTGATCTACGACGCGCAGAGCGTGCTGCTGCGCTGCGACGAAACCATCTCCTGAATAAAACTGGTGCGCCCCGCCAGCCTGGCTGCTGACGGGAGCTTGGTCTCCTGGCGATCCCGTCGTACTGCTGTTGATGTGGCACCATGGTTGCATCACGCCACCCCTGATCCCACGCGCTGCCGCCTGATACGTATGCGTTGCATGCAGGTCAAGAGCCGGCGGCGCTGCAACCAGCCCCGGGCGAGCCGATGCGCGGCGCAGCGAAAATGGCGGGAAGGCCCTGCGGGCCCCCAGCTGGGACCTGCATGCACCGCACCCGCCGCAGCGCGCATAAACGGGCGCCAACAGACGGCCTGGGCGCGCCCTGGCCTGATTGAGGCCGAGCCGATTGATGAATGAACCCCCCGCGCAGCGGGCGCGGCGCGCGGGCCCCGCGCGTGGGGCTCGCGGCCGCCGCGCGGCGCGGAGGCCGCCTGTCTTAGCCTCGCGCCTCTGTACATACAAATGGCCTTCCGGTGCCGGAGGCCAAACCGGGCCGGCGACGGAGCAGCGGCGGGGCTGCCGCGCCGGGGCCCGGGGCGCCGCAATCCCCAGCGGCCCAAACTGCCTCTCAGGCTTTCATTTGTGGCACCCGCATGTTGCGGGCGCCGTCCGACGGAGGGGCGGGTTGTGCGCCGCCACAGTGTTTTCCGCAGGGGGCCTGCTGCGGGAGGCCCCCTCTGTACCACCCCACGCCCGCTGGGCACAGTGTGCCTCTCCTGCTGCGGCATGCCCTGGACCTGCCGGCCCGTGCGGGGCCCAGCGCCAGGGCATGCTGCACCATTTCGGGGCCGTGCTGGCGGCCCTCGCATCGCACCGGGGCCCCGCGGCTGCCCTGGGGGTGCTTGCGGGGTAGGATTTTCGTCCAGGCCAGGCCCGCGCGCGCGCGGGGCGCCGCGGGGTTGTTTGCTTACACCGCGCTCGAGTACCTAGGCTGAGGTTCCAGCTCTGCCCGCGCTGCTCTATTTGCTCTCGGTCGCGCGCGCGCGCGCGCCCGGGAGCACGCGCGTTTCATGTTTCGTGCACAACTCATCTTGCGCTGTGTGCGCGTGTCGCCGTGGCCGGCAGGCCAGGCCACACGCGCAGGCGTCTGAGCCGTACCCGCTCTCTGCTACATCAGCAAACGCTCTCAGACCTTGCAAGAGGGCAGGGACCTGGGCAGGACCGCTAGGCCGGAAGGGGGCTGCGAGGCTGTCCCCGAGCCTTGCTTCCTGCGGCCCTCCAAAGTTTTCATGCGGCATCTTCCATCTTTGTGCGCGCCAGCCGACGTGGGCCTGCGTCCCCGGCCGCGCCGGGCTGCGCATAGCGCGTGCAGGGGCAGAGCGTTTGGCGCCGCCTAGGGGCGTCGAGGGCCCTGCGCCTGCACAACTTGGGGCCGTTGCCACACGTGGCGCACCCGCGCGCCGCGCCTGACTGGCTGGCGCGCTGGCGCCTCGCGGTGCGTAGTATATTCAGGCTGAATATAAATGCAAGGATGGAGGGAAGGGGAGTTGGGGGGGGGACGGACAGGCGGCTGTGGCGGCGCGGGCGCGGTCACAGTGCGCCACAGTCAGAGAGTGGAAAGGGAACATAGGAATGACAGTGGGGAGGCGCGGCTTGATGGACGCGCCAGAAACCGGGCAAAAGGTGTGCGGCGGCTGCAGCGGCAGGCAGGGCGCGCGTAGCAGCGCTGCTTGGCTTGCTGTAGTTTCTGTGCCTGGAGAAGGGACCCCGGCGGTTAGGGCCCCAAGAGCGAGTCAGTCCCTGCATGCAAGCCTGCTTGTCGGCGGCGGCCCGCTCTTGGCGTGCCTAGTGTTCTACCAGGCCGGACGGCCGGGTTGCTTGGTTGTTGACGATCTCTCTCTCCGGGCGTGCTGTTTGCTGATGTGGTGTTGCGTCGGCCGCTGGCTCCGCGCGGCCGTAGGTCAGCCGCGCGCCGCGCGCCTTGACTGCGGCGCGGCTACCCAGGCTGCGCGGCGCCGTGGCTCGCGCCTCTTCCCCGGACATTTCTTGCGCCCATGTGTTTGACCCGTCTTTGCACAGGAGGAAGAGCGGGGCCCCTGGGGCAGGGTCGGAGGATTCGTAGATCTCAGTTGCTAGTGTTGGGCTGGCCGGCAAGGCGATTCCTGGCCGGCTGGGTTGTCACCGTGTGCGTGAAAGGGGCGCTCGATTGAGCGCCCCTGCTGTCCGTGCAGCACCCCATGCGGGCCCAGTGTTGGTGCGTCTGGACAAGGTGGCAAAGTGCCCTTCAGCGGGCGGGGCGTGAGCCCAAAAGATGCCGCGGCTGCCGATGCAGCCGCCGCGTGCGCGTTGAGAACTGCGTGTGTCACAGCGTCAGAAGGTTGCAAGGGGCATTGGCCGCATAGGCAGTGGGTCTTGATAGCTAGCGTGTGCGTGTGCGTTCCCCCTTTTTGAGCTGGCAGGCACTGGCACTTTTGGGCGGCGGCTCCGGCCCGCCAGGCGTTGCGCAACCTGACCCGGCTGCATGTGTGGTGCAACTGGTCTGGGTGCGTGCGAGGTGTGTAGAGGTGAGCTACAGTTGTGTGCAGGGCAGGGCGTGGCAGCAGACACTGCTTGGCTGGGATGTGCCGTGTGAGTGCGCGTACCCCAGTATGTACATATGAAATAAGCGTCCCAGCCAGCGCGTGCGCATCGCCTCGGAGTATTTACTGCTACTTCAGCCTGCACTTGCTGTTGACAGTGCCAGATAATACAGAGGTGCGGTGAGAAGTCACCTCTCATCGTCTCTTTTCTCACAAGCTTTATAAGGTAAGTGGAGTTCAGAGTGCCAAAATAGGTGCAACAGTTCCTAGCTATTTTTTGGAGCAGATGCGCCATGTCTGTTTTCAGCTCAGGGAGTCAATAGTTGAAACCTGTTGATATCTGGCTGTCTGTACCTGCCCCAGTCCATCTCAGGTAGCCCCGTCACCATTGACCTGAGTCAGCTCAACCCAGCAGACTGGTCACCAGCTGACAGACAGCTGTACTAGATGGCAAAGGTGCGCTCAGGAGCGCTCGGGCTGCAGGAAATGACCTGGGCCGGGTGCTGCATATGCTTATAATCTGCCTTCTGCCAACACGCCGCCTGTGCATACAGTGCAGACACTCAACGAGCTGTTCCTCTCGTTTGCAAGCTACGGCACGCGCCAGCCGGAGACCCTGCTCGACGGCGCCAAGTTCTCAAAGCTGTTCAAGGACTGCAAGGTGGTCGGCAAGGACCTGACGGGCACTGACCTCGACATCGTATTCTCAAAGGCAGGTTCCACCAGCGCTGTCGCGCAGCAAGAGGGTGTCGCCAGGTTGAGAGGTGGCTGAGTCCACTTACATATGCGCAGGTCAAGACCAAGGGGGCCCGGAAAATCACCTTCCTGGAGTTTCAGACGGCGCTGGCGTCGGTGGCCGCCAAAAAGGCGCGGGCCCTCTGGTGTGCTGCACGCTGCGTCAGACAGCCACCTGCCAGCTGAGGGGGCAGGCCGGGCCGCAGAAGCTGACCGTGCCGGAGCTGGAGGAGAGGCTGCTGGCGGCGGGCGGCCCGCAGACGCAGGGCACCAAGGCGGACTATGTCAAGTTCCATGACGACAAGGTCCGGCGGGGGCGCCTGCTGTGCCAGGGCCCTCATCCCAGGACCCCCCCTCAACTGCGCACCTGCTCAGGCTTGGCTTGGCAACTTGGAAGCATAGCCCGGGCGCAAGTCGCCTGCGACGGGCGAGGCTGTCTCGCCCCGCCAAAGCTTGTCTGTATTACCGGGCACATGCTGAGAGCGCTGGCGCGCGCGTGCAGAGCACGTACACCGGCGTGTACGCCAAAGGCGGCCCCACAAACGTGGACGCGTCCGGCCAGCTGTCGGACCTGCTGGACCGCTCGCCGGCGGACGTACGCGGCATAAAGAAGTGAGCGCTGCGCCTGGGAGAGCGCGCTGGGGCCCCGCGCGACGTGGGATGTATAACAGTGGGGCTGGAGCTTTTGTTCATACGCTGGTGCGTTCTCGGCAGCACCACAACAGAGACATACGAAGGGCTTGAGTGTATCGAGTGCTTGTCCACCTGTATGAGACTACTGAGAGGCAATGAGTCACACACGATCCCGGGCACTACCACCACCGGAGTGAACAGAAAGCTGTGTACTTCATTACACTTTCTCACTTGTATATCCTCAAATCAGCTAGCGCGCTGGTCCCCCCTCCACCCGACCAGCATCTGCGAGTTCTGAATTCAACTGCTTCTCACGGCCCTGACCCTGAAAAACCCTCAGTTGGCACCCAGCGGAGCGGAGCAGCCGCCAAGCTCACACTGCAAGGGAGGAGTTGCCTGGGCCCACAAGGTGAGCGCTCCAGAACTTCAAGGCTGTGTAAGCTTGTGCAGTGGCCTGAGCAGGCCCTCTGCCAGTGCAGCTTCACTCTCAGGCCCGCCGCAAGCGCGCGCATGCTTGTGTTGCGCAGCAGCAGCTTGCAGACCTGGATGTCTGGCCAGCATATCCAGCTTGACAGGTTGTGGGCTTACATCCCGGCCTGACGCTTCAACTCTCGTTGCGCGCCCGCAGATGGGCCGCGTCATCCGCTCCCAGCGCAAGGGGCGCGGGAGCATCTTCACATCCCACACCACGCACAGGAAGGGCCCCGCGCGGCATCGCACGCTCGATGCGGCCGAGCGGAACGGCTACATCAAGGGCGTGGTGAGCGAGATCCTGCACGACCCGGGGCGCGGCGCGCCGCTCGCACGGGTGCGCAGACGGCTCTGGCACCGCGCACGCTCCGAACGATTTGGCCCCGCGCGGCGGTGCACCTGCTCACACCAGCTGCCCCGCAGGTGACCTTCCACAACCCGGTGAGATACGGGCTGAAGAAGGAGCTCTTCATCGCGGCGGAGGGCATGTACAGCGGCCAGGTGCGCGCCGCGCAGAGGGCGGAGTTGCCGCATCTGCACACAGACCTGGAGAGCGGCCCTGTGCTATGGGAGCCGCACGGAGAGCTCCACCCAGCATCTCTAGCTGCCAGAACTGCCACCGGGTAGTAGCCGCGGCAGACTCCCTCACAGCTCTTCTGGACAGTGTGGCAGCCTGCAGGCGCTGCCAGGACCTGGCGAGGCCTGGCCTGCCGGCCCACAGCCTGCGCCTGTGTATGTAGCCAGCTTCAGCGCGCTCCTTTTGTTGCTGTTGCTGCAGCGCGGGTTGGGGCGCTGCGCGTGAGGCGGTCTGCGCGCGCAGTTCATCTACGCGGGGAAGAAGGCGACGCTGCACATCGGCAACGTGCTGCCGATCGGCGACATGCCGGAGGGCACCATCATCTGCAATGTAGAAGAGGTGAGGCCGCGCGCCTGGGCGGCAGGGAGCGGGTCGCGGCCTGCGCGCGGCGTGTGCGTACGCGTGGGGCCCACGCGCGCAGGACGCGGCTGGTTTGACCCTGGTGCCGACGCATGCTGCGTGTGCGCAGCGGTATTTATACGCCTGTCTGCAACAAGCGCCGGATATGGTCGCGCCGGCTGCGCGCGCACCGCTGCAGTGCAGCCCGCTCGGCCAGCGGGCTGAAGGTGGGCTGCCGGCCGCACGCGCAGAAGGCCGGCGACCGCGGCGCGATCGCGCGCACGTCCGGGGACTACGCGATTGTCGTGTCGCACAACCCCGACACCGGCCTCACGCGCGTAAAGATGCCCTCCGGCTCCAAGAAGGTGGGCTGCCGCCCGGTCACGCGCGCCGCAAGCTGAGCACTGGCGGGGCGGCGCGCGGCGGCGCCCTTGGCTGACTGCTCAAGCGTGCGGCAGAGCGCCCGCCGCGGCGCAGGGGGGTCGCACAGGCGCGGGGCCGTGTCACCAGCAGGGTCCCGGCTAGCCCCGGCTGCTGACCGCGCGCGCGGGGCGGGCGGCAGGCGGTGCCGAGCACGTGCCGCGCGATGGTGGGCCAGGTGGCGGGCGGCGGGCGCACGGAGAAGCCCATGCTGAAGGCCGGCAACGCGTACCACAAGTACAAGGCTAAGCGCAACAGCTGGCCCAAGGTGCGGCGCCCCTGCGTCGGGCGCGCAGTGGGCGTGCCGGCACTGGGCGCGCCAGGACACAGGGCCTGCTCCGGCCTGAGCTTGCCCGCTGATGCGCTGCCTGATGTGCGCTTGCGGCGGTGCCCTTCCTTGTGCACAACGTAACATTGCCAAGACCTTTTGCTCTGAGTTGGTGTTAAGCAATTCGCGCCGCGTCGCCGTCGGCGCTGCGCGCGCCCCCGCGCCGCTCGCGCCGCACGTCCGCGCTGCCCGGCCCTGACCAGCGGCGCGCCGCGCCAGGTGCGCGGCGTGGCCATGAACCCGGTGGAGCACCCGCACGGTGGCGGCAACCACCAGCACATTGGGCACGCGTCGACCGTGCGCCGCGACGCGCCGCCCGGCCAGAAGGTCGGGCT
>JAABUV010008149.1_pt1 | contig 10706 bp, 8 predicted proteins | sample 5559971 | NCBI WGS metagenome assembly JAABUV01 (sample SAMN10711881, study PRJNA513362) | rock metagenome | isolation source: Antarctica rocks | place: Antarctica: Victoria Land, Knobhead nord | collected 2015-12-19
CGAACGTGTAGGCGGGTGTGGCAGACTGTGGTGACACGGGGTCCTCCTCGCAATGGTGAGACGTTGAATATCTCGACCATAGCGCACGGGACCCCGTGTGGCAACCTCATGAATAATTCAGGCTAGTCCGCTGACTGTCCAGCCAGCAGGCCGTCGCGGGCAGCTGTATCGCTATATGGCCCTGTCTGATTACAATGCGTCGTGCGGATAGGGGATTGTAGGGGCGTATCGCTAGACGCCCGTCGGTCGTGGGCGCGCGGCCTGGCGTCCGTCGGCGTTCGCCATCCATTGGACATCGCTGCGGTGAACGCCGGGCGTCTAGCGATACGCCCCTACAACCGTTATGGCGTTGGGCACTTTTCATCGGACAGGACTGTATGGCGATAGCCCCTACGCCGCGTCGTGCGCCTCGGTCTTGCTGATAATGCACGAGCCCTGCCGTCGCGGGCGAGTAGTTTGCCAATAGCAAACGTCGTGGTCTCGATCGTATGCCGGCAGGATGCCGGCGCTCCCAGCAGGTACGGACCGGCGGCTTACGCCCCGCCCACGCGTAACGCCGCGGGTGCGGTTGGAGCGGCCCCTGCGGCGACGACCGATGCCGCCGCGACTGCCTCGCCGCTGGCGGCCACGCCCTGACCGCTATCTGTCGTCGCGGCGGTCGCCACACTCGCCGGAACCGCGGCGCGCAGCGCCGTCTTGAGGTCGAGTACCTCGCTCTCGATCAGCACCTCCAGTTGCTCGCCCGACAACATGGGGAAGCGTCGCGCCAGCAACGCCGCGACCTCGCCGTAACGCGCGCTCTTGGCCGGAATGACCTGCTCGGCCCACGCCACCAACCGCGCCGCGTAGCCCGCCGCGCGCCGGTCGCGCAGATGCGCCAGAACTAGCCGCGCCACCCAGCCCACCCCCAGCGTCGTCAACGGCGGCGCCGCCAGCAACGCCGCCTGATATTCCAACCCGATCACCGCGCGTAGCAACTCGTCGTGCATCTTCCCTCCATAGTCGAAAGTCGTGAGTCGTGAGTCGTGAGTCAGGGGTCGCCAGTTGTGAGTCGTGAGTCAGGGGTCGCCAGTTGTGAGTCGTGAGTCAGGGGTCGCCAGTTGTGAGTCAATAGCCGATAGCCGTTGCCTCACGGGTCGTCGCTAGTTGGCGTCCAGATTGCCAGAGTGGAACTTACGACTCACGACTCACGACTCACGACTCACGACTCACGACTCACGACCGTTATCGACTCCGTACGTACTCCCGCCGCACCCACCCGTGCAGGCTGTGGGCGCTCACGAAGGTCCAGAGGCACGCGTCGGCGTAGGCGTCGCGCACCTCCTCGCCGTCCCGCAGCGTCGCCAGCACCTCCGCCGTGAGCGTGGGCGTCCGGCGCAGATGCAACCCCTCGGGGCAGGCGACGACCAGGGACGCCGCGTCGCGCGCCGTCCGTGGCGAGGCGCCGGCCGTGCGCGCCGCTGTCCACGGTGATCGCTCCAACACATAGGCTCCGCCGAAAGCCGCGGCGAGGCTCGTATCCGTGTAGACCGTGTCGCTCCCGCCGTTCCAGTACGAGAGCGGGTCATTGAACGCGCCGTTGGGCAGCCGCAGGATGAAGTGGTCCGGGGCGCCTCCGCCGCCCAGCCACCACAACGGGTAGTCCGTGTACACCCGCCGGCCGTCGACCATGTTCGGCGCGGCCGTGCGCAAGCAGGCGGCGCGCACCCAATAGATCGCCCACGCGGCGGCGCGCGTCTCGGCCAGGCTACTCGTCCAGCGCCAGGTGACGCCCAGCGCGTCGAGGGTCCGCCCGCCCTGCTCCAGCGTGGTCCAGCCCTGATCCGCATGGTCGGGCTGCCCCGTCGCCAACAGACGCATCGCGCCCACCAGCGCCGCGTCGTCCCCCGTGAACGGATAACCTTGTTCGCGTAAATAGCGCGCGAGGGACGCCTCGTAACAATCGCTCGCCCCTTCCAGCGCCCCCACCGGGTCTCCCGTATGGCGGTATAGCTGGCTGATATGCCGCCAGCGCGGCTGCCAGGCCATAGGCTCGCCTCCTTTCATTATCCCCCTCACCCCCACCCCATGCGGATTGGTCTCTCTCCGCTCCGCTCCGACAGCCCAACCGACTCTCCCTCAAGGGGCGAAGGGGAGAACCCGTGATTTGACGGGCGGCTCCCCTCTCCCGCGCACAGGGAGAGCGCGCTGGACCGTCGATCCCGCGGTTAGGGTCGAGGGGCCAGTTAGCCATGGGGTGGGGGTGAGGGCCCCCTATCTCAGCCGTTTGAGTTCCACCACCCAGCGGTTGGTCACGATGCCGGCGGCGTGATAGCGCGCCACGACGTACCGCGGCGCGGACGCCGCCGCTTCGGCCGTGGCTACCGGCGTGTCGGCGATGAACGTGACGAGCCGGGGATCTATCTCAGGCGGGAACTCAGCGTGCACCGCCGTGGGTTCCACCCCCGCGCCGCTTGCCGCTCCAACGGGCGTCGCCGCCGGCTCCGCGTACGGTTGCGCGCGCCACACCACGTCGGCTACCACATAGGCAATCCCCTCCGGGCGCCGGTACACCAGGGTCACCGTCCGCGTCCGGCCCTGCCGCATCCGCGTCCTGTTCCCCATAATCCGCGCCAGTTTCCGCGCATCGAGCATACGGACTCCCTTTCCCCTCACCCCAACCCCTCTCCCTCAAGGGGCGAGGGGAGACTTACGTCGATGCGCCAAAGGGCGGCTCCCCTCTCCTGCGCACAGGGAGAGGGCGCTGGACCGTCGGCCGCAGCCGAGGGGCCAGTTAGCCATGGGGTGGGGTGAGGGCATCATCGCACATGATTGAGCAAAAACACGACGACCGCGAAGAGGAACGCCACTAGCTGTAGCATGACCCCGATGGCGATGGCATTGACCGTGGCCTGCAAGCTCTGTAGCCGCGCCGACATGTTGTCGAGCCGTTCGCGCGTGACCTGCCCAAAAGCACAGCCGTCGCGGTCAAGCGCGTCGCGTAACGCTCCGACCTCCGCCCCCGCACGCGCCCCCAAGCCGGTCGCCCCGACGTACCGCACGCTGCTCATCTCTCACCTCCCCTCATGTCGTCATATGTAGAACTTTTGTTCTATTAACAAGAACTATTGTAGCACGAGTATTCCGCACGTCAAGAAACACATCCAACCCACTTCCGACTATCGACTATCGACCATCGACCATCGACTACGCCCCACATGCCAGCCACTCGACCGCGACGGTCCCCGTCGACGGCGTAGACGCGCTCACGGTCAGCATGAAACCGGCCGGCGTGACGCCGTCGACCGTGGCCGCCCATTCCGTATCCGTCGATGTTGCCACGACGACCGGCGTCCCCGCGTAGGGAGATGGGAACGGGACGGCGACACTGGCCGCGCTCGCGCCCGCGATCCCGATGCTGGCGACACCGGCCTGCGTCAATCGGGCGCCTGATGGCACACCTGGCGGTGGCCATAACGCCGCTACCACGGCGTCGGCCGGATTGTGCGGGTCGAGCAAGATGACGAGGCATGACGCCCCCGTGATCATGAGGTCGCGTGGCGCGCAGGCCGTCACGCGCGCCGGTCCGATCAGCCGCGTTGGCGCGCCCTCCAACCGCACCATCGCCGTCCCGCTCACCGGGTCGTACGTGGCGACCGTTCCCACCTCGACCAGCGGCGTCGTGCCGCGCGGCAGCGCCACGCGCCGCGCTGACACCTGTTGCCGGTACGGGTGGACCGGCGCCCGCTCCACCCCGGCCACGAGCTCGACCGCCCCTGGCGGACGCTCCACCGCGCGCTGTCGCGTCGTGTACTCATGCGGATGGGGCTGCCAGCCACGGTGGCGCTGATAATGGTATACCCCCTGATGCCGCCGCCCCGCCTGATGGCCGTGGTGACGGTGCGCGGTTTCATGGTCCTGCTCGTCGTGCATATGGACTCCAATACAATATCCACGTCGCCCAGGCCCGGAGCCTGACCTTAAAAGGTCATGGCAGGCCACGGACCTTAAAAGGTCTCCCGGCGACTCAAGGTCAGGCTCCTACGTTAGGGTTGGGGGTGAGGGCCGCGCTTCGCTCCCGCGCGATGCGTGCGCGCTCCTCGGCCACGTCGACCGGCGCGTTGGCGCTGGCGTACAATAGGCGCATCGCCGTTTCGTCGCTAACCCAGCCCTGCGCCCGCGCCGTCGTCAGCGCCGTGGCCATCGTCGCCGCCGCCTGCGCCGCCTGCGCGTTGTCGTCCGGCGCCAGCTCGGGCATCGTCACCTCGTACGCGCGGTCCACCCCCGCCGGCAGCGTCCCTGCCCGCACCGCCTCAATGATGATGCAGTCGATGATCGCGCGGATCAGCAGCGCGAACTGGTCCTGCCGGCGCTGGAACTTGCGGAACGTCGGCAGTCCCATCTCGGACGCCGTGGCGTAGTTGACCTCGCCGCCCTCCGATAGGTAGTGTTCCGGCAGACCGGCGCCCATAGCGATCATCAGCTTGATGGCTCGACCATCGGCCGCCACGTTATCCGCGTCGATGTGCGGCTGCACCGCGCCCCACTCCTCGCTTTCGTTGTGTACCACGATGCTGCCGGGTTCAGGCGGATAGGCGTACTCCATGCGCTTGCGGTCGATCGTCTTGCGGTCGGCCCCCTGCAATTTGATCGTCCAAAGAAACGCGCCCTTGTACTTATTGATGCGCACGCGGTCGGTCAGCCAATCCTTGTAGCGGCGCAGCCACGGCAGCAGCGTCGCCAGATCGCTCTTGCCGCGCTTGGCGTTGGACACCTTATTGACCGTTACCTGCACGACCTCATCGGGGCACGACAGCCACACGCCTTCGGAGTCGTCAGTAGACAGTAGTCGGTAGTCAGTAGGACGTTCACCATGCGGTGAGCCATGACGGCCCGTCCCCTTCTGACTACTGTCTACTGACTTCTGACGACTCGATCCTGAGGGCCGCACATGCACGCGCGTCACCCGCTCCACGTTCTCGGGATCGGTCTCGACCTCGTCGATCAGTGAAGGGTCGATCTGCGCGATCTTAACGCCTCCATCGTACGGGTTGACGAAGAAACGGATGAACTGCTCACCGTACAGGCTCAACTCGGTGCATAGCGCATAGACGCGCGTGTCCATATGGTTATCGGGGTCGCGCCAGAACTGATCAATGACCCTTTGCACGCGCCGGCTTGCCGCCGTCACCTTGATGCCGTTGCCGAGCACGAAGTTCGTCGTGATCTCGATGATGTAGTTAGCCAGCGGGTTGGCGTTATAGGCCTCGTAGCACGCGTTGTGGATCTCCAGGTACGTGGAGGGCAGCACATCCTTCTGGTACCAATTGTCCGAGAGGCGTCGCCAGTAGTAATCCTCCTCCGTCCCCGCGGCCCCGGCCGCGCGGCCCCAATAGTAATCCTCCTCCGTCCCACCGCCCCCGATTCCATACGCCGCCAACTCGTCGCCCTCACGCAGCGCCACCGTACCTACTGGGACCGCCGGCGCCCGCTGACGCTGCTTGTCGGCCCCCGTCGCCCCTGGGACCGCCAGCATCTTGCCGCCTCCCCTCACGCCTGGGATCGCCGGCATCTTGCCGGCCCCAGTGGCGCCCCTCGCCTCTTGCTGATAGCTGTCAGCTGACTGCTGATAGCTAAAGGCCCCCTCCCCCGCCAGCCACGACCCCACGTCCGCCGCCCACCGCCGTACCCCCATCACGCACGCCTTCCCCACGGCGTCATTGTAGAATATATGTTCTAACAAAGGCTATTGTAGCACCCCTTTTGCGCGCGTCAAGGAACACAACCGCCCTCCCAGATCACGTCATCCTTGCCGCCAAGGGACGATCGGCGCACCCGTGACATGATAGGGCGGCTCCCCTCTCCCGCGTCAGGGAGAGCCGGTTGGGCTGTCGGAGCGGAGCGGAGAGAGACCAATCCGCATGGGTCGGGGGTGAGGGTGGTACTGTCCCCCTTGCGTAAAACCGTCGCACCTGCAACGATGGTAGGGTGGAACGCGCCGGGACCACACGGCTACGGCTTGACCGGCGACAATCGAGAGGAGCACACCATGAGCGGCCCTACGGCCACGGACCGTACGACCACGACCGATCGCCGTCCCATTGCCCTTATCTCGTCCCTTGTCCTGGGTCTCGCCCTCCTACCCGTCGCGGGCGGCGCCCAAGGCGCATCGCCGGGTTCGCTTGCCGCACGCAGCGCCCCGCCCACACGGGCGGCGACCGGCCGCGCCCCGTCGCGGGCCTACCCCGCCCTCCCCTTGAGCTTCGAGCCGAACCGGGGGCAGACCGACAGGCGCGTGCGCTACCTCGCCCGCGGCCACGGCTACACGCTCTTCCTCACCGATAGCGGCGCCGTCCTTAGCTTCACCCGCTCCGGCGCCCCCACCTGTACGCCAGTGTCCGCGCTTTCATACGCGGGGCGGACATCGGCGCTCACGAACGCTGGACGAGCCGCACAGACAGCCACGCATCGTGACCTTTTAAGGTCCGGCGCCTGCCATGACCTTTTAAGGTCAGGCCACGGTGTAGGCCCACGGCAGTCGGGGAGTGAGGGCGTCCTCCGTCTGACGTTCCCTGGCGCCGCCGCTCACCCCACTCTTATCCCGCAGGGCCAACTGCCCGGCGCCGTGTCCTATCTTCACGGCCGCGATCCACGCCATTGGCAGACCGGCCTGCCCACCTACGCTCGCGTCGCCTACCGAGACGTCTACCCCGGCACGGACCTCGTCTACTACGGACACGCCGGCCAACTCGAGTATGACTTTGTCCTCGCCCCTGGCGCCGACCCGCGTAATCTGCGCCTGCGTCTCGCCACGGGATCGAGTGGGACGGGCGCGGCGCTCAGGCTAGACCGCTCCGGCGATCTACTGATATCCGTGCCCGGCGGGACGCTGCGCCAGCGCGCCCCCGTCGTCTACCAGGGCGCCGGCGCGTCCCGCCGCCTCGTTGCCGCGCGCTATGCGCTGCTCGACGCCCATACCGTCGGCGTGCGCCTGGGCGCCTACGACCACCGCGCTCCCCTCGTCGTCGACCCCGCCCTCAGCTATAGTACGTACCTTGGCGGCAATGGCGACGACTACGGCTATGGCATTGCCGTCGATCGCAGCGGCTCCGCCTACGTGGTGGGCTATACTAACTCCGCTAACTTCCCGCTCGCCAACGCCGCGCGCGGGTCTTTCGGCGGCGGCGCCGACGACGCCTTCGTCGCCAAGCTGAACCCGGCCGGTAATGGCCTGGTCTATAGCACCTACCTCGGCGGCAGCGACGACGACTTCGGCCTGGCTATCGCCGTCGACAGCGCTGGCTCCGCCTACGTCACTGGCTCTACCAGTTCGGGCGACTTCCCCACCGCCAACGCCTTGCAGGGTAGCCTCAATGGCCTGGGCGGCAACGCTTTCGTCGCCAAGCTGAACCCGGCGGGCAATGGTCTGGTCTACAGCACCTACCTCGGCGGTGGTATTTTCGACGTGGGCCAAGGCATCGCCGTCGACACGTCCGGTAACGCCTACGTCGTGGGTTACACCGACTCCTCCGACTTCCCGCTGGCCTCGCCCCTCCAATCAAGCTTCAACGGCGCGACCACCGCCTTCGTCAGCAAGATCAACGCGGCGGGCAACGGGCTGGTCTACAGCACCTACCTCGGCGGCTCCGGCGACGATGACCAGGCCAATGCCATCGCCGTCGACACGTCCGGTAACGCCTACGTCACCGGCGTCACCGACTCCTCCAACTTCCCCACCACGGGGGGCGCGTTCCAAAGGACGTACCAGGGCACGGTCGGAACCGCCTTCGTCAGCAAGATCAACGCGGCGGGCAACGGGCTGGCCTACAGCACCTACCTCGGCGGTTCCGACAGCACGGGCAATGGTATCGCCGTCGATAGCGCTGGCGCCGCCTACGTCACCGGCGCCGCCAACTCCGCCAATTTCCCCACCGCCGCCCCCTTGCAGGGCGTCTCCGGTGGCGCCGGTGACGCCTTCGTCAGCAAGTTGGCGCCCGACGGCTCCGCCCTGACGTATAGCACCTACCTCGGCGGCTCCGGTGGCGACACGGGGTACGGTATCGCCGTCGACAGCAGCGGCGACGCCATCGTCGCCGGCCAGACCAACTCGCCTAACTTCCCCACCACCAACGCCGCGCAGAACGCGCTGGGCGGCGCCGATGACGCCTTCGTGGCCGCTCTAGCCCCCGCCGGCAATGGCTTCGTCTACAGCACCTACCTTGGCGGTTCCGGCAGCGACATCGCGCGGGCCGTCGCCGTCGACGCCGGCGGCAACGCCTACGTCACCGGCCAAACGACGTCGACTAACTTCCCCACCGTCGCCCCCTTCCAGGGCTCCTTCAACGGCGGCGCATACGACGCGTTCGTGGCGAAACTCGGCAATAACCCGATCCCGCCCGCTCCGCCAGGCGCGCCGAGCGCGCCCGCCCCCCCGGCCCCACCAGCCTCTACCCCGATTCCAGCGACCGCGACCGCGACCGCGACCCCCATTCCGACGATCACGCCGACCGCTACGGTAACAACAGCCGCGACGATCACGCCGACCGTCCCGCTCACCGTGCCGACCCGCGTCGGCACGCCGCCTTCGCTCGCGCCGTGTTCCAGCGCCTCCACCCTGCCGCTCGCCCTGAGCGCCAGCTCGCACGGCGTCGTCAGCAGCGGCGGCCTGCTGACTTTCACCGCGCGCACCAGGCCGGCGACACATGTCGCCGCCACGTTGCAGGTCACAGGGCAACGGGCGTTCTACATAGGCAAAGGCAAGAAGCGGCGCCGCATCCTGCGTACTGTGCTGGTCTATCGGACCACGACCGGCGGCGCGACCGATAAGAAAGGTCTCTTCACGGGCCGCCTCCGCGTCACCTACAAGCCGGCGTCCCCAGTCCGAGCGCGGCTCAACGTCACGGTCTACCAGAGTTGCGGGCGCGCCAGTGGCGCCCTCACAGTCACGATCCAACAGCGTCCGCCCGCCCTCACCGTCAGTGGGGACTATGCGGCGCGTACCGGCCGTGTCCTCACGGTCTTCTTGCACACGGCGCGCGGAGCGCATGTCACCGCCACGCTGCAGGTTACGGCGAAGCGCACGAGTTACACCGGCTCGGGCAAGAAACGCCACCGCGTCACGCGCACCGTCGTGCTCTACCACACCGCCGTCCGCGGTATGGTCGACCGCAACGGGACATATACCGCCCGCCTGCGCGTCACCTATAAGGTAAAGAAGGCGACGGGGGCCAGTGTCATCACCGCGGCCACGCTCTACGGTGTCACCGCCACGCGCACGCGCGGCGTCGCCATTCTGCCATAAAGTTGCCAGTTGCCAGTTGCCAGTTGCCAGTCGCCAGTCGCCAGTCGCCAGTTGCCAGTTGCCAGTTGCCAGTTGCCAGTTGCCAGAAAGCGTTACTGACAACTGGCAACCGGCAACTGGCAACTAAATGACGAACCGCCCATCCCGCATGATCGTCCGCCCGTCCACCTCGATCGTGCAGCCCGACACGACCACATCGACGTGTACCGGCGAGTCCCAGTCGGCCCCCGTGAATTGTGGGTAGGGGTTGCCGAACGCGACGTGCAGCCCCGGCATCTTCTCGTCCTGCAACAGGTTGCCGGACAGGCCGCTCAACCCTTCCAGCGTGCCGATGGCGTACTCGCCGGCGCGCCGCCCGTTGTGGGCGTCCCAGAAATGGCGGCGCAATTCTTCAGCCAGCGCCGCGTCGGACGCCTCGATCGACTGGATCACGCCGCCCGCGACCACGAACGTGACGGGCTCGCGCAGCACGCCGTACTTGGCGCTGAAGTAGTCGCCCAGCACATCGGCTTTGATGACCCCATCCAGCGTGGACGGCGCGGTAAACGTTTCGCCTTCGGGCAGGTTGCCCCACATACCCTGTTGGTCGTAGCGCCCGTGGCACGGTATCCAGCGCCAGTCGGGGCGGAACGTCGCCGTCACGTCGCTGCCCTTCGTCGACGTGACATGGATCGTCCTGGCGTCCTTAACAATGTCATAGACCTGCATCGTGCGCGCGTAGACGCGGTCGTAGTCGGCGCACATCGCGTCGGCCATCACATCGGGCGTGATCCCGATCATATGGCCGTGGCGCACCTTGAGTTCCTGCGCCAGGAACGGCAGCAGTGGCTGGCGCAGCCCCAACTCGCCCGGCTGCGCGGTGGCGATGTAGTAGGTCGCCGTCGGGTTAGCCGCCACGATGTCCGCGCGCAACGCGTCGGGGAACGTGGTCAGCGGGCGCGCCCCGTACTGCTCCAACTCGCGCAGCGTCGTGACGCCGCCGCGCTCCTCGCAAGCGTGCGCCACCAGCGCCGCCAGGTCGGCCCGCGCCGCGTCGGTGATGATGAACACGCGGTCGCCCGCGTGTATGTCCAGACAAGCCGCAGCGTTGCGCGCCCCCTGCCGCAGCCGCTCCGGCGTCGCCTTCGGCCGGCCCTGTGCTGTGTCGGTCATACTATATCCTCCTAGCTTATCGCAACCTACAACTGACGTCGCTCCAATAGACCGTCGTGACCCCTGGATTATCGCACGTCAGGCACGCCCCACGACCAGGCGAGACACTGTAGCGGCCGTCGTCCGTCAGGGAACGTCAATCGCAGACCCTAGCAGTCTGTCGGAGAGAACGAAGCGATGGGTAGCATGACCGGGGTGCTGCTGTCTGGGTGGGGCGTCCGGCCCGCGCCCACCCCTGAGCGACGCGTGGCCGTAGCCAGGACACGGCGGCGGA
>JAABUV010008152.1_pt1 | contig 10702 bp, 8 predicted proteins | sample 5559971 | NCBI WGS metagenome assembly JAABUV01 (sample SAMN10711881, study PRJNA513362) | rock metagenome | isolation source: Antarctica rocks | place: Antarctica: Victoria Land, Knobhead nord | collected 2015-12-19
CGATGTACTGGCGCGTGATGTGCCGCTGCCGGTAGTTGGGCAGGAACTCGCGCCGGGCATGCAGGTAGGCGAGCAACTCCTCCAGCTTCTCGACGTTCCTGGCCTGTGGCTGGTACACCTCCAGAAAAGCTCACGGCGGCGGGCATCCGGGCTATTTCCATCGCTCCTGTGGTGCGGTACGGACACGGCCCTTAACGTGACAACGCCATCGGGACGACCCAGCGGCCGCTGGGCCAGGCTTTCTAGCGCGACGGCTTTGTCGTCGTGCCTGATCTGATCACCCGTGAGGAGGCGCATGCCCTCAAGCAGGAAACGCGGGTTGTGCTCAGCGACGCGGCGCAAGAGGCGCGAGAGCAGGGCGAAGACTATCCCCGCTTCATAAAGGCAGGCGTGTTGGTGGGCCTCTCCATCCACAGTGAGAGTTTGTGAATCAATCTAGCAACAGAGAAGAAGCGGCAGCGTAAACAGCATTCTGGAGGCTGGAAACGGTCACAGAGGGCGTTTTCGCCGGCTCTGTGACCGCTTTGGGACCAGAATCTGATGCGGGCGCGGCCTCAGCGGAGGGTGGCCCACCAGAGGTAGGGTTTGATTCACAAACTCTGAGATCTGCCGGCGCTTCGCTAGCGACCCGCCCCTGCTCGATGTGATCGAAGAGCTGATCGGGCCACACATCCTGTTCTGGAGTGACAAGGTTGTTTTCAAGACAGACGACACAGACTTTGGCACACCCTGACACCAAGATTGGCCCTACTGGCAAGGCCTGCACAAGATCACCCAGTGGCGTGCGCTCGATAATGTCGACGAGGCGAACGGCTGTCTGCGGTTGGTGCGAGGCAGCCATCGCGACAGCCTGGAGCACCAGGGAGGAAACGGGCCCGCGGCCTCATTTGGCCACCAGCTTGACGCGTCCATAATCGACGCCTCGCGCGTGGTCAGCGTGCCCGCCCCGGCCGTTCCTGCCGGGGCGTTCCACGACTTGACTGCCCATGCGTCGCACCCGAACAGCGCCCGCGCCGACCGCTACGCCCTGGCCATCACCTACAAGGACGCCGCTGCTGAAGACCTGGACTACCCGGAGATGACCGCTGCTGCCGTTGTGCGCGGCCATGAGCGAACATAGAGACCGGAGTCCGCATGCGGCTACCCTGGCCCTAGATGGCGGCGGAAGAACGCGTCTGATTTGTTGCCGCCCCAGCCGTGCTCCCTGGGCGCCAGATCAAGTTCCAGGCGATCGGCGGCGCCTGCGGCGGCATAGATGGCCGTGACCCGGTCGAAGCACTGCAGCGCTGTCTCCACCTTAAAGCACGAATCGTAGGCGCCGATGTCCACCAACAAGGGGCGAGGCGCCAGCAGACCCTGCAGGTCGGGAACATCGACCAGCTTGAACAAGCCCGGGGCCACCTGCATGCCGCAATAGTTGAGGTCGCGGATGCCGAAGTGTGCCCACAGGTCACTGTAGCACATAATCTCAACCGCCTTGAAGCGGGGGTCGCACAGGGACGACCACAGGGCCATCGTGCCGCCTCCGCTGAGGCCCATCACACCCAACCGCTCAGCGTCGACGCGCGGCAGGCTACAGGCAAAGTCGGTGGCAGCCTGGCCGTGGGTCACGTTGATGGAGAGTGAGGTCATGCCCAGCATGGTAGCGTTCAGATAGTACAGGTTACACCAATCCCGGCCGCTATCCTGGTTACGCCAATTTGGTTTGAGATTGTCGTTACGCTCTCCCGCGCCGATCCAGTCGATGGCGAAGGTGACGAACCCTTTGTGCGCCATTTGATGGCCGTAGTTATAGTTCATCCCGGCGATATCCTCACGCAGTCCGGGTGAGGAGTCGTTGCCCATCACGGGCTCTTTGCCGAAGCGGCCATGGCCATGCCAGCAAAGGATGGCTGGCCGCCGCTCACCGTCGGCGAGCCCCGGCGGCAGATTAACCAGCAGGGTCGCCGAAAGATACTCCTGGACGTCGATCAGCCATTTCTGCTTGGTCAGGCCATCATGCCGCCACTCTGCCAGGAGCTGGGGGTTGAGGGGCACACGGGCCGGGAAATCGCCGAGCGTGGCCACGACTTGCGGCAGGGCCGACCGCTGCCAGGCGGCGAAATCCTCGCTGGTGTTGCCCGCGAACTGGAACCGCGGCCGGTGCGCCATGGCGATGTGCTCAAACATGGACTGCGGGCTCAGGTTGCGCAGGGACATGGCTTGTCTGTCATCCTCTCTTGCACGGCGCGGACTGCGCCGTCATAGTGGGGCCTCACGCACGCTTGGGAGGCATGCTGACCCGATTATAGCCCATGCGCTGCCCGGCGGTCTGGGGTATCGCGCATCTGAACCTGTGTGTTGGCTCGGCTGTGCGCCCACCCCGTGTAGCGCGGATTATAGGGCAGACAATCGCCCTCGCGAATGTAGGTGTGGGGACCGGGGACGCCCCTATAGCCAATCAATGCCGCCACAACCCTACCAATGTAGAACGAAGGCGCTGATTAGCAGCGTGGAGGTGGAGAGGGCGTCGTGCGCACAGCGTGACCCAGGTGTGCTTGGCGCGGCGTTCGTCGGGGCGTCGAGACAGGGCGGCACGGGGAACTGGCCCTGTGCCGATTCTATGGGTACGGCGCAGGGCGGGGCGCCAGCCAGGGGAGCAGGGTGCCAGCGGCTACGACACTGCAGAGGTTGAGGGCGGCCAGCATGGCGAACAGCAGGTGGGGATGCACCGTGACCAAGGCACCGCCCAAGATAGTCCCACTGAGCATACCGGCGGACCACAGCATCTCGTTGGCGCCGTAGGCACGGCCTTCGGCGGGACCGCCGGCGACGGCTCGCACCAGCGAGGGCATGGCAGTGGAGAGCGCCCACAGCACGCAGTTGGCGCAGACGCCGAGCAGGAAGAGGGCGGCGAGTATATGGACCCCCAGGGCCAGCAGGGCGGCGAGCACGGGCACCAGGATGCTCAGCACGCGGAGCGGGCGCGCGGCGCCGTGGCGATCAATATACTGGCCCATGGTGTATTGGAAGAGCGAGGGGGCGACGAGAGCAGCGGCAGCGTAGAGCGAGGCGACGGTCAGGCTGCTGGACAGGCGGTAGATCAGTAAGGGCGCGACCAGCGAGAGAGCGCCGTAGAAGGCAGTGGTGCAGTAGCGGAACGCTCCGAGCAGAGCCACCGGCCGCTGGCGCAGGACCTGAAGGTAGCTCGCCAGCGCATCGCCCAGATGGCGCGGCGGCGCGGCCCCGCTCGGGGCCTCGGGCAGCAGGCGCAGCGCACTCGCCAGGAGCAGCACGCCCAGAAGGAGATCGGCGAGTCCCGCGCGGGCAAAGCCCCAGGCGTCTGCCAGGTATCCGACGACGGCCGTGCCGATCGCCCCCCCAAGGGTGCTGCCCAGACGGTACAGGGCGCTGATCTGAGCCAGCCGCGGCCGGGTGGCGCTGGCCATCAGGTAGGCGCCGCCGCCGACATTTTGCAAGGCGCCGGTGACGCCTAACCCGAGCACCACCAGCACCAGCAGCCACAGGTGGTGGGCCAGGAAGAGCGTGGCAGCCAGGGGGACACCCACTAGGCCGAGCAGGTAGGCCCGCCGCTGGCCCAGCGTGTCGGCAACGGCTCCGCTGACCAGCGAGAAGATGGCCGTGACCGCCAGTTGCACGGTCAGCAGAGTGGCCGTGAAGGAGGGCGGTTGGTGCAGCGCGGCCTCAACATACACGGGCAGCAGGGCGCGTATGGGGCTGCTGAGAGTGCCAGCGCCAAAGCTGAGCAGGATCAGGGCGATCGGCTGCCCGGCGAGTACGGAGGCGCGGCGTACCGGCGTATTTGATTGGCTCATGTTTTCTCCCACTCGACCGCGTGCCGCGGATGCCCGCATCCCTACGCACGCTCCTCCTCATCCCTCCGGTACACGACACGTCCTGCCACAATCGTCAGCGCGGCGCACAGGTCCTTTGTCTGGGCATTGATGTAGAACGCGCTAATATCGGCCGTGGCCCCTCTCTTTCAGATCGAGCCCCAGAAGGCGAGCAGGGTTTGTCGCGGCCATCGCGATGGCCGCGGCCAGTGTCGCATCGGTGTCGAGCAGGGCATGTGTGACGCCTTCGGGGAGCACGCTGGCGGAACCGGCCATATAGGGTGTGCCAGCGAGGTTGAGCCGGCCGCTGGGCAGGAGTTCGACGGCCCCGCCGCCTTCAGAGGTGTACGTCCCAGGGGGGAGACCGGCGATCGCGACCGCGTCGCTGATCAGAATGCCGCGCGCGATTCCTTTAGCCCGCAGGAATATCTTCATCAGCGGCGGTGGAAGATGGTGCCCATCGAAGATCAGGCTGGCGCTGAGACGGTCGTCGCCGCGTTGATCCCACACGTAGTTGGCGTGGCGTGGCAACAGCGCATGCGAGCCGTTGCCCAAATGGGTGGACAGGCGCGCACCGGCCTCCACCGCCTCCCGTCGTTGCTCCGTGGTCGCCGCCGTGTGTCCCAGCGCGACCACCACGCCGTCGGCGGTCACGCGGGATATGAAATCGCTGCTGCCGGGATGCTCAGGCGCCAGTGTGATGATGCCGATGCGTCCACCGGCCGCTTCCTGCCAGCGGTGATACTCGGCCATATCGGGAGGGCGCACGTGTTCCTGCGGGTGCGCGCCACGCGCGCCGTCCTCCCGGGAGATGAAAGGCCCCTCGACATGGATGCAGGGGAGGGCGTGGGCAACGACGGGGTCGGCATCGCACGCTGCCGCGATCGCCGCCAGGCTACGACACAGACGCTCTTCGCCCTGTGTCGTCACCGTTGGGCAGAAAGCGGTCACTCCCTTGTCCCATTGCGCGCGGGCGAGCCGCGTGATTGTGTCCGCCGTGACGTTGGGCGCCAAAACGTCGTGGCCACCGTATCCGTTGACCTGGATGTCGAGCAGGCCGGGAGCGAGCCAGAGCTCCGGTGCGGCATCAATCGCTGTGATCCGGGTGATGCGTGGTCCGTCAGGTTCGAGCCTCACGGCCTTGCCGCCCTGAGCCAGGCGACCTTCAAGCAGCATTGCTCCCTCCTCTCCTTCTCCCTCTGGTCCTGAAACCTGATGCCTCCCTTCCGCGCGCTTCTCCTAATCTGACCCAGAGCGGTAGCAGCAGGGTATCAGGCGAAGGCGGCTAGATCAACCTGCACCGGGTGGCCGGTGCGCGCCGATTCGTTGGCTGCCCAGGAAATAGACGCCGAGCGAGCCCCGTCGGCGTAGGGTGAAAGTACCGCGGTTGGGTCGTCGGCCGCCACGGCGTCCACGAAGGCGGTATCAGCCAAGAGCAGCGCGTTGGCCCCGCCCTCGTCCAGCGTCGCGGTGCGCCCGTCGGCGTAGCGCACGCTGGCCGGCACGGCGCCGGCCACGTGGACCAGGAGATCTCGTCCCACCACCCGGACGCCCTGAAGGTCGCGGGCGATGCCCCCACCCAGCAGACAGGAGGCGCTGAGGGTGGCCACCACCCCTGACGCGAAGCGCAATGTGAGGGCGCTGACGTCGGGGATATCCAGGCCTGGCTGGTCGCCCAGCGCTTGGAGGGCATACTGGGCGTAGACGGTGGTGACCTCGGAGCCTGCTAGGAAGCGCATCATGTCAACCGTATGTGTGGCCTGCTCGACCATCTGGCCGCCCGACTGGGCCATCACCCGCCACCACGGGGTAGGCGGTAGTCCGCCCAGGTAGTGGCCGATCATCATGCCGATGGGTTGCCCCGCCAGCAGTTCGCGCGCCCGCCGCACTGATGGCAGATAGCGTAGCTGATACCCCACCGCCGTGACCACGCCGGTGCGGCGCACGGCCTGGGCAATCTGGCGCGCCACGTCGGCGCTGAGCGCCACCGGCTTCTCTACGTACAGGGCCAGTCCAGCATCCAGCGCCTGCAACTCGGCCTCGCCATGGGCAAACGGGGGCACGCACACATAGAGGGCGTCCAGCCCCGCGTCGGCAATGAGGGACGCCACGCTGGGGTAGACGGTGGCGGCCAGCTTGCTTGCGGCGTCCGGCTGCGCCGCTAGCATCTCCCGCGCCGCGTCGGCCTGGCCGGGCGCGGTGTCAAAGAGGCCCACGATCTCCGCGCCATGCAACGTCCGCACATTCTTGAGGTGTGCGCTGGCGATGCCACCGGTCCCGCAGAACCCGATTCTGACCGTCATAGACTCCCCTTCTCCTCGTTCCAGTGGGCCTCATTGCTCTCTTCCTGACCAAGAGCTACAACGTGCCCTAGCGCTACCATTATGGGGCACTCCGCGGTCGCGGCAATCTCCAGGAGCCGCGCATCTATAGTTGCTCCCTTGACCGTCCTCCTGATCCGCGCCAGTCCCCATCAGCCATCCAACTCCCTGTTCAGAAGCAGCAGAGTACCGTGAGCTATCAGCGCCCACGTTGCACGAGGAGAGTGGGCGGCAGGCGTGCGGCGTGCCGCATAGTCAGCCGTGGCGCTGCATAAGAATACAGCGATAATAGGCGATGGGTAAGGTGCGCGTGGGGGTCTGAACGAGGCGATTCTCACCGCCGACGGGAGCGCATCTCTCATGCTACTATGTCACCATTCAAGATCATGCTGGTGCTATGAGTGGGGCTGGCGTGGCTAGCGTGCCGCGCCGTCTGCCCGACGGATGAGGCAAGCGGCCACCACACGCCTCGGCCAGTGATCCACGGCTCCACGGGCTACGTATGAAGATAGAGAGGGCGCTGCCTGTCAGCACGACGGCGCGCCCTTGTCTGCCGAAACAGGAGGAGGCGCCGATGTACGATCCCTGAGCTCCCTGGTGCGCCACACGTCATGGCTGCGTCGCCCCGCCGCGTTCTGCTCCCATTGATCGTCCTCCCCCGTGCTAGAAAGTCGAAGAGGTCTGCTCATGCCCTATCCACAGCGCGCCCTTGCCCTGACGGGGTGCCTCGCTCTCCTGCTCTGTACCAGCATCTTTGCACATGCTGCGCCTGCGCCTGTCACCGTTGCTCTGCACGGGACCAAGATGGCCAGCCTGGCCTACGGCGTCGCCACGGTGACCCAGCCGTCGGCCGGACACGACACGATTGTCGTCGCGCTGTCCGCTATGCCCGTCCCCACCACCCTGAAAACCACGCCGCTGCGCCATGCCTATGTGGCCTGGGTCTTCGCGGCCAGCCGGATGGTGGCCCCGACAAGCACCCGGACACCGAAGAAGGGCGGCAACCCACTGGCCATGCTGGGAACCCTGATCCCCATTGCGCTCCATGCGACCGGCGGCGGGAAGTACACGGGCACCGGCACGGTGATGATGCCGACCATGCCCGGGATCATCGTCTCCGCCGAGGTCTCCGCGCTGGTGCGGAAGCCGGCGCTGCCCTTCTGGGGCGTGCTGATCAGCGGTGGGACACACCACTAGAAGCGCCCACCCGCGCGTCGCCCCAAGGAGCGGTGTCGTGGCAGCGCCCGTCTGCTCTCCCCCCTGCGAAGAGCAAACTGTTCTCGTGCATCAGCGTGCCCCGGGGCTGTGGCGCGCTCCCCTGGACGTTGCTGTGGTGACACAGACGCGTCGGTTGGGCAACGCACGCCGTTTCAGGTATGTTCTACATGGGCCAGGCGCCGCCGCACGGAGGCGCGCTCGGCCACCCGTGAACCCACAGCCACCTGCTGGTGGCCGTTTATGTCCTGTGCTGGCCGCTTCGGTCATCCGCCCCTCATCTGCTGGCCGTGCCTCACCACGGCACAGGGGGTGATCAGGCGCTCGCGGCATGGATTCCATGCTGCGGTCAACGCAGCGCGGGCCGATGCGCTGGCGATCCTCGCACGCTCATCACGTGCACGGATGAGCCAAACGGTCAGCACACCTGTATGCCCGGGGCGCACGACTGCCGCTAGTAAGGGCGGGTAGCAGGGGCACCGGCACGGCATCATGCGCTGTGCCCCCGCGCGCCCAGATGCGGAGTCACGTTGGGAAGGGAAAGACGAGAGCGTGACTCCGTTCCTTTTCGTAGGCCATCCGTGGCTACCCCGGGGGCCACGCGCGGGAGGCGCAGGCGCAGCCAGCCAGGGCGCTAGGCGTTGTGCGCAGCAGTGAGCAGCAGATCCACCCTGGTCCCCGGCAGGGTCATTTAGTTCTCGATCTGGGCCGTGCAATCATCCCTGGCAAGCGCCGTTCAGCAGGATCAGCAGAGGTGACATTCTCTGGAGACATGCGGCACGCTGTGCCCAAGGCAACGCCTTCAACCGACAATTAAATGACTCTGGGTCCCCGGCAGGGGGCTTGACACAGGGTGTACTCTAGAGAGAGGAGCACCCCATTGGGGAGCGTGGCATCGTCAGCACTGAGGAGGGACATTATGGCCGTCACCAGTGATACGCTCATCTGTCGCCAGGTGGAGGCAGCGCTCGACCAAGACAGCCAGACCAAGGACGCGACCATTGATGTGGCGTGCGTGGCCGGGATGGTCTCGCTGACCGGAAACGTCAAGGGGGCGGCGACCAAGGTCGCTGCCGAGCGGGTTGCGCGCTCGGTGAGCGGCGTCCACGGCGTGGACAACGAACTGCGCGTGCGGTAGCAGCGCGGTTCGTGACGCGCCCCGGCACGCCCCGTCGCGTGCCGGGGCGCGCTGCAGTAGTTTCCCCTACTCTGCTGGACGCGCGTGGCTCTACGACGGGCCAGGCTAGTCGCCCATCTGGCGCGTGGCCTCCGTGACGTAGTGCAGCCGCGCGCGCCGGACGGCCTCCTCATCGGCGCCAGGGTCAACGATGGGCTCGAACGCGGCGGTGGGTGGTCCTCTCAGACACTGGGGATAATTCGGGGGGCCCTTCGGGGGTGCCCCTGCGGGCTCTCACGGGCCTGTGCTCTAATCATTCCCCACATCTTTCCAATCTACTGCCGACCCAAAGAGGCTGATGTGAGCCATTCTACTTTTCTGAACAAGATCAAGGCCGCCTTGTCGCTGTTTGATGGGGGTCCCAAGGCCGCAGGCCACGGAGATGTGGGCAATGATGAGCGTATCCGCAACCGCTAAGGGGTGACTGCTATGGGCATGCTGCGTTTCGATCATGTGGGTGTTGTCGTCGATGACCTTGACGCCGTGGCCGCGTTCTTCCTCGCCCTGGGATTCGAGCGCGAGGGCCGGATGCGGGTCGAGGGTGAGGTGGTGGACAAGATCAACGGGCTCGACGGCGTCCGAGCGGAGCTGATGATGGTGCGGACGCCGGACGGCAGCGGCAAGCTAGAACTCGTCAAGTACCACGCGCCGGCTGACAACGAGGGCGCTCACCCCTTACCGGCGAACCGGCTAGGCTTCCGGCACATCGCGATTGAGGTCAGCGATCTCCGCACGATCGTCGACGGCCTGCGCGACACAGGCTTTGACACGGTCGGCGAGATCCGTGATTACGAGGCCTACAGCTATCGGCTCTGCTATGTCCGCGGTCCTGAAGGACTGATCGTCGAACTCGCCGAGCAGATCGCCTCCGAGGGAGCGAGCTAGGCGGCCGTACTGCTACACGACGGGGCAGCTGCGCACCCTGCAGCGGCATGTCCAGCGGTGGCGGGCCCAGATGCTCCTCGTGTTCGAGGACTCCTGGCTCGAGAGCGATGTGCTCACCGGCCCCCAGCTCGTTGGGGCACTGCACGCGACACCAGCATCGTGAATGGGGGCAGCGCACCCACCGCACACCCGCTGCTCCCGCCCGCCAATCGTAACGTGACGCTTCAAGGAGGGTCTCATGTCCCAGCATCGCCAGCACGCCGATAACGCCGCCAAGCAACGCGCCTACCGTGCGCGCCACGCCCAGGCCCGCCGTGCTGAACAGCAGGCCAAGGGTCTGTCCTCTGCCCCAGCACTCCCCGCCTTACCAAGCCGCGCCCGTTGGCAAGCACTCCTCGACCAGGCTCGACTGTTCCTGGAGACGGCCCGTGAGGAGATGCAGACCTACTATGACGACCGGTCCGAAGCCTGGCAGCAAGGTGAGCGTGCGGCCCTGCTGGCCGACCACCTTGACAGCCTGGGGCAGGCCCTCGATGACTTGGACGCCCTGCCGCCGATGTAGCACGTCCAGCGCTCGCTCCGCCGCCGTTCCCCTCCCTCTTCTCCTGCACGCCAGGTGACCCGCTGCTGTTCACTTCACGTGGGACGCGATGGCCCGCTTCGCCCCACGCACGACCTCATTGCGCAGAAGAGTGCACGAGGGGTCCGGGCGGACCGTCCTCGGGACCGGCCTGATGGAGATGATGGATAAGTGGCCTGGCAAATGGCACAGGGTCCCTTGCCCACTTATCCACATCTCCACAGGCCCGACGACGGCGACGACCCGCCACGTCTGCCATCTCTCCGGCACGAGAAAGAGCCCGTCCAAGAACGCACGTCGGGTATCATGGAAGGGGCACGTCGGTAAGGTTACTCGTGAGGCAACACTTTTCCCAAAGTGACATTCATCGCTGAGGCAATACGCCGTCCCTTTTGTATTGTCGTTCAACAAAGGAAGTGGCCGGTGCGACGAAAGCATTGAGTGAGGGGGCGATTCAGACGTCGAGTCGGCGGCGATCGTGCGCTGCTCGATCCGCGGCGTGTGGTGGTCCATGGGCACCGGCTGTGATAAGGGTTGTACAGAGTCACCGCTCCGGTTGACCTTTGGGTCCCTGGGTTGGCGCCTCGCTAGGCGGACTGAGTGGTCCTCCTCGGACGAGGGATCGGCGAGAGAGCGCCAATGCCGGTGCAAGGGCTGCCGCACTGGCGATCAGTGCGACGCCCGTGCCACG
>JAABUV010008162.1_pt1 | contig 10698 bp, 7 predicted proteins | sample 5559971 | NCBI WGS metagenome assembly JAABUV01 (sample SAMN10711881, study PRJNA513362) | rock metagenome | isolation source: Antarctica rocks | place: Antarctica: Victoria Land, Knobhead nord | collected 2015-12-19
CGCGCAAAAGCCGCCGTCACCGACCATCTGCCCAAGGGCTTTTTCGGCCAACGCCGCCGCGAAGCACCCGCCGACGCAGCGCCGCCTCCCCCCCAACTGGCCGCCTGAGTTAGCGGAAACTAGAGAGTGGTCGCTTATCCACAAATGATCCACAACCAGTTGTTGATAACATCGCGCGAGGAAGGGAAACATGCCGGAGTTACCGGAAGTAGAGACGGTACGTCGCATCATCGAGCGCGCGGCGGCGGGCAAAGAGGTGGTGGACATTTCCTGCACCCGCCCGAAGCTGGTCGAGGCGATCGACACGGCGTTGGGGGTCGAACGCCTGATCGGTTCGCGGCTGGTCGCGGTGGAGCGGATCGCCAAGTGGTTGACACTCCGCTTCGATCGCGATCCGCAAGTGCTCCTGCACCTGCGGATGACCGGGCAGATCGCGGCGATCGCGCCCGATGGGCGGCGCGAGGTCGGCGGGCATCCGGTCCCCGCTTACGATGCCGAACTGCCCGGGCCGAGCACGCACCTGACGTTGCGCTTCGCCGACGGCACGGTCGTCTCCCTCCAGGATCCGCGCCACTTCGCCCGGCTGACCCTGCTGCCGGAGGCGTTGCTCGCGGAGTATCTGGCCGAGCGCAATCTCGGGCCGGAGCCGTTCGACCCGGCGCTGACACCGGAACGCCTCGCGGCGATGCTGGCCGCGCGCGGACGCACGAAGCTGAAACCGCTGCTGCTCGACCAGTCGTTCGTCTCGGGGCTGGGGAACATCTACGTGGATGAGGCGCTGTACCATGCGCGGCTCCACCCGGAGCGGACCGCCGGGAGCCTCGACGCGGACGAGATCGCACGCTTGCACGCGGCGATGCGGATTGTGCTGGAGGAGGCGATTCCGATCGGCGGGGCGCGGATCTACCAGGGCAAGGCGACGCAGATCAACGGCTTCCCGCGCGTCCACGCGCGCAAGGGGGAGATCTGCGAACGCTGCGGCGGCACGATCGAGAAGTACACCCTGGCAGGGCGTGGGACGTATATTTGTCCGCATTGTCAGCGGAAGGAGTAGTCAGTAGTCAGTAGTCAGTGGTGGCGTGTTGGTGAGAGGTAACGTCCGATAGCGGGCTCTCTACACGTTTTCCTGCTGACTACCACATCGGCAGCGGCGCACTGTTCTGACTACTGACTACTGCCCCACTCGCGCTACTTACCGAGCGCTTCGATGCGGAAGACAATCTGCATGTAGTTCCCGGCAGGGTCGTTGAAGAAGAGGAGGCGGTCGCCGGAGGGCGAGGTCTGCTCCACGACGATCTCCGCCTCGCCGTCGGTCAGCGCGGCGCGCGCGGCGTCATAGTGCTCCATCGGCAGCACGAAGGCACCGTGGTGCGGCCTGGCGAGCGGCGGCACGTCGTTGACGATCAGCTCCAGCCGTCCCCCTTGGCCGTCGCCGATGAAGACGATCGTGTCGCCGACCTCGCGGATGCGGTGCCAGCCGAAGACCCCCTCGTAGAACTTCAGCAGCGCCTCGAACTTGTCGCGCGGCGCGCACAGCCCGAAATGCTCCAGCGTCGGGACACCCGGCATCGTACCCATTCGGTCCTCCCCTTCATGGCGCTCATTCGCGCGGCACCGCTGCGGTGCCGCGCACCCACCGTCCACGGCGGCGTGCCCATTCTACATGCGCGCGCCGCGCACGCCTATTCGCACGTTGACGTAACGAAGCCCCGGCGCAGAGACAAGTCCGCACCGGGGTTTCGTTACGCTACTTGAAGGATCTACTTGCCGTCGGTTAGCCAGACTTTCTCGATGTTCCAGCGGAAGCCGACCGCGTTCGGGTAGAAGTTCTTGACGCGCTTGTTGACCGCCGCGAGCGCCTGCGGGAAGGCGAGGACCATGTTCGGCAATTCATCCATCAGGATGTTCTGCATCTGGACGTAGATCGCCTTGCGCTTCGCGGTATCGAGCTCGGTGAGCCCCTGCGCGAGGAATTGATCGACCTGGGTGTTGGCGTACTTGCCCATGTTGAAGCCGCCGTTGTACGACTGACTGGCCCACATGGTCGTCTGATCGGGGTCGACGCCCCAACTGAAGCCGACCAGGAACATCTCGAAGTCGTGCGTCTCCGTGATCCGGGAGAGGAAGGCGTTCCACTCCTCGACCTTCGGCGTGGCATCGACGCCGATCGCCTTCCACTGCTGCTGCATCACCGTGATCAGTTGCCCGAAGACCTTGCTGATGATTACCGGTCCAGAGGGTGAACTGGAGCTTCTTGCCGTCCTTGGCGCGGATACCGTCCGCCCCCTTGATCCAGCCGGCGGCGTCCAGCAACTGCTCGGCCTTCTTGGTGTCGTAGGTGTAGTTGGCGGTGATCTGATCGGGCGCGTAGGCGAAGGAGAGGGTCGGCATCGTGCCTTTGCCGATCACCGCGAAGCCGTTGTAGATCGCCTGGACCATCGCGTCGCGGTCGAGGGCGTAGGCGAGCGCCTGCCGCACTTCCTTCTGCTGGAAAAGGGTCGTCTTGGCCGCGTCGAGCTGGTGCGAGTAGAAGGTGAAGCCGTAGGTGTCGTACTTCGCGACCGTCAGCGAGGCCACCTTGCTGACATCCTCGACCACGCCCGGCGAGATCGCGCCGAAGTCGCCCTCGCCGGTCTTGAGGTTGGCGACGACCACGTCCTGGTCCTTCACCACCTTGAAGATGTACTGGTCGAGGGCCGGCTCGCCACCGAAGTAAGCGGTGTTCTTGACGAAGGTGGCGTGGTCGTCCTTCGTCCACTCCTTGAACTTGAACGGCCCGGTCCCGATCGACGCCTTCGCATCGCCGATGCTGAAGGGGTGCTGCTTGATCTGATCGACCGGGACGCTGCCCAGGATGTGCTCCGGGACGATGGCGTAGTTGGTGCCGGAAAGATTGCTGACCAGGAAAGGCGCGATGACCTTCTTCAGCTTGAAGACAACCGTGTAATCGTCCGGTGCCGTGACCGTATCGATCCGCTCGTTCACCTCGGCGGTGCGCGGCGAGCCGAGTTCCTTCTTGGCGAGGGTCTGGTAGGTGAAGACGACGTCCTTGCTGGTGAAGGGCTGGCCGTCGTGCCACTTCACGTCTTTCCGCAGCTTCAGGGTGTAGGTCAGGCCGTCCTGTGCGATGCCGCCATTCTCGCGCGTGGGCACCTCGGTCGCCAGCACCGGGAAGGGGAGGGCGGTGTCGGGGTTGAGCGCGAGGAGCGGGCTGAACTGGATCGAGATGCGGTCGTTGGAAGGGACATCGGTCGAGAGCATCGAATTGTTGGTCTTGGCGTCGGCGACCACCGTCTCGACCAGCGTGCCGCCTTTTTTGCCGACCGGCTCCAGGGTGCTGAATTTGCCGCCGCTCGGCTGGCCGCTCGCGCCGCCCGCCGCCGGAGTACCGGCAGCACCGCTCGCGGTCGCGGCGCGCGTCGCCACACCGCCGCTCGTGGCACTCGGGGCCGCCGATGCCGCACCACCGGTCGCCGCCGTGGGGGCCACCGAAGCCGCCGTGGACGGCGCCGCCGATGGCGCGGTGGATGCGACCGGGGCGGTCGTGGGCGTCTCCGCCGCGCCGCAGGCGGCGAGGAGCGCGGTCAGCGTGGCCGCGCTGAGCCCCGCGCCGGCGAGACGCACGAAATCGCGCCGGGAGAGCCCTTTGCGGGTCCATTCGGTAGCCAATTGCACAAGGACGGGGTCATTGTGCTCGGGCGTGTTCGTACCACGGGGTGTCATAATGTTGTCTACCCTCCTGCGTACGTTGAATGAGCGGACGGCCCTCGCCACACGCGAACAAACCGCCCTCTTCCGAAGATAACGGTAGAGACGCCCCCGGCCGGGTTTTTGTTCCCGGTCGGGGGCAGTCCCTCGTGGCAACGTTTATAGCGCACGTCTCAGGCGGGCACAACCCCTTCGGCGGTCTCGCGGATCAGTTGATCGACCACGTCTTTCAGGTCGCCGGTCCGCGCATAGGTGGCGAGTTGGCGATCGGCGCTCGTCCCCTCATCGAGGATGCGGTAGACGTACTCGACCTCGCGGCGGCTGCCGAGTTCGTCCACCACATCGGCGATGAACCACTCGACGATCTCGCGGATCAGCGTGCGCGCGGGCAACTCCTCCTCGCGCCCCAGGTCCACCATCTTGCCCTCGAGGCCATAGCGCACCGCGCGCCACTTGTTCTCCTCGATCAACTCGGAGGGGTAGAGGCGGAAGGTCAGGTTGTCGCGGCGCAGTTTCCAGACCTTCGCCACGATCGCCTGGAGGATCGCGGCGAGACAGATCGCCTCATCGACGCGCGTGCAGATGTCGCAGATGCGGATCTCCAGCGTCGGGAAGGCGTGATGCGGGCGCACATCCCACCAGATCTTGCTGGCGTCGGGGATACAGTGCGTCCGGGCCATCGTATCGATCAGCCCGGTGTAATCCGACCAGGAATTGAAGATACGCGGGATACCGGTGCGCGGGAAGTTGCGGAAGATCGTGCTGCGATAGGACTTGAGCCCGGTGTTCCGCCCCATCCAGAAGGGCGAACTCGTGGAGAGACAGAGGAGGTGCGGGAGCATGTAGCGCACGACGTTCATCGCGTCGATCATGAACTCGCGGTCCTCGATGCCGATGTGGATGTGCGTCCCGAAGATCAGCAGGCGTTGGGCCAGTTCGCCCATGTCCTCCTTGACGCCGATGTAGCGGTCGAACGGGGTGATCTCCTGTGTGTGCCAGGAGGAGAAGGGGTGCGTGCCGGCGGCGGCGATCGCCAGCCCCTTGCTCCCGGCCAGCTCGATCAGCGCGCGGCGCAGGCGGGCCAGTTCGCCCCGAATCTCGGCGGGGGTCTGGAAGACCTGCGTCCCGACCTCCACGATCGACTGGTGCATCTCGGCCTTGATCTGTTCCAGCAGGATCAGGCGGCCTTCCTCCAAAATCTCGGTGATGTACGACTTCAGTTCGCGCGTCTGCGGGTCGATGATCTGGTATTCCTCTTCGATGCCCAGTGTGAGGGATGGCGCTTTCATCGCTGCCTCCGTAACGAGACGTGTCGGGGGGCGACCCCTCCCCGCCGCTACGGCGGCGACCCTCGCCTAAAGAGGGAGGGTAAGGGGCGGTGGGATGCCGACGGTTCCCCCCATCGCCGCCGTGTCGCCGCCAAGTCACCCCTCCCTCTTTAGGGGAGGGGCTGGGGGAGGGGTCATCCCACCCCTCAGTCGCGCGGTTCGACGAGCAGGGTCGGCACGGTGGAGCCGCCCCCCGCCGTGACGTTGAGCAATGCCTGCGTCGAGAGCCGGGTCAGGCACCCCTCCATGTACTCGCCATAGAAGACATACGGGTTGGTGTCCTGCAAGCGGTCGAGAATCTGTACCTTCCCGTCCACCATGCTCGGATAGGGCTCGCTTGGCAGTGGCACGCGCTCCTGGACCACGAACGGCTGCGTGAGGGCTAGGCGGAGCGTCGCGTCCCACTCCTCCTGGCTCGTTTCCCAGCCGAGGAAGATGCCCTTGCCGCCGTACTCGTCGTTGGCTTTGAGGACCAACCCCTCGCGATATTGGCTGATGTAGGGGACGAGATCGACCGGCTGCCCCCTATGGGCCGTGGTGCGCTCCGCGACGCGCCGGGTCCAGGGGATGTGCGTGGCGATCGTCTCGCGCTCCTCGGGGCTGTAGATATCGGCGTTGCGCTCGTCGCTGAGGACCGCCAGGCTGGCCTTCTTGTGGAGGATCTTGCAGCGGAACGGATTGACCATGCAGGCCGCGCCATCGTTGACGGCGCGGATCACCGGATGGTCGAGGCCGCCGCGCTCCACCAGTTCGTTGATCAGCACCCGCTTGTAGATCAGGTCGATCGTGAAATCGCCCGCGACGAGCCTGCCGCCGCGATACTCCACCTCGCGCGGATCGACGATCCGGCACTCGTAGCCCTGCGCCGCGAAATAGTCCTGGAAGAGGAGGAATTCGCTATAGGTCGGCACCTCGCGCCAATCGAGGATGGCGATGCGCGGGCGCTCGCGGCGACCGAGCCATTGCTGATAGGTGCCGATCAGGGCGTGCATGGTGCTGTGCCGCGCGGAGATCGGGCGCACCTCGTAGCGCCGTAAGAAGTCGCGCATGATCGGCAGGCCGAGGAAGAGTTCGGAGAGGACATCGTTGTAGGCCGGGGCGGCGGGGACCTCGCCGTTGAACTCCATGAAGCGCAGCCCGCCGCGCTCGTTGACGAAGAAGGCGTCGAGGCGGGCGAGCGGGTGGGGCTCGCGATAGCCGGGGTCGATCGCGATCAGGCGCTCTTCCCACTCGGTCAGGCCGAACTGCGCCCGGAATGTCGGATCGGCGAGCGCCGCCGCGTAGGCGCGGTCGAAAGCGCGCATCAGCAAGCGGACCCGCCCCTGAAGGAGTCGGTATTGCTCGGGGGTGAGGAAGCGCGGGCGCAGGACTGTCGTCAGCGGGCGGTCGCCGAAGGTGAGGCCGCGCGCGCGCTGCTGCTGCTCCAGATGCCCCTGCGACTCCGCGCCCAACTCGTCGGTCAGGAGTTCGTGATAGTGCTCGATCGCCTGCCACAAGGCCATCCGCGCCTCCACTCGGTTAGCGCATGGGGCGGGCCACGCTCGCCCGCCCCATACTATCGCACTCCTGGTGCTTCGTTTCACTAATAGCGGTAGGGATCGGCGGCAACCGGGCACCCTCATCCCCGCCGCCCAGGGGAAGGGGCCTTGCTGGTTCTTCTGGCTGATGCACTGGGATGGTGCCGCCTATGGCTGCCCGCAGCCGGGGGCATTGTGCCCTTCATGGGTAGTGGCTGCCCTCCGGGGTAGTGGCTGCCCTCCGGGGCATTTCAACCCCCGGAGGCAGCGCCGCGACCACCCTCACCCCCGGCTCGTCCGCCCAAAGGGCACCCGCCCAGCCGAGGAGCGGGGGAAGGGACACCCCCACCACTATTTGCGAGACGCAGCACTTAGGTGGTCTTCTCGCGCCGCGACGGAGCCTTCGGGGCCATACCCTCTCCCGCAGGCGCATCCTCAGCCGTGGCGATGGCGGTCGCCTTCCGTCGCCGCTTCGGTGGCGCGGCGCTCGCCTCCTCCGGCACACCGGCGGTCGCGGCGGGCGCGCTGGCCGGGGGCATAGCGCCCTCCGGCGGGGCCGAGTCGGCGGGGCCGAGGGCTGCGGCGGGCGTGGCCCCCGTGGCGCGCACAGCGGCTGGCACGCTCGCCGTTGTCCCGGTAGATTCTGGCGGGGCGGAATCGGACGGGCCGAGCGCCCGGGCGGGCGGCGTGGATGGGGCGGTGGTGGCCGGGGTGGCCGCGCTCACCGTCGCCGGTACTGCATTGCGGCCCGCGAAGAACCCGTCCCAGCGCATGGCGGCGGCCTGCGGGCGCGGCGCCTTCGCCAGCGTGATCGCCATGTCGGCCATCCCTTTCACGGCCCACTCGAAGTAGTGTGGGGCGAGGGAGTTGATGTCCATATCGGGCGCGGGGTTCATGAAATCGATCGCGTAGGGGACGCCATCGCGGATCGCCCATTCCATCGAGTTCATGTCGTAGCCGAGCGCGCGGCAGAGCTTCAGCGACTCGTCCACGATCCGCTGCCCTAACTCCGGCGTGAGGTGATCGTGATCGACGTGGTACTTGCGCTCGCTCGGATCGTAGCGGATCGGCAGCACGTTTTCCTGGCCGAGGACGATGCAGCGGACGAACTGCTCCCACTCGATGAACTCTTGCAGGATCATCGTCAGCAGGCCGGAATTGTTGTAGTGCTCCCAGACCTCCTCGATCGTGTGGCAGACGTAGACATCGCGCCAGCCGCCGCCGTGCGCGTCCTTGAGGATGCACGGCAGGCCGATGTAGTCGATGATGCGGTCCCAGTCGAGCGGGTAAGCCAGGTTCCGCAGGCTCTCGTCGTGATTGATGCCGGGGACGTATTCCTTGTTCGGCAGGGCGAGGGTCTTGGGCGAGGCGATGCCGAGGCTCGTCGCCAGCGCCGCCTCGAAGAGCTTGTCGTCCGCCGTCCACATGAAGGGGTTGTTGACGATCGTCGCGCCCTGGAGCGCCGCCTGCTTCAAGTAGCTGCGGTAGTAGGGGACCTCGTGCGAGATGCGGTCGATGATCACCGCGTACTCGCACGGCTCGTCCATTCGCGTCCCGCCGAGGGTGACGTACTCCGCGATCACCCCTTCATCGCGGCGGTTCACTTCCTCGATGAATGCCGGTGGGAACGACCATTCGCGCCCCACGATCAGCCCAATTTTCAGCACCATCGTGTCCTCCTTGATACGTCGGCGGTCGGCGGTCGGCGGTGAGCGAGAAAGCACGAAGTACGAACGACGAAAGATGAAGGCATGGCGCGATCCCCTTCTTCATCTTTCGTTCCTTCCCTTCTCTCTCCCTTCGTCCTCGGCGTCTCTGCGCCTCCTGTTCCGTCCCTTATTCGCGTTCTCTGTGTCTCTGCATCTCTGGGGCGACCTCGTCATGCGCCTAGTCGTGCCCGCCGATGTAGGCGCGGATCATCTGCCGCCACCAGGGCCAGTCGTGCGCCCAGCCGTCCCAGAGGCGGAGGGCGTTGCCGATGCCTTTGTCCCAGAGCAGGCCGGAGATGTACTGGTTGTTCTCGCGGAAAGCGTCGTCCTGCCCGGTCACGAGGATGATGTCCTGGCGGCGCAGCGCGTCAAGTCGCCAGGGCTCGTGCTCGCCCGCGATCGACTCGACCGGATTGTAGCGGTAGATCGTCTCGTTGTGGTAGCCGCTGACGAAGCGGCGGATGTCGTACAGCCCGCTCATCCCGAGCATCCGCCCGACGAGATGCGGGTAGCGGAAGGCGAACACGGCGGCGTGATAGGCTCCGAACGAGGTGCCGGTGGCGATCAGGTAGGGATTGTCGTTGATCGCGCTGGTCAGGGGGAGCACTTCGTCGCGCAGATAGGCATCATATTGCGCGTGTCGCCAGGCGCGGTCGCCGGGGTGCTTGCGGCGCGCGTACCAGCTCTCCGCATCGACGCTGTCCACGCAGCAGAGCTGAAACCAGCCGCGCTCGATCTGGTCGGCGAGCGCCTCGATCATCCCCCGGTCTTCCCACTCGTAGAAGCGCCCCTGCGATGTGGGGAAGACCAGGACGCGCGCACCAGCGTGACCATAGACGAGGAGTTCCATGTCGCGCCCGAGCGACGGGCTGTGCCAGCGATGGTACGCACGGTGCATCGCGCCCTCCATCCTCTCGTTCGGTAGCCCTCTTCCGCAGTTGTCATGCCAACTCTGGGGCGGGCCGATCGCGCGATAGTGTAGCTGAATTGCTGGGAGGGGGCGAAACGGCGGCGCATCCGCTCCGTTTTTTCCCGTCGTGAAAATTGAAGCATCCCGCAAGGAGGTACAAGTCCGCCTGCGCGGACTGAAGAGCTGGCAGACAAGTACGATCCTCCGCCCTCATCGGGGGAACTACCGATGAGGGCAACGGCACATCCCCCTCTCGGTGCCGGGGTGAGGGCCACCCGCGCCTGCCGGCACCGAGAGGGCGAGCAACCGGTCAGCGCAGGAGATCGGTCGCCAGGCGCAGCAAGACGCGCGCGGTCCCGGCGATGCTTGGCAGCTCTACCCACTCGTCTCGCTGGTGGTAGCCGCCGCCGTGCGGACCGAACTGGATCGTGGGGATGCCGAGATCGGTGGCGAAGTAATTCGTGTCGGCGACCCCGGCATTGTAGCTCCAGATCGGCGCGTGGCCGACCTCGGGGGTGTACGCGGCGGCGAAATGGTCCATGAAGGGATGCGTGGGGGCAAGCTCCCAGGCGGGATAGTAGGGCGGATCGATCGCGAAGTCGAAAGCGGCGGGGGAACCTAACGCCGCCGCCAGGGCACGCATCTCCGCCAGGACGCTCTCGCCGGTCTCGCCCGGCACGATGTGGCGGTTGATCGTGAACCGCGCCTGCTCCGGCACGGTGATCACGTATTGCTCGTTACCGCCATAGAGCGAGAGGAGGCATTGGGTCGCCCGCAAGTGCGGGTGCTGCCCGAGCGTCATGTCATCCAGGCGGGCCACGAGCTTCGCCGCCTCCACCGCCGCGTTGATGCCATCCTGCGGCCAGGAGCCGTGCGCCGCCTTGCCGGTGATGTCGGCGCGTACCAGTACCTTGCCGACCCCGGCGATCGTCGGGTTCTCCCACGACGACTCGGTGACGACACAGTAGTCGGCCTGTAATCCCAGCTCCACCAGTGCCCGCGCGCCGACCGAATACGCCTCCTCATCGACGACCGCCGTGAAGATGACGGTGCCGGACCAGCGCCCCGGCGCGCGGGCGAGGGCGCGGGTGGCGAGCATGGCCGCCGCCACGCCCGATTTCATATCTGCCGCGCCGAGGCCGTAGAAGCGGTCGCCGTCGCGCCGCCCCCGCCAGGGGTCGCACGACCACCCCTGCGCCGCCAGAACCGTATCGGTGTGGCCGTTCAGCAGGAGGGTCGGGCCGACACCATTCGCGACCCGCACGATCACGTTCGGGTGCGCCCCGCTCGTCGGCGCGAGTTCCGGCGTCAGCCCCTGTGCGGCGAACCAGTCGGCGACGGCCTGCTGCACCGCGCCCTCCTCGCCGGGGAAGCTGCGGATCGCGACGAGGTGCGCGGTCAGCGCCGCCGCTTCCTCCTGGTCCGCCGCGTTTTCTAGCCACGCTGCTTGTTCGTGCTGCCTATCTGCGGTCATCGTCCACCCCCATCCCTCCATCCGGTGTACCTGTTGGCTGCTAATGGAGGAT
>JAABUV010008166.1_pt1 | contig 10693 bp, 10 predicted proteins | sample 5559971 | NCBI WGS metagenome assembly JAABUV01 (sample SAMN10711881, study PRJNA513362) | rock metagenome | isolation source: Antarctica rocks | place: Antarctica: Victoria Land, Knobhead nord | collected 2015-12-19
TGACATTCTCATCTATAGCAAAATGAGAAAGAAACATAGAGATCACGTCAAACTAGTATTGAGTCAACTACGTGAAGCTGAACTGCAGATGAATATTTGAAAGTGCAAATTCAATGTAGAAGAGACTGTCTTTCTAAAAGTCATTGTATCAGAACTAGATCTTCATATGAACTTCAGCAAAGTGACAGTCATAGTCAGCTGAATCACTTTAATCAATCTAAAAGAAATTCAGAGCTTCGTGAGATTTGTTAACTTCTATCATCGTTTCATTAAGAACTTCTCGAAGCTAGTTAAATCATTCATTCAGCTGACTAGAAAGAATATGTCTTTTGTTTGAAACAAGATTTATGTTCAAGCTTTTGACAATTTAAAGAAACAAGTCAGCTCAGTCTCAGTATTTCGTCACTTTGATCTCAAACGACAAGCTATTCTGAAGATTGATGCTTCAAACTATGTAAAAGATGAAATACTATCTCAATATGATGATGAGAAAGTTCTTCATTCAATGACTTTCTACAGCAAAAGCATGATTTTCGCTGAAATCAATTATCACATTTATGACAAGAAATTACTAGTCATTATTTGATGCTTTGAACACTGACAATTCAAGCTGAAATGCACTGAACTACTCATTCAAATGTTCATTGATCATCAGACTTTGAAGATTTTCATGAAAAACAAACAGTTGAGTCGATGACAAGTCAACTATCTGAACATTCTATTGAAGTTCAACTTTCAAATCATCTTTAGATCAGGCAAAATGAACATTAAGATCAATGCTCTAATTAGAATGCTTCTAGCGAACGTCTCTGAATCAGCTTAACATCTTGAAGATCATTTTCAGACTATTTTGACTCTTGATAAAGTTGATGTTCTATTTATTGAATCGAAAGCAAATTTCTATCAACGAGTATGTATGATCAATCAAATTGATGAGCTCTGCAGTGAATATAAACAAGCTATGAACGAAAACAAGCTCAAATTTCATATCACTAAATTGAAAGACTGCGAAATCATTAACGATGCTTTATTTAGAAAAGATCTACTGTGAATTTCTGAGAACATGCACACGAAATTACTACAAGAAGTGCATGATCAATCTTCAATCTCTCATCTTAACAATAAATGAATCATTGATCTAGTTCAGCGTTTCTACTATTGATCAGATCATTGAGCTACTATTTGATGATACATTTAAAACTGTCATGCTTGTCAGCAAAGCAAAGTTTCTAGAGATAGCATCAATGAACTTCATCATTCTCTTTCGATTTCACAGAAACGCTGAAAAGATATAGTTATGAACTTCATCACTGAACTATTTCTGTCAGAAGACTATAACGTTATTTGCACAATCATATGTTGTTTCATCAAAGAACGTCACTATGTTTTCTGTCATTGAGAAGACAATGACATCTCAGTCGAAGAAACAGTTTGAATCATGCTATGAAACATTTATTGACTGCATGATCTACTCAGTTCTATTGTTTTGAACAGAGACTCTCAATTCATATTGACTATGTGAAAAAGTCTTTACAAGCGACTGAGAATCACAGCTAGTTTATTCACAGTCTATCATTCTGAGATTGATGATCAATCGAAACGAGTCAATCAAGACGTTGAACGCGAACTTAGAATCTACTGCAATTACATGCAGAATGATTGAATCAAATGAATATCTATGATGAGATTTAGCAACAATTTTAATATCTTCTTAATCACTTCAATGACTTTCTTTTACTTCAATAAAGATTTTCATTCTTGAATGAGTTTTGATTCAAATACGACTGACTATAAAACAACTCATGAACGACTTGAAGCTAGAAAAGCAAATAATATTGTCATTTGAATGAAAGAGTTACTGAGCTTCAATCATCAACAATTGAAAAAGACGAAGCTGATCATTGAAGTTCAGATCAATAAACATAGACGAAACATTATTTATGAAGTAAATAATTGAGTTTGACTATTTTTCAAAAACGTCAAGACAACGAGACTCTGCAAAGATTTGAAAGACAAACAGCTGAGTCTTTATCAAATCACTGCGAAAGTGAGTATCTTCTATCATCTTCATTTATCAGTCAGCATGAAGCATCTGCATTCAATGTTTAGCTCGAAGCTACTGTGATCATATTCAGAAGATCTTCTATCAGAACAGCATTCAGAATCATTCAGATCAATCACTATTGAAGATGATGAACATTAAGAAATAAACGATATATTGAACTTCAGATGCTATCGAGATTAAATACAGTACAAAGTCAAATGAACAGATCTAGATAGAAACAACGAATGATACTGTGTTGATAAAGAAAAATTCAATGGCTCAGAGAAAGTTTTGAATGAATTTCATAAGCTATATTCAAACAAACCGCGCTAAATATCGGAATAACTATCAACAAAAGCGAGCAAAGAAACTACATTCATGCGAACATGAATTTTCGAAGAAGAGATAATGTTACGAGCGTATCAAGACTGAAGCTCTAATCAATTTGCAATGAACGCTAGCGAGTTCTCTGCGTAATAATTTAAGCTAGTCAACAATCTAGCCGAAATTTGACTCAGATATGACTCAACTTCTTTTTCTTTCTCAACATTCTTTTCTTTCAACAATATCTTGTTTATTTACATCATATTCTTCTCATGTCACAAACACATTTCTTTCAAATCTAGCGCAGTCTTTGAACATTACATAAATAGAAGCTTTTGTATCAATCTTCTTCTGTATTCTTAATATTCAGTTATAACTATCTTTAAAGATCAAACACTATTAATTCTGATCTTCATTAATTGTATCATTTAGACATGATTCTGACAGAAGATGATCAAAAATCTTACTCAGATCTGACTCAAATCTTGCTCAGATCTGACTCAGAATCTGACTCAGATTCGAAATTCAAATTGAAAGCTAATTAAAATTTGATTGAAGAGATGATTTCTATTCAGAATCAGATTATAGTTGAAAATTAAACGAATCAACTGTGCTTTGATATTCAAATAGTCATGAAACAGAATAGAAGAACTTATCAAGATATTAATCTAGACAATTGCAAAGTACTTAATAAAGTACTCTGAAAAGATGATAAACTATGAGTTTTTCAGTCAATAATCATTCAATTGATAAGAAAAGCATATGATCTTTTGATCAATGATTATTCTGACATGAATCGAACGTTGAATCTGCTGAGATGATCATATTGCTGATCGAAGATGAGAACAATGATCAAGCGCTACATTTGAAACTGTTACGTTTGTCGTAGATTAAAAGCATCGAGAGATCGAATCAATGAACTGCTGAAGTCATTGCTCATACTTGAGCAGTGATGACAAAACATATCATTAAACTTTATTATCAATCTATCAGAAAGTGATAAAAACAACGTGATTCTGACAGTCATAAATCGATTGTTTAAGAAACGACATTATATATCATGTTAATCAGATGATGAAGAAATCTTTGCAGAATAAACAGTCAATCTACTATTGATATGAGTCTTCAGAACTCATGAACTATCAAGATCAATAATGTTTAATTGTGATTCACAATTCATATTGATTTTCTGAAAGTCTCTATGCTTGAGACTCAATATCAAGATGAAACTATTCACAGACTATCATTCGCAAATCAATGATCAAACAGAAAGAGTGAATCAGAATGTGAAATGATATCTACGAAGTTACTGCTTGTACATGCAAGATGATTAATTTATCTAACTATTTATGACTGAATTTGTCAATAACAATGCTATTTTATCATCAATTGAACAGTCAACGTTCTTTCTGAATAAAGACTTTCACTCTCATATGAGCTTTGATTTGAATTCAACTGAATATGAAATCACTCAAGCTAAAATCGAAGTGAGTAAAGCGAAGAATATATTTGAACACATGAAATGATTATTAGCATTGATCAAGCAAGCATTAGTAAGAGTCAGAGTCACAATGAAGAAACAGATTGATAAGCATTGAAAAGAAATGATTTTCAAGATAGATGACATGATGTTTCTGAACTCAAGAAACATCATGATCTTAAGATCATTAAAGAAACTAGACAATAAAATGCTAAAACTCTTCAAGATTCTGATTAAGATTAAACATGCATATCAATTGAAACTGTTGTTAACTATGAAGATTCATTCGAAGTTTACATTAAATCTGCTGCAACTAGATTCAAAAGATGCTTTAGAAGAATAATGAAATAAGTTGTCTGATTTTATAGTAATTGAAGATGAAGATGAATGAAAAGTGAAGAACATACTGAATTTCAGACACTACAAATAAGATAAACGACTACAATATCATGTCAATTAAAAAGAATACAACGTTGATTTACATTGATACAACGTTGATGAAAGTAAATTCAAAGAATGTTCAAAGATCATAAATGACTTTCATGAATGATATTTGAACAAGTCAAGATAAAAATCAACTTAAGAAATGTTGATTGAACTGCAGCAATGAGAACATTGCTAGATGAAGAGAAGAGTAATGTTGCAAGCGTGCACTTTAAGTTAGTTTAACATAAATCATGTCAAACTATTATAGACTAGTATAGAGCTGATGTTGACACGCTAGCGATCTAGCGTGCCTTCGTGAGTAAAATTCATGACGTGTTGCATCTTTTTTCTTCTTCAGCTTTGAACTTCTAGTTAGAATACACTCATATAATTCACTTTATGCAGACTCATAACAGATCTCATATTCAGTTGAATTTGAATTGAAGCTCATATGAGAGTGAAAGTTCTTATTCAGAAAGAATGCTGATTGTTCAATTGATGACAAAATAGCATTGTTATCGATGAATTCAGTCATAGATAGTCAGATGAATCAGTCATCTTGCATGTACAAGCAATAACTTCGTAGATATCATTCTACATTCTGATTTACTCTTTTCATTTAATCATTGATTTGTGAGTGATAGTTGATGAATAGTTTCATCTTAATGTTGAGTCTCAGACATAAAGACTTTCAGACAATCGATATAAATTGCAAACTTCTATCAAACATTATTGATCTTGATAATTCATGAGTTCTGAAGACTCATATCAGCAGCAGCTTGATTGTTTGTTCAACGAAAGTCTCTTTGTCATCTGATCAACAGAATATATAGTGATGTTCTTTAGACAATCGATCTATTACTGTCAGAATCGCGTTACTTTCATCACTTTTCAATAAATTGATAATGAAATTCAATGATATATCTTGTCATCATTGTTCAGATATAAACAATAACTTCAGTAGTTCATTGATTTGATCTCTTGATGCTTTTGATCTACGACAAACGTAACAGTTTTGAATGTAGTGTTTGATTGTCATTCTCATCTTCAATCAGCAATATAATTATCTTAACAAGTTTAACGTTTGATTCATGTCAGAATGATTACTGATCAAAAGATCATGTGCTTCTCTTATCAATTGAATGATCATTGACTGAGAAACTCACAGTCTATCATTCTTTCAGAGTACTTCATTCAGTACTTTGCAATTGTCTAGATTCATATCTTGATAAGTTCTTCTGTTCTGTTTTATGATTGTTCGAATATTAATACATTGTTGATTCGTTCGATTTTCAACTATAATCTGATTCTGAATAGAAATCATCTCTTCAATCAAATTTTAATTAGCTTTTGATTCAAGTTTCAAATCTGAGTCAGATCTTGATCAGCTTTCTGATCATTTTCTTGATCAGCTTTTATTGACTACAGTTCAAATTTGTCTTCAAGCAAAAGCATCTGATGCTGATATAGCTTTTGATTATCATTTGCTTCAATTGACTTGACGTTTGACATTCTGATTAGCACGTCTGCTTTCAGATTCTGCTTTTCTGACTGATATATGATCTTGAAGTTATATTCAAATAACTTCTCAGCTCATTTAGTCTGTCATCTGATCAGTTTCTTGATGATTATGAAGTACTTTAAATTCAGGTGATTGATGAAGATTTTGATCGAAATATCAGTACATTTCAATTCAAAGTATCAATGCTTCAAGCATCAAATAATAGTCAAAAGCTCTTTGTTGTAGATCTCATAGTTGCATTCAGCAGAAATCATGTTCTTGCTATAAAAAATCACTGAATGTAGAATGTCTTTATCATCATACTGAGACAATACTTCATCGTTGACATAGTTCAAGAAGTTCGTTTTCAGAATAGCTTCTCTGATTGAATTGAAATGCTTCAGAACGAAAGCTGTCGTCATTTATTGCTTCAGTTTTTCAAAGATCATCTGACAAATCTCTGTTCATTCAAATGAATGATCTTTTCAAATCAGCTTTATCATAAATGAAGCAATCTTCGAGAAGTTCTTTATGAATCATCGATAGAAATTGCAGAAATCAATGAAGATTTGCACGTGAGTCAACGATTGAGACACTTTTCAGCTTCGAATCACATCTACTTTTCGAAAGTTCATTCGTAAATCATTGATGAATGTTAATAGTTTTAGAAATGAGATCTTCTGAATCTTGAATTCGCACTTGTCAATGTTTATCTGCAGATTGACTTCACGAAGCTTATCTAGCATCTCTTTCACATGAGTTCTATGTTTCTTCAAGATCTTACTGTATATGAGAATGTCATTCAGATAGATCTGACAGAATTTATGCAGACAGTTGAACAACATGTTGTTGATATAGTGCTGAAAGAATGTTGATTCATTGATTAATTTAAAAAGCATTACTTTATATTTGTAAACATCGAAGAAAGTGACGAATGTGATTAGATTCTCACTTTCAATGCTCATGCAAAGCTTATTGAACGTGATAATAATGTTAAGTTGAGTCAGATATTTACTGTCTTGAATTCAAGTGAGTACTTCGTCTATCAAGAGTATTGAATAATGATCTCTTTTGATCAGAGCATTTAATTTTCAATAATTCATGCAAAAGCGAAGACTATCATCTTTCTTTTCAATGAATAGTATTGACGAAGCGAATGAAGCTTTGCTGAATGTAATAAACTTCTTCTTCAAGTTCTCTTCTAAATACTTCTTAATCTTTTGCAACTTATGACTTAACATGAGATACAATTAACTTCTAGAAGATTGACTCTCATCTTCTAATTTAATCTTATGATCATATGATTGATGCATGTCATGATGTCAGATCATCAACTTAATTTAGAATATAAATCGTTGATATCTTAAATAATCTTGATTCATTAAATCAAGTCATCAATCTAATCATCATCATCTTAATTTAGTTTTAGTAATTCTGTTTTAATCATCTCAGTCGTTCTGCAATCTTAAGTCAATAAAACTACTGTTTAGTTTTAATTTTGCTTGATTCATGTATATAAAAGTTGAGTTCTCATTCTTTTCTTTCGCTCTTTGTCTTTCATCTTGTACATTATCTGATGTATTATTCTGTATTTAGTTCAAGTAATATAATAATCAAATCTCTATATTGATAGAATCTTTAGTTTAGTTTAGTCTTTGACATTATGAAAGATTTACACTTTCTGCAACGTTTTCATACGTTGAAATCTCATCTAGTTACTCTTTCACTCAAATGAAGTCACTTCACAATCTCTTAATCAATGATGAGCATGCTGTTGAACAGTTTGCTCAAAGTGTGATCGAAAATTCAGTTGAGATCTTTCGCGTAATGCAAGAGCTTCAAAATCAAGTTTGATAACATGATGTCATCACTTCATTCTCATTCATCATTCTCAGTTCTTCAATTTATATAGAATTGAATTCTCAGTCTTTCATGATGATAGCTCAGATCATCACATAAATCTTGAATAAACAATCTCTTTTCATCATTCATTTCTCTGCAAATTCTGTCGCTGTCATCATTACTTCTAAATTCAAGAAGCTTCTTGACATATTTAAATATGAGAGAAACAAAGATTGATTAAATGCATAAAAGCAGAGTCTGATACAGCGCATGAATGTGAATGATGATCATTACTTCTTTCATCGAGCTAAGATCATTTATGTCGAGTCACAACTCATCATAAATAAGAAAACTCACAATTTAATAAGTCAATATTGAGTCAATGATCTTTGTATCATTTTTATCTTCGCAAATTGATGACACAAGTTACATCATTGCTGCAACATGTTACAAGTGTGTCGAGATTGAATAGAGTTTTCTAGTCAACAAGCTCTAGAGATTTTGACTCATGTTGAATCTCTAGCCTCAATACTCTATTCTAGCGCTTTCGATACTTGAGTAAACCTGCTTCGCTCTCTTTGTTTTGCTCTACTATAGATACAGCTCAAAACTCTCTTTGATTTCTTCTGTATTCTTAATATTCTAGTTATAGCTATCTCTATTGATTAAACATTCTATTCAGCTACGCACTATCTCGCTGCAGTGTGATTAGATTCTAGGCACGATTTCAACATTATATTAAGAATTCGTTAATCACACGATACTGATCTCATTACTCATTCAACATACTCGTACAGACAGAACAAGTTTAAAGAAATTCGTTTATCTGATGATCAATGCAATCGAAAGACTGAACAATACTAGAAAGTTTGATAGAATCAACGACAAGACTGTTTGAATCGCTAGACAACTTATCGCTCACTAAGTACGCAAAGTTCACTTGATCAAGAGAATCAACTCATTCTTGTGAAACAGACGAGTGAAAATAAGCTGTTCAACTCGATTAAGAAAATCGACGATAAAGAATCTTCGTGAATTGCTTGAGAATCACTCAAAAAACTCACAAATCAAAAATATCTTTCTAATCAACAACATTCTTTCCTGAAGATTAAACACTTGATCATACATCTTCATTAATACTGCTGAGCATCATCATTCGCTCAATCTCGTTCTTTCTTCAAATTTCACCATGTCAAAACGTTCATCTATCGAAGAACGTTTCGAAGAATTTTGAAGTCGCTTTTCTCAAATTTCTGAGACTGATTCATCGAAATTCTCTAGTGCTGAATCATTCATTAATGAAGACGACGAGTCATTCGCTGAAACAGTAATACTTTCTGTTTCTATCGAAAACTGAAAGGCTCGATGCATGATTCTCGACAGAGAAACAGATCGACTCAACGAGCTGAGTAAACAACGAGATGACGAAATCAAAGAGTTGAAGACTAGACTTCAAACTAAAGAAATCACTTCTTCTGATTTCATCTACTTTGAGCGTTCTAGATCTCAGAAAATATCTGATTCTTTCTGATTTACTGACGAAAAGAATTCTACTTGGAAAAACTGATACGACAAAATTCAGAATAAACTAGAGATCAACGTCGATCTCTTTTCAAATGAACGAGTCAAACTGAGCTATGTACATTTCAGATTATTCGATGACGCAGCTGATGTCGCTCAATCTAGACGCGAACGTGACTGTGTCAATCTCTATAAGATCGTCGATGATCTTTTGAAAGAACTAGCTGAGTTGTTCAATGATTCAGATAAGAAAGTCAACTTTCGTAGAGAATACTACAACTTGGTTCAAGAATCAAAGAAGTTCAGCGAGTTCTACACTCAGTTTCAACGATTATCTTTCTATTTGAAGTATCACGAAAAGCAACTGATTATTGATCTGAAAGATAAAATAAATTCTCGTCTTCGATTCGTTTGAATAGATCAATTAGTTCAACCTGATTCTCTTAAAGAGATTCGTTTCTATCTGATTCATTTGAATAATGATCAGCAAGTCATTCGAGAAATCAAGAACAAAGTCAATCTCATCAAACACGTCAACAATCTGTCAAAGATTATCTTTCATAAAGCTGTTGTTACTCAGTCAGTCAATCATTCAAAATCTGATCATCTAAAGTCGTGTGACGCAGTTTTAACTAACGTCAAAGAAGCAGACGTTCTAGTCAAAACCTGTTTCATATGTCATAAATCAGGTCATAGCTCTAGAGAGTGCTCTGATCGATCTATCAGAATCAATGCAGTGAACAATGAATATGATTATTTTGAGTTCAATTTCGATTTGAATTTCGATTCAAAAAACTAGTCATCTCTTCAAAAGTCATCAAAGAAGTAGAGATTATATCTTTGTGCAAACTAGACGAAATTCTACCAGAAGAAAATTACTTTGAAAAGTCGTTTCTAATTGATGCTCATCTCATCTCGCAGAATCAATTCTTCAGCCTTCGTTCGCTAATAAACAGTGATTCAGTCGCTCATACGCTCATACACGCTAATCTAGTCAATAGAGTATGCGAGAAACTAGAAATTCAATCTATATCTCTGACAAAAGAGAAGCTAATAAGAGATTATGATGAAAAGATATCTAAGAAGATCATCACTCATAAAATTCTATTCAACCTCATCATCGAAAGTCATAAGAAATTGACTGTATCAATGTTGATAGCTGATATCGATAATCATGAAGTCATATTGAGTAAGCTCTGAATGAATAAAAACGAAATATTACTGAATATGCGAAATGACGTCATTGTTTTTTCAAATCAATTGAATACTTTTATTTTGATTTTTTCAATTTTCTTCAATTCAAAGCACTCAAGTTGATCACGATCAACTTCGTCTTCTTCAACCAATCAGACTAAGATCTCTATGATGCTCAAACGACTTGTTTCAATCACTGCTCAGAAAGAGTCATTCTCAATTTGAAGCATAAACGCAGCTTCGTTCAAAACACTGTTGAATTGTTCAAAGAAGAATCAGACTGAAGTCTTTGCTCTATTCATGACAGACATCAATAGAGAAATCGCGTACAATACTCAGTGCGATTTGAACGCTCTAAACG
>JAABUV010008167.1_pt1 | contig 10692 bp, 8 predicted proteins | sample 5559971 | NCBI WGS metagenome assembly JAABUV01 (sample SAMN10711881, study PRJNA513362) | rock metagenome | isolation source: Antarctica rocks | place: Antarctica: Victoria Land, Knobhead nord | collected 2015-12-19
ATGATTTTCCAGTTAAGCGAAAAAACTGGCATTCTGTATGTAGAGACTGTGAAATTACGTACTCACCTGAACAAAACTCTCCTCTCATCAACAAAGACGTATCCTCCAGCAAAACGAGTCATCATCCCCTCCCACCCCCATAATGCATATACAGCAGCGTCCTCGCAGCCTCAACCGCCTCAGCTGCAGCTCCTGTTTGCAGCTCAGGCCGTCCTTGCAACTCACGCTGTCTCTGTGCCGCGAGTTGAGCAATGGCTTCGGCTTCCCGTTTGAATTCGGCTTGGTGCTGCGCCTCAGCTCGTGTCTGCGCTTGGGCTTGGGACTGCGCTTGCGCTTCGAGGCTTAGCCCGGCTTGGCAAGCTACCAAGGCCTGCATTTGGTCTTGGGCTTGCCATTGTGCTGGGCTTTGTAATAGGGGGGCTGCTTGTCTTGATGCCCCTGCTTGGCTCTGGACTTGATCTTGGTTCTGCATCTGAGCTTGCAACTGCGCTTGAGCTTGGTTCGGTGCCTGAGCTTGCATCAGCGCCTCAGAACCTCTCTGTGCTCCCGCTTGGCTTGGGACTTGGTCTTGGTTGTGCACCTGAGCTTGCCTCTGCCCCTGCGATGGTGGACCTCCATTTGAATACGGAGATTCCGGCATGACTCGAATCATTGGAGGACAGTTCGGGCAGTTCCCCAGTCGTTGACGCGGATGCTCTCGATATACGGAGTCACAGAAATGCTGGCCGGGGAGCACATTGGGGCAAGGGTGCAAGAAGCGCTGCCAGAGATGGGGGCCGCAGGCCCAGTAGATGTCGGTGAAGTGACACATGGCTGGTTTTTCTGTGTGATTGGGGAGGGTTTCTTCGTTGCAGGAGTTGGTTGGGAAGATGTGAGGGTTGAGGAGTCGATGGGCGTTGGAAAGGGGTTGAGGGTGGTTGATGTAGAGACTGTCAAGAATGCAAAAATGCTACATGAAAGACATATGAGATAAAGGCCTTGTTCAGGAACAAGGCCATTGTCATGATCGTTTCCATGTTTGATAACGAGCTTAATCATACTCGGTTCTCAGCGGAACAAAGAATGGACAGGTAGGTAATTTCTCGGCTTTTAGTCTGTAACTTGAAAGAATAGATTGTTTGAGGAGTGAACGAACGGAAGCATTGACGATTTTAAACGGGATTGGGGACTTTTTTGGATGGTACATGTAATTTGCGCTGTGGTCGGATAAGATGAAGTCGTGATAGAATTAATAAATGAAATTCAAGAGCTCTGAACCACACAGGTAGCACCGACGGAAGTCCAATCTATGATAGGAACATACATATTGCAAAAGAGAATAGGTGGCGAGAATGAGTACTCACAGGTTCAGGAAAGCCATCAATAAAATTGATTCGATGTTCTATAGCAAGCACAATATTCAATGACTATATCGACTTCCTATCAACGGTCAGATGCACTTTGACGGAAGGTTAATAGAGACGAATGACCGAGGCGAGTCCAAAGAAGACGTCTCTGGAACCCCATTTCCTAGAACTTTATCATCAGCGATTTCTTTCGGCTCCAACTCAGCCACAGCGCTCATCTGATCAGCAAATGCAATGAGAGACCCGTCATCAGCTAACTCGACTGTCGGTGTTCTCTCAGCATCAGCTTCCATTTGAGCGGTTAGCTCGGCTAGATGCTGTTCGTCGTATCGGAATTCGAGTCGAACTCCTGCCTCGCCGAGATACTTAGCCTTTTCGACTCTTCTACATGCAGCGTCAGCGCAGACCCTGAGATTCTCGGCCTTTGTTGCAAAAGCCTCAGAGATTATCCTTGCGTTAATAGCTTCAAGCTGAGCAAGATAGGCTTGGGTTTGGGCACACTCAGCTTGGGCTTCAGCAGCTTGGGCTTGAACCTGGGCCGTGCAGACTAAGCAAGCTTCTGTAATATTAAGGGGCTGTAGTTCCCGAGTGTCGGCGATACAACTCCTGCCTTGAAGACCGGCTGGGCAGGGTTCGAGAACCGTACAGCGGATGTGGCCGCAACCGTACATGCAGCGCAGATTGCACATGATGTATTTATGCCCTTAGTGGAAATGCCTATACTAATTGTTGATGAAGATTTTAGGGGTGTTGGAGAAGATTCGAGAATTTGCGAAGCTGATGTTTCAGTCAAGGCTGAGGTTGAGAACCGATGATAGAAGCTTTAAAGCTGGAGGTGGCCGGGCCTTTCATAATGCTGCGAAATTTTATGGAGCAATGATAATTTCGTTGTTAAAGAGACAATAACCTTGCTACCTTGACGCTTGACGTTCGCTTGATAAAGGAAGTACTTATGAATTTTGAAGGTTGACAACGAAGACTTTCGTTGTCAATGAGCTTGACGGTAACACAAAAAATCAAAGGGAACTTGTGTGCGTAGCCTAGTCGAGACAACAAGTTTAATGAGAAGTTGGATGGTGTCAAAGAAAAGTTCTTACCACTGCTTGCAGGTCACTAGCTGTATTCCCGCATTAGCTAAGACTTGCTCGATGGTGAATAATAATGATCTTGATATTGGATTTTATAGGGTTGAGACGGTACAACAATAGACTCTTACGGGTTTCCAGGTTTCTCGACCGTCATTGAGCAACGACTTATTGTACAGTACAAAGACACAACAGCTTGGTCGGGTCCAGGGCTGAGCGAGTGCAGATCCTCTCAGTACCAGAATTTGGATCACAGTCGCAACTGTATTTCCCCTTAAGATTTATGTTTTGCTGTGGTTCTCCGTATAGTAAGTTGAGCGGTTGTCGGTCTGCTTTTGTGAATGTACTTCGATTTCCATTGAACACAATCGAAAGTTTTCAGCCTTGCCCTACGCTTGCCGCTCTTTTTCTCCGTTTACTGGCATTCCAATCACTATGCATCATAACCGGAGATGCCGCATCAAGCGGCTTTCTTCTCCTGACTAGTTGATAGCACCTGTCAAGTTCGACTTCTATCGCGCATCTGACCTTCATTGCACCCACAGCCGGCCAGACACTCCTTTCGCCGCGCAGTATCCAGTAATCAAGACTTTCCTTCGTCGGCGTCTCTAGTAGCTTTAGAAAGTCCCCTACGTTCAGGTCAGGCACAAGCGTCAAGCTAGCCCCTGGTATGCTTTCATCTATCAACAAGCGGCGGAGGGCAGTAGGTAGTAAGCCTAGTGAATCCAGCTGACTGAGCCTGTGCCGAACTTCGAGTGTTGTCAGACGTAGAAGTGGAATGATCATGCCCCGTTTGCCAGGGTGTGTTGGGTTTGGATGAAGGTCCGAGCGGAGGAAGGGAGCGATATAAGGTCGAGCTTGTGAAACCACAAAGTGGTTTACGTTGAATAACTCTGCTATACGAGATAGCGGCGAGTCTCTGTCATTGTAGCTTGTTTGCTTCCATGAGCGGAACGTAATGCCATGAGCCGAAGCCCATGGGACGATGGCGCCTGTTTCATCTTTGCATTTTAAAATGACCGTAGAGTAGGAGGTCGAGGAGGCATTGGAGGCCAATGCAGCAGACCATATGAGCTAAATTGAGTCAGTATTATTACATTGTTACGGGATGTACTTCGTTACTTACAACATTGGGAGCTGTAAGGTAGTTCAGTAGGTTCGGCACACCACCACGTCCGGTTGTAGCAACGGTGATGTTCAGAACTCGTTTGGTCCTAGCATACGCTTCTTCGAAGGTCAAATCTCCAACGTTGGCCCTTACGCATTCTTCTAAAACGGTGACGTCCAGGAAATAGCCATCTCGTATGAACCTCGCAATCCGGCGTAGGAGAGTCTGTATACGTCCATTTTGATACTGCGAGATCAAGCCTTCATGCTCTGTCAATTTTTCACCATCGTTTTCCCCGAAGGCAGTCAGATCAATGCCATCACCATTCAAGAAATCCAACAACTCATCCTCAGTATGTATACCCACCAGCGCCGCAATCAAAGCCCCAGTCGCTGTCCCGGTGATGATTCTGGGTAAGAGTCCCCTCAAATGCAATGCCTTCACTACTCCCAAATGACAAAGGCCGAATATTGCTCCCCCTTGAAGCACCAAGGTGGAACGCCCGAAAGCCTGTCGTGTATCATGTAACAAGTCGAGCTTCGCCTGCGACGTCCAACCAGTCTCATAGCCCTGACTCGTTGGTAAGGCAGCGACATACTCGATCGCCAAGGCCACTTGAGTGACGTATTCTTCGATCAGCACTTTGGTGCCCGCGTAGGCGCGATTGTAGAGCCGAGGGGTCGTGATGTTGCCCAGATTCCGGACGAGACCAGAGCGTAGCAGATTCACTAAGCCAAGGATGTCCTCCTCTTCTCTAGCATCGATGATTGCGCGTCGACGCTCATTCATCAACTTGTAGTCGTAGTACTTGCTCGAGGGATTCTGACGCCATAGGTCTGTATGAAGCAGTTCGTCGAGCTGGAACGCGGCCTCTTCCCATTCTTCATAGGACTGCGCCTCCGCGAGGGCATCGAGTAAAGCCCTCTGTGGATTCTTCCTTGTAAACCAGCCGTAAGCTTTCTAATGATACGCGGTTAGGTTGCGTTCGTAAGTGTGAGTAAGGTAGCTGCTTACAGATTGCCAGTAGCCCGCTACATCAGCGAACATGCCCCAAATCGAGGTGAGTGCCATTGCGCTGTTCTTGGGGCCATGATCTTATGGGACGTGTCGAGGCTACGTAGCTAGAATCACGGGGCTTGCGAATAGAAACGTCGAGGTCACTGTCACATGCAAACGAGGCTTTCAAAGCCTGGGTTGACCACTAGCGTTCAGTAATAAAGTCACATGATGTGATAATGGTATGCTCAATTCATAATAACTCAAGAGAGACTCGTAAGGTAAATGTTTCAGACATTGGGAATTTTATTCTATTCTATACGCAGCGTAGGCTACGTCCACAACCGACATGTCCCATCAGCGCCCGCACTTACACACCAAGGTTCCCTTGGGTGCCAATCAAGATCCAGCACTCCCAGCTCCTTTTTCACCTGATGTCCCCTCAAGACCTTCAACGGCACAATAGTCGCATTCTCCATCAGATCACCCACTACCTTGCCATGGAAAATCTGCAAACTTCCATCATCACTTGCATCCGCGAACAGCGGTAGTCCTCCCTGGTGGAACTTCACGGCCCTGATGGCCTTTCTATGATATCGTAATGTTTTGTAAGGGCGAACGGAAAGATCCAAGTCATGCCATAGTAAGCGTTTGTCGTAGGATCCGACGATTAGGTTGTCACCGCCAGGATGTAGGTCGAAAGAGGAGATCCAGCGGGCACCAGGCTGGATGATTTTCAGAAGTTCTTGCTTGGAGAGGTCATAGCTGCGTATCATGCGCTGAGTAGCCACGAAAAATATGGGCTTCAACGGATGAAACTGAGCTGATTGGGCAAGGCCTTTAAGCCTTCGGAAAGGAAGTTGAGTGAGGTGCTTGGACAGTGTATGTATAGCGACAGCACTTGTTTGGCCTCGTGGCGAAACGGTAGCGAAATATTCTCCACGACGATGCCAGGAAATGACTTTGACTTGCTTGCGAAGGCCTACTTTGACTAACACGCCTTCGTCTTCCAGGCGGCTTCCTGGACGTGTCCATTGTGCAGCAGGTTCCTTCTTCGGAGCACCATTGGAAACACCGTTAGCAGCATATCCCCAGCCGGCATCGACAATCTCGCGACTTTTAATCTCGAACTCGGGATCAACTATTTGAGGTGTGATCAGGTAGATATCCTCACCTGTAGCGGCTGAGAGAATTATGGCATCAGTACCAGGTCGCCATCGCACAGCGTTGACCGCTTCTCCGTCGCCCAGATTGACATGCCAGATTTGACGGCCCGTTAATAGTTCCCATATTCTGATCGTGCCATCGTCCCCTCCGCTTGCCATCCACACCCCTGAAGGGTCAATTGCTAGACTGCGTACGCGACCTTCGTGCCCATGGAAGAGCGTAGCACACGTAGTAGGAAAGGGCCTTAGCTCCTCTGGGCTCGGTAATTTGGGTAGTAGAGATTCGGGGTCTATGTTCAATTTGCTCCTGCGCACCCGCGGCGCGAGGTAAAGGTCTAGACATCGTTCGAATTTATCCTTGACGAATTTGTCATAGCCGGGCACTTTTCGCAGCGAATCGTGATTTTTGGGAAGATATTCTTTCTCTCGGTCTTCCTCATCTGCTTCCTCCCAAGCCTCTTTCTCTGCCTTGTCTGGTAGATATTCTAGCGGTGGATGGTAGCTCTCATCGTAGCCTGGTGGCGGTAGTTTAGGGGCTGGAATATTCATAGGATGATCTGGCCGCGGTGCCTCATTTGCCCATATATCATAGCGTTTGACATCAACATCTTTCTCATCATCTTCAGCAGGTGGTTTGTATGGTAGAATGCGGCCTTCCCGGATAGCCCGGACAATCTTCATTATCCGCTTTGCTTCATGCTTTGACGGTACGAATCTCCGTTTAGGCTCTGGGGCAGCACTCAATGGCATAATCTCCAGCTTCCCGGAGAAATATTCAACCATGTCAGGGTAGGGATCGTAACCCTCTTCCGGCACTTCGTTCATTTGAATCCGCTTCAGGACTTCCAGCTCTTGTTGGCTGAGCTCCAAAGGCTTCCCAGTGGCTGGGTCTGTCAGTCCTGTCCATCCTTTCGGCACTTCAATGCTATCCAGTAGTGCGTCCAAAGCCTCTCCCTTTGCTGGTCGCGCTATTTTCTTCCCATTTATATCATAGCCAATGTGGGGATAAGACTCGTAAAAGGACAGCGGGATGTTACCGATTGTATTAGTGGTTGCAGGCGCATCGGAGTCGTCAGAGTCGTATACTGGATCGATGTCCCGGTAGACATAGCGAGGATTGCCATTAGCATCTTCGCTAATTGTGTAATTTGCAGTTCTTCTGTCTGGTGAGTGCTCATATTGCGGTGGTTCTGTGCTTATTCCGTTGGCCTTGGAACTGCCTTCAACACCGTCCGCACCTTCTGAAGGAACTTCGTCGCTGGCAATATCGTCTTCATCTTCGCCATGGCTTTCGTCTTCACTTCCCAACTCTTCCTCATCGCTACTCTCTCCGTCCCCGGCTTCTTCATAGAATTCTTCTTCACTAGCTGATAAAATGCCGTCAAGCAGTCCTGACTCAAATTCGTCCCTTCCGTCACTTAGGACTACCTCTTCAGCTTCAGCGGAGTCCCTGGTCACTGCTTTGCGTTTTCTTGTGGAGGTTTCTGGCGCCATTGTGTTGTGGGGGACTTGGGTTTTCTCACTGAAAATAAGCGGACTCGAAATTAATTTCGTGGACCTGGCCCGTAGGGCTGAGTGGGATTATCAAATTCCGTAGTAAACAATGTCTTAATTTACGCACAATACTTGCTATGCAGTACTTTGGTAGCCAGTAATACATGAGCAGATGGAGAAGGTTCTTCTGTTATGATTTTTGGACATAACGACGTTGCTATGTACTAAGAGCAAACCTGTGTGCCTTTGCTTCGTTGAATATCCTGCCCGATCCACAAGATCCCCTAAACACCAGATAGTCGTATATACAGTATAAACAGTACAGCACAGGCTCCGGCTATGATTCCTGGACCTGTCTTGCCCCCTCGATCACCAAATCGACACCCTTGACTGGATGTAGAAATATTCCAGGCAAGCACATCCTTCCTTCACCCGCCAACTCCTCTTGCTCTCCACCATCATTATCTACTTTATACCCCAGCCAACGTCGCCATAGATTCGGCGAAAATCCTGCATCATAGAACCACGTTGTACCCTTGAAGTTGTGCTCCCGGCTGCCAAAGACGCTTGTTCTTGCTCCGCCAGTTGCGCCATTCCTGCCGCCATTCATCACAGCTGCCAGGTAAGATGGAGGCCAGTCACGGTCAATGTATACTGGGTGAGGCGCGTATACTGCTTTGTAGCCGTGATGCAAGGCAACGGATGCGGGCCAGGCTTCGGAGAACATCGCATGTCGCTTGAGGAACATCTCTCGATGCATGGTCTGTAATAGACGGCGAGACAATCGAGATGTTGTAGTGATGGCCGCTCGCCGTGGCGGGAGACCCTCCGTTGCGTTATAGCCTGTCACATCGTTGGTGAAAAACCAAGTGGTGCCATCAGGATCAAATAAAGGAGAGAAAGTGATGAGGTCCGCTTCTTCACTAACGCCCCAGGTGTACCTGTCTTTTTCTATTGTAGTAGGAGGATTCGGGTCATCTTGTGCATCAAGCGCGTCTGACGGACGTAAAGGGCCCCAAACTGGCTTGTCAGTCTTGCCTTGCGGGGAAGGTGGCATGCCCGGTGTGTCATGTTTGAGACCTGACCAGACGTTATTGGAGCTGTCCGTACCCATCTCAGTCTGTACTCGAACCATCTGTTTGAAGTCCTCCCAGCTACCATGCACGGAAGGAATGTAAAAGCGGCCATTCCGTTCCCAGAGACCTTTGCGAGGCTGAGCTTTGGTCCACTGTCGGACTCGGTCCAGGAGGTGGTACCAATGGCCAGTGTAACGGACATCCATCTCCCAGTTCCATAGGAAGTCATATTCCGGGTGCTGATGAGAGAAGTACTGTACAGGCATGAAGGTGCTGCGATAAACACCATGAACGGGCAACTGGCGGAAGAAGCTCTCTTCAAGCCCACCATAAATCAGACCCATCTGTCTTTCACTCCACAAAACGCCCATGCCTCGAAACTCCTCGGGAAGAGCATTCTCAAGTATTCTGTCGTAGATTTGCTTATCTGCCCAGATAGGTATATTGTCGTCTTTGACATGGATGAGGAAATGTACGATATACTCTCCACCTGAGAGGAGAGAAAGCTCAGCAATCAGGGATCTTATATAGATGATATCCTCCTGACTGTATTGCATGTTCCACCAAGTACGGATCAAAACTGCTGTTCGAGGAAGTAAAGTCTTCCGTTGAGGCGGCATCACTTTAGTTTCGTTTGTTGGCTTCAAATCTTCTGCTGAAAATTCCCTTTTCTTTGTGCTAGCTTCTTCACCATTTACAGACGGTTCTTGATCTGATTTCGTGCCCATAGCCTGGAATAAGGTGTCGTGAATCTTAGGTAGCGGTTGGAATCGCTTGCCATTTTTCGCTGCACAGACATGCTGCACATCTGACCATTGGATCTTGGAATAGTCCACCTCTGTCAAGCTCTCTTCATCTGTCCATAGGTCATCTGCCCCTTCTCGATCTCCGTTGAGCCCGGCTCCTATCCCTCCTCTATTGACACTGTAACCAAAACCGTACGGCCCGAGTCTACCAAATCTTTCGAAGCAGACATCGTCTCGCAAACCCAAGACAGCATGTGCACCCATAGCAGGATCAGGAAAGCCCTGTGGTATCCCAGTGTAGTGATGGACTTGGGGTATTCTTTGGTGGCCTTTGAAATCTAGAAAGCACTCATGTTTCGCTTCGTACTTGGAAGAATAATCCGCTGAGCTGTAGTCTGGATAAGGATCGAAGGGAATACTCTTCGGGAGGTGTGTTGAGTCTCGGGCGGAAAGTGAAGCGTTTGATTCTTGATGTTGCCCAGTCTCAACATCCCTTGGCCACTCAGGAACACTGTTTTCTTTCAATACTAATGTTCGTATTCCTCCATGATACCTCTTGAGGAAGTCAAAGCTCTCCCACAATTCGGGCTGTGATGTTGTCTTCTCCACCGGACCCATTTCTAGTCGCTTCGCAGAGGCCCAGCTCATCCGTATCAGGCTTAATACAAAGATGACCAGCGTCAATGCCAACGTCAAGCAACAATATCTGACTGCCCTGTGCGGCAACCTGTAAAGGTACATTCGTTCTTGTTTCTTCGCAGGAGATTTGTGTAACATGGGCGCATAGGACCCAGATGTTTCTCGTGACGAGTCCGAATAGGATGACGGGATATGGTCCTCTGCATAACCAGGCGATGGGTTTCTTCTGCTGTAGCCATACTTTTCAACGTCGGCCGCATTCCCAATGTCGTAGCAATCGTCTTCATGACGAAAGTATGGTCGTTGGCGGTCGTTCTTCTGCATGTTGCCGCTCGAGCGTGCTTTTGGAATCTACCATGTGCTTGCGTTTTCTATCATGGATCGTAAAGCAATTGCCTCTCCTCTGTGTACTCTTCGAGGCATTCATCGCATAACAAAGTCGTTAGCGCGACTTTGATTGTTGTCTGGGTGATTATCTGGCGGCAAACCCCCCACCATCGAGTTCTTAAAGTAGCCCTCCCATCAAGATTAGCTACCTACGCCAAAGGCCATTTAGCCAAGGTTCTAGTTCTCGAGAAAGTCAACCTGGGGCTCAGATGGGCTTCCCATCCCAGTGCTTGCATACGCTTGGCAGAGTCGGTCTCGCGCAGATTTGCGATTACCATGCAGTTGTGGGATTACAGTAAAGCTCTTCCCATGGACGTGGCGTAATGGTCAAAGAGGGGCTCAAAGCAGCTAATCACCAGGACTTTTACGCTCCATCAAGCATGCGCAACCGGTAGAGTCTTTATTCGCTTTCTGCAAATGTTACGGGCTACCGTCCCTCGGGGATGTGTTCTCTTCTACGGGTTTGACAAACGCCTGCCTACCAAACCATGTTGACAATCCATCCCAGGAAGGCCCGTGTTTTGATGTCCATTGATTGAATGGTTGAATGCCCGCCACGAGAAGCTCCACCCAGAAACGGCGAACAACACACCGGATGCTAGCTCTTCCAATTAACCCTCGATGCAATATTCAAGACGTCCAGAGCCGG
>JAABUV010008168.1_pt1 | contig 10689 bp, 16 predicted proteins | sample 5559971 | NCBI WGS metagenome assembly JAABUV01 (sample SAMN10711881, study PRJNA513362) | rock metagenome | isolation source: Antarctica rocks | place: Antarctica: Victoria Land, Knobhead nord | collected 2015-12-19
CCTCCTGTGTTGGGATCAATGTCCGGCCTGGCTTTGCGGTGCGCCCCGCCAGGCTGCGGCAGCTAGTCGGTGACGATCTGCCCGGCCCGGTAGGCGTCGCGGGCGTAGGCGCTGAGCGGCTTCTTGGCCGTGAAGTGCAGGTCCCGCTCGACGGGCAGCCCGAGCCCGCCGCGGACCGCCTCGATCTCGCTCAGACGGACTGAGCCCATCTCAGGGTAGCCGAACCCCAGGTCGCACAGCCCTTCGGCGACGTCGGGGTACTCAGGATCAAGCGAGGCGAGCAGCCAGGTGGCGCTCCCGTCCGGCGTGAACAACTTCACTACCGGCAAGGGATCATGGTTTTCGTCCGTGTTGGACAGGGCGCCGTTGGCGAGCAACTGCGCGCGTTGCTCCTGCGTGATCAGGATCATGGTGGCCTCCGATGGAAGGATGGGCGCCGCTGTCCCTGCGAGGGCAGCCGGCGACGGTCGTGGACGGGGGGTCAGGCCTCGGCGCGCGGGTCCCGCAGCCTGGAAGCAGGGTATGGGCCTCCTGCCAGCAGCGGGCCTTCCAGCCGCCCGTGCGTGCTGCCCATTCGACCAGCCCGGCCAGCACCGTGCGGAACTTGGGAGCGGCGGCGATCAGCCGCGCGTTCTCGACGTCTTGCTCGTCGAGCAGGCGCACGAGGCGGTCCGGCGTGGCCTGCCATCCGAGATAGCCGGGGATGACGCACACGGTGCGCCCGTGCGGCCCGTCCCCGCGGTCGAGCACGCGCAGGGGACCCTCCTGCCCTGCCACGGACAAAACATGGTCGATGCTCCACGAGGGGACGATCACGGTGCCGTCTCCCCATCCATGCCAGTGACCTCGGGCAGGTTGACCACTTCCGCCCCTGCAGCGTGGTAGAGGGCGGCGACGTGCTGCAACGGAGCATGCGCCCAGCCATGCCAGGGTTGTGCATCGGGCGGCTCGCCGACCGCGATCATCGGGCTGTGGATGGCGAGCTGCAGGGCCGTGTCGAACGGCAGCATGCGGCTGTCGATCACGGGGAGGCCCGCGGCGATGCAGGCCGCCTTCATGGGAACCACATCGTAGCCGCTCAACGTGGTGCCGCGCTGATAGAAGAACGTGTAACCTCCCTGTCCGACAAACAGGTGCGCGCCGTCCACGGCGAGCGCGCGGCTGATCCGCTCGGCGTCGTCGCAGCCCCAGGCCAAGGTGTCGGCCATCATGCAGCCCTCGCCGGCACGGCCTGCGTGGCGTCCTGACCACCGGCCTCTCTACCGCTGTCGTCGTCTGGCAAAGCATCCGCATAGTCGGGGTGCAATGCCAGCATCCAGTCCGCCGCCTTTTGCGCCGCGGCGGCGGCCCGGAAGATCGCGCGCCTGTCTTCGCGCAGCACGTCGAGCCAGGACTGCAGGTAGCTCGCGTGGTTCTCGACGTCGCAGGCGAGGCCAAGCGTCGAACAGACGGTCAGCGAAATGAGCTCGGCAACAAGCTCCTCGTAGGCATAAAGGTGGCTGCCGAACCGGCCGCCGAGGTCGCGGGCCAGGCGGCTCCCATGGCCGGAGGCGTGGCCCAGCTCATGCGCCAGCGTGGCGGCGAACCCCTCCGGCGTGCGGAACGCGGCAGGCGGCGGCATGGCGATCGCGTCGAGGGCCACAGAATAAGTGGCGCGGTCGCCGCCGAACCTGACCGGCACGCCGCTCGCGGCCACGATCACCTCCACCGCCTCCGGCCTGCGCCATGGGGCGGTCTCCAGCGTCGGCGCCTGGTATTCAGGCAGCCCGTCCACCTGGCTTGCATGAAAAGCCGTGAACGAGCGCAGTATCGGAATGCGCCGCGCCGTTGCCTCGCCGTCCCCGCTCCCCTCGCGGCCGCTGTCGGCGACGTCCAGCCGTTTGAAGAAGATGACTGGCGTGCCGCGCTCGCCGCGGCGGACCTGGCAGCCGTGCTCGGACGCCTGCAAATACGTCAGCCAGCGCGGGTCCTCGCTCGCGTGCGCGAACTGCGTCATCGCCAGCAGCACGGCGTTTACGCCGCGATACGTGCGTCCGCTGATCGCGTTGCACGGCATCCCAGGCACGGTGGTCGCGTGGCCGGACACCCACGGCCTGCGCCACGGCAGGGTGCCTGCCTCCAGGGCGGCGACCACGCGGTCTGTCACCTCCTGGTAGTGGTCGCGCGGGGCCTGGTTCGTGCCGCCGTCGCGGCGCGTATTGATGGGTTTTCCCATTGGGGTGTTTCTCCTTGAACACCTCCTGCGCGTCGCGGCCTGGCTGGCGGGGCAAGGGCGCGCCCTGGCGCGGGCCGCAGGCCCTTGCCCTTGCGGCGCCGGACAGGCTGCGGCAGCCCTCCCAGCCTCTCCGTTTGGCCTGTCCCGCATCGTCCTCCTCCCCGCGTCGCCGCTTCGGTTCGGCGTCCCGCTTCGTGTCCGAGGGTGGCTGCCGGAGCGGTTGTGCGCCACGTCAGCCGAACAGGCTGCCCTGGGCTGGAGGCGCGTCGCAGGCCGGAACGCGCCGGGTCGCCGCCTGCCTGGACAGGGCCGGGCAGGGTTGCAGCACGCCGAGTGCCATGGCGTGGATCTCACGTGCCTTGTGGAAGGTTCCCTGTCCCCAGGCCTGGTGGCCCGAGGGCCGGCGGCAACGCTGGCCCACCGGAGCCAGGCAGTCCGGGCATGGCGCCTCGAAAACCGGGTCCCGGGCCCACTTCTCGCCGCAGAGCACGCAATGGACCGTCATGTCGCATACCCGTCCGGAGTCTGGTCGCCCGGCAGCTCGCCGGGCTGCCGCACGCTGAGCGCAACAGCTACGGGCTGCACCCAGATCGGCAGGTTCGACAGCATGAAGCCGGTGCCGCTCCACGCCATCAGCAGCGTGCGGCCCATCGTCTCCGCCATCGCCTGGGCGGCGTCAGGGGGCACGGAATTGCCGATGCGCTCGCGCCAACTCGCGTCAGACAAGCCTTCCAGCTCAAGATGCTCCTCGGGATCAACCAAGGACTGCAAAGTTGCCAGCTCCAATGTAGAAAAAGGTCTATGGAATGTTCCGTCCAGCGCGCGGATCACCGCCACGAGCCGGTCGGTCTGGCCGGGCAGGCGGGGATCGGCGACCGACCAGGACCCATTGTCATGGCCAGCTGCGGCCGACACCGCGCCGCTGGTGGCATCCCACGGCAGGACGCCGAAGTGCCCGCCGCCATGCCAGGCGTCGCCCTTGGCACGGTCGAGGTTGGGCCTGGGGTCGGCGACGGCAAAGGCACCGTTGCCGGGAAGGCTTTCGCCGGCGACGGTGCCGCTCGCGTCCTGCCATTCCTTGACGCCCAGGGCGCCGCCGTGGCGCTCGGTCGTACGCGGGTCGGCCACGCACATCGCGCCGTTGCTCGGCGCGTGCTGGCCGGTGATCGCCTGCGACGCGGCATTCCATGGCACCGTCCGGTAGGCATTGTGGAACATCGCCTCGCGCGCGCGGGGGTCGGCAACCGCCATGTCCTTGCCGCTGGTCACGGCCGGGCCGGGGTCGGACCAGGGCACGACCCTGTAGATGTTGTTGAACTTCGGTGCGCCCTCGTGCCGGGGATCGGCCACCGCGAACTGGCCGGCGCCGACCGCGGCCTTGCCGGTCACGGCCTGCGAGACCTCGTCCCAGCGCTTCACGCCATACTGGCCGAACTCGGCCCGGCCCTCCTGCCGGCGTGGGTCCGCCACGCTGAATGCCCCCTGCCCCGGCCTTCCGCCGCCCGTGACAGTTCCTGTGGGGCCGTCCCAACGTGTCACGCCGAGGGCGCCGCTGTGCCACGCCGTATCCGGCACGAGCGCATAGTCGGCGAGCTTGCCGCCGACCACCCGGAGCCGGGCGAGGCTGCGCCAGTCCGACCCCGCCTCCACGAAGGCCAGCCGCACCCAGGTCTGCCATTGCAGCGCCGGCAGGCGGTGCATCGGCCCAGCCCGCAGATCGCCGGGCAGCGGCAGTCGGCCCAGCACGTCGCCGACCGCGCGCAGCAGGCGCTTCGGCGGCTCGTAGAGGAATGGCGGCACGCTCGCCATGTGGCGGGCCACAAGAAGGAAGCGTTTCCTACGTTGGGCAAGCCCTCCCAACTCCCCGCAGCAATGGGTCGTCTCGGCGACAGCGTAGCCATACGAACGGAGCAGCGCTGTGATGCGGTCGAGCAGCGCCCGGCCGCGCGTGGAGATCCTGGGCACGTTCTCGAACAGGATCAGCGGCGTCGGGGCCGTGTGGGCATAGGCTTCGAGCGTTAGCCAAACCCCACGCAAGGTGAGCCGGTTCAGCGCCTGGTATTTCGCCGTCTTGCTCTTGGTCTCCGACAGCAGGCCGCTGAAGCCTTTGCACGGAGCGGACAGGAACACGATATCCGGGTTCTCGTGGCCGAACGCGGCTTGGATGTCGGCCGTCGTTGCCTCACGCCAGCCGCTCGGCGGCTCATGGCCGTGGAACGCGGCGTACTGCTCGCGGTCGAACAGGTCGAGACAGGTGCCCGGCACGCCAGCCAGGCGCGAGAAGTCCTTGATGGCTGCCGCGTCCACGTCGATGCCGCCCAGGCAGCGAAAGTCGGCCTCCAGGGTGCCCACACGCGCCGTCGCGCGGTTGAAGCCTCTGGCACCGCCCCCTAGGCCACAGAACAGATGGGCGTGCTTGATCGTCCGGTGATCCGGGGTGTTGTTTTGCATGATAGGGGTCCTTTCCGCCGGCTTGAGCCGGATCAGGGATGTTTCAGGGTTGGGGAAACCGTGCGGACGACGACCTGTTGCGAGAAGCCGTCAGGCGGTCGGGATCGCGAACGGCTGCAGCGGATCGGCGTCACCCAGCCGCATCCAGTCCGCGGCGATGGCCGATTTCGGGCGACGCGGCTTGGCTGGTTTCTTGATCTTGGGCCGCAGGGTTCGCGACCACCTGATCTTGGGCGCATAGGCGTTGACGTTGCTGCGCGGCCGGCCAGCCCGGTGCCAGCCGCGCCCGCGGATAATGGACTCTGGAACCCAGCCTGCAGCCCGAAGGCTCGTGCCGGATTCGCTTTGAAGCGTGTAGGTGATCACCCTCTCGAAACCTGCCTGCTCGGCAGACCGCGCACTCGCGCCCAGCAGCATGCTGGCTGCGTTCCAGCGCAGCAGGGGCGCAACGTCACGTCGGATGCACAGGCGCGCAATTTCCGCGATGCCGCGGCCATTGAACGCGCGGGCGACCGGGGTACTAAGGGTCGCCACCCCAAGCATCTGCCTGCCGTTCCAGACACTGGTCCCGGTGATCCAGCCGACCGGCGCCCGGCAGTGCGCGTGATGGCGATTGATGAACGCTTGCGCCTCGGCAAAGCGGATCGGGCGGATCGCGAGCTGCCAATCCAGCATCGGGTGGCAGTAGTCGCCATCGCTGACCCGGCGCAGACGGTGGCCGGTGATCTCCTCCGCGCCAAGACGGCGCAGCAGGTCGCGTCCCCAGGCGGGGTCGTCGTTCATGCCGTCTGCAACGCTCTCCAAAAGGCCAGGACAACACGTGTCGAGAACGAAATTCCCATCCACCCATATATCGCCTATGTCCAGCTTCTCGGGTTCGCCGCAGAACCAGCAGATCGGCTGCGCCCGATCGGAACTGTCGTCATGCTGCATGACGCGCCTCCTCCGCCGTCTGCATCGCGTCCTCGCTTACGACCGCCACGCGGAGGAACGCGGTGCGTCGCGCCTCGTAGGCTTTGAAGTCGGGTATACTGCCGCTCATCGCCGTGCCTTCTGCGCCGGTCCTGGCCCCGCCGAGGCGCTGTCGGAAACCAGGCTGGGCACGGCCAGCAGCGCATACGCCAGCACGGCGAACAGCGTCGCCCCTGCCGCCGGTCTCAGCATGTCCTTGTGTCTCATCATCGCATCCTTCTCGATCAGTCTTCGGTTCGAAGACCCCCTGCCCGGCCGCTGGGCGCGGGGCGGGGCAAGGGCGCAGCCGGCGAAGCCGGGCCGGCACGCGCTGGCGTGGCGGACCCTTGCGGCGCCCTGCGCGCAGTGGCAGGCCTCAGTCTCCTGCCGCCGTCCTTTTCGTCACCTCGCGGGCTTTGCCGTCAGCATCGTTCCGTCTCCCGGCGCGTCCGCATTGGAACAGCCGTGGGCGCACGGATGCCGCGGTGCGCTACAGCAAGGTGGGTTGCCGTTTGGCTGCGGCCCTCGGACGGGGTGATCCGGCCAACAGGCCATCCACCTCGGCACGATGTGCGCCGCAGGCCCACAGGACCATGCCGGGCCGGGTCAGCGGCGGCCCGAAGCCGAAAGCGGGATGGCGGGCCTGGCAGACGTGGCAGCGCCGGGCCTCATACTCCCGCATCGCATCCGGCGGGCTCGCTGGATCGAAGGGCCGGACGTGGCGGTCTGCCTGCATGGCGTTCACTCCGGTGGGCCTTGCGGTAGCGCTGCCCTTCCATCCTCGTCCGCAGGATCTGTCTGGCGCTGAGCTGCCGGCGATCCCGCTTCGCGCCGTGTAACGAAGGTGCGGCGCGGGTCGCCCCATGCGGCCTGGGTCCGGTCATAGGCCCGGGCCAGCGCGGCTCCGTGGCGACCGAGCAGGTCCAAACGGATGCTGGGCCGGTAGCCGGCCGGCGCGGAAAGCAGTGCGACGAAGCTGGGAAACGCCGTGCATCTCCGCGCCAGCCGGTCGATCGCCGGCGTCGGCCGCGGTGCCGGGACGGTGCGGATGCTGGTGCAGGACGGTGCGTCGTGGCCAAGCTCGCCGGCCTGGGCATAGACCGGGCCGATCGCGGCAACCTGCCCCATCTTGCCGCGCACCAGCACGCTTGCCTCACGGCGGAAGCCGTTCACCTTCGGATAGCTGAACAGGAACATGTGCAGTTGCACGGGACAGAGCCGCTCGGCACGGCGGGCCTTGGCTGCACGGCGTTGGGCGGATCGGGACATGGCGATGCCCTTTCAGGAGCCAGCAGGCGTTGTGGGGAACGACGGCGCTGCAGGCGTCGGCGCGGGCGCTGTCGCGGCGGCTGCGTGGATCGCCGCGTCGATGTTCTCGATCAGCTCGCGCGGCACGCCGGACTTCACAGCGAACCAGGCATCCGGCAGCGCGGCACGGGCGTGGCGCAGCATGCTGAGCAGCAAGGGTGCGGCGGCAATTAGGTTCGCGTGCGCCCAGGTGGCGGCGCAGGCCTCGCCGTAGGCCGTGAAACTGGTCACGCCGGCGACCTGGCCGCCTGCGGGTGCCGCTTCGCGGATGTCGATGACGTAATATTCTCCCGTGTCGTTCGGCACGGCCGTCCAGCGGGTGGTGTCGGTGATGGTGCTCATGGTGAACCTCGCGCAGGCGCAGCCCTGCCACCCGGGCCAGGGTGGCGGAGTGCGGCCGGGTTGATGATGACGGGTGTCAGGCCGGACTGGGCGTGCCCTGGAAGCCGGGATGCAGGACCGGCAGATCCTTCGACAGCCAAGCATCCACGTCGAATAGAACGTACTCGCAATCATGCCGTCGCGCGCGGCGCATGATGGCTGCCAGGTCGGCGGGGATCGGTGCGACCGGGGCCTCGCTGGCATAGACGAACCAGCCGTGGCGGGTCCGCCCACCCAGGATCTCCGCATGGCGGTGCGCTGAGGCGCGCACCAGGTCAGCATCCGTTTGAGCGTCGAGCCAAATCCACGTCTCGACCAACAGGTGGCCGCTGGACACGTCGAGGAACCGGCGCACGCTCATGGTGCATGCTCCTGCAGTGTGCCGGAGGCCAGCAACCCTGTGTCGGCGACGGCCGTGTGGTCGCGGTCCCGGTCGTAGTCGATCCCATCCACGCCGGCGCCGACGTGGTGCGACGTGCTGCCTTCTGCAGCGAACATCGGAGCACCGCACTCCCGGCAAAGAACCCCATCCGGCTCAGCCGAGACGTCGGCCAGATGGGAACGGAGCTGATCCGCGACGGCGGGATCGGCTTTGATTAGGTTGTCGATGAAGCCGCGCAGCACGAATGCTTGGCTATAGTCGTTCCAGCCCTGCGCCTCGATCGTCGGCTGCAGGATTGTTTCTGCCGATGCCGCGCGGGCCTCCCCTGCACTGAGTTTCTCGTCGAGCCATTGCCCGGTGTCCACCCAGTCCACGCTTTCGCGCCGGCCGAGGTCCAGCACCTGCGCGCCGCCACCGTTTCCATCCAGGTGAGGTTTGCTGCACGAAAGGCTCCAGTGGAAACCCCAACGTCCAGTGAGGCCGAACGCTTGGGCGCATCGGAAGGCGTAGGCGATGACGTGCTCGGGGTCGCCCTCGCCGTTGCCGTCATGCAGCCAGACGGCATCGCTGTTGGGCGTGTCTTGCTCCGCAAGGAAGCCGACCGACTGGTGATCGGCCTCAAGTTCCTGCTCGAACTGGGCATAGAGGGCGAGCGCCGCCTCGATGTTGCCGGCTCCGACCGGCAGCAGGACCGAAAACGAGGTGTAGTAATCCGCCATGATGGATCTCCAGAAACGCCAAAGGCCCGCGCGATGGCGGGCCTTGAGCGGAATTGATGGATAAGCGAGTGCGGGATCAGGCGGCCTTTCGGCCCGCCCGCTGGATGCAGGTCTGGTGCAGCTCGGTCACCAGGTTGTCGATCATGTGGACGGCGTCGCTGTAGTCGCTGGCAGCGACGAAGCGCTGGACCTCGGCCGCATCACGGAAGCTGCCGTCCAGGCTCGTCTCGATCAGCACGATACCGCCGACCTTCAGCGCGCGCGCAAGCCGGATCACAAATCGGCCGACCGCCTCAGCCGGGCCGTCCGCGCGCTGCATCCGCTTCAAGGCACGGTCGATCGCCGTGATCGAGGCGCCGTAGAGTTTCAGGTCCTGAACGTCGAAGATGCGGCCGAGCTCGGGTTGGTAGCCCCACTGCCAGGCGTAGGCCTCGGTATGGCGGTCGTCGACCTGGCACTGGAAACGGAAGTTGTCGGGCCTGGGCGTGCGCCGAATATTGGGGTCATACCGATCAAGCACCCGGTAGTCGGCATAACGCTGGTGCGCCTGTCCCGGTATCCTGCTCATGACGAGAGCGTCGAAGTGGGCGTAGCCGTTCCCCCAATCGGGCACGCCGAACCAGGGACGGACGATGAGCACCTCGGCGGTGTCGCTGCATGGCTTGGTCATGGTCGTGTTCTCTCCTGAAATGCTGTGCCGCAGCCTGGGCGCATGGTGTCGAGGCGTGATGCGCCGCATCCGGATCGGGCCGGGCAACCGGGACCGGGGCGTCGCCGTCCCCGGCCGCGCGTCATGTTCGAGCAGCGCAGCGTCGTCGACGTCCCATGCGCGGTTCTAATGCCACTCGCGGCGGCGTCAGCCCTCGTCGTCGGCCTCGATCCGACGCAGGTAGTTCGTGTAGTCCCGCAAGATCCTGGCGCACCGGAATCGCGCCTCGTCCGGAGGCTCGCTCATGCGGCGCGTGGCGGCCTTGCGCAGCTGATCGGCCTGCGGGTCATCGCCGTGCAATCGGTAGGCGCTGAGGCTTTCCCGGCCAATGTCGTCGGCGACCTGCACCAGCACGTCCTGGGTCGTCGGGGCCAGTTCGCAAACGAGGTCTCCCCTGTTCTCGAACCAGTGCCAGCTGCGCAGCGGCGGCACGGCAGCGTCGAGGTCGGGGCGCTTCACGCGGACACCGATGCTGGCGCCGCTGCGTGGCGGCCGGCAGGTCAGCTTCACCCCGGTGAGGCACCCGGTCTTGTGGTCGAACCAGGGGACGGCGCGCATCTCGGCTTGCGCGCGGTCCGGGGGATCTTGGCGTTGGCTCTCATAGTTCATCTGCGTTCCCTTTCATGTTCTCGGAACACCTCCCACGCGCCGCGGCCCGGACGGCGGGGCAAGGGCGCGCTTGCGCGGGCCTTCAGGCCCTTGCCCTTGCGGCGACGACCGGGCTGCGGCACGGCTCCCTCGTCCGGCATCCACCCTCGCCTGTCTCGTCTCCCGTGCCTGCTCGTCATTGCGTCACCCAGGCCCGCAGTCTCGCGCGCATGACGCCGATCGGCCCGTTGATCACCGTGACCGCTGCATCGTCGGCGACCTGGCGCATGATGCGGAAGTCGGGCAGCCACGACGACGCGACGCGCACATAGCGGTGCCCTCCGCAGATTGCGACGGCACAGAACGGCTGGCCCAGCTCGCGCTCCAGCAGCGTCAGCACCCCGGACGGCGAGCGCTGTGGGCCGTCCCGCGTCGCCGCGCGCAGCTTGGCCGCCATTGTCATCCGGCCATTCTGCGGCAGCTCGGGATAACAGGCCCAAGGCCCTGCGAGGCACATGCGATCCGCGTCCGCGTCGGTCAGCACCCGGTCGTAATGTGGTAGGAGATCGCGGACATCGCCGAGGCCGAACCGTGCCGATATGAAGCAGACAAACGCCCGCACGCCGTCCGGGTCGGCCGCGCGCAGCGTCTGCCACAGCGGACCCTGGTAGCGGTCGCGCGCGACCAGCCCCTCGCCCTGGGCCTTGGTGGCCGAGCACGCCAGGATCAGCAACCGCGGTGCAATCAGGCACGGCAGCCGCGGCGGCTCGGGATACGGGTCGAGCACGTCTTGGCGGATCAGCTCGGCGATGCTGAGCCGGCGTCTCATGGCGCCGCCCCCGGCGTCCGCGGGCTGACGATCGCCTGAAGCGCAGCCCTCACATCGGCGGTGAACGGCGACAGCCAGGCGACCGCCTCGGCGCCGTCGATCGCCTCGTCCGCCTGCACGGCCTCCCCCCAGCGCAGCAGCAGGACAGCCAGCAGG
>JAABUV010008169.1_pt1 | contig 10688 bp, 12 predicted proteins | sample 5559971 | NCBI WGS metagenome assembly JAABUV01 (sample SAMN10711881, study PRJNA513362) | rock metagenome | isolation source: Antarctica rocks | place: Antarctica: Victoria Land, Knobhead nord | collected 2015-12-19
GCCAGCACATTCAACTACCACTACAATTATCAAAACACAATCCAAGATTGTATCTAACCGAGCGCCTAACGTTAATGTTTAACCATATGCTTTCTAGGTCAGTCCCGTGGTGAAATTACTGGCGGTAGTGGGATTTCTCATGATAGTACTGTAAAGCAGCTTCCGTCCTCCATCTAACGATACGCCTACATCCATCTCCTCATCATGGCCGAAGCACTAGCAGTCATCAGTCTAGTCTCTGCCATTGTTCAATTTGTTGATTTTGGAAGTAAGGTTCTGAACCGCTTCAATGAGTTCAAGTCAGGCACCGACAAGGTGCCAAAAACCTTTCGCAGTATCAAGATTCAGCTACCTTTAATGGTCGACACGCTTGAACGCACGCAAAAGCATGCTGCTGCTGGCCACTTTAATGACACGACCGCGAATGCGCTCAAGCCGGTGGTTGACGGGTGTCTTGAGCAGGTCAAGCGCCTTGAACGTATCCTCGATAAAAATGTACCTGCTGAGAAGGCGTCGAGTTGGCAAAGGCGCCTGCTCGCTATCAAGAGTCTTGCCCACGACAACGATGTTCTGCTGATTAGTTCCATGCTAGAACACTACATTCACTTGTTGACATTTCATCAAGCGACGAGTAACTCGGAGTTGCTGATACGGGATATGCCTCAGCTCTCTACTAGCAGTCTGGTAAATCTACCACGAAAACCGGTCTTCATGGTGCCATTCCATCGCGACGATATGTTCGTTGGTCGTGCAGAAATTTTGAACGAAATCAAGCTAAAGTTAAACAAGCAGCAACGCCGTGCTGTGCTTGCTGGAATTGGAGGTGTTGGGTAAGATCATACTTACGTTGGATGATCTGACTTAACTGACTCCGAAAAGTAAGTCGCAGATTGCCATCGAATACTGTTACCGCTACAAAGACGAGCAACCTGAAGGCCAAGTTTTCTGGGTCCATGCCAGTAATACTACTCGATTCGATCAGGCGTATAAAGAAATCGCGAGGAAGCTGACATTACCTGGAATCGATGATCCGGATATCAACAACCTTGAAATTGTTACGGAGTGGCTTAGTGAAGATGGCAACGGCCCGTGGCTTATGGTGTTAGATAACGCGGATGACAAGGAGGTCCTCTTTGGTGCTAATGCTCAAACGCCGTCGCGACAAAGCAGAGGGCAAGAATTAGCAGCGCTAATCGATTATATTCCACGAAGCCCAATTGGCTCCACACTCGTCACGACCAGAGACAGACGGGTTGGAGAGAGATTGATGAACCGAGAGAAGCCGGTTGCCGTTGTGCCATTTGCAGTTGCAGATGCAAAGCAACTTCTGCGAAACAAATTGCCGAAAAATGATGAATGGGACGAGGCGGCGTCGATGGAACTTTTAGAGAACCTGAATTTTCTACCTTTAGCAATTACACAGGCCGCTGCATACATCAGTGAGGAAGAAGTCTCTCTTGCACATTACTTAGACTTGCTACGACCTGGCGACGTGGATGCAAAGGACCTGTTAGAACAAGCCTACTATGATCCTGGAAGAGACTCGAAGATACAGAACTCAATCTTCCTGACATGGCAGATATCTTTTGACCAGATAACAAAGCAGAAGCCACGAGCAGCCGAGCTACTGTCTCTTATGGCCGTCTTGGATGGACAGGCCATTTCAGATATGCTTCTCCGGCGGAAAGATGAGCGTAAAGTTAACTTTGACACTGCGATCGGAATGCTCAAAGCTTTCTCTCTGATTACTGAAGAAAAGAATGGAGCAATCTTCAACATACATCGACTGGTGCAGCTTTCAACACAAAAGTGGCTTGAGCTTCAACATGTTCTGGTGGAATGGCAAGAGAAAGCGCTGAATGCTGTGTTCGCCAACTGCCCTCAAAATGGAGAATTTGAGAATTGGGCCACATGGGAGACTATCAGTCCCCATGTCCAGGTCGTGCTGAAGTATATTTTCAGCACGGAGCCTTGTCAATTGAAACGTGCAAGTATTCTCCGCAAGGTTTCAAGCTATGATAGGGAACAAGGGCAATATGAAGCTGCATATGAGAAGGGTATTGAAGCGCAGACGATGTGTCAGAAGTTGCTGGGGAAGGAGCATCCGAACACGTTGGCGAGTATGAGTAACCTGGCGTTGGTGCTGGACAGCCAGGGCAAGTACGTGGAGGCCGAAGAGATGAACCGACAAGTGTTGAAGTTAGGTGAGAAGATGCTAGGGAAAGAGCATTCGAACACGTTGACGAGTATGAGTAACCTGGCGTTGGTGCTGGACAGTCAGAGCAAGTACGTGGAGGCCGAAGAGATGAATCGACAAGTGTTGAAGTTGAAGGAGAAGATGCTAGGGAAAGAGCATCCGAACACGTTGGCGAGTATGAGTAATCTGGCGTTGGTGCTGGACAGCCAGGGCAAGTACGTGAAGGCCGAAGAGATGAATCGACAAGTGTTGAAGTTGAGAGAGAAGATGCTAGGGAAAGAGCATTCAGGCACGTTCACGAGTATGAATAACCTGGCGATGGTGCTGAACAATCAGGGCAAGTACGTGGAGGCCGAAGAGATGTATCGACAAGTGTTGAAGTTGAGTGAGAAGGTGCTAGGTAAAGAGCATCCGAACACGTTGACGAGCATGAACAACTTAGGGTTAATGTTGAACGAACAGGGCAAGTGCGCGGAGGAGATGCACTGACGAGCATAAATAACCTGGGATTTATGACGATGAAGCCGATGACTAGCAATCTGAATAAAGTCCTACCTATGAACTGCTCAATCCAAGTAATCGTTCTAAGCGTTGCGATCACTGGCGAGGTCTGCCCTTGGTATTTGTGTCAACGCATGTTGAACTTATGATGCTTTTATCAGTCTTCGCTATCTGCGAAGCTTCAGAGATGGAACGGAAACGGGCATCTGGTTGCTCGGCTTGCACTTCAGTAAAGCTGAAAGGACGTACGTTAGACTAGAAGTGAAGGTGTTAGATAATTAGTCAAGTGATGCTTGAAGTTCAACGCCCATATTTTGACGTATTCTTCCCCTTCCAGGTTTGCACCAACGAGGGCGCGGTGAGTCGGCCTGCATTCACCCAAAACGGTTTTCATTGTATGAGGTATCGCTTGCGGGGTCTCCCGCGCCCTTGCTTCGCGTCCTTTTCCTCGATGATCTCTCCATCCCACCTCTGCTGCTCGTAGACGACAGCCATTCGAGATATTGGGCGCCGATTTGGTCGTCCGCCTACCAACTCCGTGGTCCCATCATCATCACTTGTACTTCCCTCAGGACCGGCCAAGTGGGAAGAATTTAGAGAAGAGTTTGAGAAGTGGTGAGGTTTGAAAGGCGTATAGCTGCCGATGTCCGACTCATCATTCATCTCCGTTTTCTCATCTGAAGGAGACGGCGATGAAAAGCGGCGGCATTTGATACGTTTTGCGCGAGGCTTTCCCCCAGCGGTAGGCAGAGACCGCTTCTTCATGGAACGCAGTAAAGGCGTCTTCTTCTTGTCACAACCGCCGTTAGGTTCTCCCATACCTTCTTCTTCTTCTTCCTCGTTATCAAAATCCGTCTCTTCATCATTTCATCGACTTTTTTCCCCCTTAACGGCTGAGGAACCAGACTGGGAATCCTTACAACCTCCGTCGTTGTACTCGCACATTTTTTTATCCTGTATCAACGAGAGACCGTCGCAGCACGAAGGGGTATCTGAAATAGACTGCACGTTCTTCTTCTGAAAGGTGGCACATCTGAGTCGGCACCATCTCTGTTAGTATTGGGATCATCGAGGTAGGGGGTTCTGGGCCGTACCCAGCTTCTGAGCTCGCCACGGAAGTTTGTTGAGTGTCGGGCGAATCCAGGCTCTCACCCTGGCTCTCATACTGTTCCTCGGCAGTCGAGCGGTCACTGGTGTAGAGGCTGTTGCTCCCACCAGCCTGTCGCTGAGCGCATTCGATATCGCTCCTCTCCGAGTGGTCGTCTTCCAATACTGTTGGCTCAGCTAAGGCCGTCAACGTCATTTTCAGCAACACGCGAAGATGATATACCCACCCCTGTTTTCACCACGTCTCGATTCAGGGCTGGTGACCCAATCGCAGTCGTTCCTGACTGCATCTAAGTTTTCAGCTGTGCGTTCATCGCTCAAGTCAGCTCGTTTCGACTCTTGCATCGCTCCGACATTGAATAGCAACTCCTCGAGGGTTGGAAAATCATCGATTCCTTCGCGACAGCTGAGAACGTGGTCGCAGAAGGTACAGGGCTTGTTCGAGTGATCTAGATTCTCATTAATTACCGTTCACACAAAAGGATATTGAAATATACCTCCAGCGTCTGGTTCGATGTCCTGAAGATCTAGTACCAACTCGCGGAAGGGACTGAGACACTCCCTCGGCGACAGAGTAGTCATGTCGATACCAATGGCACGAACACAGAGGTTATCGGTAGCAGGAACTCTCAATAACTGATCTTGGTCTGGACCACCAAATCATGCATACTGTATGTAGGAAGCCACGTGATAGGGTATATGCATCATGATGTAGGTGATTAACACAATACGTTGATGGCCTTCAAATGAATCGTAAGCAAGGGAAAGGCATGACCTTATAACGCCTTGCTGTTATCGAGTTATAGTAGGCCTGACCTGGCATAGTCATCGGATGAATTGAAACCTTGGTGATTGCGCAGCATTTGAAGCAAAGACTCTATGCAGTTAATGCCGTGTAAGCGTTTCCACAGCCTCACATCAGGCGATAAACACCAGCTTGTCGTTAAGTCTGCGCCTCAAATGAACAGAAACAATGATGTCTACTTTCATTGCTGTTTTACTCGTATGTTGTGTGGGAACCGCGATCGCTTGTATTATTATCATTCAACCTTCGATTCTCCAGTACGATGCCTGCGGAAGTGCGGATATCTATGTTCCACCCTCATAACAGTCCACGTTCCACTGCTTGTCTTGGCTTTTCTAAAACATACGTTGTGTACACTGTCAAACGTCTTTCACCTTCAAAGCGTAGAGAGACCGAACGATATTGGCTGGATCACGCGGCCCGACGGATCAATGTCATCACTCCGCTATATTCCACGACATCGGATGGGTCGCTTCCATCATTCCATGCCACTGTTTGAGTCTCAAAGGCGCTGTTTCATCGGGTGTATCTGTCACTGTGTCGCGCGCTCTCGTCATTATCAATATTCAGAGTCTCAGTCGCCGATGGTTCGAGCCACTTATGATGTTCTATGTGGGAGCCTTAAAACATTTGCATTCCCAGGAGCATTGCGGTCGTCTGTTTCTGCAAGTCTCTTTTCCCGAATTGTCGCATGAAAAATTTGGGATATTGTTCGCAGCTATGATATCTCTTTTCTTAATCCTGTTCCTTAACATTTGGACTAGTCCAGGCGCAGCTGTCGCAATTCACTTGCCTCGTCAGGGTATGTGTTATGTCTCGTTCATCAGACTGTTCAATACTGAAGACCTTTTCAATCTAGGTGGCCCAAATACTGTCTATAGCGGAAGATACAGAGTCTACAACTGCGGTGACCAGGTCTCCGAAGTCATCAACACTCTCCAGACCCTCTGGCAAGTCCTCTTGCCAGCCCTTGCAGACGCAAATTCCAGGACATCCAGCGACGCGTATAATGCCTTCTTCAAACAAGTGTATGACGCGCCCACTGTCGCTGCGGTAATTTCAAACATCACAACCGGAGCGGCTGTCATTGGTGCACATTCCAGTAGAAATTTACTTGCAAGCCCCATTATTGCTTGCGCCAATGATCCCTCTAAAGATCCGAACAAAAACGGTCTCTTACCTTCAAAAAGTTCGCGTGTACGCGCGCTCGCTCTAGGTTACAACAACTGTGCTACAGGCCAATCAGCATGTCGACTCATCGGCACCCCGATGATCTTTCTCTGTGAAGATTTTTTTGCCAAGGTGTTTATGCCTTCACCCGGCCAGTGTATGTCACAAGGACACGGTGCAACAAATAGGTACACAGAACTTGGAGGCACATTCACTGACACCCAGGTACGTTGTAGATCTTACGTTTCATGAATTGATGTCACAGCATCGTTATGGCTAATTTGCCAAACTGGCTTGATCCCAACAGGTCGCGATCTTGTTACACGAAATCGTACACTATTATGCAGATTCCGTTTTTCCCACCCCAGAAATCACACTACACCGTCAGGAACACTACCTAGTGAATGACTGCCTGCTTCTGGATACCACAACAGCGCTCACGAATCCGAGTAGTTACGTCTATTATGTTTTCAGTAAGTCTTCTTGCCATCTTGTCGGTCCTGTTTTGGGATACTTTCTTTCTGTATCCTTCATGAAACGCCAGATTCGCCAGATCATACGCTCTTCTCTTATCACTTTCATTACCTCGCCGAAGGTATCTAATGCTGTCTAGGCATCTATCAAAAATGCTTGAACTTTCCCCGGCTAGTATTTCACAACAGGGTGGGCCTCCTCGAAACGAATACAACGATTCTATCGGATGGACCGACGCCGATTCTACCCATCTCTAATGTGACGAACATCACCTTTGGTTCGGATTCAATGACGGGGAATGAATCAATCACAAACGCGACGTCCCTCTTGCAATTCACTGATGACATATATTATACCGAGACCCCTGATGAGGCATCTCAACCAGAGCTATCATTCACGTCTTGACAGGGGCACGGGTTCACAAGCGGCGGGAATATAGGGCATAAGCAGGAGCATGGCTCTCTGCATGTTTCAAGCTGCATTTGGACAGCTCGAATCGCGTATCGAGACTGATTCAATCAAACAGAGCTGATTTGCCAGCAAGAATCGAACTAGGAGTTTTGCAAAGCATGCACCCCCTACTTGGCAGATGCGAGTGTCAAGCAACACTCACTATACGCGCAGAAGGGCAAAATTACCTCTCCCTCTGGACATGCTTTGTACTATCGAGGCGGACGACATCACCAGCTTAATCTTTCCAGAATTTGGGGATAGGTCTGGGAGATGAGAAGTGAATGGGATTGTTTAGCCATTTGATAAGCTTAAATCTGGCGGCTTTTGGGGCCAACGTCTATTCTATCTCATGCACTGCGAACAAATCTGATGCTGTGCCTGTACTATCATTTATGCCGCTGTGAAACCTGTTGATCGGATGCGGTCAATAGAAACAAGTTGCTACTAAATGTCTAGCACTGGTCCCTCGGTCCATGTGTCTCAACGCTAAATTGCCTGAGGATTCCATAAGAAGCCTTATGCCCATGTCCCTTCGTTATCGTCTTCCCCCCTATCTCGGCTCTTTCTGCTGAACTTGATCCGCTTGAGCGACGGCCTTCCTTTCTTTCTCTTGCTTGAATTATATTACTCTCCAGATCCGCTTTTCCTCCGGGCGGCCGACCCTACATCGCTTAGCGTTAATGACTTCGACAGCATCCGCTTTGGCTCTCCCAGTCTCCCTGTGGATACCGCTCGCTTGTCCCAACATCCCAAGTCCAACTGAAATCCGTACGTGGAGATGGCGTACAGGACGGAAAATTCCCAGAACAGTGCGAATGTTCGAGAACCACGTCACCCTCACTTTCGGCATTGCCTATCTTTCTCTCGTGGAAAACGTAATAGTAGGGGCGCAGGTTCTCTCGACCAGAGACAGCGGCTTCTTGCAACGTACTCTGCAATTCATCAATGTTCTCGTCTTGCTGACGCAGTATCATTGATGACGGGGGGGATCGGTTGAGATTGTGCGCCATTTGTCTGCGGTATCCTCATGGCGTAGAAGATAAGTGTCCAATCTGTCGAAATGCAGATACGATCTGAGCCGTCTTGCACCTTAAGAATGCTCCCATACCTGAAGTTTGCTTATCATATGACTGTTTCTTGCACCCTCTGCGCTCAAGCTCTTTGCCAATGTCTTTGAGGTGTGTTCATCTTCATATAAGAACCTATGCCTCCTGAGGAAGCAACTTCTGGAGTCCCCTGGGGGCCATTACTGGATTTCTACAAGTAAGCCATTTTGGGCGCACTGCTGAGTGTCACGTGTGCATCATAAAGGCTGCGTTGGCAGACGTACTGATGAAAAGCGAAATTGATTGAACTTTCCGTGCTGATGCTTTCGCTTTGATCGATACCCATATGATATTATCTCAAATTTTCTGTCTTGAACTACACGAATGTACTCTTCTGCCCCTCCTTTGTGTAACAAAACCACGATAGTCCAAATTCAACTCTTAATCTACGCGTAGCCATCAACCTCACCAACTGTGATATAGTCTGCGGACCCTCCTGGAGCGAGGGACAGTTTTTCTTGACGTCCTATACAATAAGTCGCCGAGTTGTCCAGCAATCGGCTGATGCCAAAATCAGGAGCCAGAGGCTCAACCGAAAAAATCTGAGAAATCTTCGTAGCCAAGTTTTCCTTGGAGCAATTTGATTTTGCCCAATAGAGTCGCATTGAGCATTCCCTCGAGCGAGCGTCTGTGATGACTCTTCCATTGGGTTTTCCGATGAAATTTGCCCGACATCCGCCTTCGAGACCTGCGTGCGACGCTTATCATGAGATTCGGAGAGACTAGATGGTAAGTAAGCTGGTGGAGGCTCCTCATGGACGCTTTCTATTGTTTTTAAAGACAGCTCGTCGGAATTGATATCGACAAGGGACAGAGATCCATCTGGGCCTTGCGGGAACCATGTGCGCTTTGTCTCATTCATCAAGTCCTTTGTGTCCACCGCTGTCGAGTTCACTGTCCCCATCGCTTCCTCTACGTCCACCATCGCCATTGTGTCCGGTGGGTCTCAGAATTCAATACCTCCTCTGCTTTGACCGATAAATGACGCCTCTGACGTTGTCTCCAGTACTGATAATATGGGTCTGGTACCGAGGAGCCTTGAATTGCTGGCTTGACGCTATCCGAAAAGGCATGCATCGCTGGGACAGCAGTACCATCTATTCTGGGGCAATACACAGCCTGAAATGAGCAGATCAACGTCTCAATCACATTTCAGCCAAGATGAAGTTGAGAAGAGTCTTGCATCCATTGAAAGAATGTCGATATTGGGCGACGCTGGTATGGTGAGCGCATGAGACATCCACCGCGTCGACTTGTTCGGTACATTCCAAGATAGAAGGTGTCAGAGAGCGCCAAGAGCGATGCCAAGACCATGCACATCTCTGTAGGCGCACTATCTGGTTCTTGAAATAGGTCCATCAAGATCTGCTTCATGAGAGCTTCGACCGGTTCAAGCTCCCACAGAAACAAATCGGCGATAGGTCTACTCGTATTGTCGATGACCTCCAGGTATAAAGTTACAAGGAAGAAAGAAGTCCGATATCGAGATTTTCGAAGGACGGGAACTTTTCGCGCAGATATCCACTATTACAGTCACTTACACTGCAGCTCTCAAGAGACTTTCAGATATACTTGTTCATCACGACTCGCTCCTGCTGCTCGTTGAACATCTGGCAAAATATTGGTAACAAGGCGCCTGCAACACACTTCTGGAAGTCAGAACTAGCCATATCAAGTGGCAGAGTCATCTCACCAAGTCAACCTCAGGACATACAATTGATAACGAACATCGAAGTCTATGATGCTGGCGTTCTAGCTTCGTTGCCAAAGATGACTGCTCTGCGTGACTCAGGGTACGGTCTGGCATATCGTATAATGAACCAATGAGCCCCCTCTCGACCACATCCCATGATTCAAACGGTCGCAAAGCGCCCACTGGAAACACGTCCATACCAAGGGCTATCAATAAAAGATACGGAATTTCCAACAGAGAGAGTTCTGACCCTAGCTCCCACTGCGACGCGATCTAGTCGTGGTAAGCCAAGCGTACAACTTAGATCTGAACAACTGTCATCGCTGCGAGTAGATGTCCCTCGTTCAATTTTGGCTCCCAAAATGCGGCATCGTGTAGGACGGGAAAAGGACCTGATCTGGGTCCTTGAAGGAAGGTTTCGTAGTTGCTTTCATCAAGGAGTCCGGGACCTAGTGTTTTTAACAGAGCGACCAGTCTGGGCAGATTTTCTCCTAGCGCCTATATTTATTAGTATCACTTTACTGAAAAGCACATGAGCAGTCAAACCTCGATCTTCAACCGTAGATCTTTCATGCAAATGAAAATGACAGGTGATTTTTTCTCGCTTTGACGTAAGTAGGAAAGTCGACAAGAGCAGTAAAGAGACTCTCGAAGATAGAACCCCGGAATTCCGAGGGTATATGTGTTCAAGAACAAGCCCGTAGATAGAAAGTGTGTATGAGACATGGGCTGTGAAAGTGGCTCTGCATGGAATGTACTGTGTACATCACGAGGCTTACTTGTGACAGAGGTCTACCTGATTCGCAAGGCAGACAGGAGCTTTGCCAGGAGTGTTCGTTATGACTCTATGAGCATGTGCGAGACGTGGGCTGAGACAGACATTCAATACGCGAAGCTGGTTCCGAGGCAACAACAGTCGAAAAATATCGTACGAATCATGCACAGCAGTCTAAAAAATTCTGAACAGCGTGAAACACGAGCGAACGTGAGTGACGATGAGACAAAGCTGTAGTATTTATGACAACAACTTACGTATCAAAAATTTCAATGAATAATAATTTTATTATGAGAAATACAGAATAATGTTATAGAAAGAAAATTGAAAACTTACAGTCGCGTTCATTTACTTTAGGCAACAAGTACTTCTCTTCAACCACGTGACATATCTAAGTCTTTCATTCT
>JAABUV010008170.1_pt1 | contig 10684 bp, 9 predicted proteins | sample 5559971 | NCBI WGS metagenome assembly JAABUV01 (sample SAMN10711881, study PRJNA513362) | rock metagenome | isolation source: Antarctica rocks | place: Antarctica: Victoria Land, Knobhead nord | collected 2015-12-19
GCGCGCGCGCAGGCGACCACACGCGCGCCATCAAGAACGCCAAGCTGACCACCATGGCGGGCGGCATCATGAGCTTCGCCAAGGTCCGGCCGACCTGCCTGGCCTGCAAGGTGCCGCTCAAGGGCCCAGCCGCCGACCTCTGCGAGCACTGCCGGCCCAAGGCGCGCGCCCCTCCGGGGCTGCGGCAGCGCGGCTTGCGGCCTGCCTGGCCTGCCTTGCAGACCCCGCTCGCCACAAAAATGGTGTCCGCCGTCAACCAACACATGCCAAGATCAGGTCCAGGCAAGGTCTGAGCACCCATGCATGCTCACAGCCACCTGACGACGTGCATGCCAGTGAACTCCTGGGCATCAGATTGCATCCTTGTCCACACGATGTCTGCAACACAGTTGCCGCACTTGCCAAGCGGGTGTGCACCACGCGCGCCCGTAGGACCGCGCCGCGCCGCCGCGTCTTTTGCCAACAGCAGGGGCCAGCATGCGCGCGCGCGCGCAGGAGGCGGAGATGTATGCGCGCTCGCTGGGCACGGTGAACGAGCTGGAGGCCGCGTTTGGTGCGCTCTGGACGCAGTGCCAGCGCTGCCAGGGCAGCCTGCACCAGGCGCGCCCCCTTGCGCGGCTGCATTGCAGCGCCTCTGTGCAGTGATCCGATGCCGGCTCTTCCTCGCGCGGTGCGGACGTGCTGTCCGCTTTCCTGGGGCACTCCGACCACATGCGGCCCGCCCCCCCCTTACCCCTGTGCAGGCAGCACATTGGGAGCCACGCTGTGCATGCACTTGTGACTTTGAACAATGTCAAACCAGGTTGTGTGGTATTGCATGCGGGGAACATGCTGGAAGGGTTGCGATGGAAGGAAAGGCGCACTGTGTGATGCAGGATGTGCTGTGCACCAGCCGCGACTGCCCGATCTTCTACCGGCGCAAGAAGACGCAGAAGGACCTGGCGGAGGCGCATGCGGTGCTGGCGCGCTTCCCGGACTGGTGACCCTGGTTCGTGAGAAGGGGAGGGGAAGGGGTTGCAGGATGTGCACGCAGGCCGCGCAGGGCGCATGCACTGGGTCGTTGAGGGTGTGTGTTTGCTAGCTTGTGCTCAAACTTCATGGAATGCGGTGTGCCAATGCCCCTTAGCCGAGTGTGTTTCTGATGAACCAATGGAGAACCAAGAAGCTTGGAAACCACTGCGCCTGTCTGCAGAACGTGTAGTATGGCGTGGCCCCTGTCTGTGTTCACTGCTTTGCTTTCTGTGCTTTCAGGTTGTTCAGACTAAGTGTGATCCGTGCTGGCAGCATGCACTTACATGACTGAGGAATTTGAATGGCGTGTAATCAGAGGAAGTGCCTGCTCACAGAACAAGGCTCTCTGCCATCAATGAAGCATCAACTTTGTCAAGCGGGCTCGACATATGTTTGTTATGCATTGGATCATTAGCATGCAGGGTCTTTAATGGGCTGGCTACCCGATGCAGCTCGACCTGATATGAATCCATATCACTCCTCAGCGATGGTCCATTGACAAGCAGTCGAGTAATGCACACTGGCGGGATGTGAACACTGTATGCCGTAGGAGGCTGGTGCGTACGCTGTGCGCTCTCTGCCGCTAAGATGCGCTTTCAACGGCGGGCCTGCGCACTGCAATCGTATGGCTAGCGGGCGCCCTGCCGCACGGCGGAGTGCCGATATGCCAGAGGTCGACGCCAGTCGATATGAGCGCTTGGAGTGCATTGGCCGGGGCTCCTTTGGCGACGTCTACCGCGGGTGAGCTCCTGCACGTTGCGCTGGGTGAAGCGTGGCAGAACGTGTGACTAAGCTGAGGTGTCTGTGTCAGGCTGGATAGGGAGACCGGCACGCACGTCGCTATCAAAGTGATCGACTTGGAGGATGTGTAAGGCCCCCCTTCCTTTTGTGCGCCTTTGCTAGCAGTCATAACGTCTCTCAGCCTTCCATCAGCACTGACACGCGCAGTGGGGGCTTCCAGGGAGGACGACATCAACGATATACACCGGGTACGCGCACGGCTGGTCACTGGGGCCAACTCGCCCCCCACACGCTGCCGGGTATGAGCTGCACTCAAGCAAGGTGCCGGCGCAGGAGGTGGCGGTGCTGGCGCGGTGCCGGGCACCAAACATTACAGAGTACTATGCGTCCGTGCTGCAGCCCGGCACCACGCAGCTGCTGATCGTGATGGAGCTGATGGCTGCGTCAGCCGCAGACTTGGTGCGTACGCCGTGCTTACAAGTTCTGAGTGCTGCCCAACTGTACAAGCGCTACCGGCTGCGGCTGGGCCTGAGCCAAAAGTGCTTGTGTATGGGCACGCGGGGTCTGTAGCCACTGGGTGCTCAAGTTGGGGCATTGCGTGACGGTGGAGCAACAGCCTGTCGCGATTTTGGCACAGGCACAAGTTACCACGTGACGCTGCATAACCAAGGCACACGTCTTATGACTATTGCTGTGCCGTGTGCCTTGGCAGACAAGTCACCTCACAGGGCAGAGTCCTGCCGGGGAGTGCCGCCGTCGCTGCACCTCACGTCGTGAGGTGATATCTGCGCGGCCCGCGCCAGCTGGACGCCGGCCCGCTGGAGGAGCGCGCGCTGGCGTTCGTGCTGCGCGGCGTGCTGGGCGCGCTCGCGTACCTGCACGGCCAGCAGCGCGTGCACCGCGACGTCAAGGCCGCCAACGTGCTGCTGGGCGGCGCCGGCGAGGTCAAGCTCAGCGACTTTGGCGTGTCGGGGCAGCTGACCGGCACGCTCGGCTTCCGGCGGCGCACGTTCGTGGGCACGCCCTACTGGATGGCGCCCGAGGTCATCGAGTCCTCGGACCAGGGCTACACGGAGACCGCGGACATCTGGAGCCTGGGCATCACGGCGTTCGAGGCGCGCCGCGGCCCTGCCCCGCCGGCAGTGGTGCGGGAGCGGGCATGCTCCGCCTCGGCTGTGACGGCCGGCTGGGAGCTGCGTGGAGGCGCGCACATCAAGTTGCGGCTGGAAGAGCATCGCCTGCTCCTCCAGCCATAGATGTAACACACTTGCCGAGCTTCGGGCCTCTGCATGCGCTGTCAACAGAGGCAGGGGCTGCTGCGCACAGCGCCGCCAGGGACCTGACTCACGGTGCGGGCGGTGCGCAGCTGGCGACGGGCGCGCCGCCGCATGCGGACCTGCACCCCATGCGCGTGCTGTTCCTGATCCCCAAGAACCCGCCGCCCAAGCTGGAGGGCCCCTTCAGCGCCGCGTTCCGCGACTTTGTGCGCGTGTGCCTGCAAAAGGCGCGCGCCCGGCCGCGCCCGCGCCCGGCGCCTTGTCGCCGCACTGCAGCAGCACTGCGTGCCAGTGCGCTTGAGAGCACGCATGAGCCATGTCGGGGCTTGCGCGCGCTGCTGGCAACGCCGACCAAACTGCGTTGCTGTGGCAAGGGATGTGAATCGATGATAGCGCCAGAGCCCAGATATAGCTCATCCTGCAGACCCTTCTGCGCGCCTGAGCAGGCTGGTCAGGTGCATGCATGGCCGTGCAGGACCCGGAGCGGCGGCCCAGCTCCGCGGACTTGCTGCGTCACGAGTTTGTGGCGCGCGTGGCGGCCGCGCCGCCGCCCGCCCTGCTCGAGCGCCTGGCCGAGCACGCCGCCACCGCGCGGCCAGTCATTTCCGCCGGGCTGCCGCCCGACGCGGCCGCGCCCGCGCCCAGCTGGGACTTCACGGCCGGCGGCAACCGCGGCGGCACGCTCGTCGGCGCGCGCCCGCTGCGGCCGCGCCCGGTGGCCGGCAGCCTGCGCAGCCACGCGCTGGCGGGCACGCTGGCGGGCACGCTGCGCGGCGATGGCGCCAGCGAGGCCGGCACGCTGCGCGGCGCCTTCGAACCGGCCAGCACGCTGCGCAGCGTGGGCGAGGCGGGCGCGCGGGAGAGCCGGACCGCGCTGGGCACGCTGCATGGCGCCGGGCCAACGGGGGCGGACGGCGGCGGCGCGGGTGCGGGGACGCTGCTCGGGCGGCCCGCGCCGCCCGGCGGCAGCGCGGCGCCCGCGGATGAGGCTGCGGCGAGCGCTGACGCGGCCGGCGATGGGCCCGGCAGCCGCGGCGCTGCCATACAGGGCACAGGCACGCTGCGCGGAGGTGGCCCGGAGCGCGAGGCGAGCGGCAGCGTCAGCGCGCCCGCCGCGGCCAGAGGAGCGTGGCAGCATTTGGTGCGGACCTCGGCGCGTGCACCACACAGCTTTGGCGCGTGCTGCACACCTGTTCCGGACATGTTGCGAGGTCATAGGCGCGCGCCTGCAATGCGGCGCCCAGACCAGTGCCGGTGCAATGCGGCCCGCGGCATGTTTTGGCAAGTGTTCAGCAGGGCGTGCCGCCGCACGTTTGCAGGCGAGGCTACAAGTGGTGCTAACGCCGTGGCCGCATCTGCTGCAGCGCAACTTGTCAGGACAGCGCAGGCGCTGTGGTGAGCCTGGCGCGCCCGGGCTTGCCAGCTCTGCTGTGACGGAGGGCTGCATTGCTGCGAGCAGGCGGTCGACGCCACGGGGACCGTGCAAGGGACCATGCTGGCCGCGCCGGGGCCGGCTGGCCCGGCCCCGCCGCTGGCGAATGGCCACCGCGCGTCGCCGGCGGGCTCGCCCGCGCGCGACCCGCGGCAGCTGGCGCGGGCGGCCAGCCCAGGGCTGACGCAGGGCGCGCCGCAGCTCTGGCCCAGCCGCATGCAGGCGCCCTGCTCCTGCTGCGCCGCAGCAGGAGACGTGTTTAGGCAAATGCAGTGGAGCCCATCCCCATCCCTGTCGGTGTTGCTCCCACGGGCCATGGCCCGGACCAGGTAGGCGTCAAAATCACTGTGATGTGAGGGAGGCGGGCCATCCGCATGCCAGGCCGGCTCCACCCTGCTCGACTGCCACCTGTGGTAGCATCGCTACGCGCCTCTGCTGCAAGCACCGGGCGTCGACGCCCCAAGTGCAACAACCCCGAGCCCACGGGGTGGCAATACTACTGCGAAACAATGACAGCGGACTGTGACGAGGGCGGCAAACAGCCGGCCTATTGCGAGTGCCCGGCGCACCTGCACCGCAAGCGCGCCACCGGGCTTGCGGCGCAGGTTCGCCGGGCACTCGCCGCAGGCCGGCTGTTCGCCGCACCTGTCACATTCCGCTGTCATCGTATCGCAATTGAACTGCTACCCCGTGGGCTCGGGGTCGTTGCACTTGCATGCCTGCCGCAAGCAGCCTAAGAGCGCGACGCAGCCCGGGGCAAGCCCTGGCCTGACGCCCTGCAGCGCGGCGCAGAGGGTGTGAGCGCGCTGGCGGCGCGGCTGCAGGCGGCGCTGGGCGTGCCCGCCACGCGCCCGCCGGCCGGCCCGTCGGCGGCAGCGTCCCTTCGCGGCAGCCCCGCGCCCTCGCCCGCCAGCGCGCGCGGCGGCGGCGCCGCCGCCGCCACCATGCCCATCGCCGCTGCAGGCGCTATGCGCGCCGCTCCCGCTGCTGCTGCGGGTCCCGATGCAGCGCGCGTCGGAGTCGAGGAGGTTGCGGCGGGCGCCCAGGCCAGGTGGGCCCGGCGAAGTCGCAACTACATGGTGAAACATCGTTCACGCAATGTACAAGTCCAAGACCTGCTCCCAACGCGCAAGAAGCAGAGCCTCAGCCGGGACTGTATCAGCCGGCCCTCGCCTGCTCGGCCTCCGTGTCAATCGCGCGCACAGGGACAGCGGACTGAGGCAGTGAGGACAAGGCACGCGGTTTCACCGGACTGAGGCCCGGCTGCGAGCAGGGCGAGCAGCCACGGCGGCGCGGAGCCGCACGACGGCAGCCTGCGGGCGAGCATGCGCGCGCGGCCCGACGACGGCGGCGCGGCGGCGGGCGCGCGCGAGCCGCCAGGCCGGGCTGGCACGCGCCTGAGCGCAGCGGCGACCCTGCCGGGGAAGCCGCCGCCGGCCGCGGGCGCGGGCGGCCAGGCGGCGGGCGTGCAGGCGGCGCTGGTGGAGGTGCGCAGGGTTGTTGCAGGGTTCCTGGCGCATAGGGCAGAGGGCCGGCTGCGGTGTCGTCTGCGAGTAGAGCGTTTCACAGCTCGGGAGATCACACCGCCGACGGCCACTGGATGGCCAGGTTTGTCGCGCATGCGCCAGGCTGCCTGCTGTCGTGCTGTCCTGGGCCGGTGATGTGTGTGGCCCTGCAGGCGAGGTCGCCGCTGGCAGCCGCGGGGCGGCAGGGACGCGTGCCTGTTGCTGTTGGAGCCTGGGAGTGCTGCTGTGCCGACAAAACAGCCGTGGCCTGCACACTGCGCCAGATGCTGCAGCGCGTCAGCAGCGAGGAGGGCGCGCGCGCGGCGGCCGCGCTGGGCGACGCGCCGGCGGCGGGGCCCGCCGCGCGCGGCGGGGCGCCGCAGCTGGGCGCGCTGGGCAGCTTCCTGCTGGCCAGGCGCGCGCACGCAGCGGCACCGCGCTCGCCAGCAGCACCCCGTCCGCAGAGGGTCTGCTGGCAGCGCACCGAGCGCCGCGAGCAGAGCTTCTGGCCGGGCGGGCGGGTCGCAGGCGGGTGCTCTGTCGCCAGAAAGGAAAGTGCTCTGTAGCCAGCTCCCCGCGCTTGCGGCAGGCTTGTGGCTGGCGGCACAAACCAGCGCGCGTCCCCCAGGAGCCTGCAATGTGCGGGTGGCTGGGCACCGCTGGCCAGTTCTTGTGTGTGTGTCCAGTGGACTGAAGTCGTTCGGGATGGCTGCGGCAGGTGGCAGGCGAGCGCGAGCAGCGACGGCGCAGAGCCCGACGCCTGGCGCGACTGCCTGCGGTAGGCCACGATGGCGTCGCTGGCTGCGGGCAACCGCCGCGCCGCCCAAATGAGCTGCCAGTGCGACTGCATGGTGCTCTCACCGCCGCACCCGGAAGCTCACGACCGAAGCGACACGGGCACCCCACAGGGGTGTTTTTCATGCAGACACTCTGTGTCAGCTGCATCATGTCAAATCTGGGCGACTGAGGGCACAACATGCCGTCAGATAGAGTGGCCAGTGTGCGCGTGCGAGGGCGCTGCCCTCCGGAACGTGACGAGGTGGAGTCTTGCATAGCGGGAATGTACATGTTCAGCACAAAGCTTTTTGGAGGTGTGCGGCGCACGTGATGAATCGGCGTCTTTGAACCAGCCTGTGCGGTGCCACGTGCGTTGCAGTGTCCGCCCTTGCTGCACAGCCACGGTGTAAAATGCGTGTCGCATGACCTCTCACAGCCAGACTGCGCGTGAGGGTGCTGCTAGGCCAAGTGTACCTCGGCTGCTTCCAGCGGCTCGGGCAGGGAAAGACAGGCAGAAACAGGCAGCAGTCCACTACATCTGGGGCAGCGGGCTGGCGGCCTGGGAGTCAAGCGCCTCCTTCAAGGGTATGTCCTGCGCGCCGCGTGCGCACACGCTGAGCTGAAAGCGCCCCAGGGGCAAGGCCTCAAGCGGAAGCTTGCAGCAGCGCCCAGGCCACCGCAGGACGTGCGAGGGGGCACCATGACGCTCTTCTGCGGCCGCGCGTACAAGCTGTAGACGGTCGCCTGGCGCTGCCACACCTTCAGCTCCGCCTTGGCCTGCGCCCAGAGCGCGTCTGCCGCGACGGGGTCCGCCTCGTCCACGTGTGCCCGAAAGTCTTGCCGCGCCTTCCGCTTCACATACCTGCTGGGGTCAGGCGTGTAGGTGGTCACCGGGGCAGGGACAAGGGAAGGCGAGTCAGGCTCGCTTCAAGCCCAGGCGCGCACTCTCTGATGTTGTAGTTGGGAAACCTTGCGCCTGCACGGGAGCACACGGGTCAGCTCCAACAGCCTTGCATAGACAGTAGACAGCAGGAGCGAGGCGGCGGGCAACGCGCCTTCCCTGAGAAAAGCGCGGAAGAGGCCCCTGACCTCGTGCGCGCTGGGCATTGCAGCGGAACGCCCCTTCTGGGCTGCTTGGCAGGAGCAGCGACTCTTCCAAGGCCAGGACAGGTATATATTACAGTGCACTTCCGCTGCACAGCAGCACTCAACAAGTGTGCAGACCAGATGCGCTAGAAAAGCTAGGCACAGAACGCTGATGAGCCCCTGCTTGATGCGCGTACAAACAGCGAGCTTCCCGCTCTTGGCCCTGGGCCCTAGACCTTTTTTCACACCCAAATATGAATTTGACATGAAGATAATGCCAGCCACTCGTGTGGCCGCCAAGGCCTCCCGGAGGCCTACATCAGAGCAGGTCTGCACGCGCGAGGAACGCCTCGAGCTCCGCATCGTCGTCGCCGTGCACCGCCGCGACCGCTACACGCCGCGGGCCAGCCAGGCGGCTGCGCGCCATGACCGGCTTGCCCGTCTTCTTGAACACGGGCGCGGCCGCGCGCTCCAGCGCGCGCCGCACGCGCGCCTCGTGCTCGCGCTTCTGCGCGGCCAGCTTGCCCGTGCGCGCCACCTGAGAGCGCGCGTGCCCCCTGAGTCGGCGCAATTCGACGACGAGGGACAAGGGTATGATGTGCTCACATGAGTCTATCATTTACAGGCAACCTTGCAAGACAATGGACACTTTATGCACGCTTGACCTGTTGATGCTAATCTGGTTTGAGGCAGCACTGCATGGCTGCCTGGCACGCAGGGTAACTGAGCCGCGCGGCACGGCATGGGGGAAGCATGCAATTGCCTGGCGCCGGGCGGCGCGCGGTTGTGGGGCGGGTGGGGGTGCGCCTGCCGGCGCTCGCGCTCGCGCGCGTGCTCCACGGCCGCGACTGCCTCCGCCGGCAGCGGCGCCGTGGCCGCCAGCACCTCCTCCACCTTTGCCTGCTCGCCAGCGCCTGTGTCAGGCCCGAGGGGGCCGTCTTGAGGGCTGGCCGAACGGAGTTTGATCACTTGCTGCAGCAGAGGCCTTCGGCGCAGCCATGGCGTGGGCAGGCCTGAAGACCTTCACAAGTGGCAACCCGCAGACTTGCTAGCAGCAGGTCTGTCATGGTTGTTGCAGCGCGCAGAGCACGTCGCTTCAGACCTGATGAGCGAAAATTAAATCTCTGCGGGCCCCTCTAAGCCAAATGGATTGTGGCTGCACTGCGCGGACCTCCAGGCCGGCCAGCAGCGCGAGCGGCGAGCTGCGCGCGGCCGCGGCCGCGTCGCCCTCGCCGCCGCAGCGCGCCCACACGGCCGCCAGGCGCGCCGCCAGCACCGCCAGCGGCACCGCCGCGCCCGGCGCGCCCGGCGCGCTTGCAGACGGCCCGGCCATATTTTCCTGTTCCCCCATGCATCCGCACAGCTGGTCCAAGGACTCAAGTTGATCTTCAGGCTCTCCTGGCTCCTCCTCTTCCCGAACACGCGTCATGGCTTCCTTGGCGCGTCTGATAAGTCACATGTGCTGCGGCGGGAGCGGCACTGCTTGCATGTGGCACCCGCGCATCGCCCAGGCGGCAGCGTCCTTGGCAGGGCCGAACTTCACTGGCGCATGGGAGGGAGCGGACGGAGATTGCCCGACCTGCAGGGCGCCGCGCTGGCCTGGCTGCCGCGCGAGTGCGCCCTCCAACGTCGACACCTGCCCGCCGCGCCAGCCTGGGTTCAAGTGCGCCCGCACCGGAGCCCGCATGCATGCAGCCAGCAAGGTGTGCTCGCGTGTGGCGGGCGGCTGGCGTGGGGCAGCAGGGAGCCTTAGCATGCAGCCAAGAGCAGACAGAGGAGCCACACGGGTGTGACCTCGGCCCCCCAGAGTGTGGATGCCCCCATGCAGGGCGCAGGCAAGGCGCCCGCCAGCCCCGCGCCAAGCATGCGGCGGCGGGTCGCCCTGCGGCCGGCGCCGGGCGCGCGCCTGGGCGCGCAGCGCGCCCGCGTCGTCGCCCAGGCGCCGGCGCGCGGCCGCGAGCGCGGCGGCCGCGCCCTCCAGGCCCTCCTCCGCCTCCTGCGCGGCCTGGATGAGGAACAGGTTGCGCGCCTCCGCCTGCGCGAACGCCTCGAGCAGCTGCCGCGGCTCCTGCGCCCCGCGCGCCGCCGCTCAGGTCAGCCGAGCGGGGAAAAAAAGGGAAAAGGGAGCGCTGGGCAGCGCTCCCTTGGCCACACCCTGCCACGCCGAGGCTGCAGGACGCACAGTACAGCGGGCCATGCACATCGCGCGCCCCTGGCCTGTGCCGCGGTGGATGCCGGCCAGCGGCGGCGAGAACGGTGTGAGCAGCCTGACAAGAGCGCCCATGCTGTTGGATCGCTCGGCGCGGCGGCCGCGCCTGGAAGTACATGGCGGCCGGCGGCTCCTGCGGATCCTGCGGCCGCAGGCGCGCGGGCCGCGGCGGGTCCGGCGCCGCGAGCGCGGCGCGCAGCGCCGCCGCCGCCGACCTGGCCGCAGCCTCCGCGCGCTCCGCTTCCTGCGCGCGGCCGTCCGCGCCGTGAGTGGCCGCCGGCACATGGGGCGCCTCTGCGGTGGCCGGGGTCCCGCTGCCTTCTGCGTGCAAAGCAGGCCGCCTCGCGGCTCTGTCGCCTGCCTGCTGCTGCTGACCGCCCAGCGCCTTCCATGCATCAGCTGCTGCATTGGCTGCTGCACATGCTGACCTCTGCGTGCTGCTGCTGCGGGCGCCTGCTGGTCTCACCGCTATGGTGTGCAGCCATGAAGTGCGTCATCAGCACACATACGTATGGAACTTCACAGTATGAATGAAGCATGCATGATGATGTTCCACCAAACCGGCCTCTTGACCCCTGGTGCGACGCACGCAGCTGGTGATGATGGCATGACAGACAAGGCTGCATGTGCAACCGCCCACGCAGCA
>JAABUV010008171.1_pt1 | contig 10683 bp, 14 predicted proteins | sample 5559971 | NCBI WGS metagenome assembly JAABUV01 (sample SAMN10711881, study PRJNA513362) | rock metagenome | isolation source: Antarctica rocks | place: Antarctica: Victoria Land, Knobhead nord | collected 2015-12-19
CATGAGGCCGTCGACCACCTCGCGCGCAACCACCGTGCGCTTGTTGCCGCCCCGCTTGGCCGGCGGGATCAGCAGCGCCACCAATGCCCACTCCTCGTCCGTCAGGTCGGTCGGGTAGCGAAGCCTGTTGCGGTCGTAGCGGGCGCGGTTCTCGGTGGTCCACACGGCGAAGCACCAGGCATGTCACATCGAAACCGATCAAACCACAAACCGCGACAAACGTTCAAAGTGTTCCCGGATGGACACTAAGTGTAGCGACGCGCACTGATGTACGTCCGAACGCGCAATAGATGTCCTGTTTCGACGCAGATTAGCTGAGACAGATTGCGGCGTCCGGCGCACAATACCTCAATGGGACTATAACTGCTTGGTGTGGGCAACGGACAGGCAGCTGTCAGGCGGATGATTGAGAATAACAGCTGTTCAATTTGCGTTCTCCAGCGCTTGCTGCGTTGCCAGAACCATAGGTGCGCCGAATCGGTAGCTTGATGCCGTGATGGCCCCCATGAAGGCGCTCTCGTGGTAAACCTGAGCGCCAGCATCGTCGCCAGCGGCGCCTACTGCGACCATCAGCGGGATCAAATGGTCCTCGCGCGGATGCGCGGCACGGGCGGCGGGTGCGGCCGACCAGTTCACCAGCCGCTGCCGTCGTTCGTCCGCCGTCGCGTTGACAAGCGTATCGTTCAGCCACCGATCGAATGTTGCGGAAGACGCCTTGCCCGTGCCGCTCATGATCCCGCGTGTATCGTGGAAGCTGAACCCGCTACCGACGATCAGCACACCCTTGTCACGAAGCGGCGCGATCAGTTCCCCGACCCTGATATGCTCTGCCGGATCGAAGTTCGCCTTCATCGAGAGTTGCACCAGCGGCAACTGAGCCTCTGGATACAGGGTGTGCATTAGGCTGAAGGTGCCGTGATCGTAGCCACGCTGAGGATCAAGGCCTGCGGAGATTTCGCCATAATCGAGCATGGCGCGGACCGTCTCAGCCAGCTCCGGGTTGCCGGGTGCGTCGTATCGAATGCTATAGGTATGCTCGGGAAATCCGGAATAATCGAAGACCATCGGCGGACGGGCACCGGACGACAGCAGGAAGCGGTCTGCCTCCCAATGCCCGGAGATCATCAGCACAGCCCGAGGCATTTCACCCAGCTCCTCGCGGACATCGTGCAGCGACTTCTCAAGGCGATCGTAAGCACCCGGCCGGAATTCCTTCATCCACGGCCAAGGACCACCCCCGTGGGAGAGGAAATATGTCGGAAGGCGACGGTTTATCATGATCGTGGTCCGGTCAAATTAAGGTTTCAACCTGCTCGGCGCATGCGGCTCGACCGGGATGATCCGGCCGAACCGCTGGCCTGTTAGCGCTGGCTCATGCGGCGAGCTGGGTGACCGCGTCGCGCGCGGAGGCGATCGCCTGCTCCCGCCCGTCCGCCACGTTGAGGCCCTCGGCAATGACGACTTCGAGGTTCTTCACGCCTATGAAGCCCAGTGCCAGCCGGAGGAACGACTCCGCATGCTCCGCAGACGCAAACGCGGATTCGGCTCCATAGACGCCCCCTCGTGCGATCGCGAGAATGACACGCTTGTCGCCAACCAGGCCCTCGGGACCATTCGCGCCGTAGCGGAAAGTCGTGCCCGGCACGATGAGGCGGTCGACCCACGCCTTCAGTTCGGATGGGAGGGTGAAGTTGTACATCGGCACGCCGATGACGACGGTATCGGCCCCGACGAACTCTTTCAGGATCGCGTCACTGTTGTCGCGCTTCGCCTGCTGCGCCTCGTCCAGCGTCGGCATAGCCTTCGACAATGGATGAGCGGACGGTGCGGTCACCGCTGTAAAGTGCGGCAAGTCCTCCGCGACGATGTCGCGATAGGTCACCTCGTGCTCAGCACTGCCGCCAAGCTTCCCTACGATAAGCGCCGAGAGTTCGCGCGAGACGGACCGAGGGCCGGTGATGCTGCTGTCGATGTGAAGGATTTTCATGTGCCGCAGGCTCCTATTGTTACCTAGGTCATGGTATGTGCCTACCCCGATCGACGCACAAAAACGCACAGGTTTGTAACTAGGGGCACACGGATGTGACCGACATAGCTTTGGAGGCCCCCCCGGCTCGGCGAGATACCGGCGCCTGCCTCAAGGTCACGCACGTGCTCAGTCGCATCGGCGACAAGTGGGCGGTTCTGATCATTATCCTGCTGCACGAGCGCGGATATCGGTTCAACGACCTCAAGCGTGGGATCGACGGCATTTCGCAGCGAATGCTCACCCTGACGTTACGGAACATGGAGCGAGACGGTCTGGTAACACGAACCGTCACTCCTTCTATCCCGCCGCGCGTCGATTACGAATTGACTGGCATCGGGCGGTCGCTGGCAGGACCGGTGAAGATCCTGGGCGACTGGGCTCTTGAAAATATCAGGAGCATCGCTGTTGCGCAGGCGCTGTACGACGCCAAGAAAGACAGCGCTTGATGGGCGCTTGCTGGCAGCCCGCTTTCAGCGCTCGCGTTCGCGCGGGGACCATGAGGAAGTGTGTGGCATTCACGCCGCTGCTGCCTGACCGGCATCAGCGGGATTGTCATTGGCCAGTCCTGGATACCAGCGCACGAACAACGGCCGAAGGGTGCCGTCGAGGGCGCGGGTGCGGGTTTGCAGCAGCAGGTGGGCGCCACGCCGGGTCCATTGCATCTGCTGGCGCTTGGCGAAGCGTTTGCTGACCACGGCGTTGACCGTGCTTTCGGCCATGGCCGACGAGATGCGCTCGCCTGAGCGGTGCCGCTCGCCGTAGTTGATCAGGCTGCCCGCGTTTGACCTGATGTAGACCGCGAACTCCTGTGCCGACCGGGCAAACTTGCCCAGGTGCGGGTAGTCCAGCTCCAAGGCTTTCACGTCGTCACGCAGGTCATCGGCGTGCTGCTGCGCCCGGCACTGGTTGCCATGCCAAAGCAGCCACTTGGTCCGTTCCAGCTCTCGCAGCAGGCGTGCCCCCCTCTTCCTCGTCGTGATGGGCGACACCACGGGCATACTGCTCCAGCACCGTCAGGCGCATGGCGATGTGGAACCAGTCGAGGACATGCTCGGCCTCCGGGGTGACCAGCTCGGTCAAGGCGCGCACCTCTTCGCCGCCATCGGTCAGGAATGTCACGTCCTGGTTCGCTTGCAGCCCCTGCGCCCTGAGCAGATCAAACAGCCGGCGCTTCGGTTTCTGGTCGTAGCCATGCACGAGCCCAATGTAACAGGACTCTTGGTCCTCCGGCATGGACCGACCGACGATCAGCTCAAAGTTGGTTTTCCTGTCGTCCCAGTCCCGCACGTAGCCGCTATCCAGGCCGACGACGATGCGCCCTTCCGGGATCGGCAGCCTGGCCCATTCCGCCGGGCAGCCGTCGATGAAGCTGGATTGCTCCTTCCCGAGTTCGCCTTCGGCGCGCTCGGCCACCCGCAGGACGTGCTGGCGCAGGGTGGTGGCGTTCGCGCCCGAGGCGATCGGCAACGCGTCGGCCAGCAGGTCGGCCGCCGCGGCGTAGGGCACGAGCGACGCCCAGCGTGCCTCCAAATACAGCCGCTCTGGCGCGACGTGGCCGGGGATGAGGGCGCACAGCGGCGACAAGGTGGCTGGCCCTTGTCCATCCTGGCACGCGCAGTGGTGCAGCCGCGGGCTGGCAATCGGCACGTCGCCATACAGGGTGCGGAACAGGACGGGGTAGCCGCCATTGCTGCGTCGCCAAGCGCTGCACGATGCGCAGCAGCGATGACGCCCAGCCCACTCCTCAGCCTGGGCCTGCACCACCTGTCGCTGGACGGCGGCGAGCAGCGCCTTGCCATCCGCTAGCGAGAGGCCGACGTCCTCAGCCCGCTCCGTCGCTTTCTCAAATGCTGCGACCTCCTTGGCACTGCCGGTTGTGCCGTCGTCGGCGGTGATCTGGAGCAGGATGCTGACGCGCATGGACGGCCTCCGATGCCGGGTGGGGTCGGCGAGCTTTCCACAACGGCCGGAGTGGAAAGCTCAAGCGGGTTCGAGACGCCCCCACTGCTCTACACTGGCGCATCTGACATCCCGAGGGCCGCCAGTTTGCATTCCGAACCGTGCAAGACAAACTACGCCATGACCTCCATCGCGCGAGCAGTGCCGCCGTCGCCGTCGTGCTTGTGCGCGAGGGCATCGACTACGCCCAGAGCAAGGCGGTGTTCAAAGCCGCTAGGGCGCGGGCCGGCCTGCGTGCCGCACCGGAACGCCGCGGCGGCGTGGACCGGCTGACGGTTGAGGAGAAGCTGCGCTTCCTCGACCAAGCCTACGACCAGGACGGCCGAACCGGGCTGATGCTGCAAACCCTGCTGAAAACCGGCGCCCGTGCGTCCGAGCTGGTGCAGCTCAGGATCGAGGACGTGAGCCTCGGCGAGCGCGTGGTCACGATCCAGAACGGCAAAGGCGGGAAGCGCCGAGAGGTGCCGATCCGGCGTGACCTGCCCTCCGCTGGCATTCCAACCGCTGCGCGCTCGGAACCTTGGCCAGCTCCGCCCAATTGCTCCGGCTCCACGTCGGCACCCGCTGGGCTGGGCCGCTGTTCGCCAGCCGGCAGCAGGGGGCAGGGCCGGCACCATATACCCTGACCCGGCAGCGTGTGGGCCAAGTCGTCCGCGGGTGGCCGCCGCTGCCGGGATCACCAAGCGCGTCTACCCCCACCTGCTCCGGCACACGGTGGGTACCCGCCTGCTCGCGCTGGGGATGGACATCACCGACCTGCAGCGCTTCCTGGGACACGAGAGCGTCAGCACCACTCGGCTTTATGCCGAAACGACGGCTGCCACGCTCCAGCGCCGCTTCGACCAGCTCACCGACCCGGCCGCCCACACGCTGGTGGCCAGCATCCGGCGGCAACGCGGAGACGATGCGGCGCTGCTCGCCGCCGAACTGCTCGTCCGGCGCCGTGCCGAACAGGTCACCACTGCTGGTACATGAGAAGCAGGTGCTCGCCCTTGCGCAGCCTAGCGTTCACCAATCGCTGGACAAACGGGCATCCCCGGGCGCGCTCGCGGGCCTTCGCCCGTTCAAGCGCGTTCTCCAGTTGCCAGCGCTTCTCCTCGTCACGGAGGACCTCGGGCCGGTTTTCCAGCACCGCCTCCCGCAGGATGTCGGCCATCGTGTGCAGGTCCTCCAGGGCGTCCCACGACGACGCATCGTCCAAGCCGGCCAAGTAGCCGCGCGGGCCGCCGCAGTCCTCGGGCGGGTAGGCGCCGTCGCTAGCGACGCAGGTTGGGTACGCCTTGCCCGGCGCCGCTTCCAAGCGGCTCTCCTCGATCCTGACCTCGTGCCGCTAGGGAATGTTCAGGTCGTACTCGTACGTGAACCGTGCGCCGCGGCGCAGCTTCAGCGCGGCAAGGGTTACATCGGGCGAGGACGCCGACACCTCCCACGACCCGTAGCGGCGGGCACGAAGGCAGAACTGATACAGGTGAATGCCCTTCCACCCTCCGCCAGCATTCCACCTGCTGCGCAGGCGGAACCTTCGCTGGCTCCGCCCATCACGACCTGGATCACGCCGTGCAGCTCGCACAAAGTGCAGGTGCCCGGCACCCGCAGGCGCCGCCACACCACCGGGCTGATCCCAAGCAGCCAAATCTTGACCTGCACGACGCCAGCCGCATCGGCGACGGGCGGCGTAGCTTCAGGATCAACGGCAGGCTTCGGTTGCTTCGATGGTTGGGACACCAGCCAACCGTATCGCGCCCCTACGCCGTCGCCGGCACCACACACTTCCTCATGGTCCCCTTGACGTGTGCTACAACTCGTGTGGCAGGCCGGTCATGTCTGCGCTGCTGTTCCAAAGGTTGAGGGCGTTGCTGGTGTTGTAGGACAGGTCTGAGGACCGGACCTCGTGCCCGTTCGAGAAGTATTTCCCGGTCGCGCGCGTCTGCTCACCGGAAGCTAGCAGCGCAAGTCGCCGTCCTGACGTTGCCGGGCTGTTGATGTTGCTCATGAACAGCGCGAGCGCAGGCAGGATGTTTTTCGAGATGAAGCGGAGCGGCGCCGGGTAAGTCCGCGCGAGGCCCGTGGCGGGCATGAGGCCAGGGTCGAACACATTGGCAGAAATGGATTGCAGCCGCTGGTCCGGCGAGGCGGCCAGGCGGTGGGCAAGCTCGTAGGTACAGTAAACATTGCAGAGCTTGGAAGTGGTGTAACGGCGGCGCCCAGCGCGCGAGCCAGGCTCGAAGTCGTGTGCCACCGCGTCCGCGTTGACGTAGCGCGGCTCGGGCATGCCCGTCTTCTGCTTCGGGTCGTGCGTCCCGCTGGACACGAAGGTGATCCGCGCATCGCTCGCAAGATCGGGAAGCAGCAGGCGGACCAGCAGGTAGTGGCCAAGATGGTTCGTGGCGAACGTGGTCTCGTAGCCCTCGGCAGTCCGGGTGGGAGCAGCGACGTTCTGCCCACCGGCGTTGCAGACGACGCCGGCGAGCGACGGGAACCCGCGTGCGCGGAAGGCGTCCACAAAGGCGTGGACCGATGCCTGCTTGGCCAGGTCGAGCGGCAGGATCTCCGCCGCGCAGCCGGACTGGCGCAGCCTCTGCGCGGCCTGACTGCCCTGTTCCGCGTCCCGGCAGGCGATCACCACCAGGGTGCCGCTATCTGCGCCCAGGACGGACGCGCACTCGAAGCCCAGTCCCGTGTTGCCGCCGGTGACAATAAACGTTCGCGTCTGTGCCATGGAGCTGAACCTATCTACAGTTGACACTGTCAACGTGGGCAGTGTGGTTGACGTTGTCAACCCAGCAAGCCAAGGTGTCCCGCATGGCAGAAACCACCAAGGAGCGTCTTGTCGCGGCGGCGTCCGACCTTCTGGACGCTGGCGGGCAAGGGGCGGTCACGCTGCGGGCCGTTGCCGAGGTGGTCGGTGTGTCGCACAACGCGCCGTACCGGCACTTCCGGGACCGCAGCGCCCTGCTGGCTGCGGTTGCCGAACGGGACTTCGACGGGCTGGGGCAGGCGTTCCAAGCCAAGGCCGACGACCCGCAGGACGCCCGTCTTTCGCTCCGGGCAGCATTGATGGTGGTGGTCGCCTATGCGCGAGAGCACCCGGCCCGCTACCGGCTGCTGTTCAGCGATCCGAACCTCGTCTCTGGGGACGGAGCCTTAGAGGTCGCCGCGTTCGGTTCGTTCCAGGCTTTCGCCGCAATCGTGCGACGTTGCCAGGTGGACAAGAGTCTCCGGTCCATCGAGACGGCAAGGATGACGGGGCTGATCTACGCCACCCTGCACGGCGCGATTGACCTGGAGATCGGTGGCCGCGCCAAGGAGGCAAAGGGGTTGGGCAGCATCGAGGCGACCGTGGACCTGTTGCTCGATCTCCTTGCACATCCCAACGCCCGCAACGGATCGATTCCGTTGAAAAAGGCTGTTGTAGTAGCGCGGCTACGCTGATTCAGTGCTCGCGATAGACAACGGGGGCACGGCCATGATGGGCGAGCGAGCAGTCAGACAGGAACCGCTGTTCTACGGTTTCGACCTCGACGACCACGTGCCGGCCGACCCCTTGCTGCGTTCCATCGACCGCTTCGTTGAGCTGAGCAGCATCCGCAGCCAGCTCGCGCCCTATTACAGCGCCCTCGGTCGGCCCTCGATCGACCCCGAGCTGATGATCCGCATGCTGTTGATCGGCTACTGCTGCGCCATCCGTTCCGAACGGCGGCTGTGCGACGAGGTCCACCTGAACCTGGCCTATCGCTGGTTCTGCCGCCTCGACCTGACCAACCCGGTGCCGGACCCCTCGACGTTCAGCAAGAACCGGCATGGCCGGTTCCGCGACAGCGACCTGCTGCGCAAGCTGTTCGAGGCGACTGTCCAGCGCTGCATGGCGGAAGGCATCGTCGGCGGCCAGGGCTTCGCGGTGGACGCCAGCATGATCCGAGCCGATGCGCACCGGCAGAAAGGAGCCGCCAGCCGCGAGGAGCTGGATCCCGAGAGCACCAACCGCGCCGTGACCGAGTACCTGGCCGTGCTGGACGACGCCGCATTCGGCGCCGCCACCGAGGTCGCGCCCAAGTTCATCTCGCCGACCGACCCGGCCGCACGGTGGACGGCCGCGGCCGGTGCGGTGGTCCGGCCTGCTACGCCTACTGCGACAACCACCTGATCGACGTCGAGCACGCCGTCATCGTCGACGTGGAAGCCACCACGGCCGTGCGCCAGGCCGAGGTCGGTGCTGCGCAGGTGATGCTGACCCGCACGGCCGAGCGGTTCGGCCTCTGGCCCGAGCGCCTGATCGCCGACACAGGCTACGGCTCGGCGGCCATGCTGGCCTGGCTGGTGCACGAGCAGGGCATCGAGCCGCACATCCCGGTGTTCGACAAGTCGACCCGCAACGACGGCACGTTCAGCCGCTCCGACTTCACCTACGACCACCAACGCGATCTCTACGTCTGCCCCGGCGGCAAAGAGCTGAAGCACTACCGGCGTCAGTTCCAGCAGCCGCGGATCGGCGTCGATGCCGAAGGTCTCATGCGCTACCGGGCCACCATGGGCGACTGCGGTCCCTGTCCGTTGAAGGAGCGCTGTTGCCCCAGGCATCCCGCCCGCAAGGTCCTGCGCTCCATCCACGAGGGCGCCCGGGACCTGGCGCGGAGCATCGCCGAAACCGACGCCTACGTGGTCTCCCGGCGTGAACGGAAGAAAGTCGAGATGCTGTTCGCCCATCTCAAGCGCATCCTGCGCCTCGACCGGCTGCACCTGCGAGGTCCGTGCGGTGCCCGCGACGAGTTCCACCTCGCCGCCGCCGCCCAGACCCTCCGCAAGATGGCCAAGCTGATCCCGATCGCGTCGCCATCGACCTCCACAGCCTGAAAGGGAGCTACCAAGCCGTCAACCAACGTGCATCGTGCTGCCCGCCAACCCGAAACCAAGCCAGCCTTTTTCAACACAATCGGTCGGGAGCGGACGGTCGCCGAGTGTACCACTTCGTCAAACGACGGACAGATGACGCGGAACACCCGCAGGTGTCCCGCATCGACCAGGTTTGGCTGCCTACCCGGGATTGACCGCCGCCCAGCGCCCGTTTTGGGTGCGTCCTCCGTAGCCGTAAGCGTCCCCGTCTACCGCATGAACGAGCACGTAGCTCTCCTCGTGCAGCGGCCCGAGCAGCGCCGCCATGCCGTCAAAGGCATCTTGCACGAAGGCGGTGGTCTCTCCCTTCATGTTCGTGCCGGCGGTAACCTTGATGTCCAGCCAGAAGGCGGCCTTGCCGTCTTCCAGCGCCGGTCTTCGCCCGGCGACGAACCAGCCTTCCGGGTCGGCCGGGTCGACCAGGACGGCGGTGACGCCAGGGTCCTTGCCGAGGCGCTCCCTTCCAAGGCGTGCGGCGAGGGCCGCGACCTCGCTGCGCAATTCGAGCCGTGGCTGAGGCGTGACGTAGCGAACGGCGATCATGGGCATGACGAGCCTCCTTCGGTGTGTGCCGATGCGTAACTTGATCAGTTCAGGGACAATGCGGAATGCTATGGTGGCATATTATGACCATAGTGGGATCTTATGGTGCTCGACCTGGAGTCCGTCCGCTTGTTCCTGCTTGCGGTTGAGTTCGGCAGTCTGACCCGCGCCGCCGAGGCAGCGGGCACGGTGCAGCCCGTCGTGAGCCAGCGCCTAAAGAGCCTGGAGGCGGCACTCGGTCGGCGGTTGCTGGAGCGCACGCCGCGCTTCGTGCGCCCGACTGCGGATGGAGCTGCGTTCCTTGACCGTGCCCGCGCCTTGCTGGCCGCCCACGATGCAGCGGTGCGGTTCATGCCCACCCCTGCGATGCGCTTCATGGTTGGGTTGAGCGAGCACGCGGTCGGCGTCGGGCTGGAGAGTGTGTTGCGCCGGGTGCGGGCCGCCCTGCCGGCTGGTGCCGCCATTGAGGTGCGAACGGGACAGTCGCAGCCTCTTCGTGCTGCCTTTGACGCGGGCGAGACCGATGCAGTCGTGATCCGGCGCGAGACGGGCGGCGAGGGTGGGGAAGTGCTCGGGTCCGACCCGCTTGGCTGGCGAGCGGCGGATGGCCTTCGGCTCCGCCCTGGCGAGCCAGTGCCGCTGGCTACCCTTGGGCCGCCCTGTGGCGTGCGGGCGGCGGCAATCCGCGTCCTGGACCGAGCGGACATGGCATGGCACGAACCCTTCCTGAGCGGCGGATGTGCTGCGCTGCTTGCGGGCGTGCGCGCGGGCCTTGGCATTGCACCGATGGGCCGTGCTGCATCGGGCGATGCGCCAGATGCTGGACCGGTCCTTGGGCTGCCCCCGTTACCAATGTCGGAGGTTGTCCTGTTTGGCCGGGCAGGATCGCCAGCGGTAGCGATGGCGCTGCGCGGCCTTGCGGCTGGAGTGCGTGCCGGCCTACTGCCAAGGTGAGCGGGGCTGCAGGGCTTCTAACCCCAGGAATGGAGCGGGAACCCCAACTAACGATCGCTTCTCCGTTCCGTTCCCCCTTCCGTTTACAAACCGTCAGATGGTCGACTGGGGATGAACAGCACCTGACGACGTCGCACAACCAGATCCAGCGCGAGCCAAGATCGCCTGGACCTGCGTTGCCGCCCACTGCCCGCCGCGCGCCGTCCGTATGCCACGGGTGTTCAGCACCGCGGCAATGCCGCGCAAGCTCGCGACACCGCTGGCCCGGATCTGCCGAATGACGGGTGCGACGTTCTCGGCGAAGCGGC
>JAABUV010008172.1_pt1 | contig 10682 bp, 10 predicted proteins | sample 5559971 | NCBI WGS metagenome assembly JAABUV01 (sample SAMN10711881, study PRJNA513362) | rock metagenome | isolation source: Antarctica rocks | place: Antarctica: Victoria Land, Knobhead nord | collected 2015-12-19
TCGCGCTCCATCATTCCCGTCAGCATGTCCGGCTCCGTGATACCGCTCACGCAGTGATTCGAACAAAGACCGATTCGGGATCCGTCAGAAACGCATGTCAGGGATTCCGTCCACACGCCCTAGTCGCACCGGCATCGGATTTCGCATTGGGCTGATTGTCTCTGTCCTTCTCGCCGGCATGGCTGGTCTTGCCGCATCCGATATCAGCAGTACCTGGCACGCGTTGCGCAACGATCGTGCGGAGAGCACCCGGCGACTGGTGGAAGCAGCAGACAGCCTGCTGGGTCACTTCGCCGAGGAGGAGAGCTCCGGACGCCTGACTCGTGCCCAGGCTCAGACGGCGGCAAAGGCGGCGGTGGCCGCAATCCGCTACGATACCGATGGCTATCTCTGGATCAACGACCTGGACGGCAGGATCGTCATGCACCCGGTCAAGCCGGCTCTCGACGGGTCGGACGGCCGGGCCATCGTCGACGTGAACAAACGCTCCCCATTCGGGATGGCGGCCGACATCGGGCGGCGGAAAGGAAGCGGCTTCTTCGGCTACATGTGGCCCAAGCCCGGCAGCGCCGCACCCGTCGAGAAGATCTCTTACGCCAAGTTGTTCGTGTCCTGGGGCTGGGTCGTCGCCTCGGGCCTTTACCTCGATGATGTCAACGCAGCCGTGTGGCATCATGCGGTTCGCCAGACTGGATGGCTCTTCCTGATCGCCTTGGTCGCGGTCGCCGTGGCCTTCCTCATCGCTCGCAACATCGTCGGCCCGGTGCGACTGTTGACGACAGCAATGAGTGAACTTGCCAGAGGGAACAGGGCCGCCAGCATCCCCGGATTAGGCCGTGGCGACGAGATCGGCTCCATGGCCGCCGCTGTGCAGGTGTTCAAGGACGGCCTAGTCCGGGCAGACCAGCTCACGGCTGGTCGGGATGCCGAGCGGGCCGCCAGAGAGCAACGCACGTTTCAGCTGGAGAGCTTAGTGGGCGCATTCGAAGGCAAGGTGGGCGGCCTTGTTAAATTCGTGGCCTCCGCCTCGACGGAGCTAACTGCGACCGCCCAGTTCATGACCAGCACGGCAGAGCAGACGCATCGTCGGGCAGCCGCCGTGTCCGCGGCTGCCGGGGAAACCAGCATGAGCGTGCAGGCCGTCGCCGCGGCGGCTGAGCAGCTGACTGCCTCCGTGCACGAGATTGCTCGCCAAGTGGCGCAGTCGTCGAGCATGAGCGGCAAGGCAGTGCAAGCTGCGCGGCAGACAAACACGATCGTCTGTGCCCTTGCGGCAGGAGCGCAGAAGATCGGGCAGGTGGTTGAGCTGATCACCGGCATCGCCGGTCAGACCAACCTACTGGCATTAAATGCGACGATTGAGGCAGCTCGTGCCGGCGAAGCGGGCAAGGGCTTCGCTGTGGTGGCATCGGAAGTGAAGAGCCTGGCGCAGCAGACGGCAAGGGCAACGGAGGAGATTGCCGCTCAGATCAGCCAGATACAGGAGGCAACCGGCGAGGCGGTTGATGCCATCCGGAGCATCACCTCCACGATCGAGGACGTGAGCGGTATCGCGACCGGCATTGCCTCCGCAGTAGAGCAGCAGGGCATCGCCACCGCGGAAATTGTCCGGAACGTGCAGCGCACGGCGGCAAACACACAGGAGGTGACGAGCAACATCGGCGGGGTCAGCGAAGCCACAAGCAGCACCGGAGCCGCCTCGGCTCAGGTCCTAAGTGCGGCTGGCGAGCTGTCCAGTCAGGCCGAGCAGCCCTCATGCGAGGTGCAGAGCTTCGTCTCAGGTGTCAGAGCCGCATGATAGGCAGTTAATCGAGTCTTGATAACCCGATGGCAGCAGATCGCAATCAGTGCTTTGACGGAGCCATTGCTCCAGGATTCGACCAAATTGGCCAGAACTGCGTCGTGATCCCGCTGTATGCCGCGCATGAATGGATCGAGCGCCGTTTGGTATCAGTGCCGTCGGCTCTTTGGCTGCCTTCAGCGGCAAGCGGGGCTGACGGAGGCGGGCCTGCCGGCGATCGGGCTCTGCCAGGCCCCGGGTTCGACCGGTTTGCCATCACGTCGTCACCACCCTCACACCCGGCCGGTCCGTGACGCTGGCCGACCGGGATCCCTGCTACGGCGTCAAGCCGCTACCGCCTGCGCTGTGGCCGGGGCGTGGTAGCTCCCGCCCCTGACCAGCACCGCCCAGACGATCCGCGCCGTCTTGTTGGCCTGCGCCACGGAGGCGAGCCTGGCCGGGCGTCGCTCGAGCACGCCTCGCAGCCAGGCTGTGTCCGCAGCTGTCTTCGTCCGGGCGTGGCGGATCACCGCTGTCGCGCCCAGTACGAGCAGGCGGCGCAGCGTGCGGTCACCCTGCTTGGAGATGCCGCCCTGGCGCTGCTTGCCGCCGCTGCTGTTCTGCCTGGGCACCAGGCCGATCCAGGCCGCGAGCTGCCGGGCGGAGTGGAACTGGGTGGGATCGGTGATGGTGGCCACGATCGCCGACGCCGTGATCGGACCGATGCCGGGGATGGTGGCAAGCCGCCGGTTGGCCTCGTTGTCCTTGTGCCACGCCAGGATCGCCGCCTCGATGTCCCCCACCCGCCGGCCCACCGCCTCCAGTTCCGCTGCCAAGCCACGCAGTGCCAGCCTCGCAAGCGCTGGCAATCTGGCCTTGTCCTCGTCCATGAGCACCACCAGCAGGTCGGCCGCGCGCAGTCCCCTGGGGTGCGATGATGCCCAGCTCTGCCATGTGCCCGCGAAGCGCGTTGACCAGCATGGTCCGCTGCCGCACCAGCAGCTCGCGTGCGGTGCAGCATCAGCACCGCCTGCTGCTCGGCCGAGATCGGCACGAACCGCATGGTTGGCCGCGTCACCGCCTCGCAGATCGCCTCCGCATCGGCCGCATCGGTCTTGCCGCGCTTGACGCAAGGCTTCACATACGAGGCCGGCGTCAGCCGAACCTCGCGCGTAATGAGTCCCGTCTCCTCGCAGTATGTCAGGCGACATCACCGCCGAATGCGGGCCGGGGATCGCCTGTGCGGCTTTTGATTGCGCCATGACAGGTCCGGCGTCATTGTGCCCGCAGCTCCGATGCTGGTGCAGCACACCGGAACAAGGACGCTGCACCCTGCGGAGCGGGTCGCCCATCCTGTCGTCGCCCGCACCGTTGCGGGTCCGTCGGCATCGCCAGAGGCGGCCGTGCGTCGGACACGCCGGCCTCCGCAGCAAAGGCCCGGGTGCAACGGACCCTGGGGGCGACGGACTCCCGGATGCAACATCGTGCAAGGATCGCAGCATCATGAAGATCAGACTCGGCGCGCTCGCCGTGCTGTCGGCCCTTTGGGCGCCGCCCGGCTTCGCGCGCGGCGAGACCGCCGCCGCCGCGAGCCCCACCGCGCTTGGGGCCGAGGCCCTGCCTGCCGCCACCACGACGAAGAGCGCCAAGCGCGGCGCCGCCTACGACCTCGCCTCGCCGGCCGACCTGCAGGCGCTCGCCCCGGGCGTGTCGTGGTGGTACAACTGGGGCTCCGCCCCTAACCCCGCGGTGCCCTCCGGCTACCGCACCGCCTACCAGATGGACTACTACCCGATGCTGTGGAACGGCAGCTTCAATGCCGCCAGCGTCGAGGCGTTCCTGCACGCCAACCCGACGATCCACTACCTGCTGGTGCTGAACGAGCCCAACGTCGGCGGCCAGTCCTACCTCACGCCGCAGCAGGCGGCGGCGCTGTGGCCGCAGTACGAGGCCGTCGCGGCGCAGGCCGGGGTCAAGATCGTGGGGCCGCAGATCACCTGGGGCAACATGCCGAACTACGGCGACCCGGTGGTCTGGCTGGACGCGTTCTACGCCGCCTACGAGGCGGCCCGTGGCGGCCGCCAGCCCACCATCGACTACCTCGGCTTCCATTGGTACGACTACGGCCTGCCCGGCCAGCTCGACCGCCTGCACAAGTACAACAAGCCGATCTGGGTGACGGAGTTCGCCAACTGGCACAGCCAGACCGATGGCGCGCAGATCGTCACCCCGGGCGAGCAGGCCACGCAGATGACCTCGATGGTCGCCACCCTGGAGAGCCGCAGCGACGTGTTCCGCTACGCCTGGTTCACCGGGCGGGTCAGCCCGGACCCGCACTACAGCAGCCTGCTCGGCGCGCCGGGGCAGCTCACGGCACTGGGGCAGCAGTATATCACCCTGCCGCACTGAACGCATGGCGGCGTGAGCGGCCCGGGAGGCAGTGCCGGGCGTCCGGCCGGGCGGGCAAGGTCAGAGGCTCCGCCTCTGGACTCCGCCAAAGGCAAGCCTTTGGAAGCCCCTTCTTTAAGTCAGGGATCAAAGGGCCTCGGGCCCTTTGCGGGTCTGGGCAGAGCCCAGCCTTGCCTGCCTACGGGTTGGCGATTTCAGCCGTTGGTGTCAGACGATCTTGAACGGCGGGAAGAACGAGAACCCGTAGGGCTGCGCGATCGTGTTGACCGCGTTCCTGTTCGGCTGCCTGACCGGGCCGACGAACCCGGCCGATCCGTCGAGGAACGGGGTCAGCGGCGGCACGGCGTCGTTGACGGTCTTCAGCAGCGCCGTCTCCACGATCAGGCCGTTGGGCGGGTTGTTGTTCGCGGCGACGCCCAGCAGGGCGCGGTGCTCGCACTCGATGCCGAGCACCTGCACGGCGAAGCCCAGGAAGACCGGGTTGGCCGTGGTGATGTTCGACGAGACGGCGCCGGAGAAATCGATCGCGGCGGCGAGGTAGGCGCTGATGAAGTAGGCCTCCAGGGTCAGCGCCGTCGGGAAGAACACGCTCTCGTCGGTGAACATGTTGGGCGGGAAGTAGAACTTGCTGGTCACCGGGTGGGCGCCGAGCTTGCGCAGGTATTCCAGGTGCACGAACTCCTGCACCACGGCGGCCTGGAAGTAGTTCTGGTTGGCGGCGCTGTTCACGTTGGGCAGCGCGCTGCCGGCCGCCAGGGCGTTGTAGTAGAACGTCACCGCAAGCGATTCGGCGGTGGCGGCGATGTCGATGATGCCCTGCACCGTGTCGGTGTTCACGCTGGTCTGGGCTGCGGCCTTGGCTGCGATCGGCTGCAGCAGGTTGATGCCGGCGACGCCAAGGGCCGTGGCACCCGCCAGCTTGGCCGTGCGATTGAAGAAGGTGCGCCTGGACTCGCCGGCGCGTGCCGCCTCGCCGGCCTTGGCCGTCAGCTCGCCCATTACCTCGCCGGTGCAGCGCAGCGAGTCGTCGATTGGATCCGTCATGGTTCCTCCAGTGGTCGGGCAACTCCACGGGTTGAAGTCATAGCTGCCCGATACTTTTACGGAGCCGCTACAATTTCGGATGCACGAATAAATCAAACCGGCCGATTATTCTTTGGTCGCGACCAGTTCGAGATCTCGCCGCGGAACAAGCACGCCGTTCGTCACCGCTGACAGCAACCGGTGCGGCCGATGACAAACCCAAGCCTGTCCGAACGCCGTGCGAACACAACAGCACGATGTAATCCTTCCCGGCTTCGTGCGCCGTTAACCTATGTCAAGCACCCGCTGTTCGATACCGGTTGATGCAAGACAGCAGACGAGGGGATGCAACCTGGGTCGATTGCGGACTCTTCCCTCTGCAGGATGGATTGCGTCTGGTCTTAACCTTGGGTGGCACCGTCTGCGTGAGGCACCATCGCCGCACTCGCCACGCTTCCGCTGGCCTGTCGTTCCCCTGTTCAGGCGCAGAGGCGAGGTCGACGGGCCGAACCGGCGGCAAGGGGCCTGCCAGAGCGCATGATAGCAGCGATCCATGACCTGACAGGACGCAAGGCTGGCCCTTGGCCCGACCTGCCAAAGGCCTGAGGCCTCTGGAAACCCGTGTCCTCAGGAAACGGATTCCAGATGCTCGGCCGGTGGCTGCGTCCGCAGGCGGAGCCTCCGGCCCTGCCTGCTTTCCGGCGTGCCCGTTGCACCGGCCGGCGACCTCGCGCACCCTGCGCGGGAATCGAGGAGGGCGCGATGCCGCAGGGCAAGGCAAATGCGCAGCGTGCGCCGGCCAACGAGGCAGATCCTCTCGCGCCGCCGACCGCAGCGATGCTCGGCCCGGAGGCGCACGCGATCGGCCGCCTGGCGAACGCCCCGGCCGCGATCCCGTGGCGCGGCTGGAAGCAGGTGCTGCGCCGCACGCTGGCGGAGATGATTTCGGACCGCATGTCGCTGGCCGCCGCCGGCTGCGCGTTCTGGGCCACGCTGGCGCTGTTCCCGGCGATCAGCACGCTGATCTCGGTGTACGGCCTGGCGTTCGACCCGGCCACGGTGGAGCCGCAGCTCCAGGTGCTGGCGCGGCTGCTGCCGCCGGCGGCGTTCAGCCTGATCGACGCGCGGGTGCAGCAATTGGTATCGCAGCCGCGCGGCACCCTGACCTTCAGCCTGGTGCTGAGCTTCCTGGTGGCGCTGTACAGCGCCACCACTGGCACCAAGTCCATCCTGGCCGCGCTCAACCTCGCCTACGAGGAGAGCGAGGTGCGCAGCATCCTTCGCTACCAGCTCACCGCGCTGGGCATGACGCTGTGCGCGGTAGTCGCCGCGGTGGTGGGGATCGGCGTGCTGGTGCTGCTGCCGCTAGCGCTCAGCTTCCTCGACCTGCCGGGCAACCAGAAGCTGCTGGCGCAGGTGGCGAGCCTGGCGGTGCTGCTGGTGTTCGTGGTGCTGGCGCTGTCGCTGCTATACCGGTTCGGGCCGTCGCGGCGCCGCGCGGCGTGGCGCTGGGTGACGCCGGGCTCGCTGGTGGCGACGCTGCTGTGGCTGGTGGCGTCGGCGGCGTTCTCGTACTACGTCGGCAACTGGGCCAGCTACGACGCGACCTACGGCCCGCTGGGCGCGGTCGCCGGCGTGATGATGTGGTTCTGGGTCACAGTGTATGCCGTCCTGCTCGGCGCCGAGCTGAACTCCGAGCTGGAGCTTCAAACCGCACGCGATAGTACGGACGGACCGCCGAAGCCGCCGGGCCGGCGCGGAGCGTATGTCGCCGACCACGTGGCGCCGGAGTAGCGCCGGGACCGAAGGCCGCGCCGTCGAGAACGTCCACGCCATCCAGGGTGCTCGCATCATCGAGGCTGCCCGCGCCATCGAGGGCCGGGGCGTCGGCCACCTCGATCGGCGCGGCGTGCCCGGCGGGCTCGATCGTGACCTCGCCGACGCCGCGCGAGGCAAGGCCGATGCGCTCCGCCGCGCCGCGCGACAGGTCGATGATGCGCCGGCCGTGGTCGGGCTGTCGGTCGGTGACGGTGACCACCACCGAGTCGCCGGTGTCGCGCATCGTGACCAGCACCCGCGAGCCCAGCGGCAGGCTGGGATGGGCAGCGGTCATCTCGGTGGGGTTAAACACCGTGCCGCTGCTGGTGCGATGTCCCGCGTGGCGCCCGCCGTACCAGGAGGCCTGCCCGCTCTGCCGCCATCCGCCGCCGTCGCGCGCCGCCGCCTGCCCCGGCACCAGCAGCGCCGAGGCGAGCAGGCCGGAGCCCATCCCGACCCGGAGCCCGGCCTGGAGTCCCGCGCGAAGCCGAAGCGCCGGTGCGCCCATGGATGACCCCTTCTGGATGGCCTGGTCCGACATCATGGTCAAAGGTTGGCCCGAGAAGAACAACAATAGCAAGCGTCATCGGTCGGGCCGATCATCATCAACATGGCTTTGCCGGTCTCCGGGCAGCGTTCCTGCATCCTGCGCGTGCATAAGTGCAGCATAAAGGGGTCGCCGCACGCGAACGCATTGAGGGTTCACTGGCGACACTGACCGATCGTTCAGGCGCATCTTCGCGTGTTCAGGATGCTGTTGCCGGCAAAGGGCTTGTCTGCTGCACCGCACCGGAACTGCCCGCGCGCCGCGAAGGATCGTTCTCGCCGGCGATTGATCCTGGAGCTCGCGGCGCGATCGACCGGTGTCCGGGAACCGAGCGGCGATGCCCCCGTCCACGGGATCGCGGCGCGTTCCGGAGCCTGCGCGGCCCTGCGGCGGCCGGACCCGCCGGTCGTGCTTTCGTCAGGAACGGGGGGCGGCGGGCCAGGGGAATCAGCCGGGCGGGACGCGGCCCGTCCGTCAACCGCCCATTACGGCCGCCTGAGGCCGCATCCGCCCGAGATCCCGCGCGGCGCGGCGGGCACCGCGTCCGGACCGACCGTAGCAATGCGGCCCGGGTCCTGACGATGCGGGCGGGGCACGCAGAGGTGCCGGCCACCCCTGCCTGAATCAAGGGCGGCGGTGCCTCAAGTCGAGGCTGGCCGGACACCGCAAGTGGCGACCCGGCCTGTTGGATAATCGGCGTTGGCGGGACTGCGTCGTCGTGGCCTGCATGCGAGGCGCGGCACCGCGTCCCGCATGCGCCGGTTCAGTCGCGCGCCCAGCCGTGGTCGTGCACCAGGCCGTCGTCGTGGTCGTGCCCGCGCGCGAGCGGATGGCGCGGGCGGTGCGGCGCGGCGCCGACCGGATCGCTGGAGGACCAGCCGTGGCCGTGGACCAAGCCGTCGTCGCACTCGTGGTCGGCGTGATGCGGGGTGGTCGGGGCCATGGCGCAGTCTCCCTTGAAGCGTGCTCGGTTGAGCCGAGACTACGCGTCGCGCCGCGTTACGGCTGCCTCGATCCGCTGCGGCAGCCCGCAAGGAGGTGGCCAACTTCACAGGACGGCCGGTAAATCCGTCAAGACTGCACCCGGTGTGAGCAGGCAAGGTTGAGGCTCCGCCTCAAACTCCGCCAAAGGCAAGCCTTTGGAATCCATTTTTTAGGCAGATGGGTTTCCAAAGGCTTCAGGCCTTCGGCGGGTCTGGGCAGAGCTTGGCCTTGCTTGCTGCCCGGCCTACCGGATCAACCCCGCCGGCGGGCTCGACGGGTCCGCCGCCATCCTGCGTGCCATCCGCCCGGCCAGGAACGCGTGCCGCCCCGCCTCCACCCCCGCCCGCATCGCCCGCGCCATCCGCACCGGGTCGCGCGCGTGCGCGATCGCCGAATTCAGCAGCACCGCGTCGCAGCCCAGCTCCATCGCCAGCGCCGCGTCCGACGCAGTGCCCACGCCCGCGTCCACCAGCACCGGCACCCCCGCCTGCTCGATCAGCAGCGACAGCATCGCCGGGTTCTGCAGGCCCAGCCCCGAGCCGATCGGCGCGCCCAGCGGCATGATCGCCACGCAGCCCATCTCCTCCAGACGCTTGGCCGCCACCGGATCGTCGGCGCAGTACACCATGACCTCGAACCCGTCGCGGATCAGCGCCGCCGCCGCCTCGAACGTTGCCGCCATGTCGGGGTACAGGTGCGGCGGCGGCCCGAGCACCTCCAGCTTGACCAGGTTCCACCCGCCCGCCTCGCGCGCCAGGCGCAGCGTGCGCACCGCGTCCTCGGCGGTGAAGCAGCCCGCCGTGTTGGGCAGGTAGGTGTAGCGCTTCGGGTCGACATGGTCCTGCAGCATCGGCGCCCCGGGATCGGACAGGTTCACTCGGCGCACCGCCACCGTGACCATCTCCGCGCCGGAGGCCTCGATCGCCGCCGCGGTCTCCTCCAGGCTCTTGTACTTGCCGGTGCCGACCACGAGACGCGAGCGGAACCGCCGCCCCGCCACCGTCCAGCCCTCGTCGGCCCCGTCGCCGGCGGCCCTCGCACCTCGGACGCCCGCCTGCTGCACGCCCGCCTGCTGCACGCCGTCCATGCCCTAGCCCCCGCCAATGAAGTGCACGATCTCGAGCCGGTCGCCCTGGTCCAGCGCGGTCGCGTCGTAGCGCCCGCGCGGCACGATCTCCTGGTTGCGCTCCACGGCGATCTTGCGCCCATCCAGCGCCAGCGCCCGCACCAGGCCGGCCACGGTGAGCGGGACCGCGAGCGCGCGCGGCTCCCCGTTCAGTGTGATGGTGATCTGCATCGGTCCAGTCCCTCCGCCGGCACGACCCGGATCAGGTCAAGGGTCACCACAATCTGGTTTCTCAGCCACGGCTCCGGTGCCCCCGGTTCTGCAGGGACGCCGGCGCCGAGGCTCCCCTCGGACGCCGGCAGGATCGAACCCGCCGGCCAGGGTGTCAAATCACGGGATCGGATCGGCGTGCGCGTCGGTCCTAAAGACACCAGGCAAGGTTGAGGCTCTGCCTCAAACTCCGCCAAAGGCAAGCCTTTGGAAACCAACACTCAAGGTAATCGGTTTCCAAGGGCCCCATGCTCGGAAAAGGAGCCCTTGGCAGGTCTGGGCGTCGCTGGCCAAAGGGTCCGATGGCCCACTTGGACCATTGGAATGGTAATAATATACTTGACTCAGTGGGTCGCAATGGGTAGGTTCGGCCTATGAGCAACGAGCCCCAAACCCTTGTTGAAGCCATCCGCCACTTTGCGGACCCTGACGTGACGCTTGCCACGATGGTTGAGCTTCGCTGGCCGACCGGGGTTCATTGCCCGACGTGCGGCCGGACCGATGTTCGCTTCATCGCGACGCGCCGGATGTGGGAGTGCAAGGAGAAGCACCCTAAGAAGCAGTTCTCCTGCAAAATTGGCACCGTGTTTGAAGATAGCCCCTTGTCGCTGGACAAGTGGTTCGTCGCCATTTGGATGATCGCTAACTGCAAGAATGGGGTTAGGCCGTGTGGACGGATTTAACCAACATCAGTCCGCACGCAAAACTGATGATGGCTGAGTAGCTGGTGTCGGTCTTCTCGCATCGCATGGCGACGCGTTTGAACCGCTTGAGCTTGCCGATTG
>JAABUV010008173.1_pt1 | contig 10682 bp, 9 predicted proteins | sample 5559971 | NCBI WGS metagenome assembly JAABUV01 (sample SAMN10711881, study PRJNA513362) | rock metagenome | isolation source: Antarctica rocks | place: Antarctica: Victoria Land, Knobhead nord | collected 2015-12-19
CCTGGGGCGCGCACAGCCGCGAGTGGCAAGGCACGCACACCAACCAGGTGTGACTAGTGAGAGGCAAGCAAAGATCTTGAGCTTGGTACGGACCTTTCAGAGACCACCGCTGGCCCCAATTTACTAGGGTCTTTGAAGGTGGGCTTCCTGAAGCCGTGCTGGCACTAGAGAGGGAAGTGGTGTACTTGTAGTTCCTGAAGGTTGACTGTTCCGCGCCGCAACAGCAGCATGCGCATGTCGCTCTCAGCGCACGCATGGACAGCACCCAGGCTGCCGACCGCCGTGCAGCTGCGTCGCTGCAGCGCCGTGCCCCTGTGCCGGCACACACCTTGCAGCTGGAGCCGAGCGGAGAGGAGGAACAGCCACCTGCATGCGCAGAGCAGCGGCCGCAACGACAGCGACTTTCAGAATGCCGCGCTGCGCTTCGGCCGGTCTGCGGCAAAGAAGTGCGCGCGCTGAGCGGTGCTAGCGTGCCCTCGGCACTGCTGTGTGCTCTGCTGCTTGCAGACATGTATCCTGTGACCGTGTTCCTTGGGCTCCATCACCGGCTGCGTCCAACGGCAGGCTGAAGGAAGGATATGAAGTAGCAGAGTTCAACGCGAAGCGAGCCTGGACGCGCCTGGACGCCAAGGTGGACGTGAGCGGCAAAGCAAAGCGCGCGGTCAGCTCGTGCGTCCCTGCGGCCTACGCGCGGCTTTCGCACAGCCGTATCCAGTCTTGCGGCTGGCCAACGGCTGTGGCTGTCCTCACACAGTATCCTCCCCTGCAGCCGGTGCTGTGTCGAGGCCTGCGCGGGCGTGGGCTCGCCTGCAGGCTTGCTTCATGGGCTGAAGAGCTGGCCGCGTGCGCAGGGCGCAGACGCAGGCCGCGACGCTGGATAGCAGGCTAGGCCTGCGGCGGCGCGCGCGCATCATCGGCGAGGACGCACGGCGCAGCTGGCCGCGGGTGTGCCTGTGGCCATGTGTCCTGGCGGTGTTGTCCAGTGTCCAGCTGAGGTGCATGGCTCTTGCTAACTTTTTTACACCTCAAGTTGGATGCGACCAGAACTGGCCCAGGCTGCGAGGATGGTGCCGTCGTGCCTTGTCAGCTCCGGTGCACCCGCCGGGCGCGCCAGAGCGGCTCGCGCCGCCCCCTGGGCCCCGCCGCCGCCGCCGCCGAGGCCCGCCCGCCCGCGCGCGCGCGCAGTGGCGGCGGCAGTACCGGGAGTTCGCGGCGACGCCGCTGGGCCGCGGCGCGTTCCTGGCGGGCGTGTTCGCGCTGTTCTACACCGGCATTGCCTTCCGGCTGCTCAACCTGCTCGTCCTGCTGTGGTGGGTCGGGCCGCTGATCGCGCTGCCGCTGCTGCAGGCCGCCAGCCGCAAGGCGCGCGCCCGGCCCCGCGCCCCGCGCATGCGCCGGCGCGCCTTTTCGTCGGTCGCCGCTGCGTCACAAGTCTGTGTGAAGGCGCGGCTTTGCGTCGGCTGTGCCTGTGCTGCAGCGCCTGGCGCCGCATGCTGAGCTGGGTGTTTCGCGCGAGGAGGGCATGCCATTATGGGTGCTGTCCGCATATTAGGCTGCCTATGTGTCCGTCAGACGTTGCAGGTCACCACTCACTGCAGGTCGCCCTGGTGCATGGGGAGCATCCGGGGCGGATGCAAGTGTCAGTTGCAAGTGTTGGCGTGGGTGCAAGCCGCGGCCGGCTCGCAGCGTCGTAAGCAAGCTCTTGCCGCAGTGCGTCACCTGGTTTGCCGACTAGCCGGGGCAGCATAGCTGACCTGTGTAAGATGGGTGGCACCGCACATAAGCCGCTCTATGCGGGTCTGCATCGCCTGCAGGCGGGTATGGCAGCGCAGCGGCCATAGGAGGCCTTCGCAGTGTACAGCCTAGTCCCAGCTGAGGCAGGCGGCTGTGCGGCCTTGCGACCTTTCTTGAAGGGTGTGGGCTGCCTACTCACTGACTTGCTTGGCTGGGGCGCTTGCAGGCTGTGGCAGAGGCGCAGCGGCGCGAGGAGGCTGCCGCCGCGGCGCGCAACCCCTTCTCCGGCTTTGGCCGGCGGCAGGGCTTTGCAGCCGAGCAGGGCCGGGGTGCCCAACGGGGCGCGCCGGCGTCCAAGCAGCAGGACGGGCCGGTCATCGACGCTGAGTGGACGACTATCGATGATGACACGTAGCCGAGCGGCTGGGGAGTGCACGACAACCGGCGATTGCATGCGGACGTGCCGCTTTGCGGGGTGCCATGCCTCACTGTGTGCCCGCTGCGACACCAGCCTGCAGCTCAGCGCTGCTGGATGCTGTTTGGCTTGTCTTCTGCGCTTGCTCCACGACTAGGCTCTCTTGTCATGCTGGCAGTCTGCCGTTGTTGCTGCGCATTGTCTCTGCGGGTTGCGTGTACACCTATGCGGCAGATGACTGTGAATGTAAAGCAACGCGCGAAGCGGAACATTATACAGCAGATGCATACTTTACAATTGACGGCCATTGCTTGGTGCTCACACACTGCCCCTTCTGTGCCATTACCGGGGTTATCAACGTACGCATACTGGACAGCTTGTGTACAGGCAAAGAAGGTCTTCCTTGCGCACTCCATCCTCAGAGCACCAGGCATACAGCCGACTATGTCACAACCCCATTCGCTGCACAGCTGCCAAACTCGATGGCACAGCCAGTGCATGCCTCACCATGGCTTTTCTGTGTAAAACTGCCAGCCCCTGGCAAACAATTGCCATGTATACAACGCTTCAGATGGTGTTCAAGGCCTGCAGGGACACAGCGCAAACCCAGATATTCGCCAGGTTCATAACACTCTGACAGACGTCACAATACACTCTGGCTCCTGCGAGCAGCATCACCACAGCTTACACCCCTATGTTCAACACCTCTCAAGAATTGCCTCTAAGTCGCAACGCCGCCGTATCTGAAATACAGTGGCATACAGGTAGCGTACACACTTGCTGTCTACGTAAGTCACACTGGTGTACACGTCTGCCTGCAGCGCTCTCGCGAGCTCGGCTGCGGCCGCCGCCGCGCGGCGCCTGACGCCGGCGCCCCGAGCGCGTAGCCCTATTTCAGTAGGTCGCTTACGAAGCACTTTCACCTGGGCTCCCTGACGCATGAGCGGCGTCGCTCCCGGCTGCGCTTGCGGCGGGCGCGCCGCGGTGGGCGAGCAGGCGCGGGGACGGCCCGCCCGCCCTCAAGGCCTCGGCGGCGCTCTGGGCGCAGCCGCGCGGCCTCGCCGCCGCCCGGAGCGCCGCCTGCCCGCACCAGGCAGCGCATACGCGACAGGCGGCAGCACCGGCGCGGACACGCTGTCGGGCGCCGGGCGGCCGGCGCTGGGCAGCGGAAGTGCGCGCGGCGGCGGCGGCGGCGGCGCCGACACGTCGCGCGGCGCCCCCGCGCCCGGCAGGGGGAACGCGCGCGGTGGCAGCATGGGCGCGGACACGTTGCACGACGCCGCAGCCCCGGCCGGAGGACCATGGCGCTCGGCCGTGACCCCGGCGGCGCCCAGGTAGCCCGCAGGCGCAGGGCCAGCAAGCGCGGCCGGCAGACGCGCAGGCCACTGCGCCGACGAGCCCATCGCGCTGTGCTGCGGCTGCGCGGACGGCCGTAACGGCGGCGCGCTGGCCGCCGCCGTGGGCCTGGCGGCGCGCGCCGGCGGCGCAGCGCAGGCTGCGCTGGCAGAGCACAGGGGCCCCGCCGCGGGGGCGCTCGTGCAGGGCTGGGCAGCTTCAGCGCCGGCGGGGGCCGCGGGCGGGTGCCACAGCTGCAGCCCGGTCACGCCGCGCTCCATGCAGGGGCGCGTCGCTGAGCTGCTCGAGGTGGGCAGGACGATCGTGGCGTGCGGCGCGCGTGCTCCCGCGGCAGGCACATGGTCGGGCACGCAGAAGGGCCCAAATAGACATGCATTGAAGGCGCGGTCTGCAGCTGCGGCGGGCTGCGTGCGTGCGCGGCCGGGCCTGGCAAGGTACGGCTCGAGCAGTGGCTCGCCAGACAGGCCGCGGGTGCAGGGTCCTGGCCGTGCACCCAACCCCGCCAGGCTTTCCGCGAGTGGCCGGCGCGCCGCGCTGAGCGCCAGGGCCAATCGAGCGCCGTCGCCGCGGCCGACAGCGCGGCCACGAGCTGGCGCGGCGACGCGCGCGCGGGCGGCTTTTGCGTCAGAGCGCCGGCGCGCGCCCCGGCGACAGCGGCCTGCAGGCGCGCCGCGCCCGCGCTCCCCGCGCTTGCAACCTGCGGCGCACGGCGGCCTCAGCACGGCGCCCCGTTGCCACGCGTCACCAGCTGCGCTGCTGTGCGGCGCGGGTGCGCTGCCACGAGCTGCAGGCAAAGACGAGCGTGACAGGGGTGACTGCCCACCGTGGAGAGGGGCAGGTGGACGGAGTGCGGAGCGCAAGATTGCTGGCCCAAGCTACATAGCTTGGGTACTACGCTTTACAGCTTGGTCTCAATATATAGCATATGATATATAGTATAGCTGCCGATATATGGGCAGCACAGCAGGCGGAGGGCGCCACCTGCTGAAGCACGGCCGGCAGCGCCCAGGAGCACCACTCGGCGGCCGCGGCGCACAGGAAGAGCAGGCAGCAGGTGCAGTCACCGCACTCCTGGCGGCCGTCTGCCTGGGGCTCCCCAGCGAAATGTTCCTCTGCAGCCTCCTCCTGCAGTCAGCACAGCTGCCTCAGGGCAGCCAGGCGCGCCTGCAAGTCATTACTCCCCCTTCCACGTCAGCAGCCCTGACCGCCTCTCCTAGTGGTCTGCCTGCAGCCGACACAGCACCAGCAGGAGCAGGCAGCGCAGCGGAAGGCCGCTCATCGTGCTAGGTATATCTGGCAGTCAGGTCAACACCAGCTTGGAGCGACAGGTGCGGCCAACCTAAGCCAGCGGTCCACGCCACAACACACAGGACAGGGAAGTAGGCAGGGCAGGTGAGCAAATAGCAGTTTAGTGCGCTGCGTGGCCTTGCATGGGCTGCAATGGCGCACGCCCTGAAGCTCATAGACACTCTGCCACAGCGCCTACTTGCCAACCACACTGAGCGCACACCTGCACTTCTGCTATCTTGGGCTCGCTGCCAATATCCGTAGGAGGCCCCTCCGCGGATATGAGCTCCCAGTCATCAAGCCTGGAGGTCATGCCGAGCGAAGTGTGTGCTTGCAAGCCTGCTAGGCAGCCCAGTTCGGCCTCTATTAGTCAGTGGGCCGACAGCGGAATTTCGCAAATTCCGCGGCAGGCGAACCCCCACCAGCCTCGCCCAGCCGGCTGGTGTCAAACGTCCTCTACTGGTTTTAGTACCACTAGCAGTATATCACTGCCAGTCTGTAATAGTGCGCAAGTTGTAGAGCGCTATCTTCCGCGGCGGCAGACCTGCGCGCCGTGCTGGCGCTGGAGCCCCGGCACAAGCAGGTCCGCGCTGTCCTAGCAATCGGGGTCAAGCTCGGGCAGAAGCAGCAAGCGCGCTCATTTCTCCCAATGAGAGCAATCAGGTGCCGACTCTGCTAGCTGGAGTCTCAAGAGAGCATGCATGCGTGCGCATGTAATCGCTGCTGCTAGATTTTACATAAGAAAGTACCAGTGCATACCAGGGTTCCAAGTGGTCTGCACACGCGCTTCTCTCTGCCTCTGCCCAGGCAGCACACGCCAGGTGGCCCATCCAGTGAGATCGAGAAGGGCTGTCCAAGTGTGACGCCATGTGGCTGGGGCAGGCGCCTGCGGCGCTGGTGCGAGTGACGCGCGCAGAGGCCGCGGCAGCGCGCGAGCGCGCAAGCGTGAGCGCCGCCGGGCAGGTCGTCAATGGCGCCTGCATGGTGGCCTCAGTGCCGCGGCCGTGTCTGCCGCGCTTCGAGCCGCGGGGCAAGCGCGGCGCTGTCTTCTAGTGGTATGGTGCACAGATGGCAGTGCAAGAGATGGTGATGCCAGGTTATGTGCAGCGTGTCAGCTACACATCAAGTCCTCTGACCGTCTGCTAAGGGTTGCTGGCAGCCGGCCCGCCAGCTCCATGGCACAGACTAGGCCGTGAAGTGCACAGCTGTTTCAACTTTGACACAATTGCTCTGTGCAACAAAGCTGACTAAGTACACATGCACGCTCACAGGCGTCCTGACAGAGCACACCACGTCTCAATTGAACTGAGAGGTTCACTAAACGGTACCAGATTCCCAGGTACCGGCATGAAACAAAAACACAGCATGAAATACGAACACAGTATGAAAACACGAACACAGCTCAACAAAGCAAAGGAAAGGAAAGGCTCTCGAACAGCAGGTAGAGGCAGGACATACTTCAATCGTCGTGGCCCCCCTTCTTATGCACATATCCAATATTGCCAGTGCTTGTGTCTGGCGCACTGAGTCTCACCATGCCAACACATAGCAGTCATATAAGTCAATTCGGCCCATCCAGGACGCAGCGGAGGCCTACTCATATATGTCCAGACGACTCGCACCGCGCTCATACTTGGCAGCCGCTGCAGGTCAGTCCTTGGCTGGAGTGGCTGGTGATGCCGCGCTCCCAGGCTGCTCTGCCTGCTTGCGCCTGCATGCAGACACGAGCTTCAGCAATGTGATGGGGCAGAGCTGTTCCGCAGTGGCGCAAAGCGGCGACATGCGGTCCTAGCACAACCTCCCCCCTCCCGCTGGCACTGCAGGCCCGCATGCATGGAACAGGATGTCAATACCAAGCCATGCAAAAGGTCTTGAACTGGATGTGGTTGCTCGCGCAGAGGGAGGAGGCGCATGTCCGAGGACGGTGCCCCACCCGCGGGCATCGCAGCGCCAGGCGAGCAGGCCGAGGACCATCAGCACCAGCGCGCCGACGACCGCCGGCCCTATCGCAGCCCCGGGCACGAGGCTGCCCGCCGGGCCTGCCGGGCCTGCCGGCTGGCCCGGCTGGAAGATGATGAGCTGCGGCGGCAGGCCGCCGCCGAGCGCCCACGGCTGGCACCCGCCGTCATAGAACACCGCGCGGTGCGGGCGCAGCGCTGCAGCCTGCCTGAGCATGGGCGCGGGTATGGCTGGGCCCTGGCTGGGCGCTGGTGCGGGAGCGGCGGCCTGTGCAGACCTGGGCGCGTGCGCATATGCCAGCCTGCTGGGGTTCAGACTGCCTAGGTCCGGGCTTGGCCCCGCTGCAGGAGCACCAGACGGCGCAGGGGCGGGCGCCGGGGCGGGGGCGGGCAGCGCGGCCAGCCACTGGCACTCTGCGGGCATGCCCGTGCCACCTGCGGCTGCTCCTCCGGGCTGGTCTTGGTTGCCCGCACAGTCACGGCTGTCTCTGAGGCCTGAGCACGGGGGCTCTGGGCTCAGGCCAGAGCGGGACGTCAGGCTGCTGATAGGTGGAGGGTCCAGCACGCTCGAGCAGTCGACATAGGTACCGTTAATGTCGGGCACGCAGCCGGGCTGCGCTGGGGCCTTGGAGCCCAGTGGCACCCAGGGAGGCCGGACGAGCGAGGTGGGCCGGGGGCCTGGCCGAGGCTCTGGCTCAGGCCATGGCTCCGGCGGCGGCTCAGGCTTAGGCTCAGGTTCGAAACGTCCAAGCAACCGGCGCCCTGGGGGAGCGCAGTGGGACGGCCCATCGCCAAGTCGGCAGGCTATGCATGAGAATAGAGATACGGTGCACAGACAGCACAAACGCACACCTGTGCTTGTGGCGAGGCCTGCCGCTGCCGTGCCCTCAAAGCAGAGCAGGGCTACAAGCGCCAGTGCTGCGTGCAGACGCGCTGCGCTGTGCATGGCTCAGCTCCCAGAGCGCTGCGCTGAGTATGGTGGTACCAAAGCTATCCGCTCTGCTTGCTTGCACTTGGAATGCGGAACGGAAGTGAAGGCAAGAATGGCGCATTTCCTGATCAGTACGCATCCTTCAGACGGCTGACCGTTGAGGAAACCCTTGGCAAAGCAGCAGCTGCAGTCTATCTGGTCGACTCGGGACTCGCAAAAGCATAACATTGGACGTTAAAAAGCACTGCCATCTTAGTGCAAGAACAACAGCTGTAAAAGCCACAAGCACGCCATGCAGTGCTGCCGCCATGCGCTCCGGTCACGCGCAAGCGCAAGGGCGTGGCAGGCAGCCCGTGCTGGATGTCACCCTACGGGAGGGTGTGTGCCGCAGCGTGCCTGCCACCGGCGCAGCTCGGCGGGCAGCAGGGCCTCGTCGTCTGCCAGCACCGCAGCGGCAGCGAGCCTGCCCAGCCACGCATGGTAAACGAGCCCGCGGGCACCCAGGCCCGCCACCACCCACCACCGCCGCCCGCCGCCGACAGCCTCCTGGCCGCCGCTTCCTGCCGCGGCATGCCTCGGCCCCGGCCCCGCCCCGCCCCGCCCCGCACGACCACACTGGTCTTCTGAAAATTCCAGCGCTTCGCCGAGCGGGGCGGCGCTGTCGGAGTCAGCCTCTGAGTCGCTGGCCGACGCGTCCATGTCAAGCCGGGCGCGGTCCTCTGCACGCTCGCGCGGGCGCCCGCTGGCCCCGGGCGGGCTCCCGCTCGCCGCGCGGGCGCCCGCAGCGGCATCGCCAGAGCGCCCAGAGCGCACCGCCGCGGCGCTGTTGCAGGAGCTCCCCGGCTCGGCCGCGTGCGGCGCTGTGGCTGCGCCGGCGTCGAGCCAGGCGCACGGTACGCGCCCGGCCAGCGGCGCCTTGCCAGCCTGCGTGCGCGGCGGCATCGCGCGCACGCCGCTGCGCACGCGCGCCACCTGCCGCGCCCGGCGCCGGGGCCCCTGAGCCGTTTGGGCGTAAGTTGAGCGCATCGGGGAATGCGGAAGAGGCAGAGAACGCAACAGGCCAGGCGTCGGCAAGGCCGCGTCGCGACATCCCGGCGCAAGTCTTGGACGCACTGGCTCCCTCTAAGCAGGTACGAGCGCATCTCAGACACCTGCACTGCAGCATTCAGCACCAATCGCTTGGGGGCCGCCCCTGGCAGCCACCACCGGTCCGTGTGGGGTGCCGTGTTGCGAACGCGCCAAGCGCGCCGCCCCGCACCTGCCAGGCGGCGGCCGGCGGCCACAGTGCAGCGGCAGGCGGCTGCAGCGCCTGCGCAGCCGCGGCGGCCTCCTCAGAGCGGGCGTCCACGCGCCGGCCGCACTCGGCGAGCGCCGCCTCGGGCGACAGCCCGTAGCGCCGCGTGGCGCCCACGACCAGGGCGCCGCGGCCCTGGGCCGCATAGTACACCTCGCCCAGCACGCTGGGCGCGCCCGCGGGGTACGCGTCCGCGGGGGATGCGCCCGCGGGGTATGCGCCCGCAGGGTATGCGCCCGCGGGATACGCGCCCGCAGGGTTTACGCCCGCGCCCGGCGCGCCCGCCCCGGCCTGGCTGACCGGCTGGACGCCGCCGGCGCTTGCCTGCGCGCCGGCCGGCTCCGCGGCAGGCTCGGCAGCTGCTGCCGGCCCCGGCGCGGCGGCCAGCTCCAGCGTGTAGCCCTGGCACAGCTCCAGGGGCAGCAACCCGCCTGCAACGTGCGCGGCCGTTGTCATCGGCCGGCGCGCCTGTGGGCGGGCGCGGACGTGCTGCTGGCCCAGGTGCTTGCCGTGCTGCACGCCCAGTCCAAGGAGTGGCACGCCCAATAGAGGAGCGCGCGATTACAGAGTGCAGCATACCTCGCTCGCTGAGCGCAGCACTGATCGCTTTCCTCGTCCATTTTACTTAAGTTGCACTGCCCGGGACGCACGCAGCTCAGGCAGCGCGCCGACGGCGGCGCCGGCCGCCACGATGACGGCGTCGTGCGGGCCATGCAGCGCGTCCAGCTCCGCCAGCGAGGCGACCCGCTCGCGGACCAGCCGCGCCTCGCAGCCGCCGCCCACGTCCGCCGCGCGCTGCCAGCAGGCCTCCCAGAGCGCGCTGCGAGCAGGGCGCCCCTCAAACGCGCGGCCATGCAGGCTGGGCTGACGAGGCGCTGCAAGCCTCGGGCATGCCATGTGATGCAGCGGACATGTGGGGGGTTGTCAGGGCCCTAGAGTGCGACGATGGCTGCTGCCACGCGCCTGGACACATTGAGCAGACACGAAAATGGCTGCCGTGCATGTGCACAGGTCGCGCTGGCGACTGCTCGCACGTATCCTGGACGCTGCACGTGCCACCAGGGGAGGCGCGAGCGGGCCGCACCGCAGGTAGCGCGCCGGGTGGACGACGAGGCCGCCCTGCACGAGCAGCGCGGCGCCCGCGCCGCCCGTGCCAGCGGCGGCCGCCGCCAGCGCGTCGGCGCACAAGCCGGGCGCCAGCGCGGCGACGGCCGCGGCCGCCAGCGGCGCCACGGTGAAGCCGCTGGCGGTGCCCCGGCGCCCGGATGCCGCAAACTCGCGCGCCTGCGGTGGGGTTGCTCATGCCTCGATACACAGCCTGCAAACGACTCTTCTACAGCATTGTGCTAAAGTATTCTACGCCAGGTCTGGAGGCCACGCATGCTGAGAGCGCTCGATGACTGGTCTACAGGCTCTGCGAGGAGGAGAGCAGCGCTCCCGTCACCGAGCAGCTCAGGGCTTGAAGAGCCTGAGCACACTAGGGCAAAGCGCAATTGCAGCCTAGCCGGATGCCACACGGAGGCTGGCACAACCCTAGACCTACCCGGCTGCCGGACCTGCTCCTCATTGCCGGCGGGCCGCATGAGGGGCTGCCGCCAGACGAATGCCTCCGCCGGCTGCTCCGCCTCGCCCGGGTCCGGCACGCCGCGCGTGCTGCCGCGCGCGGCCGCGGCAGCCCGCTCGGCGGCGGCCTCCGCAACGGCCACG
>JAABUV010008176.1_pt1 | contig 10679 bp, 8 predicted proteins | sample 5559971 | NCBI WGS metagenome assembly JAABUV01 (sample SAMN10711881, study PRJNA513362) | rock metagenome | isolation source: Antarctica rocks | place: Antarctica: Victoria Land, Knobhead nord | collected 2015-12-19
AATCCCGCTCGCTACAGCTGCTTCGTCGGCTGAGGCGCTTTAAGCTCTAGGGACCTGGATGCAGGGCTCGCGCTCACTCCAAGGCACCCCCAGGGCGGCCGGGAACCTGGCTGAATGCCCTCGCCCATACAAAAAGCTGTCTTTGCACAGAGTCAACAACAGCTACAAATATCTTTATGATGAATCAAATCTTTCTGCGAATTCTACAATATAACATCAGAAAGTTATTGAAAATTCAAAAATCATTTCTGATAAACAGAGAAGTTCATAAATTCAACATAATAGTCATTCAAAAACAAGATTGCAACATTAATGTTTTGCAAATGTTTAGCTTGATTCACAACTTTTTTTATCTAGTGAGAAACTCATCACTTCAAGCAAAAATATGCATTTATGTCAACAAGCATTTATAACTCGATCAATGAGCAATGAAAATCATTAAATCAAACATCTGCTCAATTAAACTACAAATTAGTGTCATGATGTCAGATCATCAACTCAATTTAAAACATAAATCATTGATATTTTAAATAATTTTGATTCATTGAATCTGTTTTGCAATTTAATGAATCAAGTCATCAATCTAGTCATCATCATTTTAATTTAGTTTCAGCAATTCTGTTTTGATCATCTCAATCATTTTGTAATCTTAAGTCAATAAAATTACTGTTTAGTCTTGATTTTGCTCAATTCATGTATATAAAAGTTGAGTCTTCATTTCTTTCTTTCACTCTTTGTCTTTCATCTTGTACATTATCTGATGTATTGTTCTGTATTTAGTTCAAGTAATATAATAATCAATTCTTTATATTGATAAAATCTATGATTCAGTTTAATCTCTGACAATTAGCAACTCAAAAGATGAGATATGAATGCTACGACTTTTAAATGTTTACAATTCATGCTCGCTGTTTATCATTTTTACAGAAGAATCATTTACTATTTCTTGTTTGAATGAATTAATCAAAGATGATTGCAAATAATTAATCATAAAAGATTTCAATCTGCATCATTCACATTGAAAAGACAAAAAATGCTTTACTTATTACACAGTGATTGATGCTTTATTAAACATCATTATGAACGTGAGATTAAAGCTATTGCTTGAATCAGACACAATTATTAGAAAGATTCACAATCAGCTTACAACAATAAATTTAGCGTTTGACAATGAGAAAATTCAATTCATGATATACAAATGCAAGATGAGAACTGATCTACATCAAGAATCTGATCATTTTTCAATTATCACAAAGTTGTGTCTACATACATCTTTCATGCAGTTTACGACTCATTGATTATGAAAGAAAATGAACACAGAAGTACTAAACACTCATTTAAGAATACATCTTCTTGTCGATTATTTTTTCGACAAGACAGCAATAAATAACAAAGTAGTTAAGATCATTCATGTGTTACAAGAAATCATCAAGAAATTTACTTCTTGAGCAAAGTTGTTGAATTAAGCATGAGACTTTTGAAATCAGATCTGCTCAAAAGTTGTGATGAAATCACGATGACTATGAATTGTATGAAAATCGCAAAGTACTTTAGAAACATGAAACGACTATCTGAAATACAACGATCACAAAAACAAGATCATTAAAGAAATAAAATGTTCACATTTTAAATCATAAATGCATGAGTTGAGCAACGAATTGAAATTGATTTGACATTTCGCAAAATGAGTCAGAATCGAAAGTCAGTTACTCAAGAAACTTTTGCAATTTTCATCATTAAAGAGCAACGATTTCGATCACATAGCAAATTCATTTGAAGAAAAAACAAAGATGCTACAAAAGAAATTCTTTTTATCATCATTTCAAGCAAACATCAGCAACATTTCAAATCATTTATATTGCTGACAATGTCGTTCAATTCAATCTTATCACAAGATGAAATAAGATAAATGATTCAATGAGCAAAAATCAACAAAGCATCAGATGCATTTGAAATTTCAAATAAAGCACTTCAAGCAGATCTAACAAAATTGACTTTGATGTTAATCAATTTATTCAATGCATATGTAATTCACAAATATTATTTGAAGTAGTTCAAAAAAGTTCAGACAATAATATTATACAAATCAAAGAAGAATGATTACATTAATTCAAAGATGTATCAACTCATTGCTTTGCTAGACATCATGAATAAGACACTGAAATCAATCATGATCAAAAAATTAAATGACATTGTTGAGACTCATCACATGCTTTTGAACGCTCAAATGAGAGCAAAACACAAGTAATTCATGATTTCAACATTGAATCTACTAGTAAATCAAGTACATGCAGTATAAGACTGCAAAATCAAGTACAGAATCTTTATGTTTAATTTAAATATCATTGAGATGTTCAATCATGTCTTGCACACTAGATTTCTGCATACTCTGAGAATGAAAAAAACATTGAACTATATAATTAAATGAACTTGCAGCTTTCTGAAGAATAATGTTAGAGATCGATCTAAAGTGAGTCATAGAAGTGTAATATAATTAATAATAATAAATTCATACATTCTTGTGACATTGATTAAGTCGACTCATGAGAAACTCTATGCTATCTATATCGAGTGAACAAAACTTTCTGAGATAGAAAATCACTCGCTGTTTATATGACTGCTTCGCGCAGTTGAAACTATCATTATGAGACTATGTATCAAATTAGTTCACGTTGATTGCACGTTAAAGAATGAGTGATTCAATCACTTTAAATTGCTTCAGAAACTTTGTTTTCATCATCATTCTTGCAGCTGCTCTGAGACTCTTTGTGATAGCAACGATTATTCAATAGTTCAAGAAGTTGACATCTCATAACATCTTAATCGCAGATGCAATCAGTTCAAGCAATGCATGAGTACATGTTTCGTCATCTGATGATCTCAATCGCAGTTGCATCATATGTTATCTGCGTCTGAAACGTTTCTGAAGTGCAGATAAGCATTCAGATCTATGCGTTCAATTCTGATGTAAGTGATGAGAATGCTTTCAACTTTCTGAAAATCATTTTGCATCTTTATCATCTTGTTGAACAGATGCAATCTTTGTGTCGAGATGATGTGAACATCTGCGATGCATTTTTTATATTTTTCTCATCATTGCTTTCACTGACTTCTGTGATACTGCATTATTGCAATGCTGTCACTAGTTGAATTTGTCACAGCGAGAACTAATTGCTTGCATCTTGACTGTATTTTCGCGTCTTCTTGAATTAAGTTGTTCAGAAGCGTCACTTTCTTGATGATGAAAAAGTGAAAAATGATGTGATTGACACTCATCAGATGAACGCGTATCAGTTCGCATGTTTATCTGATTTTCTGTGTACAATTGTTGACTTGACTGCATAATGTGATCTTGTCTTGCAGCATGTTCAAATGAACAGACAGCGAACTTGTATATATTTCTGCTTTCAGAATCTCGATGCTTGCTCTTTTGAACATCTTTGCAACGTGACGCAGAATCTGATTCTGTAGTGTTTTAAATCTGCATTCTTTGTCTGACAGTTCTTTCTTTTTTTCTCGCTGATGTCAGATTGATGCTTTGAATGCAATTTCTAATCTTATTACTGTTGAGTATATCTGTCTTGCTTTTGTGAAGATTGCTCTTCATGTGAAGACTTCAAGTCAACTAAGTGCTAGCATTTGTATGACGTGATTCGCTTCAATTTGACGAAAATGCGCGTTTCATCGCAATTTCGTGTTCAGTTGTACTCTCAGAACTCACACATCTGATTTCAACTTAATAACTGAGCTTTCTATTTATATGCTAGTCATCATGTCAAATCTTTTTGATTTTCTGATGAAGTGCGTAAGTTCATACTTTTCTGATGCGAATGTTGCATCATGAGTGCAAACTCATTTCACACAGACATCATGCACTTTGTTCAGTGTTCTGCAGATTTCTTCAATGAATTTATCATATGCTAAAATGTTAATGTCATTTACGAAGTTGAGCACTTCAATCTTAATTCTCAATGCTTTGCACTGCTCAATCAAACTTGTGTTGAAGAATAGAAAAAGAATCGATGAAATGAGAGATTTCTGCGATATGTCTGCGATTATCTTACGCATGTCACTCGTTTGTTTATTGAATCTCAATGATGTTTCTCGATTCTTAAGAAAGCTGCATGCTCATTCAACTATGTAGTTTGAAGTTCTTTTCATTTTCAGAGTATGCAAAAGTCTGACGTGCAAGACTTGATTAAATGCTTCGATGATGTTTAGACTTAGCATGAACGTTACGTATTTGATTTTGCAGTCTCATATCATGTGAATCTGATCTACTAGTAGATTTAATGTTGAGATCATGAATCGTTTGCGTCTCGCTCTTATTTGAGCATCAGATAGCATGTGATGAATCTCAATTATATCGCTAAGTCTTTTAATCATAATCGACTTCAGAGCTTTGTTCATGATATCAAGTAGAGCAATGAGTCGATATGTCTTTGAATCAGTATAATCACTCTTCTTCAATTTGTGTAATACTATCGTTTGAATCTTTTTGAACTGCTTAGAATGATATCTGTGTGTTACACATGCATTGAATAAACTCATCAATATCAAGATTAGTTCTGTGAGACTCGTCTGCAACGCTCTGTTTAAAATGTCTGAAATGTCTGATGCTTTGTCTGCTTTTATTCTTTTGATTGTCTGTCTCACTTCATTTTCTGAGATGTGTAAATCAGATGATATTGTCAAGAATATAAATGAGTTCGCGATGTTGTTGATGTCTATCTGAGAAGATGAGAAGAAGAATTTTTCTCGCAATATCTCGATTTTTTTCTCGAACGTCGTTGTCATTTGTTCAATGTCACTTTGCTTCAATGACAAAAACTGAGAAAGTTTTTTAAATAGCTGACTTTTGATTCTGACTCATTTTGTGAAGCATCATATTGACTTGAGTGCATCGCTCAGCTCATGCATTTGTGATCTGAAATGTGCGCGCTTTGCTTGTCAAATGATCTTGTTTTTATGATCATTGTATCTCAGATATTCATTTCACGCATCTAGTGTGCTCTGTGTTTTTCATATGATTTGCAGTCGTCTTGATTTCATTACTATCTCTGAGTAGTTTGAATTTCAGAAATTCTTTGCTCAACTTGATGACTTTGTCAAGAAAGTAAATTTCTCAATGATTTCTTGTAACATCTTGATTACTTTGCACATTCTTTCGTTCATCATCGTCTTGCTGTTCAAAAAACGATTCAATGAAAGATGCATATGCAGATATGCGCTCAATGCTTCTGTGTTTATTTTCTTTCATAGTCATTAAGTTGAAGATTGTATTAAAGTTGTTTGTAGACAAAGTTCTATGATAATCAAAAGATGATTCAATTCTTGATGCAGATTGATGCATATCTTGCACTTGCATGTCATAAACTGTATTTTCTCGCTGTTAAAGACTAAATCAATAGTTGTAAACTGATTGTGAGTCTTGCAAGTAATAATGTCTGATTTCAGCAATAATTTCAGCTTAGCATTAGTAATGATGTCAAGTAAACTGTCAATCGCTGCATGTTGAGTGAAGCATCTTCATTCTTCTCAATGAGAATGATGTAAATTGAAATCTCTCATGATCAGTTGTTCACAGTTGTCTTTGAGTAACTCGCTCAAGCGAGAAATGATTGAAGATTTCTCTGTAGATGTAGAGAATAATGAACACGAATTGTAAATGTTTATAAGTTGCAACATCTGCGTTTCATCATCTGTGTTGCAAGTTAATATTCTGATTAAGCAGATGTCTGACTCAGCTGTTTTTATCACTCATTGATTGAGTCTTAAGCATTTGTTTACATATATGCAAGTTCTTGACTGTGATGACGTGTTTTTCACTAAATAGAAGAAGTTGTGAACTGAGTTAAATGATTGCATATTATTAATGTTGCAATTCTGCTTCTGTATAACTACGATGTTAAAGTCACGAACTTTTCTGTCGATTAAAAATGATTTTTGAATTTTCAATGATTTTCTGATGTTGTACTGCAGTATTCGTAGAAAAGATTGTTTCATCATAAAGTTATTTGTAACTGTTGTTGACTCTGCAAAGAGAAGACTCTTTGAATATTTTCAATCATTGAAAATCTGTCTCATCTTCTGATTTTTCATTTCTGACTCTGCTCAAGCGACGTCTCATCTGAGTCGTTACTCACGCAAGAGAAATGATCAACGCGTCTTTTCTTGACTTTTATCATCTGTCATGTCGATTCATGAGCGACTAGACTGCGTGTTTTCAGCACAACTGTCGTTGAGCTTGACGAGTTCATTGAACTGAGAAAGTTCATGAATCTCAAAGAATTCGTTGAATTCGAAGAGTTCATTGAATTTGCAAAGCTTGAAGACAGCGAAGAACTCAAGAATTGCAAGAACATGCAATTGTATTTAGATGCTTCTGAATATCTGAACGATTTATTTCTATAAATTTTGAACGCTTGTTTCATCTGCTGTTGTCATTTGAGACAGATGTGTCTTCAGAATTCGTGATTTTCGTTGCAATTAACACAACATCTTTTATTCAAAGACATCACGCATCTTTTAATGTGATGTTTGTCTGCACACTTGATGCAGCGTTGATTCTTTCTGCAGAATCTGATCATGTGATCAAATTCTTGACATCTGAAGCACTGTGTAATGCGACAGTTCTTTTCAAACAGTTCATATGTGCATTCACAATATGCATTTAACATACTCATGTTCATCAATTGATTTATCATCGCTTCAATTACTATCTTCACAATGAGCGATGAATGAGTCTTTTTGCTCTTTGCTACTTTCTTGAGTCAGACTATTCTTAGAATCTTCAGATTTTCATGAAGTCTTGCGTTATTCTTTATCAATCTTCTAATGACTTTCTTTTGATTGCTTATGTTGATTGTAATGCACATCTCATGTATCAGCACTGCGAAGATTCATCGTGATATACACGTCAAGTTTGCAATTTCTTTTGCTCATTCTTGAGTCTTTTTCAGATTTGCTTGTGCATCTGAGCTGACTGCGTGAAGAAAGATGTCTTTGCTACTCAGCTTGCAAAAAGACATGATCAGATCTCGTTGACTCGTTGACACGTCTGCTATTTTCTGAAGAATCTGCTCAATGATTTTTTTCTGCATTTTCTCTACTTCTTCTCTGTCTGCTATTTTTATCATGACTTCATGTTTCTTGCAAAGCGATGATGATTCTTCTCTGAAACGTTGTTTTCTCGTTGATATTTCTTCTCTTGTCATGTTTGCTCATGACATGATTTTCAATGAGAAACGCGTATTTTTCTGCATTTGTAACTGCTTGCTTAGCAGTTGAACTGATGTTCTCAGTTTCTGTACATTCTTTGCAATGAACATGTCTTGAGTCACGTGATGTTTTTCTTCTGATTCAAGTCGAAAACAACGCATCAGCTTCAATGCTATTTCTTTTCACGAGTGATCTTTGCTCATCTCTTTCTTTAACGTTGATATTTTTATTAATAGATCGATAATATTAATTATTTTCTCTTCGTTGTTGCATGAATGTTGCAACTTCGCGTCGCTTGCAATTTTCTTCAAACTTGCATTGTTGCAACTCGTGCAATTCATCGTCATTTAATCATTCTTTAGATTCACTCTGTCTTGTATGTAATGCTCTTTTTCAAAATTTGTTGTGTGCATGCTGTGATTATTCATTCTAGACTTAGTATAATATAACTAATAAATAAATGTTAAGAAAGAAAAGTATATACAAATAAAAACTTGAGTTTTTATATGTATTCTTTTCAGCTTTGTGCTAAACTTGAAAGAATTGATATCTTATACATATGATGCAGAGTTTCAATGACATCACTACTAGCTTGAATGTTCATTAAACTCAATTAGAATGAAACTTAGATTAAAGTTAGAAAAAATAAATGAAAACTAAAATCATAACATTACTCTCTCTTTTAACTATTCATGTTTGCATGAATGTTTTTTCTAGCACACTTTTCTTGAATATTTAATATAAAATTCATCAATCATCTCTTGAGTATTCATAAACTCATCGTCGTCAGCATTATATCAGTTGAAATCGTTGTCATGATTGTTTCATTTAATTTTATATTGAAGTCATTTTTTATAGCATCAAGAGTTCAATATATCATTGATTTTTCATTCATTTTCATCGTTTATCACTATTGATTTGATCAGCGATGAAACTCATCTGTATGCAATGCTGACTACGAATCTACTGTTCAGCTACAGTAGAGTCTAGAGATTATCAAAAGTTTGAATGACATCGAAACGCTGCGTGATGATGAAGCGCTGTGCGTTAATCGCGTGCAAAGTTTTCGCGATCGCGCAGACTTCGATAATCTCAATGCGCATGCTACAAGCAATCTGCACGCAGATGAGAAAGTCAAATAGAACGCAGAACTACGAGAGAAATCGCTTATGAAAATCATTCGATTCAGTATCTTGTCGTCGCGACGACGAGAACTGAGACAGAACACTCTCGCGTTTGATCTGTTGAGAATGATTAGCAGAAAGAACTTGAATCACGAACATTCTTTAGATTTACGTGATAACTACGTATAGATCTTGTTAAGACTGCGTGCCTGTTACTACGACATAAGCAACTCACGAGACTCGTTAAGTTCGACACGAGCAAACTCGAGAGTCTCATTAATATCGTTTAACAGACGTTCAGACACAGACATTCTATACGTGAGCGATACGCTGACGAGAAGACTTCGTTAAGAGAAGAGAAACACAAGCGAGTTAGTAGAGAATGATTGAACTACGCTGTCTGATTAGAAGTGTAGCATATGAACATCTCTGCAAGACATGATCGATCTGCATGAGAAAAATCTCTACAGATAACGTGAAACAGATGAGTTGCACGCTTTACAAGCGAAGCGAGCGTCTGCGAGACGTGATATACAATGACGACGACTGTCGATCTCGAGAATCTCACTTCTTCACTGAGCTCTGACTCTTGAATGCCTTGATGATAGAATCAATCTCTAGTTGAAGACATCGTTTGTATAGCTCGAGAGAACAGTAGCGCGTGTCGATGTGATTAGAGAAGAAATCGACTGCGATACGCATGCGTATCGCTGACGAAACGTCTGCAACTCATGCTTAAGAAGTAAACTGTTGAAATCTGAGCAGTGAGAGATTTTGCTCGTCTTGAACTGTGAATCTGCTGCGAGAAACTATCTCTCGCTAAGAAGAAAATCAGCATAGAGATCGTGTCTTATGTATGTTGCATGCAACGTATGCAACTTATTTTCAATAGACTTAGACGTCGTCGAAGCGTTCAATTGAGTCTCACACGTCAGACTTCTGCACACGCTGAAAATGAAAAGAACGTCGAGCTACATAATTGAATGAACACGCAGCTTTCTAGAGAATCGAGAGACGTCGCTAATATTGGATGAACAAACGAGCGACATGCGCGAGATAAACGCAGACATATCGCAGAAATCTCTCATTTCATCGATTCTCTTTCTATTCTTCAACGCAAGTCTAATTGAAAAATGCGAAGCACTGAGAATTAAAATCGAAGTGCTTGACTTCGTAAACGATATTAACATTCTAGTCTACGACAGATTCACTGAAGAAATCTGCAGAACACTGAGCAAAGCACACGACGTCTGCGCGAAATGAGTTCGCATTCATGATGCAACGTTTGCATCAGAAAAGTATGAGCTCACGCATTTCACTAGAAAATCGAAGAGATTCGACATGATGACTAGCATACAAATAGAAAGCTCAGTTATCAAATCGAAATCAGACGTACGAGTTCTAGAGATGCAACTGAACACGAAACTGCGATGAGACGCGCATCTTCGACAAATAAAGACGAATCACGTCACAAGAATGCTGACACTTAGTCGTCTTGAAGTCTTCACATGAGAAGCTATCTTCACAAAAGCGAGACAAGTATACTCAGCAGTAGTGAGATCAGAAATTGCATTCAAAGCATCAGTCTGACATCAGCGCGACAAGAAAGATGAACTGTTGAGCAAAGAATGCAGACTAGAAACACTTCAGAATCAGACTCTGCATCACGTAGCAGAAGCATTCAAAAGAGTAAACATTGAAACTCTAAAGACAGAAATATACACGAGTTCGCTACATGTTCATCTGAACATGCTACAAGACAAGATCACGTTACACAGTCGAGTCAACGATCGAACGCAAGAGATCAGACAAGCATGCGAACTAATACGCGTTCGTTTGACGAGAGTTAATCGCGTCATTTCTCGCTCACTCGTCATCAAGAAAATAGTACTTCTGAATGTCTTCATTCAAGAAGATGCGAAGATACAGTCGAGACGCAGACGATGCACTCTCTTCTTCACAATGATTTCAACAAGCGATAGCATCGCAATAACGCAGTATCACAAAGATCAATGAAATCAACGATGAGAAAAGTACAAAGAACGCGTTGCAGATGTCAACGCAATTTCAGCACAAAGATCGCATCTGAGCAATAAGATGATAAAGATGCGTGATGATCTTCAGAAAGCAGAAAGCATTCTCGCAATGCACATCAGAATTGAACGCATAGATCTGAATGCTTATCTGCACTCTAGAAACGTTTCAGACACGAATAGCTCGCGATGCAACTGCGAATGAAGTCATCAGACGACGAAGCATGTACTCATGCACTGCTCAAACTGATCGCATCTGCGATCAAGAATGCTACAAGATGCTGACTTCTCAAACTATTGA